>Ga0315286_10006724_pt1 | contig 11194 bp, 14 predicted proteins | sample YL17G10_0_MG_FD_205038 | JGI IMG/M metagenome (GOLD analysis project Ga0315286, IMG submission 205038) | Sediment microbial communities from Yellowstone Lake, YNP, Wyoming, USA - YL17G10_0 | ecosystem: Environmental > Aquatic > Freshwater > Lake > Sediment | place: USA: Wyoming | collected...
ATTTTTCCCTGCCATTGAAAAGCACCTCCTGTGCTCTATTATCACATGAGGTGCTTTCTTTTTGTGTCCATTTTTAGGGGTTCATTTCATAGAAGACCTTTAGGGTCTGAATTTTCCCTCGAAGCAAGCTCCCCGGCGCGGCTGGTCGGGCAGGCAGGGGAGGCGGTTCCTTTAAGAGCCAGGTGAAAGGCACGGCGCGCTGCAAGCGCCCTCAATATTCTGCCTTGAAATAGAAATAGGCAAAACCAATGCCCAGGAAGGCATAAATGACGGCATTGATCCAGACGAAGCTGTTGCCCTCCCCCGCCAGGCTGTCCCAGACCGCCACGATGAATCCGGTCACGCCCAGCACCAGCCCCCCAATCAAGCCGGCTCTCTTTAAAGCGACCTCGGTCTTGGCGTCGCGTGCCATGACCCAGGTCATTGCCAGAGCCGTCAGGGCAGAGCCGAGATACCTCGACAGGAACTGCCCGGTGACATTCTGGCTCAGGTCAACCCCATACGGGGCGATGGCTTGGACCGGGATCAGCAGGAACCCGAGCCCAAAGATGAAGCCCAGGATGGCGGCGATCAGGATGAAAAGGTTAAGTTTCATGAAAGTTCCTCCTTTTTTGAACCCAATTGGAAAGCGAGTGATCAAACCGGGAAAATTCAGATCGTTAACCGATACTCCTTTCAGCTCTGATGGAATTTTCCCCATAACTTGTTAGGGGGCTAATGCGTGCGGGTGTTGGAGTTGGTTGCGCGGGAAAGAGCTAATTTCATTATAGAGGGAAAATTCTCAAAGTCAATATATAACATAACCTGCCCGACAGAAATGGAGGCGATATTGCAAAGGTTCTAAACCTTTGCAAAACAAACAACAGACCCTAAAGGTATTAATGGACCTTTAAGGTCTATCCCTAATTAATATTCCGGGGGCAATATTGCGCAGTTTACAAACTTTTGCAAGGATAAATAATGGTATGAAATGGAAATAAATGAGTTGCTGGGCGAAGACAGGTTCGCCTTTATCTCAGATCGGGACAAAGCATTTATCGTTGCATTCAACAGAGAAATGACCCGTTGTGGCTACAGTTTTGGCAACCACATCGGGAGCGGCTACTGTTGGGGGAGATACTTGCTCATTTACATCAGGGTGGGAGTGAAAAGCAAAAAGGTATTTGCCCATATATACATTCGGGAGGAGAGTATTGTCCTGTGCCTGTTCCTGAATGACATTGACAGGCATCGAACCTATATTGAAAATTCCCCGCGTACATTCGAGAGGTGTTTACTGGGGAACACGCCAGCTGCCAGCACTGTCATAACGACAAAGATGGGGTTCGCCGCTTCCGCAAGACCTACACCCTCGAGAACCGGTTGATCGAGAAATGCAATGGCATCACTTTTGAATTTCACGAACCTGACCTGAACAAGTTGGCTGATTACTTGGCGCTGTTCAACGAGTTCTAATTGCACCGGCAGAGATGATGTCTGTAAGATATAAGAACCTTGCGAAGGTTCCAAACCTTCGCAAGGTTTGTGATTAAAGATCGATCTGGACCACCACCATTTTCTGAGAAGCCTGCTCGCAATCTGTAAGGATGGGATACCCTGCCTCGTCCAGGCTGATGTTAAAATATTTCGCAAGTTTTGGAACCTTTCGGTAATAGTCCTGCAGGGCTCGCACTACGGCATTTTCCTCTTCAATGACCTGACCCTGCCCTTCCAGCCAAATGCCTGCCAGCAGGGTGCGCGCGTTCGCCCCACCTCGAAGATTCCGCCACCAGGTGCGTGCCCGCCAACTTAAGACCCACAGAGTATTCCCGTCACGGAAATAATTGGTCGGTGTGGAAATGGACCTGCCACTCTTGTGACCCGTGACCGTGACCAGCATGATATTATTACTGATCAAGCCATGCAAAGGCGATCTTAAAAGCCAGGCGATGAGCGGGTTGTACCACATGCGATTTTCTCCTGCAATATTATACCCACAAAGTGATCATTGTCCTGACCGTGGTTGGCTTTTTCAGCCAGAGTTTCGCCAACTGCTCAGAATCGAAGATCCATGCTCGAAGGCATGGATTTTCTCGAAAGATTCAATCTGGATGTAAAGCACTCTTGTGGAGTCTGTTCCGCACCACACCCTTCGCTGGAAATAGGAGAAACCGATTCAGAGGGGTTACCTTGGTTGGAAATAAAGGTATGTACGTTGCACAATCCAACTATCCAACCTTCCTGTCAACGAAATCGGATATAATTGGTGTGAAATACGAATGCCTCCTGTACCGATCGTTGCCTGTCAACTCGGGGGCATCATCTTGAATTTGCCCTTCAAGCTAATTGCATTTTTGCCCGGACATGGAGGCATGCTTGATCACTGAAACAGGTCACCCGAAATTGATCGAGGCAGCAGGATTGGGAAAAATGTACCTGCGCGGCAATGAGGAAGTCATTGCCCTGCACGAAGAGTACCTGTCCGTGAGCCAGGGTGAATTTATAGTCATTATGGGTCCTAGCGGCGGCGGCAAGTCAACCCTTCTTCATCTTTTAGGCGGGATCGATAGACCCACCCGCGGGCAGCTGCATGTCAATGGCGTTGACCTGGTCTCAGCGAGCGATGCTGACCTGACCCGCTTCCGCCGTGATAACATCGGATTTGTCTTCCAGTTCTACAATCTCCTTCCTTCGCTCAATGCCCTCGACAATGTCATCCTGCCCCTGCTTGCCCGTGGATTGTGCTGGAAAGATTCCCGTCAGCGCGGCTCAACCATGCTGGAACAGGTTGGTCTGACGAACCGCCAGAAACATACCCCGGGTCAGCTCTCCGGTGGGGAGCAACAGCGAGTTGCCATTGCACGTGCCATGGTGGTCGAGCCGTGTGTGATCCTGGCAGATGAACCGACCGGCGACCTGGACAGCACCTCCGCTGGAAGCATTATTTCCTTAATGCTCGATCTAAACCAGCGTCTCGGCGTGACTTTCATTGTTGCCACACATAATCCAGATCTGCTCAAGCAGGCTGGTCGCGCCTATCAATTGGTGGACGGCAGATTGAATATGCTGCAGGCGGGCTAGATCATGTGGATCCTGGGTTATTTTACATTCAAGGACCTTCTGTACGATCGCCTGCGCAGTCTGCTGACCATCCTTAGCCTGGCGGTTGTGGTCGTCAGCTACCTTCTGCTGACTTCGCTGGCACAGGCTCTGGTGACCTTATCCAGGCAGGCGCATGTCACCAACAACCTGCTTATCCTGTCCGCCAATACCATCGACCCGATGGACAGCTCCCTTGATGAAGGGGTGTTGCAAACCGCCTTGAAGATCGCACCCGAACAGATCCAGCTTGCCTTTCCGATCCTTTTCCGCCATTTGACCATTGCTGGGCAGATCATGCAGGTCCGTGCCGTGGCATTGGAAGAAATGTCCACCTCTGTGGGTCTGACCCTGGTCCAGGGGGATTGGCCGGGCGGCAACCGGCAGGTTGTGGTCAGCGAAGGAGCCGCTTCGCTGGCTTCCTGGAAGATTGATTCCACTGTGAATATCTACGGCACGGATTTCCAGGTGAGCGGTCTGGTGCGTGTGGACGAGAATGCCTTCGGTTCTGTCTGGATGACCTATCCGGAAGGGCAGCAGCTTTTTGGGACGAAGCGCGGCTTCCAGGTCGGTTACCTGTCCCTGGTACCTTCTGCGGACCCCGAAAGCGTGCGTACCCGGCTCCTGGCAGACCCGCGCATCTCTTCTGGCTACTCTGTCTTTCTCGAACACGCCTTCACAAATGGGTATAACCAGTCCAATTCCAACCTGCTGACCCTGAGCGGAATTATGGTCCTGGTCTCCCTGCTGGTTGTCACATTCGGCATCTATAATGCCATCAGCCTGAGTCTGGCAGAACGCAATCATGAGATCAGCCAGTTGTATGTGATCGGTTTCACTCTGAACAAACTGCGTGGTTTCCTGATGGCACGTGCCATGGCGCTCACTTTGGCGGCTTACAGTCTCGGGTGGCTGGTCTCACTGCTTTTTATTAACCATCAACGGCTCCAACCTTCAGTCGATCTGATCTTTCAAGCCCTAAGATTAACCCCTTCTTCAAGCCTTTTTGGCCTGGGGCTGGCATTGGTCTTTGCTTTTCTTGGCGTCTGGCTTTCATCCAGGCGGCTCATGGTGTTGAACCCGCTGACAGGGAGCGATCGATGATGTCCGAATTCCTGGTCATCCTGCGGCTTGGAGTGCACGATCTGTTCGAGCATCGCCGCCTGTTATTGATCATGTCGTTCTCGATCGCCATCGCGACCGCCATGTATACTTTCCTGGTGGCTTATCGTAATGGTCTCTCCTCTGAGTTTAATGAACAAACCTCCAACCTGCTCGTCGTACATGATAACCAGAACGTCGGTGATATCACTGGCAGTCGCATCTCCAGCCAGGCTGCTGAAACTCTTGCGGGTCTGGGCATCAGCATGATCATCCCAGAGATCCGTGCGGTGACGGGTACATCCATCCAGAACGCCACACTTCTGCGCGGCATCGACCTGGCTCAGTATACCCGCCTGGAAAGCTTCAAAATTCTATCCGGGCGCAGACTAAAACCCGAAGACCCGCCCCGCCTGGCAATGGTTGGTGTCCTCCTGGCGGACAGGGAGGATCTCAAGGCAGGCGACCGCATCTCCCTGCGAGGAAGGGATTTCACCATAGTCGGGATCTTCCAGAATGACACGTATATGGACAACCAGGCCTGGATATCGTTGAGCGCTGCCCAAGCATTGCTCGCTTGGGGGCAGGATGTTTCGGTATATATCATTCCTGATGAAGGCATCCTGCATGATGGCGGTGCTCTTCCGGGCGGTCTTTCAGTGACGCGCAAGGGTGGCACCCTGCGCCTGATAGCCGCCCAATATCAACCCATGCTGAATATTTGGCAGATCGTCTCCCTGGCGCTGGGGCTGGGGGTATCCCTGACCCTTGCCAATGTGCTCTGGCGGCTGGCATGGTTGCGCAGGCGCGAGATCGCCATTCTGCGCACGATCGGTTTTCCCACCATTTCCACTGTTGCATACCTGCTTGTGCAAGCAGGCGGGATAACCCTGCTCGGCGTCCTGCTGGGCGGCTTGTTCACAGTGGTTTTCACCACCGGCATCCGTTTGACCGTCTCCAGTTTCACGATCGTCCCCCGGCTTGGACTTATGACCCTGCTAGGAAATCTCGGCTGGGTAGGTCTGATCATGTTTGCTGGCAGCCTTCTGCCAGCCTGGTGGTTGAGCCGTTTAAATCTGGCTCAACTATTACATTCAAAATAGGAAGGAAAAAATGAGATCAAAAACAATTTTCGTTGTCATTCTCCTGATACCATTGATGTTGGCGTGTAATCTTTCAGCGATCACGGGTGGAAATTCACCAACTGACACGGGCGGGAATCCACCCACCGGGGGACCAGCAGGAGATCTGACCGCCACCCCCGATCCGGTACCGGTCAGTATCAATGAAGGTCTTGCCAGCCTGAACAGCTATGCTATGACCGTAACATTCCATTCGTTTGGTCCGGATCCGACCAAGTCCAATACGACCAACATTCAAAGACAGCGCTCGAATGACGCCAACGCCTCCCTCACTTCCATCCATACGACCGGTAGCAGCGCAGACGGCGGGGATCCAAATGTCAGTGATTCCTCCATTTACCAGATCGGTAATGATCAATGCTCCGGCGGGGATGCGGATGGCTGGTCATGGACCAGCAGTACCCCGGCTGAGGCTGAAATGCAGGGACTGGTCACCGGAATGATCGGTTTGACCCCCCTGTTCGATGATCCTGTCTTTGTCGGCGCTGAAACTGTCAATGGCATCCCCACCAACCACTTCACTTTCAAGGTTTCCGGTCTGGGTGCAACTTCAGGTGCCGTGGTGAACATCAACCAGGGTGACTACTGGCTGGCGGTCGATGGAAAGTATATCGTCAAATACACCCTCATCGTCGAAACGAGCATGGCTGCGGATTCCGAAGTATTCCATGAGGAAATTACCATCGAAATGACTCAAATCAACCAGCCCGTCACCATTATCTTTCCACAAGCTTGCCTGGATGCCTCCCTGGTCACTCCGGAACCATGATCGTTCAAAAGTGGGTGGGATGCTGATCCTCCAATGGATCCCATTTCAATCAACTCCACCTGCAACCTTTTTTAGAGCATAAAGAATAATTCCAAACCTTAACACCCGCACCTCCCCCGGGAAGGGAGCGCGGGTGTTTGATTCGGATTGTCGCTCACTCATTCATTCTTGAGTTGAGCGCTTTGGGTGTGCGTTTGAAGGCAAGGGACTGTCCCAGCAGCATCCTAGTCTGAGCCAGAAACTCCGGCACATTCATTAAAAGAAAAAATAGTACCGGGAAGATAAGCCAGGATACGACTTCACCCAGCAGGCTTTTCAGACTCCAATCCTGCCAACCCCGGGACAGCCGCACCCGTTCGACAAGCCAGATCACCATCAGGGCAGAACCGCCCAGAAGGTTGAGGATGATGAATATGGGAGGGTAGAAGCTGGCAGGAGGCAGGGTGATTACTGCTGTATGATCGAGCATGATCGAAAGCATGGTTCCAAGAGCGACAATAACCCCCGCGATGGAGAAGAAAAGGTGGTCATGGATCAGCTTCAGGAGACGCCCCAGCTTATATACGAACGGTGCTCCCGGAGGATAATTCCACTTCTGGATCAGATAACCGATCTCTGCACCTCCCCAACCTGTGCGTACTTTTTGGTTAAAGAAGATGACGCTGGCATGCCACAGGTTCACCCCGTAAATCGGATTACTGCGGACGGGAAGGTGGATTGGGCGTATGAAAACCCTGCCTCCTTTTGAAAAGAAAGCCCGCATATAGATATTCACATCTTCAGCCAACAGGGTTGGATCCCAGAAATTCACCTCCTGCAAAAGTTTCAGGCTGAGCGAGTAACTGCTGTAGGGGAACATTGCTTCAAAAGGGTTGATGTAATCACCGGTGCTGACCGCATTGGAGAAATAAGTGACCAGCCGGATGGCGGGGTTCGTGTGCCAGATGTCATTATCCGGCAGGATTGGGGCTTGCCAGATCACAGAATGACGCAGTGGGTCGGTCATGAATTGGCGGGTGAGTTCTGCAAAATAGTGGGGAGGTAAAACCGAATCGGAATCGATCACGGTCACCACGATCTCATTGGGCGGGATCCCTTTTCTTTCAACCAGTTCCTGGCTGGCATTGCGGACTGCCCAGGTTTCATTGGTCCCCTTGCCGGGCACCTCGCCGGGCAGGTTGCCTGGGTGGAAAGTCGCCAGCATGCCATAAAAACTGTCTTTATACATCGCCAATAATGCCTCGGCTTTATCCCCGGCGCCTGGCTCCCGCTCTTCCATGCCCAGGACCACCGTGAGGGTTTCGCGCGCCCGTGCCTGAATGCTTAAAGCCAGCAGCGTTCGGATTAAAACACTCAGCGGTTCATTGTAATTTGGGACGACCACCAGGTGATGGACTCGTTTAATTCCTTCACCTTCATGCTTTGCCTGTTCCTGGTATGAACCCGCACGAACCCACTTTTCAGTCTGCCGGATCTTCACCAGTTCCGCCAGGTAAAAAACCATGTAAGCGATGAACCGAACCATCATGTAAATGGCGACCAGGCGGGCAACATTCAACAGGAGGCGCTGTGCCACCACAAGGCTTGTGAGGCAAAAAGCAAGCACACCCCAGGAGGCCAACCCTAAAATCTTGTAGCTGAAGTGGTTCGGATCGGGGTTGGCATTCAGGGGGTCGATTTCAGAAGGGTTAAAATGGATCGTCTTATCCTTTTGGGCTGATCCCATTTCCATTGGTTTACCTGTATTTGAATTCCCGATCAAGGATGGGCTTATTATAATTTGTTCATCCCCCCGGGTCACTGGTATGTTATTATTTAATTTTGGATCAGCAATGTTATAGCAGCATCGTTCTATGTAATTGGCAACTCATCAGTTTTTCCCTCTGTTCAAACAGAAAACTTGCCAGAAATTCCTCTCATTTGTAAAAGACCCTAAAGGTCTTCATGTAATGAACCCCTAAAAAACGACAAAAAAGAACGCACCTTATGTGATAATAGAGTTCAGGAGGTGCTTTTCTCTGGTAGAGAAAAAACAGGATACAAGAAGATGACCTGGTAGTGAATTCAATTGAACCATGGTGGATCTTTAGGAAAAGCCAGGGACGTACTTGAAAAAGCGAGTTTCATTTTTTCAAAAACAACAGCAAACTTGCTATAGAAGGTGCAAGACAAATATATACCACCATAAAGCCACCATTGCCACGGCGCTGGCTCCTCCGATATATGCTGAGTTCTTGTTTTTCCAGATGGAGGCTAGAATCAACCCACCCATTCCGCCAAAAGGGATGCCTAATAACAAACCCCAGGTGATTGAAAGGACAAGGAATGCAATCACCCAACTTCCGTTGACTTCATCAATTTGTGAAACCAGTGCCACGCAAAAAGCTGTTGCACTGCCCGCCATTGCCCCAATCCGAATTCTTAGTTGATTGGTTTTGTACAATTGTTTCGTTGCAAGACTTCCCCTGCTCGTTCTTAACCATCCATAAAAAATGCCAGATCCACCCAACAAGATAATTGGTAGTATAAAAGATGGAATCCTGCCTGCAGCGAAAAGACCAATGATCCCGACAGACCCAAACAGGCTGACCAGGATAAACCCGATGATCAGCAAAGCTGATGCCAGCCTGTCAGGTTGGATTTCACTTGATACGGTTTCCTCATTGCGGATACTCATTTTTCCTCTGGAAGGTCAGGTTGATTGGCCTGAACTTTCGGGTGACCCTATTTGAGCAGGAGAGTTCGTCCCAGCAAGGTGCACCACGTGGGGTAAATCGCAAGATATCCCAGGGAGCTTACCCACCAAATAGAATTGAATAATGTTAATTCGTACTCTTGCGAATCAATACCTCGAAGTATTCCAGGAATAGTCACCAAACCAAGCGCCAGGATCACACCGCTAATAAGTCCAAAAATGACCAGACCTTGTGGCAATGAATTACCTTGTAAGGCGGAATAACTCAGTAATAGCAACCACAAGCCGATCATGGCATTTCCTGCTGCCATGTATAGTCCAGATAGAAACCAGCCTGTGGATCCAGTTATAGCGAGCACAGAGCCAACCAAAACAAGCACTGCACCGGATGTTGCAATGACAAGGGCAACTTTGCTCAGGAGTGGGAATTGCCCTTTATACTCAGGGAAAATCATCCAAACCAGGACCGCGCTCAATATGGATGTCAGCCCAATAAATATGTCATTAAGGGTGCCAAAAGGCTGGCCAACGGTGAAGAATAAAATAATGAAAATGAACCCAAGCAGTCCGGAGATGCCGGTGGCGACGGCAACCCAGCCAATCGCGTTCAATGCGACATTAGTAGTATTCAAGGTACATCCAGATCGATCCTTTTGGACTATATGACATAACTGCCAGCGGAAACCCCATTATTAAAATGATAATACTGATAAATAAGGTAATATTAGGTTAATTAATTATAGTACATTAATTGCATTATAGGTAGTAGCAATTTTTTTAATCGGTAGCTCTTTAGGTTTTCCCCTCTTCTTAAAAAAGAACCCAGTCAGGAATTCCTGACTGGGTTCTTTTATCGTGGTGCCCCGGGCGAGAATCGAACTCACAACCTTAGCCTTAGGAGTGCTCTGCTCTGTCCTTTTGAGCTACCGGGGCATTCTGAATGAAATTATAACCCGATTTATCCGCTCTTTCGCTGTCTGTGCCGGACAGCCAGGGTTGAACCTCGCCTCAATCAAAGGCGGTCGGACGGGCGGGATCGCGCTGGTGGGCGAACACTTCCTCCAGCATGAGGCGGCTCGTGCGTCCTTCGGAGAGCGGCGGCAGGTCATCCAGCGGGAAGAAATCGACTGCCAGGGTCTCGATGCTGGTTGCTGGTTGACCGTCCGTGATGCGGCATTGGAAGATGAGCTTGTAGGCATGGTAGAACTCGAGCAGGGCGACGTGGTTGTTATCATAGACTGCGATCACCTTCTCCACCCGCACGCGGAACCCGCTCTCCTCCCATACCTCGCGCTGTACCGTCTCTGCCGGCAGGTCTCCGATATCTGCCCACCCGCCTGGCATCGCCCAGCGTCCGTCGGCTTTTTCCTGGATCAGCAAGACTTTCCCGTCACGGATGACCGCCCCGCGCACATCGATCTTGGGGGTGGGGTAGCCAGCTTGCAGGGTGAAGCTGTCCCGGATGGATTCCAGGCTGAGCTCGGTCCGGCTGGCAAGCATTTCCGCCGCCATCTCCTGCAACTGATGATAGCGTTCCAGGTCATATTCATTGTGGCTGTAAGCCATCCCAGCCTGGCTTAGCGAGAAGATCTGGCGTGCCCAGCGCAGCAGGTCAGGAATCGGTTCGCTCATTTTTCCTGCTTTCGGGGATGTTTCAGCATTTGCAGGGTTTTTTCCAGGCGGCTGCGGCGGGTCTCCTCCCGTTTGGCGTCCAGGAGTGCGCGCACATGCTCCTTTTGATGAGTATAAGCTAACTTCTCAAAAGCGGCTCTGGCAGCCTCATCCCGGTTGAGTGCCTCCTGCAGGTCTGAAGGGATCTCCACCCGGCGCGGCTGTGTGTCCTCTTCCAAGACGATCTCCAGCGTGTCACCGAAGGTCTTCCCGACCTGGGTGCGGATCTCCTTGAGGATGATCAGAACATGCCAGGGTTCACCCATGCGCACCAGCGTGCCGCGGTAGGGCTGACCCTCGATGCTGGCAATGACCGGCACGCGTTTCTTGCCGAAGGCTTTTTCCACATCGAAAGGGATGCGCACGAAAGCTCCACCCCCGCCGGGATCCTCGATGATGGCGCGAAATGTGAATTTTTGGCTCATGCGGTTGATTTTAACACGTTTGGCAAATGAACCTTGCGACAGAGTTCCCGGTTTTTTCGGGGAAGGTTTAAAACCTTCGCAACAATGTCCCCATCCTTGTCGGGGAGGTTATTAATCAGTTTCGGCAGCTTTTAACACCCGCAGTGCGCGCAAAGTCACCCATTTGTTGGGCTGTTTCTTCGCCCTAAGATCCACCCAGGTCTTGCCTGTGTAATCATATTCCAGTGCCCAGCGACCGTTACCGTCCTGCCTGTCACGGATGAGCTCCAGGGTGTGCGCCAGGCGCGCATCCCGGCCATATCCCTGGTTGACC
>Ga0315286_10006725_pt1 | contig 11192 bp, 6 predicted proteins | sample YL17G10_0_MG_FD_205038 | JGI IMG/M metagenome (GOLD analysis project Ga0315286, IMG submission 205038) | Sediment microbial communities from Yellowstone Lake, YNP, Wyoming, USA - YL17G10_0 | ecosystem: Environmental > Aquatic > Freshwater > Lake > Sediment | place: USA: Wyoming | collected...
TCGCGCAACGCCATCTTCTCCGGCCTGCTGCCGGCGCAGCTCAAGCAGCAGCACCCCGACCTGTGGCAGGAAGGCACCGACGACGAGCGCACCAAGAACCGCTTCGAGCGCCAACTGTTCGAGGCGCAGCTGACGCGCCTGATGCCGGGCCAGGAGAAGCCGGTCAAGTACATCAAGATCTACGACCAGAACGAGGCCCTGGCCACGCGCCGGCAGATCAACTCGTTCAGCGGGCTGCCGCTGGTGAGCATGGTGTTCAACTTCCTCGACATCCTGGCGCATGGCCGCTCGGAGAGCGACATCCTGCAGGAGCTGGCGCCCGACGAGGCCGCATTCCGCGCGGTCACGAAGGCCTGGTTCGTGCACAGCCCGCTCTATGACATCTTCCGCGCGCTCTCCACCCAGAACGTCACCGTGGTGCTGACCACCGACCACGGCGCGGTGCTCGGGCGGCGGGCGGCGCTGGTCTACGGCAACCGCGACACCTCGACCAACCTGCGCTACAAGTTCGGGATCAACCTGAATTGCGACCCGAAGCAGGCGGTCATCATCCGCCGGCCGATGGAATACATGCTTCCCGATGACGGCGTGAACAAGAACTACGTGCTGGCCCGCGAGGACTACTACTTCGTCTACCCGACGCGCTTCCACGAGTTCGAGCGCCAGTACCGCGGGTCGTTCCAGCACGGCGGCATCTCGGTCGAGGAGATGATCCTGCCGCTGGTGACGCTGACCCCCCGCACGCCGTGACGGAGCCGCACGATCGCGGCCGGCCGGTGAGCGGCGCGAACCTGGCCGGGTTCCCCGCCGGGATCCGGCGCGTCACGGCCACGGCCGAGGAGACCGAGCGGCTCGGCGAGACGCTCGCCGCGGGGCTCGTGGCGGGCGACGTGCTGGTGCTCACCGGACCGCTCGGTTCGGGCAAGACCTGCTTCGTGGCGGGCCTGGCCCGCGGGCTGGGCGCCAGGTCGCGAGTGCGCAGCCCGTCCTTCACGCTGCTGAACGAGTACCGTGGGACCTTCATGCTCCACCATCTGGACCTCTACCGGCTCGAGGGGTTGGAGGTGGACGGGTTGGGGCTCGAGGAACTGGCGGACGATGGCGCCCTCGTCGTGGAGTGGGGCGAGAAGCTTCCGGCCTGGCTGCGCGAGGAGGCGCTGACGCTGGTCTTCGAGGTGCTTTCCGAGCACGAGCGGGCGGTCACCGCGAGCGCTGCGGGGGAGCGCGGCCGCGAGTTGCTCGCGGTCTGGGAGCTGATGCCGGCCGGGGAGGCGCGGTGAGCGCGGGCGCGGCGGGGCAGGTGTTCGCGAGGCCCGGACTCGCGATCGAATCGGCGACCGCGCACGTCGAGGTGCTGGTGTGCGCGCCCGACGGCGCGGCGCTGGCGCACGAGGCCGAGGACGTGGGCCACGGCCACACGCGGCGGCTCACGCCGCTCGTGACGCAGGCGCTGGCCCGGGCGGGGGTCGAGCCCCGCGCGCTGGGCTGGATCGCCGCCGACCTGGGGCCGGGCTCCTTCACCGGGGTGCGCGTGGGACTCGCGACTGCCGGGGCCCTCGCGCTGGCCGCGGGCGCGCCGCTGCTGGGGGCCTCCGCGCTGGCCGCGCTGGCGCTCTCGTCCGGGGCCAGCCGCGCGCTGCTCGTCCCGCTGGTCCCCGGCGGGCGGCACGATCTCTACGCCGGCTTCTTCCGCGCCGACCTGCGGGGGCGCCTCACGCTGCTGGCCGCGCCGCGCGTGGCAGTCCAGCCGGTGCTGCTCGAGGCCGTGGCCGAGGCCCGCGCGCTGCTGCCGCGCGGCTCGGGTCTGCGCTTCGTGGGGCCCGGCGCGGCGCGCGAGCGCGAGGCGCTGGAGCGCTTCGCCCCCGGGAGCACCGAGCCGGCCTGGCGCTTCGCGGGGCTCTCGGCGGCCGATCTCGCGGCGGCCGTGCGCTCGGGGCACGGGCCCGCGGCCGGGCTGCCCGCGCGGGGGGAGGAGGGGCGCCCGCTCTACGTGCGCTCGGCGCAGGCCGAGGAACGCGTCCGCCGGGCGGCGCTCGCTGACCGGCCCATCCGCATCCGCGACTTCGCGGAGCCGGACCTGCCGGCGGTGGTCGCGATCGAACGGCGCATCTTCAGTGATGCGTGGCCCGAGTCGTTCTTCCGCGCGGAGCTCTCGCAGGCCATGGCCTGGGCGCGCGTCGCGGAGGCCGACGGCGCGCTTGCTGGCTACCTGCTGGCCTGGGTGGGCGCGGGCGCCGGCCACGTCGGCAACCTGGGAGTGCTCCCGGAGGCGCGCCGGCGCGGCGTGGCGCGCGCGCTGCTCGAGGACCTGCTGGAGCACGCCGGCGCGGCGGGCGCCGCGAATCTCACGCTCGAGGTGCGGGTCTCCAACTTCGCGGCCCAGGCGCTCTACCGGGCCTTCGGGTTTCGGCTGGCGGGTCTGCGCCGCGGGTATTATCGTGACACGGGCGAAGACGCGCTCACGATGGCGTGGACGGCTGCGGATGCCGGTGTGGCGCCCGCAGCATCCGGCGGCGGCGGGCCCGCGCAGGACGCGGGCACGCCGGCCGGCAGGCCCATCACCTCCAACCCCGGGTGACCATGTCCTGGCTCAAGAAGGAACGCACTCGCGTCAAGACGCGGAAGAAGGAGGAACGCAGCGAGGTCCCCGAAGGCTTGTGGACCAGGTGCGATGAATGTGGCGAGGCGCTCTTCCAGACCGTGCTGGAGGAGAATCTCTGGACCTGCCCCCACTGCGACCACCACTTCCGGGTGCCGGCGAAGGTCTACCTGGGAATCCTCGTGGACCCCGGCTCCTTCGAGGAACGCTTTGCGAACCTGGTGGCCGGCGACCCGCTCGAGTTCCGCGACGCCAAGATGCGCTACCCCGACCGCGTCCGGCACGCCCAGAAGGAGACGGGCCTGAACGACGCGGCGCTCTCCGGCGTGGCGACCGTGGGCGGGAAGCCCGTGAGCCTGACGCTCATGGACTTCTTCTTCATGGGCGGCAGCATGGGCTCGGTGGTGGGCGAGAAGGTGGCGCGCTCGATCGAGCTGGCGCTGGCCGAGCGCCGCGCACTGATCGTGGTGTCGTCCACCGGCGGGGCGCGCATGCAGGAGGGCATCCTTTCGCTGATGCAGATGGCCAAGACCTCGGCCCTGCTGGCGCGGCTGCAGGACGAGCACCTGCCCTTCATCTCGATCCTGACCGACCCGTCCACCGCGGGCGTGCTCGCCTCGTACGCGTCGCTGGGGGATGTGATCCTTGCCGAGCGCAAGGCACTGGTGGGCTTCGCCGGCGCCCGGGTCATCCGCCAGACCATCGGCGAGGAACTCCCCGAAGGCTTCCAGCGGGCCGAGTTCGTGCGGGAGAAGGGCTTCGTGGACCGGGTCGTCCATCGCAAGCAGATGCGCGAGGAGGTCTCGACTCTGCTTGAGTTCTTCTGGCGCTCGACCGCGGGCTTTGCGGCGGCCGCGCCGGCCGCGCCGGCGGGCGCCCGCCAGCCCTCGCCGCACCCCGGCGCGCCCCGGCCGATCGGCACCCTGGCCCGGGCGGAGGAATCGCCACGCCCGAAGTGAACCTTCAGCAGTCGCTCGAAGCGCTGTACGGACTCGAACGCCGGCGCAGCAAACTCGGCCTCGAGGGCACCCGCGCGCTGCTCGGCGCCCTGGGCGATCCCCACGGCGAGTGGGCCTCGGTGCACGTTGCGGGCACGAACGGCAAGGGCTCGGTGTGCGCGCTGGTGGAACGCGTGCTGCGCGAGGCCGGGATCCGCACCGGGCTCTTCACCTCGCCGCACCTGGTGGACTTCCGCGAGCGCATCCGGGTGGATGGCCAGTGGGCCGACGAGGGGCGGCTGGCGCGGCGCCTCGCGCTGGTCTCGCGCCTGCCCGAGGGCAAGGGCCGCACCTTCTTCGAGGTCTGCACAGCGCTGGCCTTCGACGACTTCGCCGCGCGCGAGGTCGAATGGGCGGTGGTCGAGGTGGGCCTGGGCGGGCGGCTCGACTCGACCAACGTGGTCGAGTCCACGCTCTCGGTCATCACTTCGATCGGGGTGGACCACCCGGAACTGCTCGGCCACACTCCCCGGCAGATCGCCGCCGAGAAGGCCGGGATCATCAAGCCCGAGGTCCCGGTGGTGAGCGGGGTCGCACCCGGCGAGGCTGCGGATGCGATCGCCCGGGTGGCGGACCAGCAGGATGCGCCGCTCGTGCTCGCGGCCGAGCGGGTCAGGACGGCCTGGCTCGGCGACGGTCCGGATGGCCTGCGCTGCACCGTCGAGGTCGCACCCTGGGGGCGGCTCGAACTGGCCTGCCCGCTCCACGGCCGCCACCAGCTGGCGAATGCAGGCACCGCGCTGGCGGCGCTCTCGATGCTGACCGAGAGCGGGGTCGAGATCGAGTCCGAGGCGGTGGTGGAGGGCTTCGCCCGCGCGCGCTGGCCGGGGCGGCTCGAGGCCTGTCCGGGTGAGCCGCGGCTGTGGTGGGACGGGGCTCACAACCCCGACGGCTTCGCCGCGCTCGCGGGCGCCTGGCGCGAGGATCTCGGGTTCGAGCCACCGGAGACGGTCGTGCTGGCGCTCGCACAGGACAAGGATGCCGGGGCCATCGCGCGGCGGCTCGGCCCGTGGGTCACGCCGGCGCGCATCATCGCCACGCAGTCGCGCAGTCCGCGCGCTCTGCCTGCCGGCGAGTTGCGCGCGCGCCTGGGCGCCGAGGGCCTCGATGCGCAGGAGGTGCCGGGGGTGGCGGAGGCGGTCGGAGCGGCGCTCACGGGCGCGTCCGGCGGGCGTGTGCTGCTGTGCGGTTCGCTTGTCGCCGTGGCCGAGGCGATGGAGGTCTTCGGCGGCGCGCCGGGAGAGTGGCTGTGAGCCGTCTTGCGGTCCTGCTCGCGCTGGCTGGACTGGCGCTCGCCACTCCCCGTGCGCGGGCCGCCGACCCTCCTCCGGACGGGCCCCCGCTCAACCTCACGGCCGACAATCTGACCGGCAGCCACGGCCCCGAGGGCGACTTTGTCATGCTCAACGGCGCCGTGCGCATGACGCGCGGCCGCACCGTGCTCACCGCCGACGCCGGGCGCTACTACAAGGTGCAGGGCATGCTCTACCTGGACGGGCGCGTGCGGATGGTGGACAGCGTGACCACCATGACCTGCGACCACGCCTCGTACTCCGAGGACCAGGACCTGCTGTTCGTCCAGGGCAACGTGAAGCTGGTGGACAAGGACTCCGAGATCCGGGCGCCCTCCGGCACCTACGACCGTCGCAGCGGCCACGCCGACCTGGCCGGCCCGGTCGAGGGGCGCGACAGGAAGATGGTCCTGTTCGCGGACCGCGCGGTCTACATGCGGGACTCCGCGATCGTGCTGGCGCGCGAGCACGTGCGGGGCGTCGACCAGGAGAACAAGTCCGAGCTCGAGGCGCGCTCGGTGGACTACGACCGCGTGCGCAAGGTGGCCGTGGGCACTGGCGACCCCGTGCTGCGCAGCCGGGGTGACGACGGCCGGATCACCGAGTTGCGCGCGCTGCGGCTGGTGGTGGACACCGGGAAGCGGGTGGCCGAGGCGATCGACTCGGTGCGCATCTCGCGCGATACGCTGCAGGCGCGCGGCGACCACGCCCTGTTCGACGACGTCGCCCAGCGCGGCTGGGTCACCGGGAGCCCGCGAGCCTGGGACGATCAGACCACTGTGAGTGGCGACACGCTCGAGTTCCACACCGAGAAGCGCGCGATCCAGGCGATCGTGGTGCGGCACGACGCGGTCATGAACTACGTCGGGAGTCGGCCCACGACGCTGGGCGAGGCCAGCCGGCTCACCGGCGACACGGCGACCGTGTACTTCACCCGCGGCGAAATCGACAGCCTGGTGGCGGTGGGCAGGGCGCGCAACCAGTACACCGGCGTGGCACGGGCGGGGAAGACCTCCGAGCAGAACGAGGCCTCGGGCGACACCATCACGGTGTTCTTCCGAGAGCGCAAGATCGACCGCGCCCAGGTCCAGGGCGGCGCGCGCGGCACCTATCGGATCGCGGTGGACGAGGGCGACACCACGGCGGCCAAGCGTGAGGTCGTGGAGTACGACGCCAGGCGCATCGAGTTCCGGGTGGCGGAGAGCACCATCGTGCTGGACCAGGAGGCCCACCTCACCTACCAGGATCTCGAGTTGCGCGCGCGCGAGGTGAACTACGACATTGAGCGGCAGACCGTCGAGGCCGAAGGCTCGCCGGTGCTCGGTGACCGCGGCGAGCAGGTCAAGGGGGGACTCATGACCTACGACCTCCCGAGTCGCGTGGGAACCATCTACGACGCGCAGACCAACTACGAGAAGGGCCTCTACCTGGGCCAGCGCATCCGCAAGATGAACGAGAACGAGTTGGACGTGATGAACGGCACCTACACGACCTGCAACGAGGCGAAAGCGCATTACCATTTCTCGTCGCGCTGGATGAAGATCTTCCTGAAGGACAAGCTGGTGGCGAAGCCGGTCATGTTCTATCTCGGAAACGTGCCCCTGCTGGCGCTGCCCTTCTGGGTGTTTCCGGTGAAGTCGGGGCGCCGCTCGGGGGTCCTCTTCCCGCAGTTCGAGTTCGGCTTCGGCAACAGCACTGGGCAGTTCATCCGCAACGCGGGCTACTACTGGGCGCCCAACGACTACATGGGCTTCACCGCGGCCGGCGACTACTACCAGGCCGAGCCGTCCTGGGTGTTGCGGGGGGAGGGCGAGTACCGCCTGCTCTACCGGCTGGACGGGAGCTTCCGCGGCACCTTCGCGCGCAGCGAGGGCCCGCGGAACCGCACCGAGAACTGGGACTTCAGCGCCGATCACTCGCAGGAGATCACGCCGCGTACGCGGCTGGTGGCGCGCGCCTCGTTCGTCTCGAGCAAGGCCTACAACTCGAGCAACCTCTACGGGCGCTCCCTCTCGCAGCGTCTGAACCGCTTTCTCACCTCCAGCCTGGCGGTCTCGCACAACGCCGATTGGGCGAGCATCAACGCCGTCATCGACCGGCGCCAGGACCTCGATGCGGACGAGGGCCTGACCGAGACGAACCACAACTTCATCCAGCCCATTGGCACCACGACCACGCTCGCCAACCTCACCGAGACAAGTCCCTCGCTCTCGATCTCGTTCCCCACCCGCGCCATCGGCAGCCTCGGACTGCTCAAGCGGACGCCGCTGGCGAAGCCGCTGCGCACCCTCTACTTCGGGCTCAACAGCCAGTTCATCTCCTACGCGGAACGCCGGGCGTTCGTCGCGGGCCACACGCCGTTCGCGGCGGACTCGACGCGGGACTCGATCACCACGCTCGGGCAGCGGCGCACGACGCGGCGCGGCCTGTCGAACAGCATCAGCCTCTCGGACTCGCGTCAGCTCTTCGGCTGGCTCAACTTCCAGCCGCAGTTGCGGTCGAACGTCGTGGTGTTCGACTTCGACGAGCAGGGCAACAAGGTGGTGCCGGCCGGTGTCTGGTCCAGCGCCGTCACGATGAGCGCAACCTTCTATGGCTCCTTCCGGCCCCGCATCTTCGGGCTCGAAGGGCTGCGCCATGTCGTCTCCCCGAGCGCCTCGCTGTCCTACAGCCCGGATTTTCCAGGACTCTTCTACGTGGATTCCAGGGGTGTCCGCCAGAGCCGGTTCAGGAGCTTCTCGGGGGTGGGTATCTCGGGGTCACAGCGGTCCAACCTCAACTTCAGCCTCGACCAGCGCCTGCAGGCGAAGCTCAAGCGCGGCGGCAACGTCACGCGCCTGGACAACCTGCTGTCGTGGGGCGTGGGGGGCTCGTACGACTTCCTCTACCGGGATCACGGGCTCGAACACCCGCTCTCGAACCTCTCCTCGGGCGTGCTCCTGCAGCCGCCGAGCTACATGAACGCCAACCTGAGCTGGGTGACCGACGTCTACAATCCGCACCCGGTGCGCTCGCTCGGCTACAACCTGGGCCTGAACCTGGACAGCGGTGGACTCGGGCACACCTCGCCCGACCTGCCGGTCGAGCCGCAGAGCGAGGCGGGCCCCCGCGAGGACTGGTCGTTCGGCTTCGCCTACTCCTACTCGGGCGGCTACTCGACGGGCTTCTCGACGGACCCGAAGTGGGCCAGCACGAAGACCGCGAACCTGACGGGGCGCTACCAGCTGAGCCCGGCCTGGGCGTTCGAGTACGCGGCGTCCCTCGACCTCACGCTCCACACCGTGCAGACCCAGCGCTTCGTGCTGACCCGCGACCTGCACTGCTGGCAGGCGGTCTTCACCCGCTCGTTCGTGGTGGGGGGCGAGGCCGAGTACTACTTCCGCATCGGCGTGAAGGACCAGAAGGAGATCTACCTGGAGCGAGGCACCCGCGTGGGCAGCCTCGGCGGGATCCAGTAGCCCGGGGTAGGCCTCCCGCGCGTCACCTTCCGGCCGGGCGGCGCATCCAAGCGTCAGCGGTCGCGCTCTCACCCGCGGGGGACCATGACGTTCATCAAGCTCGAGACCGGCCAGCCTCCGCCGTGGCCACCCGGCCCGTCCGCGATCCCGCCTGCCGGGTCCGCGGGCGGGACCGTGGACCTGCAGATCACGGGCATGCACTGCGCCTCGTGCGTGGTGCGCGTCGAACAGGCGCTCGCCGCCGTGCCGGGTGTTCGCCGGGCGAGCGTGAACCTCGCCACCGGGCGGGCGTCGGTCGCCCTCGCGGGCCCGCTCCCGCCCGGGCGGCTGGCCGAGGCCGTGCGCCGGGCCGGTTACGGCGCCCACGCGGTGAGCGGCCCGCTCGCCGAGGCCGCGGCCGAGCGCGAGCGCGCGGCCGAGCGGCGCGCGCTGGCCCGCCGCTTCGTTGTGGCCGCCGCGCTCTCGGTGCCGGTGATCGTGCTCGGGCACCTCGGCATGCTGCCCGGGCTGCGCGCCATCCCGACGGCGGCGCAGAACTGGATCCAGCTCCTCTTCGCCACCCCGGTCCAGTTCTGGGCCGGCTGGCCCTTCGTGCGCGGCTCGTGGATCGCGCTGCGGCGCCGCACCGCCGACATGAACCTGCTGGTCGGCGTGGGCACGCTCACCGCCTACCTCACTTCGCTGGTCGTCACGGTCGTGCCAGCGGCGCTGCGCGGCGCGCGGCAGGAGGCGCACGTCACCTTCGACACGGGGACGGTGATCATCACCCTCATCCTGCTCGGACGCATGCTCGAGTCGCGCGCCCGCGCCAGCACCTCGCAGGCCATGCGGCGGCTGCTCGACCTGCAGCCGCGCACCGCGCGGCGCGTGACCGGGGGCGGTGTGGAGGAGATCCCGCTCGACCGGGTCGCGCCCGGCGACGTGCTGCTGGTGCGGCCCGGAGAGAAGGTGCCGGTGGACGGCGTGGTGCTGGACGGGCGCTCGAGCGTGGACGGCTCGATGCTGACCGGCGAATCCCTGCCGGCGGACGTCGCGCCCGGCGAGCGCGTCACGGGTGCGACGCTCAACCAGTCGGGGTCGTTCCGCATGCGCGCCGGGCGGGTCGGCGCCGACTCGATGCTCATGCAGATCGTTCGCCTGGTGCAGCAGGCGCAGGCCAGCAAGGCGGACGTGGCCCGGCTGGCCGACCGCGTGGCGGCGGTGTTCGTGCCGGTCGTCCTCGCCGTCGCGGTCGCGGCCTTCGTGTTGTGGTTCGGCTTCGGTCCCGAACCGCGCCTCTCCGGCGCACTGCTCAAGCTGGTGGCCGTGCTCATCATCGCCTGCCCCTGCGCGCTCGGGCTCGCCACCCCGACGGCGCTCATCGTCGGCACCGGGCGCGGCGCCGAGTTGGGCGTGCTGATCCGCGGGGCCGATGCGCTCGAGTCCGCCGGCAGTATCCGCGCGGTGGTCTTCGACAAGACCGGCACGCTCACCCGCGGCCGGCCCGCACTCACCGACGTGCTGCCGGCCGGCGGCGTGCAGGAGAGCCGGCTGCTCGCCGTCGCCGCGTCCGTCGAGCAGCGCAGCGAGCATCCGCTGGCCGAGGCGGTGGTGCGCGGGGCGCGGGAACGCGGGGTCGCACTGACCGAGCCAGAGGACTTCTCCGCCGTGGCCGGCCGCGGGGTCGTGGCGCTGCTCTCGGGGCGGGCGGTCGTGGTGGGCTCGGCCGCGCTGCTCGCCGGGCAGGGCGTGGACCTCGCGGCGCTCGAGCCGGAGCGCGTGCGCCTGGAGGCCGCGGGGCGCACGGTCTTTGCGGTCGCCGAGAATGGCGCGCTGCTGGGGCTGCTCGCGGTGGCCGACACGCTCAAGCCCGGCGCGCGCGAGGCGGTCGAGACGCTCGAGCGCGCGGGCCTCGAAGTGTGGATGATCACGGGTGACAACGCCCGCACAGCGCAGGCCATCGCCACGCAGGCGGGGATCGTGCCGCAGCGCGTGCTGGCGCAGGTGCTGCCGGGGGAGAAGAGCGCGAAGATCGCGGTGCTCCAGGCCGCTGGCATGCGAGTCGCGATGGTCGGCGACGGTGTCAACGACGCGCCGGCGCTGGCACGGGCCGACCTCGGCATCGCCATGGGCGGCGGCACCGACATCGCCATGGAGGCGAGTGGCATCACGCTGATGCGCGGCGATCTGGCCAGCGTGCCGGTGGCGCTGCGACTCGCGCGCCGCACCATGCAGGTCATCCGCCAGAACCTCTTCTGGGCCTTCGTCTACAACACGCTCGGCATCCCGGTGGCGGCGGGCGCACTCTACCTGCTGCTGCGCGAGGGTGGTCCGGTGGGGCCGCTGTTCGGCTGGCAGGGCACACTGCACCCGATGTTCGCCTCGCTGGCCATGGCGCTTTCGAGCGTTTCGGTCGTGACCTCTTCGCTGCGGTTGCGGGGGTTCAGGTGAAGCATCTCGGGCGCCTGGTCGTGACGATGCTGGGTCCGGGCCTGATCGTGGTCGTGAACCTGTACGTCTTCGCCCGGGGGGGCGGGACGTGTCCCGCGGGAGCCCGGCCGGGCCGACGTCAAGCCAGGTCCGAAGCCTGCCGATGAAGCGCCGGGGGGCCGGCAGCCGGCTGGGCCCGCCGGTCTTGACTGGTCCCGGACACGCACCGCCGGCACTCCTGCCATCATCCAAGGAGCCATGAACCGCGCCACCGACTTCCTGCGCCACGCCCTGAGCGTGGTCCTCGCGGTCACGCCCTTGCTCGCGGGCGCCGACCTCTGCACCATCGGCGCGCTCACGGGCCGCGCGGACCTGGCGTGCGCGATGGAGTCCGGCGGGCCCGCCTGCCGGGTGGCGGCCGCGCCGGCGCCCAAGT
>Ga0315286_10006727_pt1 | contig 11192 bp, 14 predicted proteins | sample YL17G10_0_MG_FD_205038 | JGI IMG/M metagenome (GOLD analysis project Ga0315286, IMG submission 205038) | Sediment microbial communities from Yellowstone Lake, YNP, Wyoming, USA - YL17G10_0 | ecosystem: Environmental > Aquatic > Freshwater > Lake > Sediment | place: USA: Wyoming | collected...
CGCTTCGGGCCATGGTGTGGGTCAACATCCTCCACGTGGTCGTGGCGGTGCCGCTGATCTTCGGCCTGTGGGGTCTCCCGAAGTGGGGGGTCGCCGGCGCGGCGCTGGCCTCGGGCGTGTCCGAGGGGGTCGGAGCGGCCTGGCTTCTCTGGCAGGCGGCCCGTCGCGGGTTGTTCGGCGCGTGGGGGACCGGCTGGAGCCCGCACGAGCTCTGGCGCATCCTGCGGGTCGGCCTCCCGGCGATGGGGGAGCGTCTCATCACCCACGGGATGCAGCTCGTCTACGCTCGGCTCGTCATCTCTTTCGGCGTGGCCGCCTACGCGGCGCATCAGGTGGGGCTGACCATCGAATCGCTCTCGTTCCTCCCCGGTCTTGGCTTTGCCAAGGCGGCCACCACGCTGGTGGGGCAGCGGCTGGGGGCGCGGGACGCGGACGGGGCGCGCCGCGCGGCCCGGCAGGCCAACCTGCTGGGTCTCGCGATCATGAGCGTCTGGGGGGTGAGTTTTGTACTCTTTCCGCGCGCCTGGGTCGGGCTTTTCACGCCCGACCCGGAGGTCCTGGCCTACAGCGTCCCGCTCATGACCACCCTGGGCCTATTGCAGCCGCCTCTGGCGGTGGCCATGGTGACGGCGGGCGCGCTGCGGGGGGCGGGCGATACGCCAATGGTCCTGGCCGCCGCGATCGTGGGCGGGTGGTGCGTGCGTCTGCCGATCGCCTACGTGGGCGGGGTCGCGGCGAAGATCGGGATGACGATGGTGTGGATGACGATGGCCCTGGACTGGACGGTGCGATGCCTGATCATGTCGTGGCGCTTCAAGCGCCTCCGCCTGACGGACGTGCGGCTGTAGCAGGCTGCTGAAAAAGGCCCATCTGCTGCGTTGGAACGCTTGAGCACTCGCTGCGGCGTACCTGGAGTACGCCTCGCTCGGCTCTGCGCGTTCCGCCTTGCATCTGGACCTTTTTGAGCAGCCTGAGCGATAATGGGTTTTTCAGCATCCTGCTAGTGACGGCGGGGGAGCGGGGGAGCAGGGGCTCTGAGGCTCTGAAGATCTGAGGCTCTGCTCCCCTGCAGGTTCCTACTTTCCGAGTAGGCTCTTCCGCAGCGTCTCCAGCGTGAAGTTCTTGCTGATGGCGAAGTCGCGCAGGCCGGCCTCTCGCTCGCGCACCTTCAGGCACTCGGTGTAGAGCCTGTCCGCGATCTCCAGCGCGTAAAGGTGTCCGGTACCTTTTCTCTTACTGAACCACTGAACCACTGAACCAGTGAACCACTGAACCAGTGTATCCGCCCATGCTATACTCCTCCTGTCATCGGACGGGAAGGCTGTGGTGCCCTGCGCTGACCCGGGCAGGGCGTCGTGTCGGGACGGAACCCTCAGCCGTTTTCGTGGAGGTGTGGCCGCTCCCTCGTCGTCTCCTGGAACTGCCGTACCGCCGAGCGCTGGAGGCTACCTCCCATGGCTATGACCTGTCCGAAGTGCGGCTTTGAGCAGGTTGCAGGAACCCGGTGCGAGCGCTGCGGATTCCTGCTGCGACGGTACGGGGCTCCATCCGCTCGCCCACCGGCCGCCCCGCTGCCCTCCGGGGAGGCGGCGAAAGCGCCGGAGGTAGTCGAGGCAGAGAAACCAAAGCCGGGACCGATCCGCCGCGTCTTCCGCGTCGTCCGCTGGGTGGCCCTGGCGGTCTCCCTGGTCGTGTTCTTCCTCCTCCTGCGGCCCGCGACCCCTCCACAGGTGCGGACCGATCCCCAAGCTGCCGCGCGCATCCAGGAAAAAGTCGAGAAGGCCGAGCGAGACATGGCGGAGGGCGGAACGCCCACGCTGCGATTCAACGAGGCGGAGCTGAACACCTGGATGCAGACCAACCTGGCCCTCGCCGCGGCGCCTCCTGCCGTGCCCCCGGCGGGAAGGGCGGAGAGGCCGCAGCAGAAGGGAGGGCCGACGCTGGAGGAGGTCCAGTCCAGCCTGCGGGACGTCAAGATCAACTTGATGGGCGACCAGATCCGCGCCTACGTCCTGTTCAACCTCTATGGGAAGGACATCTCCCTGCAGCTCGAGGGGCGTCTCGTCGTGGCGGACGGCCGGGTGCGGCTCAAGCCGACCAGTGGGATGCTCGGCTCCATCCCGATCCCCAGCATCACGCTCGACCGGGCGGTGAACGGGCTCTTCGATTCGCCCAAGAATCGGGATAGCTTCCAGCTCCCGCCGGAGATCCAGGACATCCAGCTAGTCAACGGCGAGCTGATCGTCTCGTACAAACAGCTCCCTGACAGCCCGTGAGTCCTCTAGAATTTATTGCGGTGCAGCCAGCTGCCCTCGGGGCGGAGATTGGGCGCGGTGGGCTCTATCGCCGGGACGCCGATCGAGAGGACGCAGGCCAGCTCGTACCCCGGTGGAACCTGCAGGATCTTGTCGATATCCTTTTCGGCTCCGGCCCGGAAGAAGGAGATCTTTGTCCCCAGCCCCTCGACTACGGCCGCAAGCGACATATTCTCCAGGCACATCCAGGCCTCGTCGCGGCCCCCCTCCTTATAGTAGACGGCGACGTGGCTGCCATTGGCGAAAGATTCCTTCTGCATCTGGGCGGCTTTTTCCACCTCCGGGGTGGCGGCCTCTTCCCCCCGAGGTTTGTTTCCCCGGTTCAGGATGTACTTACGCTCGGCGATCTTCTCGATAAGCGCCGGGTCATCGACCACGATGAACTCCCAGCGCTGCTGGTTGGTTCCCGAAGGAGCCTTCGTCCCGGCCACCAGGATGCGCATGAGCTGCGCTTCGGTGGCCGGCCCCTTGAATTTGCGGACCGTCCGGCGCTTCGCAACCACCTCATAAAAATCCATACGTCAATCCCCCTTTCCTCCTCGGCTTTTTTGAGACTGTGACGACTGACTTATTATATACGATACTGACTTATTATATACCTGGAACAAAGAAGCCACGGTGACCCGGGGGACCGCGGTGGGATGGGCGGCTCAGCGGGACACCGATTCTGCGCGGATTCGGTGGTGGGTTACTGCCAGAAGCGTACTCCCGGGCGCCCGCCGGGGTCAAGCGGAATCCCGCCCGCCACGCCTCCGCATGGCCCTGGGGCCATCGAGACGCGGTTGGCGAGAGGTGGTCAGGGCGGCCCTAGTACAAGGTGACGAAAGTGGCAACGTATCAGTCCATCGCCAGGAATGTGGACCCGCCAATAGCAGTCGAGATCGAGCGAATCGAGAACGTCCTCCTCGTGACCGTGCCCGCTGGGCGTAGCAAGCCCCATATGGTCGGCGGGAAGTTCTATATGAGGGAGGTTGCAACGACACAGCAGTTGAACCGTGACGAGATCCGGGAGTTCTTCTTCAAGGAAGGCTTGATCTCCTTCGACAAACAAGCCTGCCGCGGTTTCAACATGGATCGGGACTTCGACCCCAAGAAGTATCGCGCCTTTGCCCGCGCCGCCGGCATCCCCTCCGGGATGAAGACGGAGGACGTGCTCAGGAACCTGGAGGTCCTGACCGATGAAGGTATGTCCAACGCCGGCGCCTTGTTCTTCAGTAAGCGGGTGCCAAAGTTCTTTCTGGAGGCTAAGATCAACTGCGCGCTCTTTCAGGGCACCGGCAAGACGAAGATCCTCGACCAGCAGATCTACGAGGGCAATATCGTCGAAACGCACAAGGCCACCATCGCCTACCTCGAAGCCCACCTCAACACGGAATACGTCATCCGAAGCGGCCCTCGGCAGGAGATTCTGGAGTTGCCGGTTGATGCCTTGCGCGAAGCGATTCTCAATGCGATTGGCACCGTGACTACCGTCTGACCGGGCAGATCCAGGTTCACATCTCTCTCGACCGCGTGGAGATCATCAACCCCGGCGGCCTGGTCTCCGGCCTGAAACTAGCGGACCTGGGGCGGGTAAGCATGCCCCGCAATCCGCTGCTCTTCGCCCTGATGCACCGCCTGGAACTCGTGGAGGATGTCGGCTCCGGCATCCGGCGCATCCGAGACGAGATGAGGAATTACGGCTTGGAGAAACCGCTGATCGAGACCGGCGAAGCGTGGTTCTCCATTGCGTTCAAACGGAAACTACAAGACGCGGCCCTAGACGGCTCTACCCAGGACACTACCCAGAAACCTACCCGAAAACCTACCCAGACGATCGTAGGGGAAACCGCCCAAAAGATTCTGGATGCCATCAGGCGTAAACCTAGCATCACACGAAACGAACTAGCGGAAATCGTTGGCATAACGCCAGATGGAATCAAGTATCAACTGCGATCCCTCAACAGGAAGGGGGCTCTGCGGCGGATAGGATCCGACAGAGGTGGACACTGGGTAGTCGTCCAAGGCGATTCGCGGTAGGTTGGTTGAAAAGGTTGGTAGTGGGTTGGCAGAAGGTTGGGTGATAAGTTGGGTGAACGGTTGGATGATGAGCTGCCATAACGAACGCGTCGAACCGCCGGGGGACTGGCCAAGAAACTGTTCCCGAAACTCTACGCCGCGACCGACCGCCTCCGTCCGCCCACGAGGGGCGGACTCCAGCGTCACTACGAACAAGTGATGGCCACGACCGTTTGTAGTGCGGTCGTAGCGTAGCGAAGACCGTACACAGGCGGGAGACACACTAAAGAGATGCAATGGGGACGTTGGTTCCAAAGCAACTTGTGACCCGGCGGTGGAATAATGGAATCTGCGGGGTGAGGTGATTGACAGAGGGAGGGGTGAGTTAGCGTGGCTGTCCTGAATATCCGCAAGCTGCCGGCCGAGGTGCATGCGCGGCTCCGGGTCCGCGCGGCCCGGGGTGGACGCAGCATGGAGGCAGAGGCGCGGGCCATCCTGGCGGCGGTGTGCATGGAGGGGGATTCCCGCCGGCCGGCATCTGCCCTGCAAGACTGGGTGGGTGAGCTGTACGGCCCCAAGAAGCCCCGCAAGGTGGTGGATGCCTTGATCGCCGAGCGACGGCGGGAGCAGGCAAGGGAATGATCGCCCTCGACGCGTCGGCGCTCCTGGCCTTTCTCTTTCGCGAGAGAGGACACGAGCGTGTCGGCGCGGTGATCGAGACCGCCTGCCTGTCTGCGGTCAACCTGTCCGAGGTCATCGGGCGGTTCGTGCGCGATGGGCATGACGCGCGCACGGTCTTGCAGCGGTTGACCTCCACCACGATCGAGATCGTTCCCTTCACGACGGCCGATGCGGCCCTGGCGGCCTCGCTTGTCTTGCAGACTCGTGCGCTCGGTCTCTCGCTTGGAGATCGCGCCTGTCTCGCGCTCGCGTTGGCGCGGCGGATCCCCGCAGTGACGGCCAATCGGGCATGGGCGCGCTTGCACATCGGCATAGATATCCAGGTCGTCCGGTAGCCCGTCGCCGCTAGTGGTCACGCTTCTCTCCGCGGTGAAAGGCCACATGGACGGGTACCGCGACCGGGCGCACCGGGCGCAAGAATCCGTCCCCACAGGGACGACGGAGGCGAAGTGATGGGCCGAGTCGCTCCACTTCCGGATCGTCCTCGGGATCGTCCCGCAGGGCAAGCTGGTACTCCGTCAGCGCCAGCCCCGCCTCCCCCGTCTGCTCGCAGAGGCGCCTCCAGCAGGCGTGATCGCCATGCTCGCCGCGCCGGGCCATGACGGCGGCACGGAGGCGAGCTACGGCATCCGCGGCTCCGGTCCGCAGTGCGGCGGCAAGATCCTCGCAAGAACCATCCATGGCCGAGACTCCCATCATCCCCGTCTCCTCCGACGACGGCCAGAAATCCCCCCAAGATCGCCGGGCGGGCTGTCGGCGGGCACGCTTGCTTGACAGTCTCTCCCGTCCTAGAGTAAGGTGAATCCTACCGCCGAGAGGATTTCATGACTACCGACGCTGACATCCGCATGGCCGTCGAAGCCCTCGTGGACCGCTTTCACCCGGAGCGGGTCATTCTCTTCGGCTCGTATGCCCGGGGCGCGGCGGACGCCCGGAGCGATGTGGACTTGCTGGTCGTGTGTCCGGTCCAGGGCAGCCGACGAGCCCTGCAGATCGCCATGGACCGCACGTTACGCGGATGCCGGTTCGCCCGAGATATTCTGGTCTTGACCCGCGAAGAGTTCGAGCGGGACCGCCACATTCCCGGAACCGTCGCGCGGCCGGCCTGGCTGCAAGGCCGAGTTCTGTATGAACGCCCCTGACACCGTCTTGCGCAAGGTCCACCAGGCCGAGACGCTGCGGGATGCTGAAGAGCTGACCCCTTTTGCCATCACTGCCCGTTACCCGGGGGAGGATGAAGAGGTAACTCAGGCAGAAGCGCTGCGGGCCATCGAAACGGCCGAGCAGGTTCGAGCGGCGGTACACGAGGCGATCCGCAGCATGGGGATCGCGCTCCCCTTCGACCCACCGGCCTGACCGCCCACCGCGCGTCCCCGGCGTAAAGAGTTGTTTCCTGCGTTGACTTACGTTTTCACCCGTTCGCCCAGAACGAAAAACGCCGACCCTCAGGCGAGAACGGCCGGGTAGTATATCCCCCATTCGTGGTCTGCCCGGCACAGCAAGAACCTTGCCGCCGGATTAGGGCTCGCGCCTCCATATCTGCAAGCGTTGAGAGAAAATTGGCGAATGGCTCGGGGTGGGGTAGCGCCGAGGGGCATCCCGCCCCTCGAATGAGGTCGAGCAATCATGACCCTGATTCGGATCCGAGAGGTCACCCCTCTGGACGGTTTTCGTTTGCGGTTGCGGCTGACGAACGATGCCGATATCGAGCGCGATGTGTCCGGGCTGATGCGCGGTCCGATCTTCGAAGCTCTCCGGAACGATCCGGCGTTGTTCCGGGACGTGCGAATCGAAGCCGGGACGGTGGTTTGGGGAAACGGCGCCGACCTGTGTCCCGACGTGCTAATCTGGGGTGGTCCTCCACCGGCAGATGCTGAGGCCACCTCCATTGCAGCGACCCTGTTAATACAGAAATAGCTGTCCGGTACTTTTCCAACAGGACCGACCCTTCTCCGACGAAATCGGATACACCTCACGAATTCGTGCACTGGGGTGTGCCTACCGCGTAACCTCGATGGCCTCGCGGGATTCCGCGTGTCCAATGGGAGGGATCCGCCAATACCCTGCACCCTCGCCATCTTCCCTCGGGAGTCCGCGGACACCAGGCTTTCCTGCTCCCGTCCCACAAGCAGACCTGGAACTTCTTGCGCTGAGATTACGAATAGCGTAAGGTGTAAGCACAAATGCAGAACCTTACCGAGAAAGTCTTCAAGCTGGCGCCGCCGGGCGGGTTGTTCGATGAGACGGTCATTCACAACCTGTTTTCGGACAGCAGTCGTGGCGCGCGCGCACTGCTGGTGCATCGGGCATGTCAGGCGGGCGAAATCCTGCGCCTGAAACCCGGTCTTTTCGTGCTCGGCCCGCCTTACCGGAAATCCGAGCCGCATCCGTTCGTGGTGGCCGGTGTGCTGCATGCCCCGTCCCATATCAGCCTGGAAGCCGCCTTGGCGCATCACGGCCTGATCCCCGAGGCGGTCTACCAGGTGAGCAGCGTCACGGTCGGGCGCAGCCGGGAGTTCTCCACGCCGTTGGGGGTGTTCAGCTTCCGCCGCGTGCCGGCGCGCGCGCCGCGTGCCGGGGTCGAGGCCGTGGCGGTCGCGCGCAACGCATGGGCGTTTATCGCCTCACCCCTGCGCGCCATTGCCGACGCGGTCTACCTCAACAAGGAGATCACCTGGAACCGGAATGGCCTCGGCTACCTGACCGAGTCGCTCCGCATCGAGGAGGACGATCTACGGTCGCTCTCCTTCGAAGCGCTGGACGAGATTCTGGACAGCATCCGAAGCCGGCGCGTGCGGGTGTACATCGAGGGGTTGAAAGGAGCCGTCACCCATGCTGCATAGGGTACTGAACGCGAGACTCCGCGACTATGCGCCGGCGAATCCGGTTGAGCAGGAGAACGTGTTGCAGGAACTCATGCAGCACTATGTGTTGTCCAGCCTCTCGCGTGCGGGCCTGTTCTTGGAGGCCATGTTTCACGGCGGCACCTGTCTGCGCATCGTCTGCGGGATGAACCGGTTTTCGGAGGACCTGGATTTCCTGCTCAAGCAGCCCAATCCGAGCTTCCGCTGGCAGGGCTACCTGGAGTCCGTTCGGAAGGACTGTGCGCAGGAAGGCATTCCTTTCGAGGTGCAGGACAAGTCCCAAGCCGGAACGGCCGTTCAGAAGGCGTTCCTGAAGACCGACTCCATCGGCAAGATTCTGGTGCTGGACTTGCCTTTCGAGAGGTATCAAGCCCGCAAGATCCGCATCAAGCTGGAGATCGACACCAATCCCCCCGCGGGCTCGACGTTCACGACCAACTACATCACGTTCCCCGTGACGGCGCCCATGACGACGCAGTCCTTGGAATCGGGTTTTGCCCTGAAACTGCACGCCCTGCTCTGCCGTTCCTACGTCAAGGGCCGCGACTGGTATGACTTCGTGTGGTATGCCGCGCGCAAGACAAGGCCCGATCTGGACCTGTTGCGCCATGCCTTGCACCAGCAGGGGCCATGGGCCGGGCAACAGATCACGGTGACCATGCGTTGGGTGCAGGAAAACATGGAGACGGCCATCCGGCGCATTGGTTGGACCGCGGCTCGGGATGACGTTCAGCGCTTCCTGCCCCTGCGCGAACAGGAGGGTCTCCGTGCGTGGAGCGCGGACTTCTTCTTTCACCATCTCGCGCGCATGAACGACGATGCCGAGGAGCGGACGAGAAGCGCGGCGGTCCCGTAGGTCCCGCCGTACTTGAGACATGATGGCTTCCAGGGAGACTTGACCCTGACCGGCAATCGCACCCCGCCTCTTCGTAGGCTCGACCGTACCCGTTCCGCCAGTGTCGTGGGTCGGAAGTTGGTCGCATACTCGCCGGGGCCACCAGGGCCTCCCTCCGACGCCTGGCCCCGCACCCACCCTTTCGGGCGGGTACCCAGCCAGCGGCTGGGTGCGGGTCGCCGGGTACCCATCCCCGGGATGGGTGTGGGGCGGCGCTCCGGGAGACCCTGGTGGCCCCTGGTGTTGTAGCTGAACGCTTACCGATTTCCATCCGTGGTCCGCGGCCCGATCCACAGATCCTGGCTCGCTTTGCGGTCTTTGCGAGCTTTGCGGTGAAATGTTTGGGCTAAGCCCAATACTGTTCACATAGTGTCGGACACTGACGAGAGCGTCCGAGCAAATCCCCTCAACCCCCCTTTGCCAAAGGGGGGCAAGGGGGGATTTCATCCGGCTGACGGCCTAAGTGAGCAGCATTGGGGCTACGCCGGGGCGAGCGCGGCGAAAGGGCCTGGGTAAGGCGGTGTCACAGGTGCCATCGCTCGGTCTGCACGTCCGCTTCCCAGCGCGCCCGCGCGTCGCGGACCGTCGCCGACCCGGAGACCTGGGCGCGCGGCACATCCCACCAGCTCTCGTATGAAGGGACATCCACGCTCGGGTCCGTCTCGACGACGACGACCGTCGTCCGGTCGGAGGCGAGCGCTGTCTGCATGGCGGCGGCGAGCTCGACGCGGCCCTGCGGGGTGAGGACATCCGCGCCGAGGGAGCGCGCGTTCGCGGCGAAGTCGATCGGGACGACGTCGCCGGTGTAGAGCCCGGTCGCCGGATCGCGGAAGCGGAACTCGTTGAACCGATTCCGGCCGCCGCAGGCGCCGGAGAGGCGTGTGATGCAGGCGTAGCCGTGGTTGTCGAGGAGGACGACGACGAGCTTCCGGCCCTCCTGGACGGCGGTCAACAGCTCGGCCGAGAGCATCAGCCAGCTCCCGTCGCCGACCAGGACGACGACGTCGCTTGCGGGGGTCGCCATCTTGACGCCGAGCCCGCCGGCCACCTCGTACCCCATGCACGAGTAGCCGTACTCCACGTGGTAGCCGCCCGGGGTCGGCGTCCGCCAGAGCTTGTGGACGTCGCCGGGGAGACTGCCGGCGGCGCTCACCATGACGGCGTTTGGGCCGACCGCCCGGTTCACGACGCCGATGACCTCCGCTTGGGAGAGACCCCCGGGGGCAGTCAGCCCGAGGACCCGGTCGACCTCGGCGGTCCATTCGGCCCGGAGCCCCGCGGCCGCCGACGCGTGCGCGCCGGGGACCCGGTAGCCGCGCTCGGCGAGCGCCGCGCCGAGCTCCTCCAGGGCGACCCGTGCGTCGCCGACGAGCGCGAGCGCCGCGTGCTTGTGCGCGTCCATCTCGTTCGCGTTGATCGACACGAAGCGCACACCGGGGTGTGCGAAGATCGTCTTGCTCATCGTCGTGAAGTCCGACAGGCGCGTCCCGACCGCGAGGACGACGTCCGCCTGGCGGGCGAGGCGGTTCGCCGCGAGACCGCCGGTGACGCCGACCGCCCCCAGGTTCTGCGGGTGGTCCCAGGCGAGGGCGCCCTTGCCCGCCTGCGTCTCGCCGACCGGGATCCCCGTGGCGCGGACGAACGCGTCGAGCGCGGCACTGGCATCCGCGTAGAGGACGCCGCCGCCGGCGATCAGGAACGGACGCGTCGCGCGCGAGAGGAGGTCGGCGGCGCGCCGGACCGCCTCGACGTCCGGCCGGTTGCGCGGGATCCGCCAGACGCGCGGCTCGAGGAAGGCGGCCGGGCAGTCGAACGCCTCCGTCTGCGCGTCCTGCGGGAGGGCGACGACGACGGCCCCGGTGTCCGCGGGCGAGGTGAGGACGCGCATCGCGTCCATCAGACTCGTGATGAGCTGCTCCGGTCGGGAGATCCGGTCCCAGTAGCGCGCGACCGGCTTGAAGCAGTCGTTGACGGAGACGTCCTGCGTATCCGACCGTTCGAGCTGCTGGAGAACCGGCGCGACCCGCCGCGTGACGAAGATGTCGCCGGGGAGGAGGAGGACAGGGGTCCGGCTCACCGTGGCGGCGGCGGCGCCGGTGATCATGTTTGTCGCGCCCGGCCCGATCGAGCTCGCGCACACCAGGGAGCGGAGCCGCCGGCTCCGCTTCGCGTAGGCGATCGCGGTGTGGACCATCGCCTGCTCGTTGCGTGCCTGCTGGTAGGGCATCCGGCCCCCGGCGGTCTCGAGGGCCTCGCCGAGCCCGGCGACGATCCCGTGGCCGAAGATCCCGAGGACGCCCCCGAAGAACGGATGCTCGTCGCCGTCGCGCTCCACCCGCTGGTTCGCGAGAAACTCGACGAGCGCCTGGGCGACGGTCATGCGGCGGGTGCTGTTCATGGCGCTGTGCCTCCTTGCCATTAGCAGGCTGCTGAAAAAGG
>Ga0315286_10006729_pt1 | contig 11191 bp, 11 predicted proteins | sample YL17G10_0_MG_FD_205038 | JGI IMG/M metagenome (GOLD analysis project Ga0315286, IMG submission 205038) | Sediment microbial communities from Yellowstone Lake, YNP, Wyoming, USA - YL17G10_0 | ecosystem: Environmental > Aquatic > Freshwater > Lake > Sediment | place: USA: Wyoming | collected...
CATAAAAGGCGTTTCCTGCAGACGAAACTCCTGCCTCTGATTACGCAGACGCAGGGAGTCCAAGCAGGAGTGCCTAGTTGACGGTAGCAGCAGCCTATTGCCCTTCCGTATAGGGAGGGCGTTTGCGCAGCAGGGGGCTATAAGCCCCCTTTCTGCGGCTGCATGAAAAAGGTGTGAAGGAAAATGGAAGAAATTGTGGAAACTGCGTCGAACAAGCCGCAGTTTACCGTCAAAATGGCGGGAAAAGAAGGGTACGTGGGAAGCGCGTGGAAAAAACAGGGCAAGTTCGGCGCCTACATTTCGGTTGCGTTGAATGAAGACGTTCCAAAAAACGCGGCCTTGTTTATAACGCCGACTAGAGCCAGTTCGGGAATAATCGGCTGACGACCCCTTGGCGGCGTCTTTCCGACGCCTCCTTTTTATACTTTTTTAGTCTTATTCTCGCACGTAAAACCCACTTCAGCAAGCGGTTTTTCAGAGTTGAAAAACAATTGTTCGTAAAGGAACTGACTCTAAAGAACTTCAAGTCGTTCAAGAGCGCAAACCTCCACTTCGGCGGGGGATTCAACTGCGTAGTCGGACCCAACGGCAGCGGCAAGAGCAACTCGATTGACGCCTTGTTGTTCGCTTTCGGGGAAAACAGCTTGCGCAGCATGCGCGTCAAGAAAATCGCCGACCTTATTTTCCATACGAGCCCGGTGGCTGAAGTCACGCTTGTTCTCGACGACGGCAAGGGAGTAAAGCACGAAATCCGGCGTGCCGTGCGCAGGGACGGCAAAGTGAAGTACGTGCTTGACGGCAAGCGCGCCAAGAAGTATGCTGTAATGGAGTTTCTCGCGCAGCACGCCCTCTCGACGCAGAACATCATCAAGCAGGGAGAAGTCCAGCGAATCGTCGAAATGAATCCCAAGGACAGGAGGACGCTAATCGACGTCGTGGCGAACGTTTCGGAGTACGAGCAGAAGAAGCAGGAGGCGTACCGCGAGCTGGAAACGGTTCAGGAAAGGCTCCGCGAAGCGTCTGCAATTCTAAACGAACGCGAGGGCTACCTTCAGGGACTCCTTAAGGAAAAAGAGGACGCGGAAAAGTACTTGCAGCTCAAAAAGCAACTCGATTCGCTGAAAGCGTCTCTTCTGTTGGTCGACATAAACGTTTTCGAGAAGGAATTCGAGTCGGCTGTTGCTGCAATGCTTGACGCGCAAAACAAGGTTGACGCCGCGAAGAAAACAATTGCGGAAATCGAGAAGTCGATTGCGGCAAAACAAGGCGAGAAAGAACAGGTGCACGCTTACATCATGCAGCGCTCGGAAGGCAAGCAACTTGTGCTTGAACGCGAAGTACAAGAACTCCACACCGGCATCGAGAAGGCGAAGACGCTTGCAGAGGAAAAAAAGGCCCAGATTCAAAAGAACGAAGAACGCCTGCAGCAGCTGAAGCTCGAGAGCATGCGCGCCGGCGATGAAGTAACCGGCGCCGAGAAACAGATGAAGGAAGCGCGCGAGGAAGTCACGTCCGTCCAAAAGATTTACGACGACGAGAAAGCGCGTTACGACCACATGCTGAAGGACTCAAACGCTTTTTCGCAGCAGTTCCACGACGCGCGCAAGGCGTACGACAACGCCTCGACTGAAATGCAGGCGTGCAAAGACCAGCTCAACGCCCTCCAGGCACAGGTGTCGGTGTGGCGTGAGACAATGAAAATGAAGCAGGACGAGCTGGACCGCGTCAAGTCAGGCGACTTCATAGACTATTCCGGAAAGAAGGAAGAGCTGTCACAGCGCCGCAAGGAAGCCCAGAAAGAGTTGGACAAAGCCCTCGGTGCTTCAGACGCCTTGTTTGCCGAGGAAAAGAGACTCAACGACGACTTGAAGAGACAGGAACAGCACGTTCTGCAAGCAAAGGAAAAGATTTACGAAATTTCTAGCCGGCTCAAGCACGGAAAGGAATTCGAAGTCAGCCGCTCGCTTGAAGCAGTTCTTGCACTGCAGCAAAAAGAGAAAGGAATTCACGGCACGCTTGAACAATTGTGTTCCTACGAGTCGAAGTACGCGGTTCCGGTGCAAGTGGCCCTCGGGCCAAGAGCCAATTACGTGGTCGTCGACTCGTTCCGTACTGCGTCGAAAGCAATTGATTACTTGAAGCAAAACAAGCTCGGACGCGTTTCGTTTATTCCGTTGGACAAAATCCGCGGCCAGGAAACAGGCGGAGAGGACGAGGAATTCAAGAAAAAAGCAGGCGCCAACGCGTTGGGGTTCCTTATCGACTTCGTAGAATACGACGAAAAGTACGCGAAAGCGTTTCAGTACGCCTTCGGCAACACGGTTCTCATGAAAGCCCTTGCTCCCGCGGAGCAGCTCGTCGGCAAGATTCGTTTCGTGACAATGGAAGGCGACTTGGCAGAGTCATCCGGACTCTTGTCCGGAGGAAGCGCTTCCGAGAAAATAAACGCGTTGAAGCTGAAGGCCGAACTCGACGAGTGCGACAAGAGGCTAAAGAACGCGGAAGCCGCGCACAAGGCCGTTCTCCAGGAACTGGATGAACTGCACGAGAAAGTTGCTGCCGGCCGCAAGGCGCACGCGCAGGCGGAACTCAAGCTTAAGGCAATCGAAATCGAGGCCAAGTCAGTTGAAGCGGAGGAAGCGCGCAACGCCGAAAAGCAGTCGAACGTCTCCGCTTTCTTGACGAAAGTCAGGAAGGAAGTCAAGGAGTTGGAGAAACAGTGCGCGCAGGGAGACGAAGAGCGTTCGGAACTCATCAAGAAATTGTCTGAACTCAATATTTTCTCGCTCGAGCAGAAGGAAAAAATAGATTTCGAGAAGGAAAAGAACTATGGGGTTGCAGTCAAGGAAAAGGAAAAGCACTTGTCGGACTTGAGGATAAAGCTGTCCGAGCTGCAGAACCAGCTTGCCGCGCTCCAGACGCAGTACGACGTTTACGAAAAGCAGTTCAAGTCACTCGAGTCACAGAGGCAAACCGCCGAGAAGGAGGATGCGGACGCGAGAAAGACGATTGCCGAAGCGGACGCGTTCATCAAGAAAAGCACTAGCGACATCCGCGAAAAACAAGCGGAACTCAAGACAATCAGCGGTGCACTAAAAGAATTGTACGACAAACAGGAAGCCTTGGAAAAGGAAATAGCGAAGCTGGGAAACGGCAAGGGAAAAACCGAGTTCGAGCGCGAAAAATTCGAGCACGAGTACAACCAGTTCAACGTCAACAAAGTCCGGGTTGAAACCAACCTCGCCAACGCCAAGGCCGAGTACGCGCAGTACGAGAAAATCGAGGTTCCCAACGCAAGCAAACTCTCTCCCGCCGACAAGCCGGAACTGGCCGCGAAGGCAAAGCAAGCGGAAGAACAGTTGAACGCACTCGGCGCAGTCAACCTGCGGGCAGTAGAGGAATACGGCCAGCGCGCCGCTGACTTCGCTGTCCAGAAACAGAGAGTAAAGCAGTTGTTCGACGAACGCGAGGCCGTAATCGGAATGATTAACGAAATCGAGGGCAAGAAAATCAATACGTTCATGCAGACGTTCAACTTCGTGAACGAAAACTTCAAGCGCCTGTTCTCGCAAGTCTTCCACGGAACCGGAAGCTTGTACTTGGAAAACAAGGAAAACCCGTTCGAAGGAGGCCTTACGATCGAAGCCAAGCTGGAGGGCAAGGAAGTCAAGTACTTGGAGTTGATGAGCGGAGGAGAAAAGTCGCTTGTTGCGCTCATGTTCATTTTCGCAATCCAGTCCCACAACCCGTCGTCAATCTACATTCTGGACGAGGCGGACGCGGCGCTGGACCACGAGAACTCACGCAAGCTGGCGCAGTTGCTTAAGCAGTTGAGTGCGGAATCGCAGTTCCTGGTGGTTTCGCACAACCAAAACGTTTACCGGGACGCCGACACGCTCGTCGGAGTGGCGATGACGAAGGAAGGCTCCAAGCTAGTTGAAGTCAAGCTGAACGAATGAACTGTCGTGATTGCTCGAGTTTCTAGGCGGCCAGGCGCATGATTTCGCTTATCGAGCTGCCTCGGTGGTGCGCCAACAGAATCTTGGCCATCAACGGCGCGATGGGCATCACGCTTATTTTGCCTTCGTTTTGCACTGGAAGCGAGTCGGTGACTACGACTCTTTTGAGGTAGGGACACTTGTTTATCTTGTCTTGCGCTCTCTCACCGGTTTTCTTGTCTGGCGAGAACACGCCGTGCGTCGCGTAGACGGTTACGCTTTTTGCCCCCATTTCCTTCACTAATTTCTCGGCCGTTTTCAACAGCGTTCCGCCGGTGTCTATCATGTCTTCAAGTATTACGACGTGCTTTCCTTTGAGTTCCGGGCCGACGTATCCCGCTACTTCGGCTTGGTTTGGCGCCGTCCGGGTTTTTTCGAACAAGCCGTACGGCGTTCCGAAGGCGTGCGCCATTTTCCTGTTTCGTTCCGCGCTGCCCGCGTCCGTCGCAACGAAAACAGCGTTCGGCATTGTTTTGCTGAACGTTTTTCGTATGTTCTTACGAATCAGGCTTAGCGCGGAAATGTTTTCGAAGCTTTCGGGCGTGAATCCCTGTATTGCTTTAGCGTGAAGGTCCAGCGCCAGCATGTTATGGATTCCTGAGGCGTGCAGCAAGTCGACCAAGAGCTTGGCTGACACCGGGCCTCGGTCTACGCTGATGCGTTCTTGGCGGGCATAAGGAAAGTGGGGCATTACGAGCGTTACTTCGCTTGCGCCGTGTCTTCTGAGCGCGCTGGCTATGATGAACGTTTCCATGAGGTTGTCGTTGAGTTTTTTTCCCGAGGGAGACTGCACGAGGAAAACGTGTTTTCTGCGCACGCTGCCTTCTATTGCGACTCCCTTGCCTTCTGGGTCCACCAAGCCTATTTCCTTGTTTGCGAATTGGGTGGTGTGTACCTTGATGGTCCGCATTCCCGAAAGTTTCGACAGTTGTTTCGCAAGCTCGGGATGCGAAGTACCGTGCACTATGACTGCTTTTTCGCTTTCTCGCAAGGGCATTGAAGCACCTCTGGTTGAACCGTATTTCAGAAAACCTTATTATTTGCGTTCTTTTTAAGCTACTTTCGAGCAGCAACCAAGGAGTTTTTTTGACTTGAAGCAACCCGATTCAAACCTTCCGTTCATTTCAGTAGTCATTCCGGCGTACGACGAGGAAAAGTATCTCGGCGCGGCGATTGACTCTATTTTGCAGCAGGACTATCCGCGAAACAAGTTTGAAATAATCGTTGTCGACAACAAGAGCACAGACGCAACAGTCAAAATCGCTAGGGCTCACGGCGCCAAGGTAGTCAACGCGTCGAAAGTGCCGCCGTTCCACGTGGGCGCAGTGCGGCACGAAGGAGCCCTTGTTGCAAGCAAGCGAGCCGAAGTACTGGTTTTCACTGACGCCGACATTCAAGCGCCGCCGGCGTGGCTGCGCACGCTCGTTTCTGCTTACAGAGACGCGCGAGTCGCCGGCGCCCAGGGCCCTGTTCTTCCTTCCGACGGGACGCTGTTCCACAACCTCGTAAGCAAAATGTTGTTCATTCCTTACTTGGGGGTAATGGCGTTGTTAAAACACCCTTCCGGCCCGGGCTCGAACTTCTCTGCCCGCCGCAGTTCTTACTTCAAAGTAGGCGGATTCAACAAAAACTTGGTTACCTGCGAGGACATTGACTTAGCCGCGCGGCTCTTGAAGGAAGGCAAGTTCGTTTTCGTCACCCGCGCGCAGGTAATGGTTTCAATGCGCCGCGTCAAAAAATGGGGTACTATCAAATACTTCTTGTTTCACGTTATCAACAGCATTCGCTACGCGTTGTTCGGCAAGTCAAGCGAAGAATACGAGCCAATCAGATAAGTTATTATAACAACGCAAGAAAGTAGTTTTGAGAGGCGATTCACAATGGCGTTTGAAAGAAGGTACGAAATTCCGTTCGACCACTTGCATCCCCAGCTACGGAAACGTATAGGCCGCATACTTACGTACCGAGAGGATCGGGGTCGTGTGCCCGTGCCTGCTGTTCTTGCTCACGCCACGGATTTTTTCGAGCAGAACGAATTCTATAAAGATGAACTCCGTGACCTGGGCAGGGGGCTACGAATCTGGAAGGAAGGAGGCCGCCCGCGTATCGCCGCCTCCCACTTTGATATTAACGACCCGGTGGCGGTTAAGAGCTTGATTCACCCACGGTTTGCTTCCCAGCACGTTTCGGAAGAAGAGTTACGAAAGCAGTTTTCGCACATGTTTCTTAAAGCCAATGGCAGCCTCGTTTTGACCAATCCGCACAGCGCGAAGTTGCTGACTAAGGACTACGGCGGAATGATCAGGCGGCTGCGCGTGCCACTCAATGTAAGAACGTAGTTTTAGAGAGGCGATTCCAAATGGCGTTTGAAAGAAAGTACGAGATTCCATTTCAGCACCTGAACGAGGGCGTGAAAGGCGGAATAGATCTAGTGCGCGAAAAAAGGGGTTTTCGGGACAAGGTAGCCGTTGCTTCAGTTGCCGGAGCTACTGCCGCAACTGGAATTGCATTGCTTGACTTGGGAGCTGCCGCGGGTGGCGCCGCCGGCGCTTTGGTCATAACTGTTCCGACTTCCGTTCCAACTAACATGGAGTACAAGGACGTGCTGCGTTCTCTTGGAACAAGTTTAGCGAAGTGGAGAAAAGGCACGGCCAAGCAGCCGCTGATTCAAGGCAAATTCGCGTCTCAACACGTTTCTGAAGAAGAGTTGCGCAAGCATTTTACCCATGCGTTCGTGCGCCAAAACGGAAACCTGGTTCTGGCAAATCCGCTGAGCGCGAAGTTGATGGAGAAAGAATACGGCGGCAAGTTCAGGCGCCTGCGCGTTCCCATCTAACGCCGTTTTAACGCATGTCGCCGCACTCGCACTTCAGCTCGTTTACGGCGTCCATTAGTTCGTCCAAGCCGCTTCGTTCTAGTGCGCTGACGAAAACCAGTCTTTCTTCCTTCCCGATTTCTTCAAACAAGCTCCGCAAGTGCTCGACTACTGCGGCGCGCCCGCCTTCGCGGGGTAGGGTAAGGCGTTTTTGGCGTTCTTTTCGCTTTGCTTTCTCAAGCAAGTCGGACTTGTTGACTACGGTAAGCGTCGGGAGACAGTATTTGATTGTTTGAATCGCGCTGATTGTCTTCAGCACGAGGAAGTCATCTTCGCTTGAAACCGCTTGGTTGTCGACCACGAAGAGAACTGCGTCTGCAATGCTTTTCAGGAAAGCGGCGCCGTCTTCCAAGAGAAACAATTCCATTGAACCGGCCGTGTCAAGCAACGCACAGTCGCAGCCGTCCAAGGCAGTTGTCAGGCTTGCCTTGAGCTTGTGGTCGGCGTGCGCTTGCTCGTAGATTTTCTTGAGCGCGCCGTTAGGCCCTAACTTAAGTTGTTTCATTGTCTTGTCGAGCGAGTATTGCTCACGTAAGTCGAAGCAGGGCGCGTACTTCAAGTGCTTGCAGCCTGGGTCTAGGTTTACCGTGGCGCAGTCGAGCCCTCTTTTGCGCAGGTGTTTGGCGAACGCGAAAGTAAGGAGGCTTTTGCCGACGCCTCCGCCTCCGATTACCGCTATTCTGTACACGAAACTGCCTCCTGAATGCGTTGAAGGGCGGGGAACTTAATTAATTTACGCGTTCAAAGCTTTTTTATGGCGGATTGGCTCAAGAAACTGCGCGGCATTCGTATAGGGAGCGAGGCGCCTAAGGCCGTAACGCCTGTGTTGGACCGCGCGTCTGAAGAAAAGCCGACGAGGTACGGCGTGGGAAAAATGCGGGCTTTCGCGGACGGATTAAAGCCGCACTTGCGCGAAGCGTACTACCAGAATCTTCTTCGCAGCGTCGACGTTCCCGAGCGCGTGAAAGAACACTTGCATTTTCTGTTGGGCCGGCATTACGTGGAGCAGGGGAAGCCGGATTTTGCGATAGACTCTTTCATTAGGTCGGGCGGCTTGGAAGAAGGCGCCCGGATTCTCGGCCGCGCAGGTTTTCACGAGCAAGCGGCTCAATTGCATGAACGCGCTGCAGAGTTCTATGAAGCCGCGCGCCACTACCGCGAAGCGGGTTTTGAGAAGCAGGCGCAGGCAATGCTTCGATTGGCGGAAGAAACGAGGAGACGTTAGGCGAGCTGTCGCTGATTCTTTTAAAAAAAAGAAAGAGTGCCGAGCCCGACGGTGGGAGTCGGGCGCGGCGTGAAGGTGGGTTGAACTGACGGCGTCAATGCGAGGTGGGATTTTCGCTCTGCCGACAATTAGCGCGAGGGCGTGACACCGGTCAAGCGCCTGCCACGGCGCCCGCCTGTATTCCGAAACGCGGTCTTTTCCTTGCGGGGGCTTTGCGGACCGGAGAGGGTCCATCAAAGCGATTTCTTGAGGTCCGTTGCCCTCATCGGGGCGGTCCTCGTGGTTGCGTTACTTCTCTGCATTTGGTGGGTTGTGTGCAGTGAAGTACACTTTCTTTCCGACCTGGTTTTTGGCCAGTACTCCCATTTGAACCAATCGGTTCAGCCGTGAGGAGGCCGCGTTTCTTCCTTTGTAATTGAAGTGCTTCTGCACTTCTTCCGCGCATGCCTTTGTTCGGCTGCGCACGAACGAAACAATGTCCTCGTCGATTTCCGGCAGCATTACTTCCGCCGGTTTTGCGGTTGGTTGCGCGAATTTTTGTTCCATGGCCGCTATTCTTGACTCGAGTCCTAGGAGCCGGTCGAGCTTGGCGTTGATTTCCTTCAGCACGAGGTTAGTCGTGCTTCTTTCTTCGTTGAGTTTGGCGAGCATTGCGCCAACGACGATCGGGTTCTTCATTTCCTCCTTGAATTTCCTGAACTCGTCGGCAACTGCAGCAAACTCGTTTTCTTCAGCCAAGTTTTCCAGCACCTTTAAATACAACTTCTTCCTCTGTCTTCTTTCGACAAAGGCGTGACGCGTGCGCGACACCATCGTGCAAGTGTCATGACAGTGTCGTGACTCTTGTTTAAAAGGTTTTTGGAACCGCTATTCCACTATTTAAAAAGAATTTCGTCCTAAACCCGTCTTGATTCAGATGGCGCAGGAACCTGTTTTTTCCAAGCGGTTGAGCGAATTATTGCAGGGCTTCAAAGAACGCAACCTCGTTGCGCTGAAGCAATTGGGCGGCGACGCCGCCGAGGACGCATTCGCTTCCGACGCTCCGTGCCTCGTCGAAGTGTCGATTGCAGCGTATTCTCTCGCCAAGTTTTTGGAAAAGCCGTACATTCTCGCCAGCGCGGAGTGGAAGGACTTCGAGCAAACTGCGTCGGAAATAATTTCTGCGGCTTTGAAGGACGCGCAAGCCGGCAAGGCGGGCGAAGCTTGCCGTCGCATGCACTCGCTGATACAGGAGATAGAGGCGTTGAGCAAGCGGCTCGGCAGGTTCACTACCGGCGTAGTCGATAAAGCGCGAATCAAGGCCGCGACTCAAATTTACGCGCATGGCGCTTCGCTTGGAAAAGCAGCGGAGTTGACCGGCGCGAGCAAGCAGGAGTTGTCGCACTATATTGGAGTTACGCGCTTGTCGGAAAAATACCAGACGTTCGGAGTGCAAAAGAGGCTGTCAGTTGCCCGGGAAATATTCAAGTGAGCTATCATGAACGGAGTGGTTTGCGACAGTAGTGCGTTGATTTCTTTGTCGGACACTTGCAACATCGAGTGCCTCTACTTCCTGCAACACAATTCTTCCGCTTCGTTCCTCATTCCGCCTTCGGTTCACCGCGAAATAATTACGGCTCCCCTGCACATTCCTCGCTTCGAGTTCAGTGCGGTTAGACTGAAGAAAGTGTTGGACGACGGCGTGTTCACTGAAGTCACGTCGCCGCAAATCGAGCAGAAGACGCGTGAAATAATGGACGCGGCGAACAACTGCATTCAAGTCGACGGAAAGTCGCTTTCGCTCTTGCACGACGGCGAAGCCCAGTGCCTCGCCGTTTACGAAGTGGCCGGAGCTTCGGCTCTCGCAATAGACGAAAAAACCACTCGCCTCTTAATCGAAGACCCGCAGAAGCTTTTGCGGGCGCTTAAGGAAGAATACGCGGGAAAGCTGGTCGTAAACGAGCCTGCGTTGCAGCGGTTTGCCGACAAAACAAAGGGAATAAGAATAATCCGCTCGGCGGAAATCGTTGCGGCCGCAGCTGAAAAGGGTTTCTTCAAGCAATACCGCGGGTTGGAAAACCAGGCTTTCCACGCTGCCCTCCAGGCGCTGCGCCGCGCGGGCTGCAGCATGACGGAAAACGAGCTCAAGGAATACGCTCAATTCAAGGTATAGTTTAAAACTGTGCTGCGACAAAACAAGTTCTACGGGCCCATAGATCAGCGGTTCGCGTTCTCTCAGTTGAGAGCTTCGCGCGTTATAGATCGCCGCCTTCGCAAGGCGGAGGCCGCGGGTTCAAATCCCGCTGGGTCCACTACTTCTTTTCTTCCCTGCGTTCGTAGGCGTAGACTGCGAAAATCACGACCAACAGCGCGAGAACAGTAATTATTTTCCAGGGCGGCTGGGCGCCTGCGACGGCCGCGGCGGTCATTGCGGGAACTTGCAGCGCGTTCGGCGCGGCCTTGCCTGCGTCGCTCGCGAGTTGAATGGGGAGGGACTTTGCTTCAGTTTGCTTGTTCGGCCTGAGAGTTAGTTTCACGTCCGCTGACGCGCCTGGCTCGAGTGAAACGGTTGAGGGGTCGGTGTCGTAATTGTATTGGAGCACGTCGTCCGCTAACAGGGTTGGTGCAATGTTTTCAATCGTGTTTTGGCCGTTGTTTGTCACGCGCAGAGTCAAGTCGACTTCGCTTACGACGTTTCCTTTCGACTTTTCGGTTCGCGCGACTTCTCTCGCGTCAAGTCCTTCGATGTAGGGCGTTACTTCCAGTTCGGCGTCTTGCTTTACTGCTTCGCGGCCGCTCCACGCAAACAACTTTATTGGCCTTACGCCGACGGTGTTGGCCGGCGGGGCCAGGGTTACGAGGAAGTCCGCGTAGCCGTTTGGTTGAATTGGTCGCGGAAAGTCGACGGCGTACCACGAAGCGGGAATTCCTTCAATCATTAGCCTTACTTGTTCGAGGCGTTCGCCGCCGTTGTTCGAAACTCGTATTTCAACGGTTTTTATTCCTTCCTGCGCGGCAGTGAGGTCCGGCGCGCTTATTGACAAAAGCGATTCGTTCGCGGCGTTGCTTGAGTAGACGGATGCGTTGAAGTTTACTGCAAGCGTGTAATTGCTT
>Ga0315286_10006731_pt1 | contig 11190 bp, 6 predicted proteins | sample YL17G10_0_MG_FD_205038 | JGI IMG/M metagenome (GOLD analysis project Ga0315286, IMG submission 205038) | Sediment microbial communities from Yellowstone Lake, YNP, Wyoming, USA - YL17G10_0 | ecosystem: Environmental > Aquatic > Freshwater > Lake > Sediment | place: USA: Wyoming | collected...
GCCTCGAGCCGATCGAGCGCGGCCTCGACCGCCGTGCCGTCCCGTCGCGCGCGGACCCCGCGCAGGCGCTCGGCCTGCTGCCGTTCCAGATCCGGATCCAGCCGGAACTCCGGCTCGGACGGGGGGGCCTCCTGGGCGTACCGATTGACGCCCACGACCACGATCTCGCCCGATTCGACCGCGCGCTGGTACTCGTAGGCGCTGCGGTGGATGGCGCGCTGGATGAACCCGGTCTCGATCGCTTTCAGGACGCCGCCCAGCGCGTCGATCTGGTCCATCCAGTGCCGCGCCTGCCGTTCGATCTCGTTCGTGAGACTCTCGATCGCATAGGAGCCGCCCAGCGGGTCGATCGTGTCGGTGACCCCGGTCTCCTCGGCCAGGACCTGTTGCGTGCGCAGCGCCAGGAGCACCGCCGCCTCCGAAGGCAGGCCGAGCGCCTCGTCGCGGCTGTTCGTGTGCAGCGACTGGGTCCCGCCCAGCACCGCGGCCAGCGCCTGGTACGCCACCCGGACGGCGTTGTTGTCCGGTTGCTGCGCGGTCAGCGTGCAGCCGGCGGTCTGGGCGTGGAAACGCAGCAGCCGGCTCTTCGCGTCCCGCGCGCCGAAGCGCTCGCGCATGATCCGCGCCCAGAGCCGGCGCGCGGCGCGGAACTTGGCCACCTCCTCCAGCAGGTGGTTGTGCGCGTTGAAGAAGAAGGAGAGCCGCGGGGCGAACTCGTCCACCGCCAGCCCGCGGTCGATCGCCGCCTGCACGTAGGTCGCGCCGTTGGCGAGGGTGAAGGCCACCTCCTGGGCTGCGGTCGAGCCGGCCTCGCGAATGTGGTAGCCGCTGATCGAGATCGTGTTCCAGCGCGGCAGCCGGGCCTTGCAGTACTCGAAGATGTCGGTGGTGATCTTCAGGCTCGGCTCGGGCGGGAAGATGAACGTGCCGCGCGCCTGGTACTCCTTCAGCACATCGTTCTGGATCGTTCCGTCGAGCTTCTCGGGAGGCACCCCCTGGCGCTCGGCGACCGCCTGATACATGAGGAGCAGGATCGCCGCCGGGGCATTGATCGTCATCGAGGTCGAAACCCGCTCCAGCGGGATCTCGCGGAAGAGGATCTCCATGTCCTCCAGCGTGTCGATGGCCACCCCGACGTTGCCGACCTCCCCCGAAGCGCGGGGATCGTCGGAGTCGAGTCCCATCTGGGTCGGCAGGTCGAAGGCGACCGAGAGTCCGGTCTGGCCCTGCTCGAGGAGATAACGGAAACGTCGGTTCGTCTCCTCCGCGGTGCCGAATCCCGCGTACTGGCGCATGGTCCAGAGCCGGCCGCGGTACATCGTCGGCTGGACGCCGCGCGTATACGGGAAGCAGCCGGGGTAGCCGATCGCATCGTCGTACGTCGTTCCGGCGAGGTCGGCCGGGGTGTAGAGTGCCGCCAGCTCCGCCGACGATGCCCGGAAGCGCGCCCGGCGGGTTTTCTGCTTCGCCGCGGCCGCGGCCCAATCGGCGCACGGGCCGGGGGCCGCCCGCGACTTGTCGTGGCTCATGGCTCGCCCTCGCTCACAACGGGATGTTCCCGTGCTTCTTCGGCGGGTTCGTCAGCCGTTTGTTCTCCAGGTACTCGAGCGCCTGGATCAGGTACGGCCGGGTCCGATGCGGCTCGATCACGTCGTCCAGGTAGCCGTAGGCCGCGGCGACGTAGGGGTTCGCGAAGGTGTCGCGATACCCCGCGACGATCTTCTCGAACTCCGCCTTCGGGTCCTTCGCCTCCTGGATCTGCTTGCGGAAAATGATGTTGACCGCCCCTTCCGCGCCCATCACCGCGATCTCGGCGGTGGGCCAGGCGAGATTGACGTCGCCGCGGATGTGCTTCGAGCTCATGACGGTGTAGGCCCCGCCGTAGGACTTGCGCGTGATGACGGTCAGCTTCGGCACGGTCGCCTCGCAGTAGGCGTAGAGCAGCTTGGCGCCGTTGTTGATGATCCCGCCCCATTCCTGGGCCGTGCCCGGCAGGAAGCCGGGGACGTCCTGGAAGGTGATGATCGGCAGATTGAAGGCGTCGAGGAAACGGACGAAGCGGGCGCCCTTGCGTGACGCGTCGATGTCGAGCACTCCGGCGAGGAAGCGCGGTTGGTTCGCCACGACCCCGACCGAACGGCCGCCCAGACGGGCGAAGCCGATCACGATGTTCTGCGCCCAGTGCTCGTGCACCTCGAGGAAGCTGTCCCGATCCATCACGCGCCGGATCACCTCGCGGATTTCGTAGGGCCGGTCCGACTCGGACGGCACGATCGTGTCCAGCTCCGGGTCCTGCCGCTCCGGATCGTCGTCCGGCTCCTCGCGCGGTGCCTCCTCCATGTTGTTCTGGGGCAGATAGCTCAGGAGCATCTGGATCATCTCGATCGCCTGCTTGTCGTCCGCCGCGGCGAAGTGCGCCACCCCGCTCTTGGTGTTGTGCGTGCTGGCGCCCCCCAGATCCTCGAAGCTCACCTCTTCCTTGGTCACCGCCCGGATCACGTCCGGCCCGGTCACGAACATGTGACTGGTGTGCCGTACCATGATGATGAAGTCGGTCAGGGCGGGGGAGTAGACCGCGCCGCCGGCGCAGGGGCCCATGACCGCCGAGATCTGCGGCACCACCCCGGAGGCGAGGGTGTTGCGGAGAAAGATGTCGGCGTAGCCGCCGAGGCTCGTGACCCCTTCCTGGATGCGCGCGCCGCCCGAGTCGTTCAAGCCGACGACCGGGCAGCCGTTCTTCATCGCCTGGTCCATGATCGCGCAGATCTTGCGGGCGTTCGACTCGGAGAGGGTCCCGCCGAAGACCGTGAAGTCCTGGGCGAAGGCGTATACCTGCCGTCCCTTGATGCGTCCGACGCCGGCGATCACGCCGTCGCCGGGGATCTTCTGTTGCTCGATGCCGAAGTCGGAGCAGCGATGGCGGACGAAGGTGCCGATCTCCTGGAACGAGCCGGCGTCGAAGAGGAGCTCCATGCGTTCCCGGGCGGTGAGCCGGCCCTTGCCGTGCTGCTTGGCGACCCTTTCCGGCCCGCCCCCCGCCAGCACTTCCGCGCGAAGCTGGTGAAGCCTCTCGATTTTCGGGTCCTGCTTCATCGTGCCCTCCCGGTTGCCCTGCCGCGCGGTCGTTGGACGCAGGTTTCCCGCCCCCCCGATCGGGTGCCGGGAAAGACGCTTACTATAGGCAGGCACGCGACAAGGGGTCAAAGCCTTCCGCGGTTCGATTGACACGCGCCCCGGTGTCCCCTAGCCTCCCCCGGTTCCGGCAGCCTTCGCGCCGGAGCAGACATCCGGCATACGGGTGAGGTGAAGATGGAACGGACGTTTCTCCTCTACGAAGAAAAGGGCCCGGTGGCGATCGTGACGCTCAACCGGCCCGACAAGCTCAACGCCATCAACCGCGAGGTCTTCCACCAGCTCCGCGATCAGTTCCGCGAGATCGGGGAGAACCCGGCGATCCGAGTCGCCATTCTCACCGGAAGCGGGGCGAAGGCCTTCGCGGCCGGTGCCGACATCGCCGAGCTGGCCACCCTGACCCCGGTCGAGGCGCGCGAGCTGTCGGCGCTGGGGCAATCCGTCATGGACGGAATCGCGCGTCAGCCGAAACCGGTCATCGCGGCGGTCAACGGCTACGCCCTGGGTGGGGGCCTGGAGCTCGCCCTCTGCTGCCACTTTCGGATCGCCAGCCGCAACGCCCGCCTCGGCGTGCCGGAGGTCACCCTGGGCGTGATCCCGGGCTACGCCGCGACCCAGCGACTCCCGCGTCTGGTGGGTCTGGGCCGGGCACTGGAGATGATCCTGACGGGTCTGCCCCTCAACGCCGAGGAGGCGTTCCAGGCCGGCCTGGTCAATCGCGTGGTCGACCCGGAGGCGCTGCTGCCGATGTGTCTGGAGATCGCCGGCGCGATCGCCGCGCGTGCGCCGGTGGCCGTCCGTTTCGCCCTCGAGGCAGTGCAGCGAGGCCTCGACGGCACGCTGGAGGAAGGCTCCCGGCTGGAACAGGCGCTTTTCGGTCTGCTCTGGACGACCGAGGACATGCGAGAGGGCACGAGCGCCTTTCTTCAAAAGCGGCCCCCCGCCTTCAAGGGACGCTGAGCCCGGTGGACGGCGAAAAGGCCCGGCGCGGGCGATCCTGGACAGCCCGGGCGGGTCGTTCCTATAATCGCGAGACGGGCCCGGCCCCTCGCAGTCGCGCGAGAGTGGCGGAATTGGCAGACGCGCTGGATTTAGGATCCAGTGATGCTTCATCGTGGGGGTTCGAATCCCCCCTCTCGCAAGGTCCCCGCAGGAGGTAGTTCTTGAAGTACGAAACGCGCGAAACCGGTTCGCTGCAGAAGACCTTCGACGTCCACCTCGACGCCGAGGAGGTCAGTCGTTTCATCGACGAGCACATCGCTGCCTACCGGCGCAACTACGCGATCCCCGGCTTCCGGCCGGGCAAGGCCCCGGATTCGGTCCTGCGCGCGCGTTTCCACGAAGAGATCGAGCAGGCGCTCATGGCGGAACTCATCCCGCGCGCGATCTCGCAGGCGTTCCGGGAGTGCAAGCTCCGCCCCGCGGCGCCGAGCGAATTCCTCGGCATGCGCTACCAGCCGCGCGAGCCGCTCACCTTCAGCGTGCGGGTCGACGTCTGGCCCGAGGTCGAGTTGCGGCCGTACGAGGAGCTGTCGATCGAGCAGGTCATCGAGGAGGTGAGCGCCGAAGAGGTCGAGGCGTTCCTGGAGAACCTCCGAGACCGCATGGCGGACCAGACCCCGGTCGAGCGCGACGCCCGCGACGGCGATCTGATCGAGGGCGAGTTGGAGGCGATCGACCCGAGAGGTCTGCGGCTGCGGGGAGCCAAGTCGGAGCGAACGGTCCTGGAGGTGGGGGCACGGAATCTGCTGCCCGGGTTCCGGGAGGTCGGCCAGGGCATGACGGCGGGGACGAGCCGGGAGTTCGACGTCACGTACCCGGATGACTACCCGCAGGACGATCTTCGGGGTCAGATGAAACGTTACCGGCTCCGCGCGGTACAGATTCGAGAGAAGAAGGTCCCTCCGTTAGACGATGAATTGGCTCGGAGGTTCGATCCAAGCCTCGATCTGGAGGGGCTGCGCGCGCGGCTGCGGCTGCGGCTTGAGGGGGAGAAGCGCTTCGCCGCCCGGGAGCGGCTCGAGGAGACGGTCGTCGACCGGTTGATCCAGGAGAATCCATTCGAGGTGCCCGAGGTGGCGCTCCGGCGCGCGCTCGACCGGCTGGCGACCAAGCTCAAGGAGGACGGGGCGACCACAGGGCCCGAGGAAGTCGAGAAGGCGTACCGTTCCTGGGTGGAGCGACTCCAGCGGCGGGATTTCCTCCTCGCCCGGGTGGCCGAGCGCGAGGAGATCCGCGTCGGTCCGCAGGAGGTGGAGGCGGAAATCGACCGGCTGGCGCAAGAGCAGCACCGCACGGTCGAACAGGTAAGGGGTGAGATCGGGGATCTGGACCGCTTCGAGCAGTTCCTCTTCGAGCGTCGGGTCTTCGACGCCCTGCTCGGCAAGGTCCGGGTGCAGCAGGTCCGGTTGCCCGCGGGTGCGGGCGGGCCGGTGGCCCCGGCGGCGGCGCCGGCGACGTAATGGAGGCGGAACGCATGCAGGAGATCCGCAGTCAGGGAGGGTGGAGCGCGAGGGCTCGGGCAGCGCTGGGGCGCAAGGAGCGCGAGGCGCTCAACTTCCTGGTCCCGATCGTGGTGGAGCAGTCGGCGCGCGGGGAGCGCGCCTACGACATCTTCTCGCGTCTGCTGAAGGACCGGATCATCTTCGTCGGCAATGTGATCGACGATGTGACCGCCAACCTGGTGATCGCCCAGCTCCTCTTCCTGGAGGCGGAGGATCCGGATCGCGACGTGCACCTCTACGTCAACAGCCCGGGGGGCATCGTCTCGGCGGGACTGGCGATCTACGACACGATGCAGTTCATCAAGCCCGACGTCGCCACGATCTGCATGGGCCAGGCGGCGAGCATGGGGGCGCTGCTGCTGGCCGCGGGCGCGAAGGGCAAGCGCAGCGCGCTGCCCCACGCGCGGATCATGATCCACCAGCCGATGGGCGGAACCCGGGGGCAGGCGACGGACATGGAGATCATCACCCGCGAGATCCTGACCCTGCGGGAGAAGATCAACGAGCTGCTGGCGCGGCACACCGGCCAGGGCATCGAGACGATCCGGAAGGACACCGACCGCAACTTCTTCATGTCGGCGGAAGAGGCCCGAGGCTATGGTCTGGTCGATGAGGTGATCATCAAGAAGAAGTGAAGCGGGCCGATCCATTGAGGGGATGGCCCGGCCCCGGATGGGGGACGGGCGCTGGTCCGCGGTCCGAGGAGCAAGGATGAAGAAGAGATCCGGGACCCCGCAACCCATAAGCTGCTCCTTCTGCGGTCGGGGCCAGGACGAGGTCGCCCGTCTGATCTCCGGCCCGGGCGTCTACATCTGCAGCGAGTGCGTCCGTCTCTGCAACGAGATCCTCGAAGGCGAGATGCGCCACCCCCGGCCGGCGGCGACCGAGCAGCTCCCCAAGCCGAGCGAGATCAAGACCATACTCGACGAGTACGTGGTCGGCCAGGACCGGGCCAAGCGCGTTCTCTCGGTCGCGGTCTACAACCACTACAAGCGCATCTTCCATCCGGCGGGCAGCGACGACGTGGAGCTGGAGAAGGGCAACATCCTGCTGATCGGCCCGTCCGGCTCGGGCAAGACGCTGCTGGCGCGCACCCTCTCGCGGTTCCTGCGCGTGCCGTTCGCCATCGCCGACGCGACGACGCTGACCGAGGCGGGCTACGTCGGGGAGGACGTGGAGAACGTGCTGCTGCGACTGCTGCAGGCTTCCGACTACAACGTCGCCAGCGCGGAGCACGGCATCGTCTACATCGACGAAATCGACAAGATCGCCCGCAAGAGCGAAAACCCCTCGATCACCCGCGACGTTTCCGGGGAGGGCGTGCAGCAGGCGTTGCTGAAGATCCTCGAGGGGACGATCGCCAACGTCCCGCCCCAGGGCGGCCGCAAGCACCCGCAGCAGAAGTACATCGAGATCAATTCCAAGGACATCCTCTTCATCTGCGGCGGGGCCTTCGAGGGGATCCAACAGATCGTCGGGAGGCGCATCGGCAAGAAGAGCATCGGCTTCGGAGCCGAGCGGCGCGATAGCAAGGAGCTGAACAACTCCGAGATCTACGCCCAGGTCGAGCCGGAAGATCTGCTGCGCTATGGCCTCATCCCCGAGCTCGTCGGCCGCCTGCCGATCACGGTCAGCCTGACCGACCTGGACCTGGAGGCGCTGATCGAGATCCTGACCCGGCCGAAGAACGCGCTCATCAAGCAGTACCAGCGCTTCTTCGAGATGGAGGACGTGCGCCTCGAGTTCACCGAAGGCGCCCTGAAGGCGGTCTCCAAGCTCGCGCTGCAGCGGCGCACCGGGGCGCGCGGGCTGCGCGCGGTGCTCGAGGACGCGATGCTCGACATCATGTACGACCTCCCGGCCTGGAAGGGAGCGGAGGTCTGCATCATCAACGAAGAGGTCATCATCCAGGGGGCGGCGCCGATCATTCACTATCGTGAGTCCAAAAAGCAGGCCTGAGGCACGGCGGACCGATTCCCTGCAGGTGACCCTCCCCGAGACCGGCGAGCGGGTCGAATTGCCCCGCACGCTACCGGTCCTCCCGCTGCGTGACACGCTCGTCTTCCCCCGGACGACGCTCCCGCTCTTCGTGCGCCGCGCCGCCTCGGTCGCCGCGCTCGATTCCGCGACCACCGGCGCGCGCATCCTGGTCGCCGTCGCCCAGCGTCGGCCCGAGACCGAGTCCCCGGCGCGGGATGATCTCTACCAAGTCGGGACGCTGGTTCGCGTGCTGCAAGTATTTCGTGGGGCGGAAGATACACGGCGGGTGCTGGTCGAGGGGCTCACCGCGGTGCGTTTGGTCTCGGTCGACGGCGACAACGGGTGCCTGCGGGCGACCGTCGAGCCGTGGGAAGTGCAATCCGGAGAGGTCCAACCCGGTCTCGCCGCCGGAATCTGCGAGGCTTTTCGCGAGTACGCCGCCCAGGCCGGCACCGTTCCCGGGGAGGCGCTCCTGACCATCCTGGCAATGGGGGAACCCGAGGCTTTGGCGTATCGGGTGTGCGCGCACCTGAGGGTGAGAATAGCGGTGCGCCAGCGCCTGCTCGAATGCCGCGACACGGGAAAGCGGCTGCAGCTCCTCCGGCGGATCCTTGATTCGGAAAGCGCGGGCTTACGGATCGAGCGCGAAGACTCGCCCCCCCGTGGGAGCGGGGGAGGCGCGATGGGAGAGCGAGGGAGCTGCACGACCGAGGGAGCATCGGAGCTGGAGGAGCTGCGCCAGCGCGTCGAGAAGGCGCGGCTCGCCGGGCCGGCATCGGAGCGAGCCCGGCGCGAGCTGGAACGACTGGCAAAGCTGCCGCTACTCTCGCCCGAAGCCGCGGTGTCGCGCCACTATCTCGAAACGCTGATAGAGCTTCCGTGGCGGCGTGGCACGCGCGATCAGACGAACCTGGCGCGCGCTCGTCGAGTCCTGGATCAGGATCATCATGCCCTGGAGAAGGTCAAGGAGCGCATCCTCGAGCAGATCGCCGTCATCCGCATCTCGCGCCGGGTCAGGGGGCCGATACTCTGCCTGGTCGGCCCGCCCGGGGTGGGGAAGACCTCCCTGGGGCGCAGCATCGCCCGTGCTCTGGGCCGACGCTTCGTCCGGATCAGCCTGGGCGGCATTTGCGACGAGGCTGAGATCCGCGGGCACCGGAGGACCTACGTCGGGAGCCTTCCGGGGCGGATTCTGCAGGCGATGCGACGCGCCGGGACGATCAACCCGGTGCTGCTGTTGGACGAGGTCGACAAGCTCGGTCACGATCACCGCGGCGATCCGTCGGCGGCGCTGCTCGAGGTGCTCGATCCGGAACAGAACCGGGCCTTCCACGATCACTACCTGGAAGTCGGTTATGACCTCTCTCGCGTCCTTTTCATCACGACCGCCAACGTGCTCGACGCGATTCCGGATCCGTTGCGGGATCGGATGGAGGTGATTCGGATCCCCGGCTACCTCGAGGCCGAGAAGGTCCAGATCGCCCGTCGATTCCTGCTGCCCCGCCAGCTGAGGGCGACCGGTCTGACGCCGGGCGAGCTCGAAATCCCCGAGGAGACTCTGAGCTGCCTGGTGCGCGGCTACACCCGCGAGGCCGGTGTCCGGAACCTGGAACGGGAGATTGCCCGGCTCTGCCGCCGAGTTGCTCGCGTCAAGGCGGGGGACGGAGACCCGGCCCTGGTCGCCGCTGCGACCACCTCGGGGGCCTCGAGGGGCGCCCTCGGGATCATTCTGAGCCCGGATCTTCTCACATCCCTGCTCGGCGTCCCCCGGTACGGGGATATCTCCGACAACCTTCCGTCGCGCGTCGGGGTGGCGACGGGGCTCGCCTGGACCGAAGCCGGAGGGGAACTGCTCACAGTCGAGGCCGGCGTGTTGCCAGGGACCGGGAACCTGATCCTGACCGGGCAGCTCGGTCAGACCCTGCAAGAGTCCGCGCAGGCGGCACTGTCCTATGTTCGTTCCCGGGCTGGCCTTATGAATATCGATCCGGACTTTTACCGCCGCTCGGATATCCACGTTCACTTGCCCGCGGGGGCGATTCCCAAGGACGGACCGTCGGCCGGGGTGGCGATAGCGCTGGCGGTTGTATCGGCCCTGAGCGGCAGAGCGAGCCGGGCCGGGGTTGCGTCCTCGGGGGAAATCAGCCTGCGCGGGAACGTCCTGGCCGTTGGCGGGCTGGCCGAGAAGGTCGTGGCAGCTCGTCGGGCCGGGATTCTGGAAGTGATCTTGCCGGGGCGTAACAAACCTCATTTCAATGAATTACCGCAGGAACTCCGCGAGGGCCTCGTGGTTCGCTTCGTCGACACGATGGACGAGGTGCTCACCCACGGATTGACGTCCCGTCCCCGGCTGCGAGGGGCAGCTCCAGGCCGGCGGCGGAAGACCCAGGCTCTCGATTCCGCTGCCTAGCGTCTTTGCCAGGTCCCTCCCGTAGGTGTATGCTCGCCGCTCGTTTTGATCGTCGAGCGTCTCCGGAGGCATGCATGCCGATCGTGGTCGTCGTCGGGTGCCAGTGGGGCGACGAAGGCAAGGGCAAAGTCGTCGATCTGCTGGCGCGGGATGCGGATTGGGTCGCCCGGTTCCAGGGCGGGGCGAACGCCGGGCACACGGTCTTCACGGAAGGCCGCCAGGTAGTCCTGCACCTCGTGCCGAGCGGCATCCTGCATCCCGGCGTCTCGTGCGCGATCGGCAATGGAGTGGTCCTCGATCCGGAAGCGCTGCTGGAGGAGATCCGCGGGCTGGAGGAGCTGGGACTGGATGTCCGCCGCCGCCTACGCGTCAGCCCGAGCGCACATCTCGTGACTCCGCTGCATCGCGCCGTGGAGAGCCTGACGGCGCAGGATCGGGAGATCGGCACCACGCGCCGCGGGATCGGACCGGCCTACACGGAGAAGGCGGCGCGGCGCGGCGTGCGCGTGGAGGATCTGCTCGAGGCGTGCAGTTTCCCTGAGCGCCTGCACCGTCTGTGGGAGCACTTCCGCGTGCTATCCGGGGCTTCGGAGGAGACCTTCGCCGCCGCCGCCGGGGGAACGTTCGAGGCGATCGCGGAACGCCTGCTGGGTTGCCGCGAGGTGCTCGGACCCCTGGTCTGCGACGTGACCGACCTGCTCCTCGATGCCGACGACCGCGGACAGCGCATCCTGTGCGAGGGGGCGCAGGGAGCGTGGCTGGATGTCGATCACGGCACGTATCCCTTCGTGACGTCGTCGAACACGACGTGCGGCGGCGCCTGTACCGGGCTGGGCATCCCGCCGCGCCGCATCTCACGCGTGATCGGAATCGTGAAGGCGTATGCGACGCGGGTCGGCCTGGGCCCGTTTCCGACGGAGTTCGACGGTGAGTTCGGCGATCGCTTCCGCGAGCGGGCGGGCGAGTACGGCGCCACGACGCGTCGCCCGCGGCGCTGCGGCTGGTTCGACGCCGTGCTGGCGCGGCGCAGCTGCCGCATCAACGGCGTCGACGAGTTGGTCGTGACCAAGCTCGACGTTTTGAGCGGTACCGCGCCGCTGCGGGTCGCCGTCGCCTACGGCGGGTCGGGGTCGGCGTCCTGGCCGTCGGCGCGGGTGCTGGCGG
>Ga0315286_10006733_pt1 | contig 11189 bp, 6 predicted proteins | sample YL17G10_0_MG_FD_205038 | JGI IMG/M metagenome (GOLD analysis project Ga0315286, IMG submission 205038) | Sediment microbial communities from Yellowstone Lake, YNP, Wyoming, USA - YL17G10_0 | ecosystem: Environmental > Aquatic > Freshwater > Lake > Sediment | place: USA: Wyoming | collected...
GAAGGCTGCGGGTCTCGGCCGCGTGGCGCGCGAGGACATCCTGGAGTTCCTCGTCGTGTACCTTCTGGTAGGCCATGATGGGGGCGGTCAGTTCCGCGAAGACCGCGGTCTTGCGTTCCCCCGGCTCCGCGATCGGGCAGGTCCAGACCGGCGCCGGCTGCCGCCAGTCCGGTCCCAACTGGACCTCGACCGCCCGCGAGATCGCCAACGAGATGCAGGAGAGCGACAGCATCGCCGGCATCGCCGGATCGACCTGGTAACTGTCGGCTATCGCAGCCACGAACTCGCGCACCCGCGGTACAGGGGCAAAACAGGCCTCCAGGTCGATCTCGGGGGATTCCTCTTCGGTTTCCAGGGGCTCCATCTCGCCCCATTCATCGCTGGGGGCGGTGATCGCGAGCTCAGGCAACGCCGCGGCAGCCTCGATCGCCTTACGAACCGCGGCACGGAAAACGCCGCTGTCGCCCTGAACGTCCACGTGCAGGTCGGCGATGTCCTTGACGCCGCAGGCGTCTTGGAGAGAGACGTAGACGGCCTGGCCCTTCCAGCCGATCTCCTTCAGGCGACGGGCCATGCCGTCGACGAAGGTCTCGCCCCCTTGATCGGGTTCCTTGATCACGCACAGACGTCCTACACCCACGAGGTGTTCGGCCAGGAGGAGCCGGGTCGTGTCGGCACCGGGCAGTCCCAACGCATGCAGGCCATGCAACCAGGCCGCCCAACAATCCGACTCGCCCTCGACGACCAGCAGGATGTCATCTTCCTTGAGGTTGTTCAGCCGCCACAAGCCGTAGGGGACATGGGGGAGTTTCTGGCCCGTCCGGGTCTTCGCGTCGCCCCAGCGGAAGCGACCCTCGCCCGTCAGGGCCACGCGGAGCCTGGAGCGCGCGGGGCCGCCGTCCCGCTGCCGGTACGCCATGACCACGCCGACGCTGTAGTTCGAGAGGCCCAGGTCCTCCAGGAACTTCGGCGACAGCCCCTTCGCCTCAGCCAGTCGGGCGACCGTAAGGGGGTGCTCGGGGCCCGCCGCAACCGGTTCCTTGCGGTCGGCGCCATCGGGCTGGGAAAAGAGGTCCTTGACCTCCAGCCCCAGCGCCGCGAGCACCTTCTCGTTCGGGCACCCCGCGAAACACTTGACCACCGCCTTGCCCGTGGCCGGGTCTTCCTTGACGGCCAGGCTGGCGTGGGCGTCGTCGTGGACCGGGCAGTTCGTGACCCACCACTCGCCCTGGGGTTTCACGTGGCGCCCTGCGGCCCGCAGTGCCTCCAGAATCCGCTCGACCGGCTTCATGCACATTCCCTTTCCCGATGCTCATGCTGCCATTCCGCGGCAAGCCATTGGGCCAGCATCTCGGCACGCCGTGCCCAGCGCACGGCCGCTTCGGGCGACGATTCGGCGCAGACGACAGCCAAGTCGAACTGCCCGACGCGCTCAGTTGGGAGGGCGTCCTCGGTCACCGGCCACCCCCTTCAGCCGGAAGGACGTCGTCGGCGCTACGGCGGCGCAGCACCCAACTGGCCCGCTCGATGTCCTGGCGGTTCCAGAGGTAGGCCCCGCCTGGCCCCTTCATCGGAGCGTTGACCCGGCCTTCCCACACGGCCCGGGCCAGGCGGCTGACGCCGATGCCCAGTAGCCGCGCCACATCCCTCGTGCTGCGGAGTTCCATCGTTGCGTCTCCGGTCCTCTACGGAGGCGGATTTGCATGGCCGCCTCAATGGGACCCACCGCGAAGTTTGGGTTCGCATTACGAGTCGCAAGTTAGCATTTGGACGAGGTGTGCGCGGTCACAGTCAGAATCGGACGGCAGGAGGGGATCAGGACAGTTGCCAGTCAACCGCCGGGCTGGGGGCGTACTTCGGGTTGGCGCCGCAGGAGATGTTCCACTGGAGATGCAGGCCGCAGGCCCGGTTCTCTTCCTTGATCTTGCGGATGGCCTTCTGGATGGCCGACCGTACGGCGTCGGCCGCCTTCTTACGAGGATCGCCCCGCATGGGGCGGATACGGCCGTGCCTGTCCGTGACCTGCTTGAGATACTGCCTGATTGCGGCGAGTTGCTCGCCGATCTCAGCCGCCCTCTCAGGATTGGTGCACGACTCGCGCTCGGCCTCCAGGTCGCGCTGCTGCTCGAGCACCCGGGCGACGGTTTTCTTGTCGGTCATTTCGCCGCCGCCCATCTGGCGTCCGAGCTCCTCTTCGGCCGCGTCGAAATCCGGGACCGTGGGCATGTCGCCGGGTAGCCGGCGGCAGTCATCGCGGAGCGTGATGGCCGAGACACTCTCGCCTTGCCGCCGCAGCAACGCATGGATGTAGCGGAAGCCCAGTTCATCGGCAAACAGGCCGACCCTGCGACCCTCGTAGTGGATGACCCAATGGCCGCCCGGCTCGAAGGCAAAACTGTAGTACTCTGAAGGGCGTGGGCGCGAAGTGTCGGGAATTGGGGGCTCATCAAGTTCCACCGAAGGGACCTCGGGCGTCCAGGATGATCTCTCTGGTTCTTCCGCCAGTGCCAAGGTGTCTCGGATCTCCAGGACGACGGCCGGGAGCCTCTCCAGCCCCTGGTCGACCTCCTCGGACTCCAGCGGCGCGATCGGGTAGATATCCATGCCATAGGCCCGGCCGAGGGCTTCGTGGATGATCGGGTACTTCGTCTCGCTGACGACCATGTGGCTGCTGAGGTACCGCTCCAGGTAGCCGCGGGCCTCCTGGTGGGACAGGCCCCTCCGGTAAAGCTGCGCGGCCAACCAGAAACACGCCCAGGCCCGCATCTCGGTTCGTTCCGCGTAGTCGTCTGTCGACGGGTGGCCGTACTTCTCAATCTCGATCTCGGTGCTCCGTTTGCCGAGTTCCGCTGCCCACTCGCGCTGGAAGGCCGCGAAGTACAGGTCCTCGGTCGGTTCACACTCGCCGATCTCCTCGGCCTGCGCCAGCAATGCGGGCGGCTCGGCATCGACCGTGGGTAGCGTGTCCAGGGCGGGGTCGCCGTACTCCCAGAGGCGATAGTCGAACTGCTCGGACTCGCAGTAGTTGTCGATGATCCGGGCGTAATCCTCGGCGTCGCGGAAGGCCCGTTCCAAGCGAGCCGCCAAGTCGCCTTTGCCGTCGGCCTCCAGGCGGATGCAGAGTTGCTGGACGGTCGGCCAGACCTCTCGGACAAGCTTGGGCTGTGAATCGCCGGCGACCGCGCCGCCCTGGCCGCTACGGACATACGGCAAATCCATCAACCAGCGGTCGTAGCGGTCGAGCACGAGGTCGAACAGGGATACCCCCTGTTCGTTGACGTATGGACCCTTTTCCTTGGCCATCGGGCGCACTTCCACAGACGGGCTACCGCCTGCACCTGGCAAGCTGCACAGCTTATGAAGTGTACTGGCCGACCGAGACGCTGACAACCGCAAACGTCTGGCTGTGAGGGGCGCGGGAAACGCTCGGCTATGAGCAACGCCCGGGCAGGACGCGCCCGGGCGTGGGGGTGGCGGGGGGGATGTTACTGGCGGGCCTTGTTCAACGCGAACTGGCCCTTGGCGGCCTTGGCGTCGGCAGCAACGGGCTTCGCCCCAGCCGCGTCACTCTTGCTCACGGCGGCCGCGGGCACGACCTTGGCATCCTTGGCCAACTCGCCGGCCAGTCTCGCCCCTGCGCCAACGGGGGCGGCGTCGGCGGCCAGGGTGTGCTGCTGAACGCCGCCGGTCTCGTCGGACGCACTCGCCGGCCCTTCGGCGTTCGTGCGAATTATGTCGACCAACGTATTATGCGGAGCGGCGGAGGAATCTAGCTGATTCACAGACATTGGCGGCACTCCTGCTCCACATAATCATGGGCGCATCCGCAGGCAATGACGGTCGACCTGAACATGAAGGAGAATGCCTTGTCGCTGCTGCAAGGGACCATCCACCCGCAGAAGCCGTTACCGACCCTGTGACAAGGTGCTTTCCTTCTTGGAGAGCCTGTGATGTTATGCGGACCAGACACTGTGCCTGATCTCCTTGGGAGCCCCGTTCCGCGGGGCTCCGAACCCCCTCAATCCATGCCCACTCCGCATAATGCGAATCGCGTCGTCCAGGTCGTCGCCCATCGCGTGTCTCCTGACTGCCCGGCCGGGCGACGGCCAAATCGGGATAGGGGGGGGCCTCGCGGCCCCACCCCTCCCACACCACCGTACATACGGGTCCGTATACGGCGGTTCGGAAGGTTAAGCTCCATGCGGCAAGCCGAGCCTTTCGAGCCGCCGCATCGCCGACAGGACTGAGGACGTTCGTCGGGGCCTTTGAGGCTTCACCTCTGCTTCCACCGACGCAGCACCCTATTCGGGGTCAACTGTCCATCCGGTCGAGACACGGCCGTCTACACGGCCGCTCCTTCCGTTCGGGCCTTCAATCCCACGTTCCCGGCCATGCGATTCCTGGCTGGTTCTGCCCTTTCGGGTCAGTGTCCCAATCGAGCCGGCCGACTGCTGGGACCTACTATGCCCTCGGCTGACTTCTGCCGGGCGATCAGGTGGCTCAGCCGCCGCGTCGTCGCCCAGCCGGGTTGTCAACTCCTGCTTGCCACTGATCTATACGCTTTCGAGGGAGGCCATGCAAGAGATTGCTGCATGGCCCCGTTATACCGGTGTACTTTTTTGCGAACATCAGCCTTCTGAGAGGCGGATACACGGCCATCATCCGCCGCCGGTGCCTCGACCGCGGGCAGGTGCGGATTGACAAGGACTCCTTCGGCCTCCCACGCATAAGACGTTTGCCTTGCCCAACTTCCTGATGTATAGTTACCCTTGCGGAAGGCAGCCGGGCGAGGCCGCTTGCGGGGGGTGAGGGATGCTGCGCGGGCTCAGCAACGACAACCTGAGTGTGTTCGTCGGGCGATTTCCGGAGCAGACCGGAGGTCGCCCTTTCTTTTTCGGCTATCAGCCCGGAGGTCTTCCCGTCGCGTTGGCCGGAGCCAGCCAAGACAGAAGGTCTCGGTGAGGCGGGATCAGGGTCCAGATGCAAAGGGAGCGAATGCCATGAGATGCACGCAAGGATTGGTCGGCTTGGCGATGGTTCTGCTGGCGGCCGGGGCGGTGCAAGCGGCTATTACGATTGACACCGTCCCCGTGGGCAAACCGGGCAACGCGGCCGACACACGTTACCAAACACCCGGCTACGGGGCGGTGGCCTATGAGTACAACATTGGCAAGTACGAGGTGACGGCCGGTCAGTACACGACATTCCTCAACGCCGTGGCCAAGACGGACACCTACGGGTTGTACAACGCCAACATGTGGTTGAACAACTACGGCTGCAAGATCGAGCGGACTGACACAGGCAGCGGCTATTCGTACAGCGTGGCTTCGGACTGGGCCAACCGTCCGGTGAACTATGTGTCGTTCTGGGACGCCTGCCGGTTCGCCAACTGGCTCCATAACGGCCAGCCGATCGGCCTACAGGGTGCCGGCACGACAGAGACCGGGGCTTACACGCTCGGCGGGTACAACGGCGTTGACGGGCGGACGATCCAGCGGAACAACGGCTGGAAGTGGGCTGTGACCAGCGAGGACGAGTGGTACAAGGCCGCCTATGACAAGAACGACGGGGATACGGGCAACTACTTCGACTATCCCACCAGCAGCGACAGCGTCCCGAGCCATGACCTGATCAACCCCGACCCGGGCAACAACATGAACTTCTACGACAGCGGTTACACCATTGGCAGCCCATACTATCGCACGCCTGTTGGGGAGTTCGGATTGTCTGAAAGTCCCTACAACACATTCGACCAAGGCGGTAACGTGTCGGAGTGGAACGAGGCTATAGTGTTTGAGAGCACTGATTGGTCCGGTCGCGGTCGGCGGGGCGGGCCGTTCAGCGACGACGGCTACTTCCTGCGCGCGGCGTATCGGCCCTACCGCAGCCCGTCGATCGAGGACTTGGCCCTCGGGTTCCGTGTCTCCGAGGTTCCTGAACCCGCCACGCTCTCGCTCTTGGCCCTGGGCGGCGCTTTGGCGTTGCTTCGCCGCCGTTCGGCGTCGTCGTAGTAAGCCGCGCGGCCCCCATCAGCCACGAGGGCTATAGAGGTGGTGGCGTCGTCTGGCACGCCGCCGAGGTTGAGGGCGGACTACGCCTTGTATTCCCAGTCAGACTCGAACAGGATCGAGATGAAGTCGATCATGGCGGCCTGGCAGTAGCCGCTCGTCGCATCATCGCCTGGATCGGCCCATTCGGGCGTGTCGCCGCCTGCGGTCCCGGCCGGGCGACGGCCAAAAAGAAGAGGCCGTCTGAGGGTCTGGCCCCAGACGGCCTGTATCTCTTGGACTGACGCCGCAGCGTTCAGCCGCCGCGGCGTCGGCCAGCCGGGTTGTCAACTCCTGCCTGCTAGCGATCTATACGCTTGAAAAGGAGGCCATGCAAGAGATTCCTGCACGGCCCCGTTACACCGGTGTACTATTTTGCGGACATCAGCCCTATGACAGGCGGATACACGGCCATCATCCGCCGCCGGTGCCGGTGCCCGGACTACGGGCAGGTGCGGATTGACAAGGAGTACGCCTAACGCTGCACGTACGGACGTGCGCGGGGGGCGGCCCGCAAGGCCCGTCCCTACCGCGACCAAATCGCCGGCGCCCGTCAGAGTGATTCTGTTCTCCTCCTGCTAATCACCTTCGTCGTCGGCACCGCACCAACAGGAGGCTGCCCAGGACCAGCAGCCCCAGGGTCGCCGGCTCGGGGGTCAGGGTCGTGGCCCCGAAGTCAATGCCCCCCATCACGAGGTGCTTCAACACCACGACGTGGGCGCCGGCAAACGCGACCTTGCCGCCGTCGCCGATGCTGAGCGTGTCGAGGTACTGGTTGCACTCGAAGTTCAGCACGGCATCGGTCACCCGGATCGAGAGGTCGGCGGCCGAGGCGCTCCCGGCGCCCCAGCCGAGGTTGACCGTTCCGTCAAACACGTCCAGCCAGGCGCCCGGTCCATAGGTCTGCGGACCATCGAAGTCCACGGCGCCCGGGCCGATCTTCGTGATGGTCAGGCCGGCGGAGTTGTCGATGGGGCCGGCCAGGGTGAGCGCGGCGGCCGACTCGATATCGACGTCGAGCGGGCTCAAGAGCTTCAGGGGCGCCAGGATGACGTGCGGACCACTCAGGCCGGTGATGTTGATTTCTGCATGCCCTGAACTGGCCTGGAGCGTGAGGGTGCCCGGGCCCGCGAGGGTGTAGAGGGTGGCGCTGTCGAAGATCACGGCGCCGAGGACCGTGGCGGCGTCGACCGCAACCTGGCGGGGGGCGTGGATGACGGAGCCGAAGGTGGCCCGGTCGTCGACGCCGTTGGGGATGCCGCCGACCCAGTTGTCGGGTACGGAGGCCGCGCCGGAGGCATCGAAGCGCCAACTGCCGCTGCTGCCCCGGACGGCCTTCAGCGTCAGGTTGTTGGCGCCCCAGGCGGGCACGAGGCGCAGACGGCCGCCCAGGTCCAGGCCGGTCATGCCGGCGAAGTCGCCCGTGCGCGAGCCCCAGGTCAGGATCTGGAACGCGTCATTGTGGCTCGGGCGGAAGCCGTCGATCAGGGCGACGTTGAGCAGCCCGCCGAGCGTGAGGTTCTGGCCCACGGAGACGGTGTCGTACTGCGTGCCGGGCACGGTGCCGCCCAGTTCGATGTCGAGCGCCGCACTCGAACCCAGGACGAGGCTGCCCTCGAACGCGACGGCCGCCGGGCTGTGGCCGGGCCTGAGGTCGCCCTCAGCGTACACCGTGCCGGCGCCGGTCGCGCCGCCGTTGTAGGAGCCGAAGAAGACCGCGGCGCACCCGGCGGAAACACGCATCTCGCCGCCGGCGGCAGTGACGTCATCGTAGAACGTGGTCGTGCCGCCGCCGGAGGTCACGATCCTGGCGCCGGCGTTGTTGGCCACGTCGCCGTAAACGTCGGTGAACCCGCCGGAGAAACCGATGTTCCCGTTGTTCGTGAGTCCCGCGCCGCCCACCATGAGCGTGCCGCGACCCAGGATGGCGCCGCTTGGGCCGTTGGTCAGCGGCTGCGTGAACTCGGCCGTGCCGCCCTGGAGGCTGATGAGGGCGGCGTTGGTGCCGCAGGCGCCCTCGAACTTGAGGCGTTTGCCGGCCTCGGCCCGAAGCTCGCCGCCCAGGGAGTTGGTGACGGCCTGGCTGATGCGTCCGTCGCCGCGGATGAGGCCGGTGTTGTCGATGCCGCCCGCGCCGGTCAGGGCGGCCGCGCCGCCGGCGAGAAGGATTTCGCCGCTGTTCGGGAACCCGCCGGCAACGCTGAGGGCGCCGCCGTCGGGCATCAGGAGGCCGCCGGCGTTGAAGAACGGCGAGGCCACGGTGCCGTGGCCCGCCACGGTCCCGCCGGCGAGGTTGATGAACGCCAGACCGCCGGTGACCGTGCTCCCATTCAGGTTCACCGCGCCGGCGTTGCCGATGGTACTGCCCGACACGATCAGTTGCCGCCCGGCTTCGATGTCGATGGTCCCGTAGTTATCGGTGCCGAGGGCGCTCGCCAGGGTCAGGTTGCCCCCGCTGACGGTCACTTGGGCGTTGTTCACGAAAGTGCCGCCGCCGGCGAGGCGGCCGAAGCCGGAGATGAGGCCCCCGTTACTCTTGGGCCCGCTGCCGTCGAGCGTGCCGCCCGCCAGGATGACGGTCCCTTCATTGTCGAGGCCCGTGGCGTCGGCGGTGAGCGCCTGGCCGGCCGACCGCGTGATCGTTCCGAGATTCTGGACACCGCCCGACGCGGCGAAACTCGGCCCGGCCGGGAACGTCCCCTCGTTGATAAGCTGGCCGGCGAACGTCCCCGCGGCGTACGAGAACGTCCCCTGGCTGCGCAGGGTACCGGTGAACGTGCCGCCCGTCTGCGAGTAAGTTCCGCCGCCGAGGACCGTGAGGGTCGAGGCCGCGTTCAGCGTGCCCTGTTGGAGCGTGACGCTGCCGAGCGAGCTTGCGCCGCCGAGGGTGAGTGTCCCCGCTCCCGTCTTGACCATCGAGCCGTTCGCGATGGTCGCCGGCACGCTCAGGTCAGGAGCGGCAGGGCCGTCGTCGACGTCGAAGTATTCGGCCGCGCCGCCAAGGTCCAGGGCGCCGCTCACCGTCGACGTGGTGGACGACCCCAGGGAGGTGACGCCGCCGCGGACGGTCAGGGTGCCCGCGCCGGTCGTCACGCTGCCGCCGGCCGTGTAGAGGCTCACGATCGTGCCGCTATAGCCGTTCAGGTCGAACGTGCCGTTGACGTTGACCCTGACCGCGGTCCCGTCGCCGCTGGTCTGGCCGGCGTTGAGGAACCGCACGACGGCCGGCTGGGCGCCGTCGCCGATCCAGAGGCTGCCCGGAATGGCCAGAACGCCGGCGGCCTTGGCCAGCTCCAGAGTTCCGGCATCGACATAGGTGGTTGTCATGTAGGCCGTTGGCGAACTGCCGCTGAACCGCAGCGTCCCCGCGCCGCGCTTGACGATGTCGCCGCTGCCGCCGTTGCTGACGCGCGACGAAACGTCCAGGCCGACCGCGGCGACCCCGGACGCCACGTCGAACACCTTGTTCGAGCCGGTGAGGGTCAACAGGCCCTCGCGGATCCTCGCCGTGGTGTCCGACGCGTTGACCGTGATCGTCCCGTCGACGTTCAGGATGCCCGGGCCGCCGATCCTGACGTCGCCGGCCGTCAGCACAAGATCGTGGATCTCGTCGATGCGGTCGTTCAGGTCCCAGAGGCCGGAGCGGTTCACCGTGACGCTCCGCCCCTCGTCGCGGGTGATCTGCCAACTGCCCCAGTTCCGGACGACGGCGGTGCTGGGCGCGCCGCCGCTGGCGCCGACGACGAGGTTGGCGGGAATGGCGACGGCGCCCCCGCTCTTGTTCAACTCGAGCGTGCCGGCTTCGACGGTCGTCGCGCCGAAGTACGAGTTGCTGTTGGAACCCGAGAGCGCCAGCGTGCCGCCTTCCTTCTTGGTCAGGCTCCCGTTGCCGAACATCTGCCCCGAAAGGGTCGTGGTGTACGAGCCCCAGACGGTCAGCACCTTGTTGGCCATATCGATGTCGCCCCCGACCGACAAGGGGCCCACGTAGGCGTCGAAGTAGGTGTTGGCCCCCAGGCCGACCGTGCAGTTGACCCGCTGAAGGTTGGCGCTCATGTTCCGGATGCCGCCATCGTACACGACGAGGCCCGGACCGCCGCTGAGGCTGAACGGGGCGGCCCCGGGTGAAAACATCAGCATATTGATGTACCATATCACGTCGACAATCGGCAGCGGGCGCACCGAGCCGGCCATGGAGAGGGTGGCCGTGCCGTCGTTGGGCGGCACGCCGTCGGGGCTCCAGTTGGCGGGCGTCGACCAGTTGTCGTTCGTCCCGCCGCCGTCCCAGGTGGTCCCCGCCCCGGCGCTGCCGCAAAACGCCAGGATGACGAGGGCAAGACAGGCCAACCCGATCACCGCACGCGATGTGTGCTTACGCATGTGTGCCTCCCGCATGCCGACTCATCTTGAACATTTCCTTCTCAGAATTGCCGCGGCGCCCAGCGCCACGAGCGCCAGCGTGGCCGGCTCCGGAACGACCGTTAGCGTGCCCGCGTCGTACAGCGTTCCCCCTCGGCCACTTGGATAGCCAGGGCGTTGTCTCTGAAGCGACTGGCCCTGAAGCGGCCCCTGTGGAGCCCCCTCGTCTTGCCGGCGTCTCCCTCTTGTGAGTTCGGCGCACCTCTGGCTCTCGCGCCTTGAGGGTCAGGATACTATACACCGCGTTTGATTGGAAAGCAAACCGGCAGGCAAACCGGCGGAACCGCGGCGGTCGGGCGGGGGTCAAGGGCACACAGGACCTCCTGTTGAGCGCCCGTCTGGCGACGCTGAATTCCCCCGTCAAGCAGAGGCCATTCGACGCTCTGGCCGTGACAACCCGAAGTTACGCCTAGGCGGGTGGCCTGGGCGCGTGAGAGAAGGAACTACTGGCGGGCGGCCGCCGTCGCCTCGAATTTCCCACGCTCGGTCTTGCGGAACCGTGCGTCCGTGTCGGCGGCCAGGAAATCGGCGATCAGCCGCCGCGTCGTCGCCCCAGCCGGGTTGTCAACTCCCGCCTGCCGCTGATCTATACGCTTATTGGCATAGGTAAGCCCTCGCGGGCTGTCCCTGCCACACCACCGTGCGTACGGGTCCGTACACGGCGGTTCGATCGAGTGAGGCGTTCACCGGGCTATCAGGCGCGGTAGTCCGAGTCGTTCCCAG
>Ga0315286_10006735_pt1 | contig 11188 bp, 10 predicted proteins | sample YL17G10_0_MG_FD_205038 | JGI IMG/M metagenome (GOLD analysis project Ga0315286, IMG submission 205038) | Sediment microbial communities from Yellowstone Lake, YNP, Wyoming, USA - YL17G10_0 | ecosystem: Environmental > Aquatic > Freshwater > Lake > Sediment | place: USA: Wyoming | collected...
GGGCGGTGTTGTAGGTGACGCCGGGCTGGTCGGTGAAGTCGCCGCTGCGTAGCTTGCGGAGCAGGCCGACCCTCTGGATGAAGCCCACGTGAGCGATCGCCACCACGTCCAAGAGGTCATCATCGAGGCGGGCGCGGGGCGCCATGCGGATGCCGCTGCCCGAGTACTGGCCGTTGGCCACCCACGCGTTGTTGAGGTGGATCCGCCACGGCTCGCCGCTGTCCAGAGTGAGGGTGACCCAACGGTCGCGGTAGCGTAGCGTGGCGACCAGGACGCCCCAGGTATAAGTGAAACGGCGACCCAGCCGCTTGGAGCTGCGGTCCACTGCCTGGCAGGCGACGGGGCCCAGCCCGATCTCTCCCGCGTTGATGAAGAAGCGGACGGTCTCCTGCCCGGCGAAGTCGTGGAAGCGCACCTTGGCCAGGTCCACCTCGCGCACGTTCCCCTGAGCGAGTCGGGCGGCGGCGTCCTCCAAGTGGTGGGGGATGCCCAGCGTCCGCGGGAAATCGGCGCCGGTGCCGCGGGGGATGATGCCCAGGCGCAACTCGGGGCGCAGCGGGCCGTTGTCGTCCACGAGGCCGTTGACCACCTCGTTGGTGGTGCCGTCGCCGCCCACGGCCACGACGCAGTCGTAGCGGGCGGCTGCCTCGCGGGCCAGGACGGTCGCGTGGCCGGGCCGCTCGGTGAAGGCGACATCGAAGGGCATGGTCAGGCGCTGGCGCAGTCGCGATTCGTACTCCGGCCAGCGGCGGCCGGTGGAGCCGCCGACCGAGTGAGGGTTCACGACGAGGAGCAGGTCAGGCATCAGGAGCCCCTTCCGACGGTCTATTGCTTGAAGTCGACAAGCGGCCCGAAGTACTCGAATTTGCCCTTCCCCTTCTCGTCGACGGTGACCCTCAGCATGCGGCCGGTCTGAAGGCCGGTGTGGTCGGTATCGGAGAAGGAGACGGTGACGCCGTCCAGCATGAGGTCGCTGTGGAAGCCCTGGAGGGACTCCACGACATCCATGAGGCCCTCACGGGTCAGGTTATCGCAGCTCCGGCTCAGGATCTCGACCGCCGTTTCGGCCAGGGCCTGAGCGTAGATGGTGAAGTTGCTGGGGGTGGGCCCGCCGTACTTCTGCATGAGCTCGTAGTGCCTGGCGACGGCGGGGTCGTCCCGCCAGTCCGCCAGCTTGAGGGCCTGGAAGGTGATGGCGCCCTCCAGAAGCTTGGGAGATACGAATGAGAACATCATGTCATCCGAGTTGACGTAGCCCATGAGCCACTGAGGGTGCCAGCCCAGGCGGTCTGCCGTCTTGATGGCCTGAGTGACGAAGCCGGGGCTGGTGTGGAGGACGACCACCTCAGCGTTGGAATTCTTCAGGTTAGCCACCTGGGAGGCGATGGAGATGGTCGTGATGTCGAAGCCCTGGTCGGCGACGAGTTCGTTCTTGCTGGGGTCCAGCCCCTTCTTCAGGCCAGCCAGCCCGTCGATGCCGGCGGGGCCGTTCTCCCAGAGGACGGCCACCTTCTTGCCGGGCAGGTTTTCCGAAATGTACTGGCCGTAGAACATGCCTTCAACGGTGTAGCTGGGGATCATCTGGGCGGTCCAGGGGTGTCCTTGGGGGTCGGCGCCGAAGCGGTGGCCGCCGGCAGTCACCAGGATGTCGGGCACTCCCTTCTCGTTCAGGTACTCCCAGGAGCCGGCATGGCCTGCATCACCTCCTGAGCTCACCACAGCGAACACCTCGTCCTGCTCGACGAGCCTGCGCGCGGCCTCGAGCGCTCGGGCCGGGTCGTCGAGGTTGTCCTCCACCTTGTAGACGATCTTGCGGCCGCAGACGCCGCCCTGGGTGTCGTTGATGTAGTCGAAGTAGGTGCTGACGGCCTGGGGGATGGTGGCGTATACCGCCCCCATGGTGCCGCTGAGGATCGTCTCCGCCCCCAGGAGGATCTCCGTGTCGCTGATCCCCGGCGTTTTCCCCGATGCTGTCGTTGTAGCTTGGGGCGTGGCAGTCCCCACTACCGTCGTGCTCGGTGAGGCGGTGGTGGCTGCTGTGCCGGTAGCGGTGGGCGTCTCCTCCTCGTCCCCGCCGCAGGCGACGGCGATGGTGACCAGGAGGAGGGCCATCAACGAGACGATGGCCAGGCTCCAGCGGCGGCCGGTGGAGCCGGCAGCCGAACGCGGGTTGTCCATGATGCGCAGGTTCAGCATTAGGAGGTTCCTTTCTCGTGGGCGAAGGCCATCATGGCGTCGACGGCCTCGCGGTAGCGGCGAAGTTGCTCGCGGCGGGCCCGCCAGCCCCAGCCCAGCACGCTTCCCATCAGGCGAGCGGCGAGCGGGGCGGCGTCTAGGCCCTTCTTGCCGGAAGGGTCGAAGAGCATTAGGTCGGTGCGGCGGGCGAGGAAGTCCTCCAGCGTCACCGCCATCTCTTCCTCGGCGGCGTAGAGGGCCTCCGCCCGCAGGACGGCGACGCGGGACGTCAGGGGCTTCAGCAACCGCTTATCGCGGAGGGCGTAGGCCAGGATCTTGACGTGCTCGGTGCCGTAGATACGCACCAACCGCGAGGCCATGGTCGGAGGGAGGCCCCAGCCCTCTTCCAGGGCGGCGACGGCGCCTTCGGAGTAGCTGTCGAAGTTCTGGAAGTCGCCGCCGGGCAGGGGCAGGTCTGCTGTACTGCAGGGCCGCGGCGACCAGTCGAGCCGTCGTCCCTCCGCCGCCACCAGGCGGTCCAACAGGTCCTGGGCCATGGATCGATAGGTGGTGAGCTTGCCGCCGGCGATAGACACCAGGCCTGGCGGTTCGTTCTCGATCTCGTAGTCGCGCGAGACGTCGGAGGGAGTGGGCGCGCCCTCCTCGGCGACCAGGGGCCGGACGCCGGCCCAGGTTGAGACGATGTCACCCGGCACGACGGCGCGGCCAGGGAAGGTGGTGTTCACCGCTTCCAGGATGTAGGCCACGTCGGCGGCGTCGGCGCGGGCTTGGCCGGGGTCGCCCCGGAAGTCGGTGTCCGTCGTTCCTACGTACGTCCAGTCCTCCTTGGGCACGGCGAACAGACCACGGTCGTTGTGGAAGAAGATGACGACGTTGGTCACCGGCAATCGGTGATGGGGCAGAACGACGTGGACGCCCTTCGTGGGGCGCAGGATCGGCGGCAGGCTGGTCATGGCCCGCAGTTCGTCGCACCAGGGGCCCGCGGCGTTCACCACTATTCCCGCTCGCAGCACGCCCGTCCGGCCGGAGAGGAGGTCGCGGAAGCGCACGCCGACTACCCGCTGCTCCTCCCGCTCCAGGGCAGTGGCCTGGACGTGGTTGGCTACCGCTGCTCCCTGGCGGGCCGCGGAGCGGGCGGTGGCGAGGGTGAGGCGGGCGTCGTGGACCAGGCAATCGAAGTAGCGAAGGGCGCCCTGGAGGCCGTCCGGGCGCAAAGCTGGCTCCTGCTGTAGCACCTCCCGGCGGGAGAGCATGCGGTGGCGCTCCAGGCGGAGCCGGCCGGCGAGCAGATCGTAGGCGGTTAGGCCGAGCTTAAGCTGGAGACGCTCCTCCAGCCCGCCGCCGTAGACGGGCAGCAGGAAAGGGAAGGGGTGCACCAAATGGGGGGCGATCTTCAGGAGCACGCCCCGCTCGCGCAGGGACTCTCGTACGAGGCTGACGTGACGCTGGCGCAGGTAGCGCAGGCCGCCGTGGATCATGCGCGAGGACTTGCTGCTGGTGCCGCTGCCGAAGTCGCCCTTCTCCAGGAGGGCCACCGACAGCCCGCGAAGGGCGGCATCGCGGGCGATGCCGGCGCCGGTGATGCCGCCGCCCATTATGGCAATGTCGAATTTGTCCCGCTGGAAACGATGGATGTTGTCGGCGCGGGTGTGTAGGGAGAAGCGACCGCGGGGCGGCGAAAGCCTAGGCACGCGGCGTCCCTTCGTCCATGGGGGTGAGCTTGCCAGGGTTCATGATGTCCTGGGGGTCGAAGGCCTGTTTGAGGGCGGCCAGGGCGCGGGCGCCGCCCGGCCCCAGATAGGCGGCCATCCAGGGCCGGTGGTCGCTGCCGATGCCGTGGTGGTGGCTCAGGGCGGCGCCTTGATCCACGATGACCTGGGTGGCGGCGGTCTTCGCCCGCTCCCACTGCTCGATCTCCCGGCCCTCCTCCTGGCGGGCGATGAAGGTGAAGTAGATCGAGCCGCCGTGGGGGTAGGAGTGCGACAGATGGGCCATCACGAGCGAGCGCTCGCCAAGGGTGGTGGCGACGGCGTCGCGGACGGCGGCGTAGAGGGTGAGGTAACGGTCCCAGGTGGTGGCCGTCTCCAAGGTATCTGCCAGGATGGCGTGATCCAGGAGCACGTCGCGCAGGTAGGGGGCCTCATAGCGGTTGCGCTCCCAGGCGCGTCCCGGGCTTTGCCCGACGGAGACGCCGCCCCAGCGGCGGAGGATGGGCTTGGCGCGCTGCCACTGAGAGCGCACGGCCGCCTCTTCGCCCTCGAAGCCCAGGATGAGGAGGGAAGCGCCGTCCAGGCTGACGCCACGGCGGGCCAGGTACCAGCCGCCCGCTTTCTCGATGGCGGCAGCCATCCCGCGAGGCGTGGAGCGAAAGACAAGGTTGATGGCCGTCTCCGTCTCGTCGGAGAGGCGGAGGACCGCGGGCGTCAGCTCGCGCTGCATCATCTCGCGGGCCGCCTCGACGCCGGCGGGGAAGGCGGGGAAGAGGTACCCCCGATACTCGATGTGCTGGGGCGAGGGCGCCAGGCGCATGGTGGCCTGAGTGATGACACCGAGGATGCCCTCGGAGCCGGTGATAAGCTGGTTCAGGTCGGGCCCGGCGGCGGCCGCCGGCACGTCGCGAGTGGCGATGGTGCCGCCGGGGAAGGACAGGCGCAGGCTCTGCACCCGCTCCTCGATCTTGCCGTAGAGGGTGGACTTCTGGCCGCCGGAGCGGGTGGCGATCCAGCCGCCCAGGCTGGAGAACTGGAAGGACTGGGGGAAGTGGCCCAGGGTGAAGCCACTGGCGTTTAGCCGGGCTTCCAGGGCGGGGCCCAGGATGCCCGCCTCGACTGTGGCGGTGGCCGATATCGGGTCGATGGACAGCACGCGGGACAGATGCTCTAGGTGGAGGGTGATGGTAGGGCGATCGCTGGTGGGCTCTACGCCGCCCACCACGGAAGTGCCTCCGCCGAAGGGAATGACGGCGATGCTGCGGCGGGCCGCCTCGGCCAGCACGGCGGCCACCTGCTCTTCCGTCTGGGGCCGCACGACGCCATCGGTGGGATGGGGCACCTCGCCCCGGCGGATGCGCACCGCATCGCGATAGCCCTTGCCCAGGCTGTAGACGGCGCGCTGGGCGGTGTCGGTGGCGACGGCGTCCTCGCCGACGGCGCGGCGGAGAGCGGCCAGCGCGTCGCCTTCGAGGCGAGAGGGTGGCAGGGCGATGGCGTCGAGGGACTCGATGCGAGGGGAAACGCCGGGTTCCCCCAGACGGCTGGTCACAAGACCCCAGAATCGCTCGGGGTCGGGCAGGGCGAAAGTTCGGCCCTCTTCTCCCCAGCCCCACCATTTCATAGCCATGGGAATCCCCCTGCCGGGCCGCCAGGTCGGCCGACCTTCGGCCCCAGGCGCTCGCGATGGATGACGATGCGTGCCTCAATTGTTCGACTCGGCCCCCTTGAGGCTTGGGGCCGGCACCAGCATACTAGAACGGTGTTAACGGGCAAGTGGCAGCAAGAAGGAGGACGGGATGGCGGAGAAAGCGCCTCTGAGGACACGACTTTCGGTGCCGTATGAGAGGGCGCTGGACATGGCCAAGGCTGCTCTCAAGGCGGAGGGCTTCGGCGTCCTCACGGAGATCGATGTGAAGGAGACCCTGAAGGCGAAGATCGGCGCCGACTTCCGCAAGTACGACATCCTGGGCGCCTGCAATCCGTCGATAGCGTTCATGGGCCTCCAGCGCCACCTGGAGCTTGGGCTGCTCCTGCCCTGCAACGTCATCGTCTATGAAGAGGGCGACGGCTCGGTGGTCAGCATCCAGGACCCCGGCGAGATGCTGGCCGTAACCAAGAACCCGGAACTGGAAGAGGTGGCCACCATCGCCCGCGGCCACCTGGAGCGGGTCATCGCCGCGTTAGAGGGCGCTCGGTAGCACCCCGCTCATGGTGAGCTTGTCGAAGGATGAGCGGAATCATTGAGCTTGCCTAGAGGACTTCCGCCAGGGGAGTGTAGGGCAGGCCCAAGGCTTTCGCCAGGCGCTCATGGGTGACCTTCCCCTTCATGGCGTTGACCCCGGCTGCCAGGGATGAGTCCTTGCCGATGGCGTCCAGCCCGTCCTGGGCCAGGGCGAGGGTGTAGGGCAGGGTGGCGGCGGCGAGGGCCTCGGTGGCAGTGCGAGGCACGGCGCCGGGCATGTTCGGCACGCAGTAGTGGATGACGCCCTCCTCGATGTAGGTCGGGTCGGCGTGGCTGGTGAGGCGCGCGGTCTCCACGGCGCCCCCTAGGTCGATGTCGACGTCGATGATGACGGCGCCGGGCCCCATGGAGCGCACCATCTCGCGGGTGACGACTTTGGGCGTGACGGCCCCCGGCACTAGGACGCCGGTGATGAGGAGGTCCGCTCCCGCCAGTTCCTCCGCCAGGGCAATTGGCGACACCACGCGGGTGGCAAGGCGCCCGCCGAAAAGTTCCTGCAGGTAGGCCAGACGCCGGAGGTCGGGGGACATGACGGTGACGCGCGCCTCGAAGCCCATGAGGGCGCGACAGGCCGCCGTGGCCACCGAGCCGCTGCCCAGCACCACTGCGCGGGCGGGAGCCACACCGGGCACGCCGGCCAGCAGCTTGCCGCGGCCCGGGCCCGGCCGCTTCAGCAGTTGGGCGCCCATCTCGGCCGCCATGCGGCCGGCCACCTGGCTCATCGGGGTGAGAATGGGGAGAGAGCCGTCGGGGTTCTGCACCGTCTCGAACGCGATGGCCGTGGCGCCGGAGGTCAGGACGGCGTTGGTGAAGTCGGGGAGGGCCGGCAGGTGGAGGAAGCTGAAGAGGATGAGCTCCGGTCGCAGGAGGCTGAACTCCGGCGGCAGCAGCTCCTTCACCTTGACCAGCAGATCGCACCGGCCGGCCACCTCCTGAGGGCTCTCCACCAATGTGGCCCCGGCCCGGCGATACTCGTCGTCGCTGAAGCCGGCGCCCTCGCCGGCGCCTCGCTCCACGATGGCTGTGTGGCCGGCTTGCGCCAGGGCGCCTACGCCCGCGGGCGTCAGGCCCACGCGGTCTTCCCCTTCCTTCGCCTCTCTGATGGTGCCGACGTTCATCTAGCCCCTCCCGCGAACGTGAATCTTCTCCTCCCTCGGATTCTACGCGCCTGGCGGTCTCCTGGGAACCGAGCCAAGGGAGGGTTCAGGATTTAGCCTCGCACCAATCTGGGTTAGACTAGGGGTAGACGATCGGACGAGGAACTGGAGTTCGCTCCCATCAGTTAGACATGGAGCAGGTACTGTTCATCTGCGTGGGCAACTCGTCCCGCAGCCAGATGGCGGAGGCGCTTTTCAACCACCTGGTGCAGGGTCGGGCCCGGGCGGTCTCGGCGGGCACGCAGCCCGCTCGGGCTCTTGATCCCAATGCGCTGGCCGTGATGGCCGAGCTGGGGATCGACATCAGCGGCCAGTCGCCTAAGGCCCTGACCCAGGAGATGGTGAGCAGCGCCACGCGGGTGATCTCGATGGGCTGCGGAGTCCAGGAGTCCTGCCCGGCCTGGGCCCAGCCCGATGAAGACTGGGACCTGGACGACCCCTATCACCAGCCCATCGAAGTGGTGCGGCGCATCCGCGACCAGATTCGCGAAAGGGTCGAGGCGTTGGTGCGGAAGCTGGCGTAGTTGCAAGCAGCGCCCCTACCGGCCTTTGTTCATGGCTCGAAGAGCCTGCGGGCGGTTGACCTGACGCAGGGGCGATGCTATCCTGCTGACGGAAATCGGGTCGGATGACGGCGGCGTAGGCACGCTGTCTTTCCTTGGAGTTGAGTTCGTGCGTTTTCCCCTGATCCCGCGAAACTACCGTTTCTACGATCTCTTCGAAAAGAGCGCGCACAACCTGGTGGCCGCTGGCGAGCAACTCCTCGATCTCATGGAGCACTACGAGAACGTGGAGATGAAGACAGCGCGCCTGAAGGAACTGGAGCGCGCAGGCGACGCCATAATCCACGAGATCATGGGGCAGCTCCACAAGGCCTTCGTTATTCCCCTCGACCGTGAAGACATGACCGCCCTGGCTCAACACATGGACGACGTTGTGGACTTCATGGAGGGCGCTACGACCGCCATGCGCATCTACGGCATCCAGCGTCCCACCACGGCCGCCCGCGCGCTGGCCGACCTCATCCGCCTCCAGACTGTTGAGCTGGAGAAGGCCATAGCGAAGCTGCGGCACCACTCTCAGCTCAAAGCGATGCTGGAGCACACGGTGGAGATCCACCGCCTGGAGAACGCTGCCGATGCTCTCTTCCTGGACGCCATGGCCGAGCTCTTCTTGGATGAGGTGAGCCCGGTGGAGATCATCAAGTGGCGGGAGATCTACGATCAGTTGGAGCGGGCCACCGACAGCGCTGAAGATGTGGGAACGGTGCTGGAGGGGATCGTCATCAAACATGCCTGACGGCCGCTGTCTAAGGAGCGTTTAAGGGGGAGCCGCCGGCTTCCCCTTTTCCGTGGCGGGTACGCTGGCGAGCCATGGACGGTGCACTGATCTTCGTCGTCTTCATCGTGGCCGTGGCTCTGCTCTTCGACTTTGTCAACGGCTTTCACGACGCTGCGAACTCCGTGGCCACCGTCGTCGCCACCCGCGTCCTCAGCCCGGGCCTGGCCGTAATCTGGGCCGCCTTCTTCAACTTCGTCGCCGCCTTCGGCCTGGGCGTCCACGTGGCCAACACCATCGGCAAGGGCATCATCGACACCGGCGTCGTCGATGAGAAGCTTATCCTTAGTGCGCTCATCGGCGCCATCGTCTGGGACATCATCACCTGGCGTTACGGCTTGCCCACCAGCTCTTCGCATGCCCTCATCGGCGGCCTGATCGGGGCAGCCATCGCCAGTGCTGGCATGGACGCCGTCATCGGGAGTGGCGTGCGCAAAGTCGGCGCCTTCATTGTCATATCGCCGATGGTGGGGTTTATCGCTGCCACCTTCCTGGCCCTGGCGATCCTCAATCTATACCAGCGAGTAGCGCCCAGCACCGCCCAGGGGGTCTTCCGCCGTCTCCAACTGCTTTCGGCAGCCGCTTACAGCTTGGGCCACGGCACCAACGACGCCCAGAAAACGATGGGAATCATCGCTGTCCTCCTGTTCACCACCGGCCATCTGGGCGGCGAATTCTACGTTCCCTTCTGGGTCGTCCTATCGGCCCATGCCGCCATTGCCCTCGGCACCGTGTTCGGCGGGTGGCGCATAGTACGTACCATGGGCATGCGCATTACCAAGCTGGAGCCCGCCGATGGTTTCGCCGCCGAGGCCGCCGCCGCCGCCGCTATCCTCTTCGCGACACAGGTGGGAATCCCCGTCAGCACCACTCAAACGATCTCCGGTGGCATTGTCGGCGTGGGGTCCACGAAGCGGTTCTCGGCGGTCCGCTGGGGCGTCGCTTACAGCATCGTCCTCGCCTGGGTCCTCACCATCCCGGTGTCTGGGCTCATCGCCTGGATCACCTTCCACATCGCCAAGGAGTTCTAAAGGTGGGAGGGATACTCCGGCAAGTAGGCCTATCCGTCCTTACCACTGTGCTGGCCGCCGCCATTCTTATCCCGACCTTCGTCGTCATCAAGCTTCTTATGGACCTCGGCTTGGATGTCTTGCTGCCTGCCGTGGTCGTTTTCGGCCTGTTGCTGGCATACGTCCTGCGCCGGCAAACGGTCGGCAGCTAGCCGGCTCTCCTCTCGAGGCCGCTCGTCCCGAGCCTGTCGAAGGGCGAGCAGAGCTTTCGCAGCAGAGGCCTGCTTTCGGCCACCGGGCGCGAGTGCTATCCTTGGGCCGGACTCATCGGAGGGCGTGCGGGTTGTGTGCTGCCCGCCCCATCAGCGACAGACACACGGCAGGAGGGTGTCCATGTACGACCTCAAGGGGAAGGTAGCCATCGTCACCGGCGCCGGCCGGAAGCTCGGGATCGGCCGGGGGATCGCCCTGCGCTTGGCCCGCGAGGGGGCCGACGTGGCGGTGGCCGACATCTGCCGGGAGTTCGAGGAATTCCCCGGCTACGGGCTGGGCATGTGGGAGGGCCTGAAAGAGACCGCCGACGAGATCAGCGCCCTGGGCGTGCGCGGCCTGCCGGTGCGGGTGGACGTGACCGACGCGGCGCAGGTGGAGGAGATGGTGCGCCAGACGGTGGAGGCCCTGGGCCGGCTGGACATCATCGTGAACAACGCTGGCGGGGTGGTCGGCCCGGCGCCGGTCATCGCGATGGAGGAGGCGGCCTGGAACAAGACCATGGCCATCAACGCCACCGGCACCTTCCTCTGCTCGCGGGCGGCGGCACGTCAGATGCTGGCCCAGGGCCAGGGCGGGAAGATCATCAACATCTCGTCCATCGCGGGGAAGCACGGGAGGGCCTTCTTGGCGGCCTACTCCGCTGCCAAGGCGGCCATTATCGGTCTGACCCGCGTAATGGCGATGGAACTGGGTGCCGCCAACGTCCAGGTGAACGCGGTCTGTCCCGGCGAGGTGGACACCGACCTGCAACGCTGGGGCTGGAAGCTGGAGGCGGACTTTCGCGGCGTCCCCTACGAGGAGGTGACCAAGGCGGCCATCTCTCTAATCGCCGCGGGTCGGCTGGAGACGCCGCAGGATGTGGCCGATCTGGTGGCGTTCCTGGCTTCCCGCCAGTCGGACTACATAACGGGTCAGGCCATCAACGTCGACGGCGGTATCGTGTTCCACTAGGGCCAGCAGGGGCGAGCCATGCCCCTACGTCTACTACCTGGGCTATTCGGCGACGCCGCGGCGGGCTGCCCGCCGCGCCTCAGCCGCCGCCGTCGTGGTCAGGCGCTGGAAGGCCCCGTGGGCTGCGTCGGCCAGGAATCCGGCATCGGTGGAGAGGGCCAGCCACAAGAAGCCCTCGGCGATGCGCTGGTTCACCGCTTCGATGCCGCCGCAGTGGATGCCCACCGGCACGCCCAATCGCTTGCCCACCGCCAGGACGTGGGCCACCGCTTTCTGGTGCTCCGGATGGGGGTTGTCCAGCCCGAGGGG
>Ga0315286_10006740_pt1 | contig 11184 bp, 9 predicted proteins | sample YL17G10_0_MG_FD_205038 | JGI IMG/M metagenome (GOLD analysis project Ga0315286, IMG submission 205038) | Sediment microbial communities from Yellowstone Lake, YNP, Wyoming, USA - YL17G10_0 | ecosystem: Environmental > Aquatic > Freshwater > Lake > Sediment | place: USA: Wyoming | collected...
ATGGAGCCGTATAGCGGAGTTCTTGAAGCAATAAGGGAGAGGCTTCATAGGACACCCTCCCCTCAATCCCCTCCCCTCAAGGGAGGGGATGTAATTACCAACACAAAATGAGAAAGAACCAATAAAGACTCCCAGCCGCAGAGCTGCGATGTATCTTAAATCTCCCCTCCCTTGAGGGGAGGGGATTAAGGGGAGGGTGTTGAATTCAGCTTCTATCAATCACCCTCTCCCTAACCCTCCCCCCTCAAGGGGGAGGAAATAACTGTAAATCCCACAGCAGAGACTGTGGGGTATTAAAAATTTAATAAATCTATACCTCATCTCTATTTTTTCTTTCCGTCTTTCCGGCAGACGAGCAGTACCTCGCTCACCGACTCGGTGTCGATCATATTGGGGGAGAGGGCGAGTTTTTTCTGAAAGCGTACTCCCAGCGGCATGAATACATGGTTGTACCACCACAGCGCCTTCTCGCGCCGGTGTGTAAGGAACCATATACCGAGATCGAGCAGACGCGACGATTTCGGCTTCATCCCAAAGATAGCGCTCTGCTCCACGGTGTAGCCGTACTCCTTGAGCTTGGTGAGCAGACGCTCCGGTTCATAACGGCGCCGATGCCCTACGAAGTCATCGAAGGGCGTCCACTGCAATGGATGAAGCGGCACAGAGAGGAGAAACGCTGCACCGGGAGCGGCCACGCGCGACAGTTCGGAAAACGCGCTGTCATCATCGTCAACATGCTCGACAATGTCGAGGGCGCAGACGAGATCAAACGCTCCGTCAGGGAAAGGCAGAGAGGACACGAGGCCAAGAACTGCATTTGCTCCACGAGCGCGGAGTTTCGTAATTGCAGGTTCGCTGATATCCACAAAGTATGTCTCCTTCAGAGGGAGCCTGGGCCTCAGCCCGGGTGCGACTTCAAGCCTCGCCCGGGAAGGAGATACAAGTGAGCATACGAGCGGCCAGGTGTTAAAACGCTCAGGCTCTACCAGATGCGCATCTCTCCACAACGGGTCGTAGAACCGGCGGTTTGCTTCGAGGAGGTCGGTATCGGTACGGTTGTGTGAATCGGATTGATCCATCTATCTCTTCCTTTTTAGTTAATGCTTATTCTTATGTGCTCAAGTAAATTAAAACTTTATTCGAACTGCTTCCTTATCCTTAAAAACGTGGGAAGGTTCTTTATAAGCCTGAATGTGCTGTCAGGACATCTGAACATCAAAGGCCAGAATTTCTTCATCCAGTTCTTCCCGGTGTAAAACCTCTTAATAGCCTGCCTGTGAAGTTTCTCCATTTTCTCTTTTGATCCTATTCCCTTTGGCACAAAGACAAAATTCATGCAGTTCATTAATTCCCATTTCTCATCGAAAGTCCCCTCTTCGTGGATCGTCTGGTAGGCAGGAGCGCCGGGAAATGGCGTGAACTTGGTCATGTTCATATCATCAAGTCTTAGTTCTTCAATAAAGTCTACCGTCTTTTTTACAGTCTGTTCGGTTTCGCCCGGAAGCCCCATCATAAAGAGTCCCTTGACCCTCATGCCGTTCTTCTGTATCCGCTTTACTGTGTCCCTTATCTGTTCCAGTGTCACTTTTGCCTTGTGCCTGTCAAGCAGTTCCTGGTCTCCTGATTCCATCCCTATGCTCACCATCCATCCGCCTGCGGCCTTAAGCGTCCGGAGGAGTGCATCGTCAGCATGCCCTACCCTTACCGCACAATTGAATGTCATCTTCAAAGGCTTTTCCCGGAGCAGCCCGCAAAACTTCTCCACCCTTTCACGGTTAAAGGTAAAAAGATCATCGTAGAAAAAAATGTGCTTCACATTAAAATTCTTCTTCAGAAGCGACATGTGCTCATAGAGATATTCAGCTGAATTAAACCTGAAGCTTCTCCTGAACACTGACCGGTCGCAATAGGAACACTGGTAGGGACAGCCCCTGCTGGATATCATCGAAGCGCTCGGGGCCTTAGGATAATTGAAAAGCGGCGGCTCAAAGTATTTAGGGAAACCTTCGAGCTTGTTGTACGCCGGAAAAGGTAGTGAATCAAGTTCACACAGCTCTGTCCGAAATCCGCAGGACTTAATACCCTGAGCATCGCGGGAGAGCACGCCCTGTATTGTAGCAGGGTCTTTTCCCTCTGCAAGTTCAGTCATGGCGATCTCGCCTTCTCCGGTCACAAGATAATCGATAAGAGGAAAACCTTCCAGTATCTTCTCTCTCAAAGCCGAGACATGGACCCCTCCAAAAACTATCTTCACCTCCGGAAGAACATTCTTTATCTGTGTTACGAGATGATATGCTCCCGGGAAGCTCGATGTTGTGGATGTAAAGCCGATAATATCAGGATTAAGAGAAATGACCTTGCTGATCAGGTCCGCAGTCCCCTTGTCAGCCCTGCCTCGGCAGTTATAAATATCTACCTCAAAACCTTTTTTCATGAGATAGGAGGCAACAAAGAGTATTCCCATTGGGGCCAGCCGCACAGCTGTTTCCGTATCGTCCCTGCGGCCTTCTATCCAGTTTGAACCAAATGGATTAATGAGAAGTATTTTCATCGCTTAATTTTTCCGCTCGGGGTTTTGGGTATATAGTCCGTGCATTCAAATTCTTTCGGAACTTTATATTTTGCCAGCCTCTGATAACAAAATCGCCTCAAATCCTCCAAATCAACCTCCCCTGCCGTTCCTTCCTTCAAAACAATTTTTGCAGAAGGCAGCCAGCCGTATACCGGATGCGCAGCGCCATAAACTACGGACTCTGCGACGACGGGATACTGATTGATTACCGCTTCCACTTCATCAGGGAATATCTTCATCCCTAAAAAATTAATGACGTTTTTCCTGCGCCCGACAATGGTCAGGAATCCGTCTTCATCAATCCTTCCAAAATCCCCGGTCTTAAACCAGCCGTCCTTCAGAATACTTTGACGGTTTTGCCACGGCGAGAAATAGGCTTCGAGCAGCCCCTTACCCTTGATGTATATCTCGCCTACCCCCTCTTTATCCTTACCGGAGATAGCGACCTCATAGTCGGGCAATGCTCTGCCTACGGCGCCCCGTTTACTCTTATCGGCGGAAAGATTGATAAAAGGCAATCCTACTTCGATAATTCCGTAAGCTTCAGTCAATTCAAAACCGAACTTTGCAAGAAAGCCGTCAGCGATAGTATCGGTAAGTTTTATGGCGGTTGAAACAGCCAGGCGGACATTATTCAGGGATTCCGGAGACAGCAGTTCCGAGCGCGTCAATACGCTGTAATGGAAAGGCGAGGCATAGATAAAAGTCCCCTTTTGCTTCGTTATTCCTTCTATAAGGGATTCCGGGAAACGATGACTGCAAAGGACTATGGTTGCCGCGCGGCGAAGAAAAAGAAGGATGGACACTACAAAATGAAAACTCATTGAAAGGACCCACAGGATTGTGTCCGCTGATGTTATTCTCAGGCCTTTATCCGCCGCCCCGGTCCTTTCAATAATTCCCTCGTGAGATAAGACGACTCCTTTGCTTGCGCCCGTTGTGCCGGAACTGAAGCGGATGAACGCCGGATTGATTTCGTAATATTCTTTGCACGGCTTTTCTTTTACGTCTCTTTTTTGAATATAATACCTGTCCTTCTGAAACCCTTTTGATTGAAGGCTGCGGGCGTCGTCAAGGCCGTATAATCCTTCCGCGAATATCAATATGTCCACGGCAATTCTGTCGAGAATAGTCCTGATTTCATCGGGACTCTGTTCCTGCGAAACTGGGACGACTACTGCGGATAAAGATAAAACAGCCAGACTGATAGTGATATAGTCAATGCCGTCCTCAAGGAGAATTCCGACCCGATGGAACGGCCTTACGCCGTTTTCATGTAGAGAGGCGGCAATGCCGTCCGCAGAGGAAATCAGTTGCCCGTAAGAAAGCTCGCAGTCTCCGTCAACAACTGCGGTCTTGCCGGCAAACCCCTCGGTTTCCTGTTTAATTATCCGATAAACATTCACATTATTCCTTTTGCCTGTTATCCTATTGTCAAAACTTAACCACAGAGAACACCGAGAAAAGATTAACTATCAATATGTTACAAAAGAGTCCGTTTCCTCCCCTCTGTGCTCTCTAAATTATCAGCCGTTTTATGCCATCTTTAAGCCTCTCTACATTGAAATTGAGCAATAATCCAATTCTCTTGTCCATTGCTTTTAAATAGGTCAATAGTTGTGCTTCATATATCCTGTTCATTGTATCTACTGCCTTCAATTCCACAATGACTTCATCCTCTACAAGAAAATCTATTCTATGCCTCCCAATGTCTTTCCCTTTATATTTCAGACTTATTTCTTTTTGTCTGTCATATACAATTCCTCTTAGCGTAAACTCATATAATAGAGCTTCCTCATAGACATTTTCCAATAACCCGGGGCCTAATGTTGAATGCACCTCAATAGCGCAAGAAATTATCTTTCCGGTAATTTCCTTTAAAGGAAATTCTTTTTGAGAAGAAGCAACCACTGAGTTCACAGAGCTTTTAAAAAATCTAAAATTCTTATTCTCTGTGTTCTCTGTGGTGAATTTCTGTGGTTTCATATTTTTCCCTCTTTTTTCATAAAACTTTTGCCATTACCCTATCATCCTATGCCTTCTTTGACCATTGAAGCCGCTCCCCTGCCGGCCTGCTCGCCTAATGCAATACAGGTCCCCATTACCCTTGTCGAGCCGAGCGCCCCGGATGAAACGGAGATACAGCGGCCCGCGCAGAAGAGATTAGCAATGCCTTTAACCTTCAGGCAGCGAAACGGGATTTCATAGTAATCGCCGTGTTTAATATACTTATATATTGTTCCCTTATTTTTATCCCAGATTTCTATGGGCCATGAATTCTTCACAACACCGTCATGAAATTTCCCGGCGTTAAGAACATCTTCTTCCGTAAGTGTATACTCTCCGGATACCCTCCTGCCTTCTCTGTCCATAACATGGCTGGAAGAGCCGGCGATATAGGAGTCCCTGAATGAAGGCAGTATATTTTTCAGATAATCGTGCACCGCTGCGGCATCCTTTCTTGCGCTCCGTTCACGTTCGGTCCCGTCAATGCCGTCAATACTCATTTTACAATATCCTTCATCAGGCGCATCGCCGGAAGTAAAGGTAGTAAACCGCAGATAGGGGGACAATATATTTTCCCTTACGGCAGCGGCCAAATAATAAGGCACTTTAATTGAAAGGGTATCGTCCGCGTCTTTCAAACCTTTCAAGAGAATAGTATACCCGGCCAGTTGAAGTTTTTCGGAAGAGGATAATTCAAAAGAAGCTCCGGCCATTGCCGAAATGTCGCCGTTCCCAGAGCAATCAATGACCGCTTTCGGGAGAATATCGCGTCCGGACCCCGAATGGTCGACTATTACTTTAATTATCATCCCGTCTTTCTTTTCGACTGAAATTGCCTTTGTATTGTAATGAACGGACAGTTTCGGTTCCTTCCTGCATAAGGAAGTAAAAACGGACCGGAGATCTTCTCTGGAATAGGGCAGAACATAAACCTGTCCTATTTTTCTTATCGTCCTGTGGGGAGATATATCGCCTAACAGAGCGACTATTTCACGAACAATCCCATGGTTCAGCGTTTCGGCCGGCAAGGTATCGCCGTTCAGGTATAAGCCGCATATAAAATGTAACAACCCGAAATAACCTGCTCCGCCAAGGACATTTTCTTTTTCTATCAATACGGTATGCGCCCCTCTGCGCGCCGCCGCTAAAGCAGCGGCTGTCCCGGAAACGCCTCCGCCTGCAACAAGAACATCACAGAAAATCTTCTCTTTACCTGAGCGTTGCATAACAGGCTCTCCCTCTTTCATTTCTTGCTAAGGAGATATTCATAAGTAAAACCACATTTAAACACCCTCCCCTCAATCCCCTCCCCTCAAGGGAGGGGAAATAATTGGTCCCTCTCCCTTGAGGGGAGAGGGCAAGGGTGAGGGTGTGTGGTTTAACTTATAAACTCCTTATCAACTATTGGGTTCATTTACCGCCTTCATATTTCGCTTCTCAAACTATTTTCCAACGCAAAAATCTCCTCATCAGAGACCAGGCCGTCCAGACATGAGATGACCGCGTTCAGCTGACCGTCGAAAGAGTTGAAAATAATTCCTATTCCCGGAGGCGTCGGGACGCGGGGCATATGAAATATATTGCTTATTTTTGCTCCCATAAACTCGGGATACTGATAAGAACATTTGCCTATATGAGAGAAATAAAACGACGCGAATTTCCCGCCAAAAGGCAAAAGGAATAGTTTCCTTAATAAAGACAGGGGCGCAATACGAAGCAGCAGGGAAGCCTTTAAAATATTATTTGGAAGGGATGATTGCACCTGCTCATACATCTGACTTTTAATTTCATTTATCAATGCCTTTTTGTCATTCAGCATATCGACATGAATCTGAAACAGAAACATGGAAGCATAATTGAAAAATAATTCCTGTTTGATATCCTGAGAAGACCGCATATCCACCGAAACCGGAATGATATAACTGTCTGCAGACAAACCCCTGCTTTCAAAAAGTCCATGCATCGCACGTATCGCAACAGACAACAAATAAGGCATCACCATTAAATATCCCGCATCTTCATAGGCATTTTCATAAATTTCACCGGTTTTCTGACTGTCAAAACCGATCAGACTGAACTTAAAGCCTTTCTTTGCTTCACAATATTGTGTTACAGGCAGAGACCTCATGGAGGTTTTGGAGAGAGCGATTATTTTACGATTAATATTTTTACCGGCACGAAATTTATCCGCCCATTGTGACAACTCTGCAGAGGCGGTCAACCGGACATCCCCGATATGGGAATTGCAATCCCCGGTCAGATACTGCTGAAACAGGTGCACAAACGATTCGGCGCCCCGGGCGTCAAACAGACGATGATCGAATGTCATGGCAAAATAGCTTTCTCCGCCGTTCGTATTCAGGAGATGAAACGCCGAATGCTCATTTTCATTTTTAAACGGCGTATTGACCCATTCTTCCATGAAAGACCATGCATTTCCATGTTGCGGGGAGTTTTCCATACGCCGGCTATCGAAATTCAGGCTATTCCCCTTGTCCTTTTTGGGAACTTGCCAGTAGGGCGCCAGATTATAATCGCGGGCCACTCTGCCATACAACACGGGAAACTCTTTTATACAGCGGCACAGGCAACTTTGAACGGTTTCCGGGTCAACCGGGGAATCCAGCTTAAAAACAAGCTGGGAGATATTCCCGGCACAGGTCGTTTTTTTTAAAACATGATCGACAACTCCCATCACCCAGTCAAAACCCGAAAGATAACGCTTATTCCCGAATGACGGAATAACTACCTGCATAACTAAAGTGTTTTCCCGATAAAAGAAGCTAACGAGTGAATTGTCTCAAAGTCTTTTTTAGATAAATCCGTATCTATCAACCGCAGGTTAAACGTCTTTTCTACATATACAAGGATCTCGACAAAACCGAGGGAATCAATGCCCAATTCATGAAAAGGCACATCCGCTTTAATTGAGGATTCGTCCTTAGACGTTATAGAGGCGATGCCCTTTATTAATTTATTCTCGATGTCTTTTACGGTCATATATGAATCAACCTGAACATTTTAAAGCAAGCTCTGAATTTCATTTTATGCAACTGACTGGTAAATTTAAAATGTTATGTAATCCTTCAGTTACGGGTTGAGAAATCCTCCCCTTTGCAAGGGGAGGTTGGAGGGGTTTTTGAAAAATAATTAAAACCACCCCTTCCCCTCCTTGCAAAGGAGGGGATTAAACCCGTAACTGAAGGATTACAATGCTATATTGTTCTTTAAAAAGCCGGCTCTTCATGTTTTTTAAGATATATAACCGCTTTTTCGCCATGACAATTATATCGAATGCACCGTATTAATTCAACATTTGAACGCCCGGTATCATTGAGAAGATGAATGTCGCGCGGGTTTTCAGCTACAGGATTAGCATAGCACGTTTGATTCTTCAGAGTTAGCGCTCCGGCCGCACAATTAAAGGCGCTCCCGATCATCATGCTTCCGAACAAGGGTGAATACGCCGCCGCCGGAATATCGGGAGAAAGTGAAGGGATATACACGGACTCGTCGGGAAGCAAACCGTCGGTATCAATGATATTTAAATCCGCAGGCATATGCCCGTCAGGGTCTTTCCCAAAGCGGATATTCTCAACCGCACAGAAAACATTTCGCGAATCCCTTTTACTTACGAGAAAAAAAGCCGCGCCTTCTCCGGGGACCTGGAAGGTCGGCTCAAAATGAAAAGGTTTTATTCTGCCGTCATGCGCCTGTATCAGCTTGCAATTGTAAACATATTCGAGCACGGCGCCGCATTGATCAACCGCGCCTGCGAGGACATAATCACAGCGTTCTTCGTTTAGCCATGCCTGAGCTAACTGCAAGGCATATTGGAAAGAAAAATAAAACTGTGTTACCGTCAGGGTCGGGCCGTAAATGTATAAAGCGGAAGATATATATGAACAAGCGGCGTTATGGACCGAATTGGAAAAAACGGTCGGAGAAACATTGGCCTCGCCAAAGTCAAGGATGTCATCAAGAAATTTAAAGGTTGTTGCATGTGCTCCAAAAGCCGACGCCACAATAATTCCGATCCGTTCCTTATTGATGTTTTTTATACCGCTGCTTTCTATCGCGTCTGCCGCCGCCAGGACCGCCATCCTGCTCAACTTATCCGAACGCCGCATCTTTTTCAGAATTGCCCTGTCGGTTAACGTTTCAGGATCAACCCGGTAAACGGAATATTTTTTGTCCGGGGGGCCGGATACTTCCGATGGTTTCCTCCATCCGCTTTTCAATGAGTCTTCAAAACAATCAATACCCCTGCCCCCGGTGAAGATAATGCCCATCCCAAGAATATTCATATTTTTTAGTTCTTTCTCATTTTGTGTGTTTAATTACACCCCCTCCCTTGAGGGGAGGGGATTGAGGGGAGGGTGTTTTATGAAGCCTCTCCCTTATTGCTTCAAGAACTTCGTTTGTATTCTTCAACACCTCATTATCCCAAAAATGAATAACAGTTGATCTTTTACTGAGTCCTTTTGCAAGATGCGTTAACCATTTTGCCATTGATTTAATCACCCTCTCCCAACCCTCTCCCCTCAAGGGAGAGGGACTTTACCCGCTCAGTTTGAGAAAGAACCTATTTGTTCCTCCCGTTTAAAAACAAGGGCCGCATTGTTGCCGCCGAAGGCCAGCGAAGTGGAAACTGCGTAACTGCCGTTGACAGCGGTCCTGTTTTTCACTGGGGCTATTGAAACAGCTTCATCCATATTTTTAAAGCCGGCGCTTGCGGGTATCCAGCCCTTCCGAAGGCATAGAGCGGTGAACACGGCTTCCATCCCGCCTGCCGCGCCCAAAGCATGTCCGGTATACCCTTTTGTAGACAGCATGTTAAGGTCGGCCCCGAATATCTTTTTCAAAACCTTGCCTTCAACTATATCGTTTTCAATCGTCGCCGTTCCGTGGGCATTTACAAAACTCACCTGTTGGGGCGCTACGTCTGCATCAGTCAGGGCCTTATGGATTGCCGCTTTTAAACCAATCCCGTCCGGACTGGGAGACGTAAGATGATATGCGTCACAGCCGGAACCATAAGCTCCAAGATACAAATCGGAAGTCTTTCCCCTTTGTCGGGCGGAATCCGCCGTCTCCATAACTAATACCCCTGCTCCTTCACCCAAATTTAGTCCTTTGCGGTCTCTGTCAAAAGGCGCGCACAAATCAGGACTTACAATGCCGAGAGAGCCGAACCCGCAGTAAGGGATGCGGCTCAGTTCATCCGCGCCGCCTGCAATAGCTATATCGCACAGGCCGTTCTTCAGCCAGGATAGCGCCGCTCCGATTGCATCGGTACCGGAAGAACATGCATTCACTACGGTAAGCGAAGGCCCCTGTGCTCCGATTTTACGGAATATGCATTGGGCAAGGTTTCCCTTTAAATAACGGTCAACGGCAAGCATCGGAGCGGACCCGTCGCGGCGATAGGATTTGTAGAATTCCAGGTCATTCAACTGGCTTGCGACCGTCGTACCCATGCATACGCCTACACGATATTTTGTCAGTCCGGCGTCAAGGTTTGCTTCTCCGAGCGCTTCGTAAACGGCGCAAAGCGCAAGACTTAACGTTCTTTGTCCTTCCAGTGTAAATTCTTCAGGGATTTCCCGGACTTCAAAGACCGGATAGTTAAGGACCGTCTCAAATAGAGATACCCTTCCGGCATTTCTCTTTTCATATGCAAAGGAATTAAGCGTTTCGTCAAGATCGCGGCCGGCCGCGGAGATTACGCCTAACCCTGTTATTAAAACATCTTGGTTCTTTCTCATTTTGTGTGGTTAATTACATCCCCTCCCTTGAGGGGAGGGGACTGAGGGGAGGGTGTCCTATGAAACCTCTCCCTTATTGCTTCAAGAACTCCGCTTGTATTCGTCAACACCTCGTTATCCCAAATATGTTAACCCTTTTACCATTGATTCAATCACCCTCTCCCAACCCTCTCCCCTCAAGGGAGAGGGACTTTACCCGCTCAGTTTGAGAAAGAACCAACATTTTTCACTCTGATGACCTGGAGAATTCATCCTCTCAAAAAGGACTTGTCCTGTTCAACCCCTCGTCAATTGTCACGATATGCATGTCGGGGTATTTATTATGGATGTATTCGATTATTTCAATGATGTTTTCTCTCTCGTTGTAAAGCACTTTGGTCAGATCACAGGCAGCGCCGCTTGATTGGCCGATAATAGTATCATTCACCTGCGGCGTTCCGGACAAAGGCACAAAAAGCATCGAGGAATCCTTATCTTTAATATAGCCGGCCTTTGCTCCCGAAGGAGTTATGTTTAAAATTTCTCCGGGGATAAAAGCGCCTTTTTTATTTGAAATTTTTATTTTGCCTTCAATGCCGTGATGGTAGAAAATCAGCCATTTCTTTTCGGAATATGCTTTGTCAATGTAAGCCTTCATCTTATCCACATTATGTTTTACCAAGTAAGATTTCAATTCGTATCTGTCTATGACGTACGGATTTGGCATACTTCGTCCGCCTCTTGCAGACCTGTAATATTTACCGGCAATATTCCTGACAAGGTCATTATTCATATTGAAAGGATAAACGAGATTTTTCACTTTTATCCCCAATTTTTCAAGAGTTGCTTTCGATTGTG
>Ga0315286_10006742_pt1 | contig 11183 bp, 8 predicted proteins | sample YL17G10_0_MG_FD_205038 | JGI IMG/M metagenome (GOLD analysis project Ga0315286, IMG submission 205038) | Sediment microbial communities from Yellowstone Lake, YNP, Wyoming, USA - YL17G10_0 | ecosystem: Environmental > Aquatic > Freshwater > Lake > Sediment | place: USA: Wyoming | collected...
AAAAGCTATAAATATGTGATTTATTAAAGGTTATCTATAATAAAAGAGGGCGATATGAAAACCATAAAAGTCCAAATAAAGACAGTTAAAAATCTTACAAAATCAGATATGGCTCTGATGAATAGATGGAGAGTTAATGAATTCGGATCTGAGAATCTCAAGAATTTCAAAAAAGATTATCTTCCAAATCCAAGATTCTTTTTTGTAAAGGATGATGGGAAGATTGTCGCTTTTGGAATCTTAGGACCAATTGTAACAATAAATTATTTGGGAAAAACTTACAAAATTTTAGGGATAGGTAGTATAATCTCAATAGTAAAAGGAAAAGGGTATGGCAAAATCCTAATCCAGTCTATGATTAAAACTCTCAAAAAAGAAGGCAAAACAGGATTAGGCTTCACAACCGAAACAGAATTCTTCAAAAAAGCTGGATTAGGAACTAAAAAAGACTTCATAAAAAGATTTGTTTACAAAAATCCAAAGACTGGGAAAGAGATAATAGACAATTTGGGGGATGGAATTTATTATGAAGGAAAAGACAAATTTATCTCAAAGGTTCTTTCAACAAAAAATATAGTTTATATTAGTATACCTCATTTTTGAAGAGATAACGCTTAAATCCCAAAACCAAAAAAATGCATGACCTTTTTAGGGCCAAGGAAATTCTCAAATTTCCTGGATCCTTAAAAGTCATGGACTTTTACGGCCCTAAAATTCCTGAAAGGAATTTTTTAGTATTTAAATCTGATAGAAGCATAATCTTTAAAATCCACTAAACATTAACTAAAACATGGCGAGAGAAGAAGATATCAAAAAAATGGTGAACATTTTTAGACCTTCATCCTCTGGAAATTCAAAATGACAAGAGAGGATGAAATGGTCAAGGAAAGGATGAAGAAGATTGACGAGCTGAGAAAGCTCAAAGTCAATCCATACCCTCATTCTTTTGATAAAAAGAACAATGCTGCTGAGCTTCATGAAAAATATTCTAAGATAGCTCCTGAAGAGAAGACAAAGGACAAGGCGATTGTTGCTGGCAGATTAATGTCAGTTCGATTAATGGGTAAGATTAATTTCGCCTCCTTGCAGGATGAATCTGGAAAGATACAGATTGTCATCCAGGAAGATGAAATAGGAAAAAAAGAGACAGAATTCTTCTCAAAGTATGCTGATTCTGGAGACTTTGTCGGAGTACAAGGAACAATTTTCAGAACTAAGAGGGGAGAATTAAGCATTCTTGCGGAAAAAATTGAGATTTTAACAAAAGCAATCCTTCCATTGCCTGAAAAATGGCATGGCCTTCAAGACAAGGAAGAAAGATACAGAAAAAGATATCTTGACTTGGCAATGAGTCCTGAAGTAAAGAGCGTTTTTGAAACAAGAACTTTAACAATAAGCTTGATTCGAGAGTTCTTGAATTCAAAAGGATTTTTGGAAGTTGAGACTCCGATTCTTCAATCAGTATACGGCGGCGCGGCCGCAAGGCCATTTAAGACGCATATGCATGAATTAGATTTGAATATGTTCCTTTCAATTTCTCCTGAACTTTACTTGAAAAGATTGATTGTTGGAGGATTTGAAAAAGTCTACACAATCTGCAAGAACTTCAGGAATGAATCTATCGACAAGGACCATAACCCTGAATTTACAATGATGGAATGCTATCAGGCATACAAGGACTATGAATTCCTTATGAAATTTTCTGAAGAGATGATGTCTGAACTAATAAAGAAGACAGTAGGAAAGAATGAAGTGGAATATCAGGGCAAGAAACTTAATTTCAAGGCCCCATTTGAAAGAATTACATTCAGAGATCTGATAAAAAAAGAGGATGGAATAGATATTGACAAATTCAAGACCTTTGAAACATTAAGCAAAGAGATTCAGAAAAAGAAACTGCAAGATGTCGACTTGGGCAAATGCAAGAATTATGCTGCGTTGCTTGATGAATTATACAAAAAGACATGCAGGCCAAAATTAATCCAGCCTACTTTCCTGACAAATTATCCAGTTGAGATGATTCCATTAGCAAAGCGGAATCAAAAGGATGAAAGCAAAATTAACATTTTCCAGCTAATTGTGGATGGCATGGAAATAATGAAGGCTTACGATGAATTGAATGATCCAATAGACCAAAAAGAAAGACTAGAGGAGCAGGCCAAAGATTTGAAGAAAGGCTCTGAAGAAGCACATCCAATGGACAAAGACTTCATCAATGCCCTTGAATACGGGATGCCACCAACAGGCGGATTAGGATTAGGAATTGACAGATTAGTAATGTTACTAACAAATTCAGCATCAATAAGAGATGTTATTTTATTCCCATTCATGCGAAAAACAGAGGAGAAATAATACACTCTGTTTTTTGCACCCTAAAAATGCGAAGCATTTTTTGGTGAAACCTGAAACTGGGGATAAAATTGAAAAGTCGGCAGAAAAGAAATAAAGGTTAGAGCAAATCATGACCTGATTTGCAAAAGACAAGGCATGTCAATTTGCCCTCAACACATTATACTAAAACACACAAACATGGCAAAAGTCAATCTAGTCATAAGAAGCAACATAAAGAAAGTCCTGCCTGAAGAAATCAGGCTAGGAGTCAAGGTGCCTGACAGGCTGAATGAGATTATTGAAGAGAAAATAAAGCATGCGGCTGAAAGGGCCAAAGCCAACAAAAGGACGACGATTCTTCCGCAAGATATTTAGACGCTAATTCTTTGTCACTGTATAGTGGGGACAAATCGAAACATTTATATATCTCCTAGACATAGGGCTAACATGGTATTAGACAATGATCTCAAATTCTTGAACAAAGATCTAGAAGATATCATGTCAAAAGAATTTGGTAACACTAGATTCAGCTCAGAAGACCTGGAAAGGCAGTATGAGAATGTAAGGGACTGGCAAATGATAACCTTTGAAAAATTCATAAGCCTGACTTACGGAGAAATGAGAAGTCCACTTGTATGCAAGGAATTCACTGAAGATTTTGTAAAATTCATGAAGGATCTTAAGTATGCAAGCATTTTGAGGGGAAAAATTCCTACATCTTATGAGATGAAAAATGATGTTCTAAAGTCTCCAAACAAATGGGTTGAAGTGTTTTACAAAAATATTAACGAATATGGCGATCCATTAGTAACTGATAAAAATATCGGTGTCATTGAGAAAGCAGTATAATTCTACTAAATCGCAGCAATAAGCTCATCAAGCGCATCTTTCAAATCGCCTGAACAACCTTCTATGCCAATCGATAATGTTTTGACTAAATTCTCAGAAAAATTTCCTTTTGCATAGGAACATTGCATTGACTTCCCTTCTAACAACTGCTTCATTTCATAAGGCTCTGTCTCATTCAATTTTGTGGCTGTTTTAGTTAACACACAGCCCTTTTCACTATAGGAAAAAAGGCTTCCAGCCTCTACCTGCTGCATCTTCACTGTCCTGCAACTATTTGCTGCATTGATAAAGCAGGTCTGATCAGTGCAAGTCATTCCTGATATGCCAGATAGAGCATTTGAAAGAACAGGAATCAGGAAATAGATTCCTGCTACTACAATGATCAAAACTAAAAAATAAGGCAAAAGACGCAAGATGTTTGGGCTCTTTCTTTGTACTAACAAATCAGCCACCATAGACGAAGGATATCCTTTCTGCAATAACTTGGCTCTTAACTCAAAGTCCTTTATTCCTTCGGTTCTCTGAGCCTTTATCCAATCCTTAACCTTCTTTGTATCCATAAAAGAGCAAGCCAAAGGCAATTTAAATGAGTTTATAGTCACTCTGTAATAGTAAAAATAGCAAGGTTTAAATATTTGAAAAACAGAGTTTAAACATGGAAAATCATGTAGATAGAACTATCCTTGAAGATCGATTCAAAGGATGCATTCTTGGCGCTGCAATAGGCGATGCCTTGGGAATGCCTACTGAAAGCTTAACTTTTCAGGAAGAATTAAACCATTATTTTAAAGGGCCAGTCAAAGATTTTCAAAGAGCACCATACGGCTATCCATGTGCTAATCTTGAAGCAGGACAATACACTGATGATACTCAGCAAATGATAATTCTAGCAAATTCTCTGATTAAAAACAGGGGATTTAACCTTGAAGATTTTGCAAAAGGAATTGGAGAATGGGGATACAAATGCAAAACTGAAAAAGGATATAACAGATTCGGCGGATGCACAAGCATTGAAGCTGCACTGGATATTCATAATGGAAAAAATCCTAAGGAGGCAGGCATAATAAGCATATCATGCGGGGCTGCAATGAGGACCGCGCCAATAGGGTTATTCTACAGCAATTCTGATAAACTAAGAGATTATGCGAAAGAAGCTGCACAAGTTACTCATATCCATCCTGGTGCAGTTAGTTCAGCTATTTTCATAAGCTCTTTAATTTCAAATATAATAAACGGAAAAGATTCTGCAGAGGCATTAAGAGATGCAAGAAAAGAAATCACCTTTGACTTAGGACATCTAATTGATGATGTTGAGCATATGATCAACGAAGATAAAAAATCAGTCAGTGAAATTGCAAAGATTATAGGTGCATCTCACAGCTCATATCAAACTGTCCCAATGGCCGTCGCATGTTTTTTGAATTCTCCTGAAGATTACGAGCAGACAATAATAAATGGAGCTAACATGATTCCTGGAGATACAGACTCGATAGCCTGCATTGCAGGAGCAATCTCAGGAGCATACAATGGCTATGGAAAGATTCCTGAAAGGTTCAAGGAAAAGATTGAATCAAGAAAAGAACTGGAAGATATTGCATTAAAATTGCTTTTGTCAAGCAGATAAAATACTTCAGATAGAAGTTAGACATAATTAAGATGAAGCAGATAAATTTTGATTTGGATAAGATAATGGAAACGATACCGCTAGGAAGGATAGTGTATGATTTTCAGGCAAGAAAGCCCGAAACATTCAATGAATTATATTACAAGATAGGAGCTTATGCAGGCTGGCTGGATCTGCAGATAGAACAAATAATGCTGAATAATTTCAAGACAACTCCTGACGGAATGTCATGCTTTGGAAGCAGACAGGTAAACTATTACAGGGCAAATGGAACCACATTGGCAATCCATTGCACCCAGGAAAGAGAAAATCCCCATGTAAAAGCATATTGGATTGAAATGGATGAAAATGACAGATTATATGACTTAATAATCAAATTCAAAGACAATCTCGAAAAAGGGCAGGCTCCAGAAATAAATGATCCTGCTGAGATCAAGAAAAGATTATTCGGGGAGATGTTAAGATGAAAACAATTGATAAAATTATAGACAAGAAGAAAGATTTGTCAAGCGAGAGAAAGGTTAAAGGCCAAGATTTTATTTCCACAGTTTATCATGATAAAAACGGAGAAGTTATAGAAAGGAATTATGAACTAAAAGAGCATAATGAAAGAAGCATTTATTCTAATAGAAAAACAGTTTTTGATAAATATGGCCATGTTATCTCTCCGATAATAACCAAAAATGAGCCGCTAAAAGGAGTAAAGATATTGGAATCCAAAAGTATAAACTCTGAAACTAACCCCTATAAACTTCTTGAGGGATTGGAAGGGCAAGAAATCCAGTTAAGCTTGCCAAAAAAAAGGGATTTGCTTTATCTGAATGATAAAGAATTAAGAAATGCTCTTAAAGAAAAAGACATCACCGTAAAAATAATGCATGGCCCAGATATTGATATTTTCTGCAAAGATTTTGCATCCATGTTGGGATGGATAAGAGGCAATTATGGAATAGACACATTAACATTGCATCCATCAAGGGGCAGTTTTGAAAGCGCCATGCAGTTATTTGATGAAAATAACAAAGAATTGGAAGGATTAGGATTAAATATCTCCTATGAAAATATTAAAGATAAAGACAGATGGCTTAAATCTCCTGAAATGATTACATCAATTAATAATCATTTTATCAGCTCAACATTAGATATTTCCCATCTTGACTCAAATACCGATCTTCTTGACCTTACAGAGAAAATTTTTGATAAATTAAGAGTTGTACACCTGAATAATGTGATTGGCGGAGAAAAAGACTGTCCTTACAGAGAAGGCCGTTTTCCAGTAAGAGAATTTTTAGGATTTCTTAAGAATAATGATTTCAAGGGATATATTATCATGGGATATTCTTCAGCATACAGGGGAAAAAGCAGGGACGATATTGATAGGTTAAGAGAATTTTTCGGCTGAACCCATCAGAACTTAGCTCTGCTCAATCCTGCAAGGAATTCTGAATTTATCATAGCGTCTTCCACATTATCAAAAGCTGCTCCAGGAGACGCTCTTTGAAGTGTAAGCATGAAACTTCCGATTTCGTCATCAATCGTTCCAATATTTTCTCTTTTAAGAGCAGAGAAATCAACAACTTCTATTACTTCATTCCTTATGATAGTATTTGCTCTAAAATCTTCTAATGCTTTAGTTTCATCTGCATTTAACACAATTCCAACTTTTTCTTTTGCAAGTCCTGATACGACTAATTCTTCTTGATCAATGTTTTCAAAAATTATTCCCTCTTTTTCAAACAAATCATGGAATATCTCGTGAAGATAAAGCATGTCAACTGCCTGCGCTTCAGAAACAAGCCCAAAATCAGCAAAATTATTCTTCATTTTTTCAAAATCATAATATATTTTGCCTTCTGCTACAGCTCCGTAAACTTCTCTGTTCTACGTTAATGTTCTGATAATCGGCGCCGAAGGCGCAGTAACTTTTTCTCCAGCGAGTTTTGACTGGATTTGCGAAGTCGCAACGATTGGAGTTGCCGCTGCTGCGGCAGCGGCCGGAATCGTCCCCATTCTCAATCGTTCAACAGCAAGATTCGCTTTAATTGCAGCTGAAACAGAATCAAGCCCTTTGCTTTCAAGGATATTCGCGATCTCAACTTTTGCATTGTCAAAAGTTCTTCCGCCTTCCTGCCTTGCAAGAACAAGCTGATTAAGAATTGCATCATCCATCAGATCAGAAGTTATGACATCTTTGACATTGGCTATCAGATAAGCTTTCATCTCTTTGTCAATCCTCTGAGCATTTGATGAAACTGAAAGTTTGTCTGTTCCTGGGACGAAAACATTTTTAGTTATCGGCTTTGGCTTTATTTGCTTGGCTTCAAATGCTGAAGTTACAGCATATTTAAAGTCTGGCTGGAAAACCATCTTATCCACAGGAACGATTTTTTTATCAGCATATTTAGATATAATGTAATTTCCAAGACCCCTGTTGGATAATCCTCCTGCCTGATCAGTTATAAGCAGTTTGAAATTATTTCTTGAGGCGAAGGTATCCACGCTTTCCATGACTTTATCAACAAATTCATGACTCTTCGCCTCATCCAGTCCAGAAACAAGCGCTTCAGAAGGATCAAAGCCAATCATTATCAGATTGTTATTCTGGATAGCAAACAATACACTTCCTGCCAAATCTTTATCATTCAGAATATTTACAACAAAAGTCTCTTTTCTTGCCATGTCATAAGGATAATCCCCAAAACATGTTCCCGAGTATTTCCCCTGTAACAAATTAAGAACATTCTTTTCCTTGAAAACTAATTCAATCTTGCTTTCTGCCTTGATTTTTGCCTCATTAATCTTAATCAGATTTATTTTGATGTCCTTGACAACAGACCATTGATCAGACCCTTTCAGCTTTGCAAATAATGGGCTTAACTGCAAAGTTTTCAGTTCATCTTCCAATGCAATTTCAGCCTCGCTTAATTTTTGAATCAAAAGATTTTTTTCATCAATGCTCAATTTTCCAGAAACATATTTTTTAATCAAAGGCCTGTCAATTCTTTCAGCAACTTTCAGAAGAATTCCATTAGTCTCATCAGGAGTCAGCTCAATTTTCTTGTACAAGTATCTTTTAATGTTCTCTTTTGCAGCAGAGTCTTTTTCAACTTGAGAAATTAATCCAGCAGGGATATTCTGCTCTTTCAGATAAGCAGGATCCATTGCATCAATTTTAGATTCAATATCAGCAATCTTTGCTTTTATAGAATCCAGATTAACTTCCTGGGAATTAAGAATTCCAGTAAACGTTGTTTTCAGTCTTAGTTCATAATCTTCAGGAAGCTTCAATTCAACATTTCTTTTCTGGAAATTGAAGCTGCCAATGTACTGGTCTTTAATCTGGACATTAGGGATCTTTGAATCAATCTCCTTTATCAAATCAGCAGTTGTCTTTCCTTCTGCTGAAATTTTCAATTCTTTTGCAATATCTGCTAAATCTTCTTTATAATTATAATCACTCGCCGTATCAAGAGATGCTAATAATCCAACATAATTAGAATAGTCATCAACTTTTTCATTATAGAACGCTTTTCCAGTAAATGCAAGATAATCTGAATCTGCCTGCTTGATTACTGCTTTAATAGCGCTCCATCTTTTTGCATCATCTGTTATTGAATTCAATGAATCAGCATTTTTGTTCAGCCCGTCAACATAAATGTAAATTCTGTTCTTGTTTATTGTTTCGGTCTCTTTTGAGAAATATTCTCCTATAACCTTTCTTCCTTGTTCAGAAGGATTTATTTCAACTATAGAGGAGCCTAATGATGGAATAATTGAATTTAGAGTTTCGGTCGCATCATGCATTGAATACTTTAATGTTTCAATCAATGCAGGAACTGCTGATTGCGCATCAGGCCCGATTTTGTTGAGAATAATAAAAATATGATTCTTTACATCATAATCATTGCCATCAATCGAAACTCGATCTCCCTCTAAACGGGTTCTAGAATCAATATCCTTCAGTGATTCAATCAATGCAGGAACTGCTGGCTCTCCTATTTTACCAAGAGTATCGGCTGCATTTTGTCCTACATTTAGATCAATATCGTTCAATGCAACAATCAATGCAGGAACCGCCGGCTCTCCGATTTTCCCAAGAGCTTCAACAACACTGCGTCTTACATCTGAATCAGAATCGCTTAACAATTTAATCAATTCAGGAACTGCAGCTGCTGCGGCAGGGCCATTATTTCCAATAGTCCAGGCTGCATCTCGTCTCTGACCCGGAATAGGACTTTTCAGCAATTTGATCAGATTTGCAATATTCTCAGTTTGCGCCGCGCTCGGCGCAACGATTGGAGTTGCCGCTGCTGCGGCAGCGGCCTTCAAAGCATCAACCTGCGCTTTAGTGACTCCGCTTTGCGCAAGCGGAATGAAATTCTGCGCAGGAATATTGTATTCATTCAGGAAACTTTTCAGCAATTGCTCGCGCCCGGTTTCTTGTGCTGCAATAATCATGTTTATTTTGTCTTGGGCAATTAACTGATCTCCAGGATTGAAATCACTATAAACAATCCATTCAAGAGCATTTTGCGTCAGATCAATATTTGAAAGCACGCTTGATAATTGTGAAACTGGAGCAACGACCGGCGCCGGATGGAAAAATGCCGCTGCTTTTTCTGCAAGTTTGGCATAGAAAGTCATTGTATTAAAAACAAGTGAATAAATTGGGAATAAAGGGGCTGCCGCAATTTCCTTCAAAGTAGGTTTTTCTAAAACTGTTGCAGTCATTGCAATTGAAGCTAAAGAGCCATAGATCAGACTAAATGGATTTGAAATTATAGCAGGAGCTGAGATAATTGAATAAAGATTTAGCCAGCCAAGCTCAGCTAATCTCGTTTTGCTGAAAAGCATCTGATTTGAATAATACTGATACATCTGAATAGTTCCGCCGTGCCATTTGTATCTTTGCTGTGCCAATGCTTCAATTGTGTTGGGAACTTCTGTTTTGGAAACAGCCAGAGCTGTAGGAATATATCCTAATTGCTTCTTTAAGTTTAAAGTTTGCAAAGTAATTCTTAAATCATCCCCCTCATGAATCTTAAGAATTCCTCTCTCCTCCAAATCAGCCAAGGACTGCTTGAATACATCTGTTTTGTATACTCCGCCTGCTCCAGGAATAACCATCTGCTTGTTGGTTGCTCCAAGAGCTTTCTTAACTTCATTTCCTAATTTGTATTCAATACTTTGCATTACTTCAAGCAGATTTCCAGCATCATTTTCAGGAACCATGTCAAAAGTTGCGCCATCAAGTTTCTTTTCATCTACATATTGTACAGACTTTGCAAGGTCTCCATCAATTTCAGTATCAATGTCTGTAGGAAAAACATAATCCGTTGATATTTTTCCATCCTGCATTGCAGCATATATTGACCCTATCTTCTGCTGATTCTGATTATATCTTATAATATTATATCCTGCATCTTTGAGGCGATTATAAACATCCAAGGTTGTTGAACCGTCATCAATGAATAAAATATGATCTTTGTATTTATCCCAAAAAGGCTTTCTTCTTTCAAATGAATTTTCTATCCTCTGCTCATTATAAAACGGAATCACAATTGAGAAAGTCGGCGCTGGCTTTTCTACAATAGCTTCACCCGATAGGGGGATTTCTGCAGGAGATTCTTGTATGATAATATCTTTTATCTGGCTTGGAGCTTCTACAGCGCGGGCTACAAATTCCTTTCTTGATATAATCTCTTGTGCATGAATGTTATTTTCGACTATTAATTTGCTAGGGAAATAATTATTTTTTTCAAAAGAGCTTAATGGCATAATTACCATGCTTATCTTTCTGTCTGTTCTTCCAGCAAGATTTAGATTGTCTAATTTTTCAAACAAATCCCTGAAACCGGGATCTGCAAGACCGACATTATCCAGACTAATCACATCTGTTCGTGGAACAGGCTCAGAAATCTTCAGATTATCTGGGAGAGATTTCCAGTATCCATTGTCCGCAACAACTAAAAGATCAAGATCAGATACATGCTCCTTTCCATTGAGGATAGCATCCGATGGCCTGTTACGGAATTCAGAAAATCCCGTCAACAGACTTCCTTGAACAATAAATGCCATTGGAGTTTCAGAAAAGCTCTTGCCGGTTATAAAAGATTTTGAGCTAAGGAATTGATCAATTGAATCCTGAACTTGGGCAATCTGTCTTTCTGTAAGACTTGGTCCTACAGCCGCTCCTGCGGTCTCTGAAACATATGCTGGCTCTATTGAAGTCATTAATTTTTCTAATTTCTTAAAATCCGACTTGGATATTGTTCCTTTTAACATTTTCAGATCATTATCTGATAACTCTAAAATAAGATTTTTGTCTTCAGCAGTTAATTCTGTTAATCCCAATATTGTTTTGACTTTGCCCCTCAAA
>Ga0315286_10006743_pt1 | contig 11180 bp, 9 predicted proteins | sample YL17G10_0_MG_FD_205038 | JGI IMG/M metagenome (GOLD analysis project Ga0315286, IMG submission 205038) | Sediment microbial communities from Yellowstone Lake, YNP, Wyoming, USA - YL17G10_0 | ecosystem: Environmental > Aquatic > Freshwater > Lake > Sediment | place: USA: Wyoming | collected...
GTATATTCTTGAAGGGACACATGAGTTTATGTATGATGGCAAGAAATATTTACTGGGTGAGGGGGATAGTATCTATTTCGATTCCATCATTCCGCATAGCGGTAGAAGCATTGGAAAGAAAAAGGCCAAGATCTTGGCGGTCATGTATTCTTATAAACGTTAATATTTTTTTTGAGGTTAGCGTTTCCAATGTGGAAACGGTAAAACGGCAACGACCACAATTTGAAAGGCAGACAGATTTCCTTAAGGGGTAAAACTCAAATGAAAAAGAAGGATCAATTTCATAACGAAACCATCGAAACTATGGACGCAGAAGAGTTGCGAAGTTTGCAAGAGGAGAAATTGAGAAAGCAAATACAATACGTCTATAAAAAATCGAAATTCTATCAACGTAAGTTTAAAGAAGTAGGACTGGTCCCTGAAGATATCAAATCCATCCAAGACCTAAAGAAAGTCCCCTTTACCACGAAAGATGAATTGAGGGAAAGCCAGGAGAAAAATCCACCCCTGGGATCCCATGCGGCGGTGAAAATGAAGAAGATCATACGGATCCATTCCTCCTCGGGAACAACAGGAAATCCTAGCTTTACTGGAATTACTCAACGTGATCAGAAGGGTTGGACTCAAATCACCGAACGCTCGATTTATACCTGGGGAATTCGTCCCAAGGATGTGATTATTCACGCTGTTGGTCTCACTCTTTTTGTTGGAGGCCTTCCTGTAAAAGATGCCATAGAGCATCTGGGGGCTACCTTTGTCCCCATTGGAACAGGGGCCTCGGAAAGGGTGATCTTTACAACCCAGCTCCTCCGGGCAAACGTTCTCCACTGTACGCCCTCTTATGCTATCTATTTTTCAGATTACCTGAGAAAGAAGAATATGGATCCGAGAGAACTGGGCATTCGAAAGATTATTTGCGGAGCCGAGATGGGAGGGAGTGTCCCTTCCATCAGGAAAAGGATTCAAGAGGATTATGACTGCATCGTCACCGAAGGGATGGGAAACTCAGATGCGGCTCCGATTATTTTTGGGGAGTGCTTAGAACAAACAGGTATGCATTTCTGCGGTCAGGAGTACATTTTGTGCGAACTGATCGATCCAGACACAGGGGAGGTACTGGAGATGAAGGATGGGGCCAAAGGGGAGTTGGTTTACACCCATATTGATCGGGAGTGTTGCCCCCTCATACGGTTTCGGTCGAGAGATCACATCGAGGTATGGACTGACCGTTGCGTCTGCGGTCGAACCAGTTTCCGGATTCGCTGCTTTGGCCGGACCGATGATATGCTCACCGTTCTGGGGGTCAATGTATTCCCCTCAGCCATTCGAGACGTTGTCGGTTCGTTAAGACCCAAGACGAGCGGAGAAATTCAAGTGGTCCTCGATCAACCGGGTCCAACGGTAGCTCCACCCGTTAAGATTGAGGTGGAGTTCGGAAAGGAAGTCACCCACCTTGAAGAACTGAAGAAAGAGATTGAAGCTCTGCTCAATTCGAGGCTTAATTTTAGAGCTGCCATAAATCTTGTCCCAGAAGGTTCTTTGCCTCGATTCGAGATGAAGGCCCAGTTGATAAAGAAACTGTGGGAAAGCTCCTAAATGTAAAGAAAATGCGAGTTTCGGGTCACGGTAAGGGTAGTGAAGCCCATTTCGTCCTTATGTTATTGGCCAAAAGAATTTGACGCAACCCAGTAACGTTAAACCAGGGGTTTTGTAACCGTAACCTTTACCTAAAACAGCCGGAAATGTAGCGGTTCATGGAAGCAGAAGAGGGATCAAATATGCCTGTCGTAACGCTTCAGGCTGAACCAGAACCAATCAACATTGAACTCCTAAAAACAGCAGTGGTAGTGGTCGATATGCAGAATGCCTTCGTAAGCAAAGGCGGTTATTTCGATCTTGCAGGCTACGATCTTTCGGCGGTTCAGAAGATCATCGAACCTTGCAAGAAAATCATTAGCACTGCCCGGGAGAAAGGGAGCAGAATCGTGTATCTGCAAATGGGATACAGCCCGGATCTCTCCGATGCAGGAAGCCCCAACTCGCCAAACTGGTTTAAGTCACGAGGTTTAAAAATGATTCACCAGCATCCCGAATGGAAAGAGAAGCTTTATGTTAATGGGACCTGGGGAGCGGATATTATCGAGGAGTTAAAACCTCAGCAGGGGGATGTCCTTGTCAAGAAGCAAAAACATGACGGGTTCATTGGAACGAATTTGGACATCATTCTTAAAACTTATGAGATGAAGCATCTCGTGTTTATCGGCACGGCTACAAACATCTGTGTGGAATCGACACTCAGGCATGCATTCTCTTCGGGATACTTCTCCATTCTTGTTTCCGACGCAGTCAGTCAGATAGGGCCGAGTCTCACTCAGGAGGCAACCCTTTTTAATGTGAAGTCTACTTTCGGCTGGGTCACCACCTCCGGAAACCTTTTGAGTGCGTTAAGAAGTGCGGCGGTTGGGTCCACTGTTTAGAAAGTTTAATGGAGGTAGGGGATGTCTGAAAAACACGTATTCTGGTTTGAGGAGTTAGGACAAGGGCATTGTGAGATTGTTGGAAAGAAGTGCGGTAACTTAGGCGAGATGGCGAAGATCGGATTACCGGTGCCCCCTGGGTTTGCACTCTCCGTGGAGGCCTATAAGGATTTTATGATTCAAACGAATGCCAGGCGGGAAATAGAGGACTATCTGTGCCAGCGGAGTGGGGAGATTGAAAACATAGAACAATTCAATCAGGCCAGTAGGGAGATACGTCAGATTGTAGAATCGAAAGATATGCCCGAGGCGATGAAGGATACGATTCTATCCTTCTATGATGATTTATGCCGTAAATGCGATTGTATGGTTGCGGTTTCAACGAGGTCTGCTGGACCGGCCAGTCATCCCGGTCAGTACGAAACCTATCTGAATGTGAAAGGCAAGCAGGACCTATTAGAAAAGATAATTAAGGTCTGGGCGAGTTCTTTCAACCCTCGTTCTCTGGCCTTTCGAAGTCGAAAAGGCATCCCCCTGGAAAGCGATCCGATCGGTGTGGCTGTCTTGAAGATGGTCAATGCTCGTGCCGCAGGAATCGTTTTTACGGCTGATCCAAATACAGGCGATACTTCTAAGATGATCATCGAGGCAAACTGGGGGTTGGGCGAGAGTGTTGTCAGTGGTGAGTTAATGCCAGATGTCTATGTCTTGAATAAACAGAATTTAGAAATAGTCGAAAAAAGACTGGGGAAGAAGTCGAGATATGTAACCTGTAAAGAATTAGGAGTAGCAGAAGAAGATTGTCCTGCCAATTTGAGTGGTGCCTTCTGTTTAAGAGACGAGGAGGCAAAAGAGATAGGAAAATTGGGCATTCTATTGGAGAAACACTTCGGCGTGCCACAGGATGTAGAGTGGGCGATAGACCGGGATTTAGAATTGCCCAAGAGCATCATTCTGCTACAGACTCGTCCGGCAGTCATTGCGCAGAAAAAGGCTCCCATCGACCAAGTGGTTGATTTAATGCTGAACCTGTTTTCAAAGGGGTGAAGATATATCCCCGGTTAGACAGAGAAGGCAAAGGCGATTTTAGGTTGTGAATCCGTATTCAATTCATCCTGAATAGAAAGGAGGTAAATATGTTGTTACCAGCTTATGACTTAAGTTTTTATGAATTCGATGAGGAAAACGACCCCAAGAACTATGGCGTCCTCCTGTGTGATGTGGTCCATGGTAAACCCCCGATGAAGCCCCTCTACATTGGGATCGGTTGGTATTGGTATTACCATGGCATACGTCATGGGGCGGAAACCCTCTTTTTACCCACCACGCATGGCTGGGATTCAAGGTTTGTCAAAGGCTATCCTTACATTACTGCGATCAGAACGACCGAGGCAGAAGCCAAGGTACGTGAGCCGTTCTTCAGGGAGAAGATCAAGCCCTTTATCGAGGACTTTGACGGGGTATGGAATCCGCTGAAGGCTGAATTGATGGAAACGTATAAGAAAGCCAAGGAGTCAAGGGGTCTTAACAAATGGGAAGACATACGAAAACTCAGTAATGTAGATCTACTCTCTTTCTTTTTGGATTTTGTCTACATTATTAATCGAAAAGAAGGCGAAACCCACTTCATCATGTTGATGGCTTCCTATTATATCAGCGGCCTATTTCAACAGATGTGGCGCGAGCTCTTTGGAACCGAGGCACCCATTGACCCGAATTTCAATAGATTAATGGCTGGATATGAAAGTCAAGATGTCAAGGTCGTCAGGGAACTGTGGCGTCTTAGCAGACGAGCTGTTGAATTGGGATTAGGAGATGTCTTCAAAACCAAGGAAGATGAGGAAGTCATTAAAGAGTTGCAGAGAAGCAAAGCAGGGGCTCAGTGGTTGGACGAATACGGTGCATTCTTAGAGGAACACGGCTGGAGATGTGAGCGGATGCATGCCTATGACACACCTGCGTGGATTGAAAAACCGAGTCTGGGTATCGGCCGGGTGAAGATGCTGATGACGAAGGATGTTTTTTCACTGGATACCGAGAAAGGCCGAGTGATTGAGGAGCGAAAGAAAACGGAGCAGGAAGTTTTGGCCAAGGTTCCTGAAGGGCAACGAGACGCTTTTGCAGTCTTGATGAAAGCAGCGCAGAAATCGGGCTACTGGAGCGAGGACCATACCTATTTTTGTGATTTCTACGTAGGTTCAATGGGACGGTGGATTGTCACTGAATTTGGGCGGCGATTTGCCGAGGCAGGATGTATTGATGGCCCAGAAGATATCCATTTTTTGCATCCCAATGAGATTAGAAAGGCAGCCATCCCCATGGGAAGGATCAACCTTCGTCCCTACGTGGAGCCGAGAAAGAAAGCCTGGGAGGAGAATATGCGATCGGAGCCAGTGCCCTTTTTCGGAGACATCAGCCAAGCGCAGGCGGTGTTGAGGAGCGATGCGACCTTATCGGTATCCACTCAACTTCCTATTGTCAGAGAAGAGTTAAAGGCAGATCTCTATGGCGCCGCAGCTGCTCCCGGGGTCGTAGAAGGGGTAGCCCGCGTGATCATGGGTGCAGACAAGTTATCGGAAATCCAAATGGGAGAGATATTAGTTGCCCCTGGAACCTCTGCAGCCTGGACGGTTGCCTTCAGCATCATCAAGGGTCTCGTCACAGATGGTGGAGGCGCCCTCTCTCATCCCGTGATCATGGCTCGTGAGTATGGCATCCCCTGTGTTGCCGGCTGCTTAGAGGGAACTGCGAAGATCAAAACAGGTCAACGGGTAAGGGTTGATGGAAGCCGAGGTGTTGTGTATATCTTGGGAAAATAAATTTTGGAGGTCCTCTCCTTCGTTTTCGAGAGAACCTCATATCAATTTTGGTATATTGGGGTTAACACTTTTTAGTTCTTTTAATGGAAAAAGTTGGGGGGAGAAGGGAGGTGGTTTCTGTATCTCCGAAACGGAGGAGATGGCGGGAGTACCATTGGCATCGAAGTTTTTTACACTTCTGCTAAGGGTCAATAGATAGATAACAAAACTTTGCAAGGAGGCGAGAAATGAATGACAGGGTGAAATATTTTAAGTTAATAGCTTGCATCATTTTATTGGTTTTCTTTACGACTTTTCCGTTTACTGCTTTCTCTCAGACAAAGGATAAAATCCGTATAGGCACCGCAATCTCTCTGTCGGGCCCGTACGCCCCTGGCGCAGGAATGACACAGATTCCAAACTATAACATGTGGGTTGAGGAAGTTAATGCGAAGGGTGGGCTATTGATAAAGAAGCTTAACAAACGTCTGCCCGTAGAGCTCATCACTTATGACGATAAGAGTGATATAGGCACGGCCGTTAAGCTGGTTGAAAAATTGATCTTAGAAGATAAGGTTGACCTATTACTACCCCCCTGGGGCACTGCCATGCACTTTGCTATAGCCCCGGTAGTCACCAAGTATGGATATCCAGTCATGGGGCCCACCGTTTCTTCAGAGAAGCTTAGAGAAATAGCACACAAGGTACCTTACTTCTTTGGTATCTTGAACATGCCCCGGGAGCAAGGAGCAGCCCTCGCCGATCTTCTTGAGGAACTTGAAGTGAAGAAAGTGGCATTGATTTACGTTGCAGACGCCTACGGGATAGAGTGGACAGGCAAGGTGGCTCCTGACTTGGGGCTTAAGAAGATGGATGTCGTTATCTTAAAGAGTTATCCCCTCGACACGAAGGACCTGTCTCCATTATTAAAAACAATCAAGGCCGCGGAGGTCGATGCCGTCCTTTGTATGTCCTATCCCAACGACACCTTCTTGATTACGAAACAGGCGAAGGAGCTTGGATTGAATCCCAAACTCTTCTACCTGGGTGTGGGTGTGGCTTTCCCTGTGTATAAACAGATGTTTGGCGGGCCCAACGCAGTGGAAGGAATTATGGGAGCCGGTGCATGGAATCCGAGAGTTCCCTATCCCGGTGCAAAAGAATACTTTGAAAGACACGTTAAACGATGGAAAACAGAACCTGATCGTTGGGGAAGCGCATTCGCTTATGCATCCCTTCAGATCCTGGAACAGGCCATTGAAAAGGTCGGCAGTATTGATCGAAAGAAGATAAGGGATTGCATCGCTACCCAGACATTCCCGACGGTAATCGGCCCGGTGAGGTTTGAAGGTGGATTTAATGTCCAATCCCCAGGCGAGATTGGTCAATGGCAAAAGGGAGAGTTTGAAGTCGTAGCAGCCAAAGAGAAGCGTACGGCAAAACCTATATTTCCAAAACCTTCTTGGCCATAGCACACATTCTTTTATTAGTGTCTTCAAGCGGGCTGTCTGGAGGGGGAATCCCTTCTTAGACAGCCCGCAAGCTTATCCATTCATCGAGTTAAAAAGTATGAGTCTCACGCTCTTGCTTGATATCCTCATTGGGGGCCTCATGATGGGAGGCCTTTATGCCCTGATCGCTGTGGGGCTTAGCCTTCAATATGGCGTGGCCCGAGTACTGAACGTATCTCATGGTGAATTCATCATGCTTGGGGCCTTTGCCACCTATTCACTCTATATCCTCTTTGGGATGAATCCTCTTCTCTCTCTTGTGGTGAGCGGTCCTTTTATTTTCATCGTGGGTTTCTTAATTCATAGGACTTTGTTTAAACGTCTCAAAAGGTTATCCCCGACCATGGATGCGTTTGAGGGTAGCTCCCTATTAGCCTCTTTTGGCCTTCTCTTCATCATTCAAAATGTTGCCCTACTGATATGGGGTTCCGATGTGAAAGGATATTCCTACTTATCTAAACCGGTCAATTTTTTTGGAGCCGTATATGCAGCCAATCGACTCGTAGCCCTTCTTTTCGCCATCCTCATAGGGATAATCTTCTATTATTTTCTCAAGCGCACCCGCGTGGGAAAGGCGATCAGGGCAGCCGCCCAGGATGTGACAACTGCCCAACTCATGGGTGTGAATATCCATTTTGTGCTGGGTTTATGTTTTGGCCTGGGGGCTTTGATGGCTGGTATCGCTGGTTCACTGACGAGCATGATGTTTGAAATCACACCGCTGATAGGTTTTCCTTATACGATCATTGCCATAATAGCGGTTGTTTTGGGTGGATTGGGTAATATCTTAGGTAGTTTAATAGGAGGTTTCATCCTCGGCCTCATCGGGAATATCGTGATGTATATACATCCGGGGCTTTCACTCATTGCGTATTATCTCATTTTCCTTCTTTTACTCTTGATCAAGCCTACAGGCATTTTAGGGAAATAGGTTATGACCCATTCAACGAATTTCTTACGTCTGCTCTCACTTTTAATTTTCATCGTCCTCCTCGCCCTTATTCCTCGATACGCCCAGCCCTATACCATCATCTCCTTAAATAGCATCTTTATGTACATAGTTTTAACGGTAAGCTGGGCCATGTTTTCCGGACCTACCCATTACATCTCACTTGCCTCAGCCGCATTTTTTGGACTCGGCATCTACGTCTCGGCAATTCTGGGGGATAAGCTGCCCTTGCTTGTGGTGATCGGCTTCGGCGGTCTCATCAGTTCCTTGCTCGCGCTACTGGTAGGCCTCTCAAGCCTTAGGTTGAGGGGCATGTATTTTACTATATTTACTTTTGGGCTCAGCGAACTCATCCGACACTCTGTCCTGTGGTGGGAGGTGAATGAGACAGGAACAGTGGGCAGATGGGTGATTGCGGTAGATAACACAACTGTCTATTACGTCATGCTGGCTATTCTTTTGATCACGCTGGTTGTTACCTATATCATAAAACATTCTAAATATGGGCTTGCTTTGTTGAGTATTGGCGAATCCGAGGAAGCCGCTGATCATATTGGCATTAATGTGAATGCCTTGAAGATCATCATCTTCGCCGTGGGTACTTTTTTCATGGGAGCAACAGGGGCCATCATGGCTACCCGATGGAGCTATATCGATCCCTCCATTGCTTTCAATCCCCTCTTTTCTTTTATGCCTGTTTTGATGGCTATCTTTGGGGGGGTGGGTCAGATCTTCGGCCAGGTGTTAGGGGCCGCCGTTCTCACCCTTTTAGCAGATTTGCTCTTAACGAAGCTCCCCTATTACTATATGCTTCTGTACGGCGTCATACTAATCATCGTCATCTTATTTCTACCCAAAGGTCTGGTCGGGCTGAAGGAAGAGGTGAAGTTATGGCTGAGGGGAATGAAGCAGCGATATGAGAATACTTGAAGGGGAAGGGATCAGAAAGAATTTTGAGGGATTGACCGCGTTAGCCAATGTTGACTTTCACATCAGCCGCGGGGAAATCTTAGGTCTGATCGGTCCAAACGGAGCAGGAAAAACCACTCTCTTCAATCTCATTTCCGGTTCTCTGGTTCCCACATCAGGGACGATAAAATTTAAGGGTGAAAACATCACCGGGTTGAAGCCGCATCGGATCTGCAGGAAAGGCATCGCAAGGACGTTTCAGCTGGTTAAACTTTTCGGGAATATGACTGTTCTTGAAAACATATTATTGGGGGGGTTGTTTGGTCCTTCAACGGCCTCACCGAGATCTCATACAAAGAAGGCATGCTTGGAGTTATTGGAGTTTGTGGGGTTGTCCGAAATGAAAGAGAACCTTGCCAAAGACTTAACCATTATTAACCAGAAGCGTCTCGAAGTGGCCAGGGCATTGGCGACAAAGCCAGAGTTACTATTGCTCGATGAATTCATGGCGGGGCTAAACCCTACCGAAGTGGCCCTGGCTATTGAGCTGATCAAGAAAATACGCAATCTGGGAGTGACGATCATCATGATTGAGCATGTCATGAAGGTCATCATGGACATCTCCGACCGGATCATGGTGCTCCATCACGGAGAAAAGATTGCCGAAGGGATTCCTGAAGAAATCACTGCCAACAAAATGGTGATCGATGTCTACCTGGGAACATAGTCTGATGTTGAGAATGGATCGTATCAATGCATTCTATGGAAAGGTCAGGGTGTTATGGGATCTTACCCTGAAGATCGATGAAAAAGAGATCGTGGCGTTGGTCGGTGGAAATGGAGCGGGGAAAACGACGACCCTTCATACCATTGTTGGTCTGGTCCGACCGGCTTCGGGCAGCCTCGAACTGTACGGGAAAAGAATAGATGGGATGCCTCCTTATCAAGTCGTTCAATTGGGTATCTGTTATATCCCGGAGGGAGGAAAACCTTTTCCGGATATGACCGTCCGTGAGAATTTGGAAATGGGCGCCTATCCCCACACAACATGGAAGAAGAAGGAGGAAACCCTGGATCAAGTTTACCAAATCTTCCCAAGGCTTAAGGAGAGGGCGAGACAATTGGCGAGAACTTTGAGCGGGGGAGAGCGCCAAATGCTCGCCATGGCTCGAGGCCTGATGTCAAAGCCAAAACTATCCATGTTTGATGAGCCATCTTACGGACTGGCACCTTTATTGGTGAAGGTGTTGTTCCAGTTCATAAGGGACTTTCGGGAACAGGGGATGACGATTCTTCTGGTTGAGCAGAATGTCCGGCAAGCCCTTGAGATTGCGGATCGGGCATACGTTTTAGAAAACGGCCGCATTGTTCTGGAAGGAGAGAGCAAAGGGCTTCTCCAAAACGTTCATGTCAAGAAAGCCTATTTAGGCTTATAAAATGGGTCCGCATTCCCGAGACGAGTTCATAAGGATTTGCAGAAAGGAGATTATCACAACATGAACAAGATCGATTTTGTCGATCAAACCATACGAGATGCTCAACAGAGTCTCTGGGGTTACATGATGAAGACCGATCATATGACCCCGATTGCGGAAATGATGGATAAGGTTGGATACAGAGCCATCGCGACCGTAGGCAGTCAGGCATTTACGGTGCAGGTGCGCAGTCTAAACGAGGATCCCTGGGAGAGGATACGGATCCTTTCCAAGTTGATCACAAGAACCCCTCTTCGCGGGTCCTACCAGATCGGAAGTCTTTCCTCATTCGATCTCAGTACGCCGCGTGATATCATCACCCTCTGGATAAAGCGATCCGTTGCGAATGGGATAAAAAGTTTCTGGATTTGCGATTACCAGACGGATATGGAGAAATTTGTTTCCTTCGCGCGTATAGCCAAGGCTGAGGGAGCTGAGGTCGTACCGGCCTTGATGTATACCTCCAGCCCTGTCCATACGAATGAGCATTGGGCTCGAAAGACCCGACTGTTAGCAGAAGCGAAGGATTGTGTGGATCGGATCATGATAGAGGATGCGTCCGGAGTTATAACGCCGGAAGGTACCAGGGAGCTGGTGTCCACCGTTCAAAAGAATTGCAAGGGACTACCCCTCGAGTTCCACTCCCACTGTAATTCGGGACTTGCTCCTCTGTGTTATCTGGAAGCTATTCAATCAGGTGTCACGACCGTGCATACAGCGGTCGCACCTCTCGCCAACGGCACCTCCCTGCCGGCTACGGAAACCATTTTAAGAAATGCCCGGCGTTCGGGCTATTCCTCGGACCTGGATGAGGACGCGCTCGTTGCCGTGTCAGCCCATTTTAGGAAGATTGCCGAAAAAGAGGGGCTGCCCATCGGCGTACCGATGGAATATGATCTCTTTCATTTTGAGCATCAGGTGCCCGGCGGAATGATGACAAATCTTACACGACAGCTCAGGGAGGTGGGGATGGAACACCGTCTGGACGAGATCCTTGAGGAAGTCGTTCTGGTCCGTAAGGAGTTCGGATATCCCGTGATGGCAACACCCTATTCACAGAT
>Ga0315286_10006748_pt1 | contig 11178 bp, 12 predicted proteins | sample YL17G10_0_MG_FD_205038 | JGI IMG/M metagenome (GOLD analysis project Ga0315286, IMG submission 205038) | Sediment microbial communities from Yellowstone Lake, YNP, Wyoming, USA - YL17G10_0 | ecosystem: Environmental > Aquatic > Freshwater > Lake > Sediment | place: USA: Wyoming | collected...
AGGCGCGAGAAGGAAGCCGTGTCCAAAGCGACACGGCGACGACGAGCAACGCCGCAGACGGGCCACCCGGCCGTAACCCGAAGGGACGCTTGGTCTTGCGGCCTCATGCTTCGTCACTCCTCGTCGGCGTGTCTCCTGGACACGCCTTCCTCGTCGTTCCTTGGGGCAGCGCCTCAATCCCCAGCGTCGCGGCCGCGGGACTTTCTCAACGGGCTGCTAAACCCTGCTCTCGGTGGCCCGCAGCTTGGGCGGCAGGAAGACCCGCAGCTTCTGCTCGACGATGCGCGGGTTGTCCCCCGACTGGATGGCCAGCACCCCGCGGATCACGATGTTCTTGATGAGCATCTCGTCCTCGTGGATGGCCAGCAGCTTGTCGCTCAGCGGGCCCCAGAAGGCGTTGGCGCCCAGCACGCCGTACATGGTGGCGGTCAGCGCGGTGGCCATGCCCTTGCCGATCTCGGCCGGGTCGGCGTCCTTGCGCATGCCCTTGAACATCAGGATCAGGCCGATGACCGTGGCGGCCAGACCCCAGGCCGGCGTGTAGATGGTCAGCTTGTCGAACATCCGCTTGTGGGTGATGTGGCGCTCGGCCAGGCTGTCCACCTCGGTGTTCAGGATCTTCTCGATCAGCTCCGGGTCGGTGCCGTCCACGGCCAGCTGGAAGCCCCGGATCAGGAACTCGTCCTTGAGGTCTTCGGTGACGCCCTCCAGGGCCAGGATGCCGTCGCGCCGGGCAATCTCCGCGAACTGGACCAGCTTGTTGATGAGCTCCACCGGGGACTCGAACTTGGCGCGCAGGCAGAGCAGGAGCACCTGCGGGAAGGACAGCACCTCCCGGATGGAGAAGCCGATGAAGACCACCGAGAGCATCCCGCCGCCCATGATCAGGATGGCCGGCGTGTCCACGTAGGCGGCCAGGTTCTCGAGCTTCAGCTCGTCGCCCATGACCCCCAGCAGCACGCAGCCGCCCCCGATGACCAGGCCTATGATCGTTGCGATGCCCACCGCGCCGTCCTCCTAGACCCCGGGCAGCCAGCGGAGCGCGCGGGCGTACTCGATGGCCTTGGCCACCACCGCGTCGGCGCTGTCCTTGACCAGGATCTTCTCGTTGTCCCGCAGCGTGATCACCGTGTCGGGGGTCTCCTCCACGAACTTGATGAGCTCGGCGTTGACCACCAGCGGCTGGTCGTTGAGCCTGGTCAGGCGGATCATCAGTTCGGCTCCTGGCCCGGCTCCGGGCCGCGCTCAGGCGGCCCGGAGGCGGCTTTTCGCGGTTACCTGGTCAGGTTGATCAGTTCCTGGAGCATCTGGTCGCTGGTGGTGATGGTGCGCGCGTTGGCCTGGAAGCCGCGTTGGGTCACGATCATGTCGGTGAACTCTTCGGCCATGTCCACGTTGGAGCCCTCCAGCGTGCCCGCGCGGATCGCCCCGCGCCCGCCGGTCATGGCCTCGCCGTCCTGGGGCAGCCCGGAGTTGATGCCGTAGCCGTAGAGGTTGTCGGCGTCGCGCACCAGGCCGTTGTTGTTGGCGAAACGGGTCACGCACAGGCGGCCCAGCGACTCGGTCAGCCCGTTGGTGAAGGTGCCCGAAATGGTGCCGTCGTCGCCGATGGCGTAGGAGTACAGCGTGCCGGTGGGGGCGCCGTCCTGGGAGCGAACGTTGAGCTCCGACCCGGTGCTGGCCGCGAGCTGGGTGAGCACCGAGAAGTCCGGATTAACCACCAGCGGAGTGGCCGCTCCCGTGCCCGCCAGGGCGATGCTGATATCGTTGCCGGTCTCGCTGAGGAACTGCCCGGAGGCGTCGAAGGTCACCGTGCCCGTGCCCACCCCCAGGAGCAGGTCGCTGTTGGGCCCCGTGCTGGCGGCGTTGTCGTCGCAGTCCGCGTACCACCCCCAGGTGGAGCTGTTGCTGGTCCGGCTGACCAGGGCCATGGTCATGTTCACCAGGTGCGCGTTGCCCAGCGAGTCGTAGACCACGGTGGCCGTGGAGGCGCTTTCCCCGTCGGCGGCCGAAGCCTGCGTGAAGATGCTCTGGGCGGTGGTCCCGTGGCTGAGCGTCAACTGGGAGATCCCGTTGAGCGTGCCCTGGTTGCCGGTGATGGTAAGCACGCCGCCAGCCAGGCTCACCCCGCCGCCATCGCCCGCCTGGATGCCCAGCACGTCCTGGATCTGGTTGATGAAGTCGGAGAGCTGGAGCCCTGTGGAATAGGTAATCTTCCCGCTGACGGTCCGGCCGCCCTTAACCGCGCTGACCGTGATGGTGTCCCCGTTGACCAGGCCCGGGAAGAGCTGGGGGTAGGGCCCGCTGCTGCCGTCATCCCAGTAGATGGTGCCGATGTCCTCGGTGCCGGCGGCCGCGGCGCCCGCGCTGGTCGAGAACAGCCCGGCGGTCAGGACCGTGCCGGTGGTGGCCACCGCGCCCGCCGAGTTGAGGTTGCCCGTGAAGTTCACGTTGCCGGTTTGCCGGGCAAGGCTCCGTTCGCCCAAGGCGATGAGCAGGTCTTGGGTGCTGCGGCTGGTGTTGATGTTGCCGACCGCGTCAGCCATCCAGCCCTGGACCCGGAGCCCGCCGGCAGTCACCAGCCTGCCGTTCTCGTCCAGGAAGAAGGCCCCGTCGCGGGTGTAGCGCGTCTTGTCGCCGCTGAGCGCCTTGAAGAAGCCGTCGCCTTCCAGGGCCAGGTCGCTGAGCCGGCCGGTGAGTTGCAGCCCGCCCTGCCCGAAGTCCTGGTAGATGGTGCCGACCTGCATGCCCAGGCCGATCTGCATGGGGTTAATGCCGCCGTAGCTGCCGGACGGGGCGCTGCCGCCCCGCAGCATCTGGCTGAGCATGTCTGAGAAGCGCAGTACGCTGCGCTTGTAGCCGACGGTGTTGATGTTGGCCAGGTTGTTGCCGACGTTGTCCAGCCGGTACTGATGGTTGATCAGCCCGGAGATCGCCGAGAAGAGAGATTGGCTCAGACTCATGATTCTTCCTCCTGCCCACTAACGGTGGCCGCCTCGGTCAGTCGGCGGCCCTTGGGCCCCCTGCGCCGGAGCGCACGCTCGCGCAAGTCGCAGGTCCGGCCCGGTTGACGGTTCACGCCTCAAACCTCCGGAAGCACCACGGCCGCATCGATGCCGGTGATGATCCCGCCGTCCAGCCGGGAGCTGTCCAGCGCGGTGATCACCGTGCGGCTCTTCACGCTGACGATGAAGCCGAGCTCGCCCATCAGCAGCAGGGCCTCGTGGGCGCCCTTGCGCTCGGCCTGCGTGGTGGCCGCGGCCAGGCGGCTGCGGTCCGCGTCGGTCAGCGGGATTTCCCGGCTCTTCAGCCGGGCCTGAGCGTGAGCCGAAAAGCGCAGCTCGTCGCCCAGCTTGGCATCGAGCACCTGGGCAAACTTGGTCCCGGAGGACGCCCCGGCCGAGCGGGGGCCGGCGGCGGCGCCGAGCGGCGCGCCGGCGCCTGACCCCGCGCCGACCTGGGACCACCTCACTTCCGACATGTCACTTCACCTCCTTGCCCGCCACCGGGGGGTTCTGGACCTCGCTGATCTCCGAGAGGCTCACTTCCACGCCGCCCACCACCAGCCGCACCTCGCCGTTGGTGATGACCACCTTGTCGACGCACCCGGCAACCTGCTCGCCGTCCTGTACGGCGACCACGCTCTTGCCGATGAGGTTGCTGGCCGCGGCCAGTTGCTGGCCCAAGAGCAAGTTCTTGGTGTTGACCGCCGTCTCCATGGTTTCCTCCAGCGACTGGAACTGGGCCAGTTGCGAGAGGAAATCCTCGTTGCTCAGGGGACTGAGCGGATCCTGGTTCTGAAGCTGGGTGATCAGCAGCCTGAGAAACTGGTCGCTGCCGAGGTTGGTGCTCTTCAACGCTGTGCCCATGGCGCCCGCCGAGCTTCCGGAGGAAGCTACCGCGCTTGCGCCGCTCACCGGAACAGTCATCGTCTCCCTACCTTTCCACCTACGCCCAGCAGTCCAACAGGCCGCTCCCGGCCCGGACCGCCTCCAGACCGGCTGACCTCCCGTCCGCCTCCTGCGCACGGGAGCCGCCGGACCACTGCCCGAATCCCGGCTCCGGCCGGGAATCGTCCTGCTGCCGCGCGCCGCGCCCGGAGCCCTGCACGTCGAAACTTTCGACGTTGAGCCCCTGGCTGGCCAGCGCCTCGCGGAGCTGCGGCAGGCTGCTCTGCAGCGCCTCCTTGACCGCCTGGCTGTCCACCTTGAAGATGATGCTCAGCGCCCCGTCCTTGAGGTCCATGACCACCCCGAGCCGGCCCAGGCTGGGCGGCTCCAGGCGCATCTCGAACCGGGACAGGCCCCGTTCCAGGTTGAGGCGGGCCGAGCGCACCACCTGATCCGCCAACTGCTGCCGGCTGACCGGCGGCTCAGGGCTTCTGCCGGCCTCGGGCCCCTCCCGGGCCGGAGCGCCCTCCGACGTGACCGCGACCTTATCGGCAGCGGCCGCCGCCGGCGACTCGCTGCGCTCGGCTCCGGTCTGCGACGAGGATGGCGCCGGGCGCATCTCCGCGGCCGTCTCCGGCAGGGCTTCCTGGCCCTTGACCGCGGCAGCCATCTGCTTGAGGTCCTTGGCTGTGGACGTCTCGCTCGCGGCCGCCGGGGCCGGTTCCTTGGACGCGGCTTCCTGGTTGACCGCCTCGAACTTCCCACGGCCGCCCTCCGCGGCCGCCTTCTGACTTGCCTCCTCCTTGGCCACGGCCGCCGAGGCTTTCACCACCGCCTCGAGTGCCGCGCCGCGGTCCAGAGTCTGAGTCAGATTGGGATGCTCACCCGCCTGGGCCTCACCGGCCGACCCTGCCGGGCCGTCAGCCGCAACGGCCTGCGGCGATGCGTCCTGGACCTGGGCCTGCATCGCCGCGAGGTCAGCCGCGGCACCGCCGGGTGCGACGTTGCTCGTTCCGCCCGGCCCGGTCGCGACCGGCGGCAGGGTGATGTTGATGCCGCCCTGCACCACCAGTTCCTGGGCTTCGGCCGGACCGGTCTCTCCGGAGTCCTTTTCCGGCTCGGTCACCTGCTTGCCCCCGTCCTGCTTATCGGGCTCTGCGGGGTCCTGGTCCGCCGCCTGCTGGACATTCACCTTGTGCTGCAGAACCGACTCGAAGGGCCGCGCCGGCGCCGGCTCATGGGCTGGCGCTCTCGCAGCAACCGCCGGACAGGCCGCGTCGGTCTGTGCCGCAGGCGGAACCACCACAACTGCTGCATTCATCTGCTTCACCTCCTCTCCTCTCTTTCTCTGACCATTCCCTATCTCCCTCTCGCCGCGGGGAGGTTCACTTCCCCGCCTGGCGCACGACGCTCAGAGTGGGGCGCTCGACCAGGCGCTCCAGCACCAGGTAGGAGGCCACCCCGGCGGCGGCCACCGCCAGAATCGCCACCAGCGTTCCCACCAGCCGCTCCACCGACCCGCTCCGCCTCCCGCTCATGACCGGAGCGCGTCCATCAGCATGTTGCGCACCTCGGAGTTCTCCATCGCCGAGAGCACCTCGCTGGCCTGGCGCTCGGGCATCAGCCGCAGGATCTGGACCACCTCGTCCTTGGCCTGGCTGGCTCTCTCGGCGCCGCCGGAGCGCAGCCGGCTCTCGAAGTCCTTGGCAACCGCCTCGGCATCCATGCCCGCATAGAGCTTGACGACCTTGCGCAGGCTGGCGTTCTTGGCGACATCCTGTGCGCTCTTCTGCTGGGCGTCGAAGGCCTTCCGATCGGTATTGAGCTTGTCCATCTCGACACCCAGCTTGCTCTCCCGTTCGGCGACCAGCTTGCTGATCTCCGCCAGTTGATCGCTTTCCTTCTTGAGCTGGTCAGCCAGACGCTTCTTGGCTTTCTCGAGCTCATCGCGGGCGCTTGCCGAGCCCTCCCGCTCCTCCTTTTCCATCTTGGAGCGGGCGGCGACCTGGCGGTCGAGCTCCTGCCAGCGGGTGCGGTCGGCTGGGGCGACCGCCACCTTCTCGCCGCGCAGGATGCCCCAGACGGCCCCGGCCCGTTCCCGATCCAGAGCTTTCGTGAAGCAGAGCGCCGCGAAGGCGACCAGGATCACCACCAGCAGCGCCGCCGCGGCGTGCTCCAGCCAGCCGAGGACGCGCAGCAGCCAGGCCCTGACGTTCACGACTCACCTCCCGCCGAGGTCGGCGAGACCAACAGGCCCGGGGAGAGCCGCAGGTCATCGAGAAAGACCCGCTCCTCCCGGTCGGCCTGGTACTGCCAGGCGGCCTGGGCCTTTTCCCGGAGGATCTCCAGGGCGCGCACGTTCTGGTGGGCCTTGACCATGACCCGGCGGCGCTCCTCGACGCGGCCGGTGGCCTCGGCCAGACTGCGCCCGGCCAGCAGCATCCGCATCCAGAGGGTGTTGACGTAGTTGCGCATCCGGATCATCTCGGTGCGGGCCAGCCGCCCGCGGCTGGCGGAGCGGATGGACTCCTGGTGCAGATCGCGGCTGCGGCGCATCTGGCGGATCTGCGCGGCGATGGCCGCGGCGTCGGCCTGGACCTGGGCGAGCTCGCGCTGCCGCGCCTCCAGGATGGACCGGCGGTGGCGGAGCACGGCCTCCAGGCGGAACTCGAAACGCCTCACCTCCGGGCCCTCCCCATGGTGGCCGCCGGAGCGCGGGGCTCGGCCGCCGCCGGGGGCCGGGCGGCACCGCCCTGGCCGGAGGCCGCGCCTCCGGCACCGGAGGCCGGGAAGAGCCGCTGCAGCCGGTCGCGGGCTTCCTCGAAGGTGGTCCGCGCGAACATGTCCTGGCGCAGGTACTCGTCGAGCGGCCCGCGCATGCGCTTGGCGGCGTCAATCTCCGGGTTGGCGCCGTCGACGTAGGCGCCGATGTTGATCAGGTCCTCGGCCGAGCGGTACGCGGCCATGGAGGCCACCGCCCGGGCGGCCGCGGCCCGGTGCTCGGCATTGATCACCTCGGGCATGACCCGGCTGATCGAGGCCAGCACGTCCACCGCCGGGTAGTGGCCGCGGTTGGCCAGCGTCCGGGACAGGACGATGTGCCCGTCGAGGATGCCGCGCACGGCGTCGCCGATGGGCTCGGCCAGGTCGTCGGCCTCGACCAGCACCGCGAAGAGGCCGGTGATGCTCCCGCGCTCGGAGGCGCCGGAGCGCTCCAAGAGCCGCGGCAGGAGCGCGAAGACCGACGGCGGGTAGCCCTTGGTGGCCGGCGGCTCGCCGACCGAGAGGCCGATCTCCCGTTGGGCGAAGGCCACCCGGGTGATCGAGTCCATCATCAGCAGGACTTCCTTGCCCAGGTCGCGGAAGTACTCGGCGACCGCGCAGGCCACCGCCGCCGCGCGCACCCGCAGCAGGGCCGGCCGGTCGCTGGTGGCCACCACCACCACCGAGCGGGCCAGGCCCTCGCCGCCCAGGTCCCGCTCCAGGAACTCGCGGACCTCGCGGCCGCGCTCGCCGACCAGGGCGATGACGTTGACCTCCGCGGCGGTGTTGCGGGCGATCATGCCCAAAGCGATGGACTTGCCCACTCCGGAACCCGAGAAGATGCCCATGCGCTGCCCGGCCCCGATGGTCAGCAAGCCGTCGATGGCGCGGATGCCCACCGGCACGGGCTTCCTGATCCGGCGGCGGCGGAGCGGGTCCGGCGCCGGGGCGTAGAGCGGGTACTCGTCGGTGGCATAGAGCGGCCCCCGGCCGTCCAGTGGCTGCCCGCAGCCGCCGATCACCCGGCCCAGGAGCTGCGCGCCCACCGGCACCACCTGCCGGAGCGTGACCACCTCGACGGCGTCGCCGGGGGACACCCCGCGGAGCTCGCCGAAGGGCATCAAGAGCGTCCGGCCCTGGCGGAAGCCGACCACCTCGGCGCCGACCGGCCCCGAGCGGGTCCTCACCCGGCAGGAGGCCCCCACCGGGACGGCCAGGGCGGTGGCCTCGATCACCAGCCCGACGACCTGGCGCACGCGGCAGGTCAGGCGGGCCGGCAGAGCCCCGGCCAGCAGCGCGGCGCGCTCGGTGAAGACCGATTGGCCGGTCACGGTCCGACCTCCCCGCCGCCCGGCGGGTGGGTGCCGGCGTCAATGTCGGCCTCGCCGAGCAGCAGTTGCTCCAGCCGGTCGAGCTGGGTGGCCACCTGCATGTCCACCTCGCCGGCGTCGGTGAGCAACCGGCAGCCGCCGCGCTCGACGGTCTGGTCGCCGACCATCTTGAAGTCCTGCAGGTCCGCAAACCTGCGGGTGAACTCATCATGCACCGCCCGGAGCGCTTCGAGGTCGGCGCCGTTGACGCGCACGACCACCCGGCTCTTCTCGGCGGCGAGCGAGATGGCCTCGGCGGTGGCGCGAGCGGCGGCCCGGCTGTCGAGCGCCAGCTCCCGGCGCACGATCCGGGCGGCCACGGCCACGGCCAGGCGCAGCAGGTCGCGCTCGGCCTGCTTGACCAGGGTCTCCCGGCGCGCGGCCAGCTCGGCGACCAGGCCGGCCATGGTCTGCTCCAGAGTCGCGGTGGCCGCGCGGGCCTCGGCCAGGCCCTGAACGCTGCCGGCCGCCCGGCCCTCTTCGCGGCCGAGCGCGAGTCCCTCGGCCTTGCCGGCCTCCAAGCCGGAGCGCCTGGCGTCCTCGGCGACGGCGGCGGCGTCCCGGCGCGCGGCGGCCAGGAGCTCGGCGGCGCGGAGCCTGGCGCGCTCGATGAGCTCCTGGCCCCGGCGCTCCAGGTCAACCAGGTTGAGCGCCACGCAGCCGCGGGCGGGCAGCTCTGCGGGCCGCAGCAGCCTAGACAACGACCTGCTCCTCCCCGCCGCGGCCCTGGATGATCAGCTCGCCGGCCTCCTCCAGGCGCCGGACCACGTCGACGATGCGCTGCTGGGCGGCCTCCACGTCGGACAGGCGCGTCGGGCCCAGGTAGTCCATGTCCTCCCTGATGAGGTTGGCGGCGCGCTCGGACATGTTCTTGAAGATCTTGTTCTTGACGTCCTCGCTGGCGGCCTTGAGGGCCAGGGCCAACTCGTCCTGGTCGATCTCCTTGAGCACCTGCTGGACGCCCTTGTCGTTGACCAGCAGGATGTCCTCGAAGACGAACATGAGCCGCCGGATCTGGTCGACCAGCTGGGGATCCTGCTCCTCCATGGTCTCCAGGATGCTCTTCTCGGTGGTGCGGTCCACCAGGTTGAGGATCTCGGCGATGGAGGAGACGCCGCCGGCACGCTCCAGGTCCTGGCTGACCACCGTGGAGAGCTTGGCCTCCAGGCCCTTCTCGACCTGGCGGATGGCCTCCGGGGTGGTCTGGCCCATGCGGGCCACGCGCTTGACCACCTCAATCTGCTTCTTGGCCGGCAGGGTGGCCAGGATCTCGGAGGCCTGCTTGGGCGCCAGGTGGGCCAGGATCAGGGCGATGGTCTGGGGATGCTCGTCCTGGACGAAGGTGACCAGGTTGGCGGCCTCGGTCTTTTGCAGGAAGTGGAAGGGGGTCATCTGGATGGACTGCTCCAGGCCCTGGAGGATGCTGGCGGCCTCCTCGCGGGGCAGGCCCTTTTCCAGCAGGGTCCGGGCGTAGTCCAGGCCGCCCTCCTCGAGGTAGCGGCGGGCCAGGTTGATCTGGTAGAACTCATCGAGCACCCGCAGGCGCTGCTCGGCGGAAACCTCGCCGAGCCGGGCGATCTCCATGCTGATGCGCTCGACGTCCTCGCGGTCCATGTGGGCGAGCACCCGGGCGGCGACCTCGGTTTCGAGCGAGACCAGCAGGATGGCCGCCTTGCGCGGCCCGGTGATGGCTTCCGGCTTCTTGGCCATGGCCCAGTATCCTTCCGGTCAGCCTTCGTGGGCCAGCCAGCGCTTGACCAGGGCGGCCACCTTGCGGGGGTCCTGGCCGATCAGGTTGCGCAAGCGGTCCTGCATCTGGCGGAGCCTGAGCTCGTCGGGCTCGGCGCCGGCCGCCTCGGCGGCGGAAATGGCGCCCGGGCCGGCGGCCGGGGCGGCGGCCTCGGCCGGCGGCGCGACGGCCGCGCGCCTGCCCAGGCCGTACAGGAAGAAGAAGGCTACCGCGGTGAGCATCAGCACGCCGCCCAGCCGCGCGTAGGGCGCGTAGCTGGCCGCCAGGTCCCCGAGGCTCGGCGGGGGCGCGGGCGGCAGGATGCCCGGCTGGTCATTGGGCGGCTTCATGTGGCAGATGAAGATGGACTTGTTGATGGTCTCGTCGTCAGTCTCCTCGATGCCCATGATCTTGGCGATGAGGTTCTTCCACTTCTTCATTTCCTCATCGCTGGGCGCCTCGTAGGCCTGGACCACGCCGGCCTTCTCATCCTTCTTCTGCACCACCCGGTCGTTGATGACCACGCTGGCGGTGAGGTTGGCGATCTTGACCGGCGAGCTGAGGATCTCCTCGGTCACGAAGCTGCAGATGGTCCTGGTTTCCGCGTCATTCTCCTTGCGGGTCGAGGGCGTACCCGGTGAAGCGGGGCCAAGCGTGCCGGCGGTGCCGCCTGGCTCTACGGCCTGGTAGCCGGTCGGTCCGCCGGGCGCCACGCCGTCCTTGGCGTCCAACTTGTGGACCTTCGAAGAGACGGTCACCACCTCGTCGGGCTTGACGGTCTGGATCAGTTTCTTGGCCTTCTCCAAATCGATCTTCTTGCAGGTGACCACGGCGTTGCCCAGGTAGCCCATGGAGGCGATCAACTCGTTGATCTTCTTCTGGTACTGCTGCTCGACCTCGCGGTTGAGCGCGAAGCGCTTGTTGCCGATGTTCACCTCGGTGTCGGTGTCCTCCTTGTGGAACTGGCGGACCGGGTTGTGGGTGTCAATCACGGTGATCTTGGCCGGGTCGCAGTTGTTGACCCCCGAGCTGACCAGATCAATGACCGAGTTGGCGAAGGCCTGGTCGATCTTCTTGCCGCCGCGCGGGGTGATGGTCACGCCCACCCCGACCTTCTCGGGCGAGAGGTTGAACTCGCCTTCGGACTCGTCGGTGATGACCACCCGACAGGACTCCACGCCGTCGAGCCCCCGGATCATGTTGCGGAGCTCGCCGGCCAGAGCGTCGCGGCGCTGCTTGGCGCGCTCACTCTGGGAGATGAACAGGTTGCCGCCCACCGTGTCGCGGTAGGCGGCCTTGTCGAAAACTTTTTCATGGGAGACCACGTCGCTCTTGCGCAGCATGGCGGCCACCGCCGGCTGGCGGTCCTGGGCGACCAGGATGGCGCCCTTCTGGAGGTCGGGCTTGTACGGCTCGCCGCGCCCGT
>Ga0315286_10006749_pt1 | contig 11177 bp, 6 predicted proteins | sample YL17G10_0_MG_FD_205038 | JGI IMG/M metagenome (GOLD analysis project Ga0315286, IMG submission 205038) | Sediment microbial communities from Yellowstone Lake, YNP, Wyoming, USA - YL17G10_0 | ecosystem: Environmental > Aquatic > Freshwater > Lake > Sediment | place: USA: Wyoming | collected...
AGACAACCTTTTCTCCCGGCTGCATATAGACAGGGTCATTACTGTCATTACTAACATTGAGCTTAAGAATATTGACAGTCGGGTCCAAGCCCAACCACGGGCAATAATCAACGTTTTCCGTAACTGGATCGCCTGCGCCGTCAGCGTTTTTCATTTGTTCAACATCGTAGCAATCAACACCGTCAGTCTCAGTAGTACCAACCGGATCGTTCGGACCTGTGACATCACCCCACCAGTTGTTCTCAGCGTTGAGCAACGTGGCGGCTGCTGGCCAATTGATCGCCAGGCCATTGCCGGAGAGGCCGTTGGAGGAGAGCGTCACGCCACTGGGATAGTGGCTGCCGTAAGGGCCAACCATCCCGAGGATGCCGTCCGCCATGCCACTGATCGTGTTGTTCTGAACGGTGATACCGGTTAGTAGTCCCGCGAGGCGGATGCCGGCACTGGCGGTCGCCGCGCCGATCCCCTGAATGATGTTGTTCTCGATGAGCGCACCGGAGATCAGGCCATCGGTACCATTAGTGGAAGCATTAAAGAGGCCGATGCCGCGGCAATACGCTTTACCGTTGTAAATGCGGTTGTTCTTGATCTCGATGTTGGAATACCCACCCGCTCCGAGAGTGCTCCTAAACGCTCCCGTGAAGGACACTGCCTGCACGGCGTGGTCGATGTCGAACGCTTCGCCGGTACCCATGTCAAACGTGTTGTTGCTGAACTTTTGGAGCGTCGTAACATTCGTGCCGCCGTAGGTCATATAGAAGCAACTCATTCCATATGAACCCGCATCCAGAGTGTTGTAACTTACATCCGTTGCGCCGGGATTATTCTCAACAAGAATCGGATTTCCGCCGCCCTTCGTCACGATGTTATGCTGGAAGACGAACGCTGCCGAGGTCCCATGAACATAGACGCCGACCTCGTAGTTGAGCGGATCGCCCGTACCTTCGAACTTGCTGTTCGTCACGGTGATAGTGGAGGCCGCCGTATTGGACACCACGTTCATCGCGAACGTATGGGTCGGGTATTCGATGCCCTTTGCCTTCACTGTAAAACCATCAAACGTAACACTGCCGCCGGGGTTGAGGATGTTGACCGCAATGACTGCGACCGCCGCGGTGGCATCTATTGTTGTCGTGTCACGGCCGGCGCCTTGAAGTATGACGGGCTTGTTGATAACGATATTCTCAGTATATGTCCCCGCAGCAACAGTTATAGTATCCCCGCCGGCAGGATTTGCCGCGTCAATTGCTGCCTGAATAGTGTTGTGATCGACCGGCACGTTAATAGTCGCTGACTGAGCAATACCACAGGCAACCAGCACAAATACTACCGTCGCACAAACTCCAAATCCCCTGTTCATTTTTGTTCTCCTCTCAATTTTTGTTTATGTTTGTTTTTTTGTTCTCTCCGCGGACAACCGCAGATAATCATCGCCACAAAAGCAGCTATCTCCTCCTGCGTAGCCGTGATTGCGACGCAGTGTAAAACAATGGGGTCCCTTTTCGAGAGACCCCACAATTCATAATTAAGGAGGGTGTACTCCCTCTCCTATCTTCTGTTTCTCGCCTGCAAGTTAGACCAGGCGACGTCCTTTGCGCAGCGCCGCAACGGCACCTAAACCCAGCAGGCAAATCGTGGCCGGCTCAGGGATACCGGCTTCGTCAGCCATGATGGTGACGATGGCGTTGGTGGACTTCCAGTCGGACTGGTAATCGTCAATGTTCCATTGAACCAGGTTAGACGTTGACGCCGTCAGGCCGCCTGGAGCACCCAGTGCCTCAGCCCACTCATAACCAGCAACATTCCACGAGGTGAGCTTTATCAGGCCAGCACCATACAGTTCGCTGGGATTTTGAGCGGTCTCGGACTCTAAATACGACCATGCGTTTGAGAAAAGCGAGCCGGACAGGTCGGCAATCGGGGTTACTTTGTTCCTGTCAGCCAGCGCAAAGAAGTTCACGTTGAAACTTCCAGCGGCGAAAGAGGCCGCTGCGAGGCCGCCCTGACTCATATCCGTCACACCATCCCACACACCGTTGAGGGTAACGCGATACCTGTCAGTGCCGCTCGCGTAGTGAAGGATGGCGATGCCGCCCTGGGACCATAAAAGGCGTCCCTGCGAAGCATCATAGTCGGCGTTGACCGCAAGGTCATCGATTTGAAAGACAATCTTTGCGATGGTTTCGGCTGACGCCGGCACAGCCACGGCACACACCAACAACATAATAAAGAACTTCTTCATTCTCATCTCTTGGTCTCCTCCTTCAAAGTAAGACCTTAAATATTGTAAAACCCAACTCTCCCCCTGACACAATCAGGGTGTGGTTTTTTCTATAAGTTTCTCCTTCTTCTGAGTATGGAAGCCGCCCCAAGGCCTATAAGCAGGATAGATGCAGGTTCGGGGACAGGCGTGAACTGCAGATTAGGGGTGGCGCAGGCATACGTTTCGGCTGTTGTTGCAAAGTCAGTCACGGCAGGGGTGGACTTGCCGAAAGTAAAGTTGAGGAAAAAATCATTCAGGACGATTCCATCCGGGTTAAGCGCACCGCTGGAAAGCAAGCCCCCTGTGATATCGAAAAGTGCCTGTCCGCGGACCGTGTTGGACGGGTACGGCGGTGACGCCATCTCTTCGAGTGTCCACTGGCCTGCAATGCTGGCGACAATAAGGTCGCCGCTGGCCGCCACTGAAAAGTCGCTGTCTCGGAGCAGTTCGCCGCTGATAGTCATAGTCGCGCCGGCGGCGAAAACGCCTTTGGCAAGCCCCCCGTTGATTGCCGTGAGATCAGCTACAAGCGATGATGGTTGAATGCTGAACGTGCCGCCAAACAGCCAGTATTCAGTGCCCGTTGAGTTTGTGGTACTGAAGGTGAACGTATTAATGGATGCGGGACCGGAACCGGCTGGGTTAGTTACCTGAAACTGGTCAGTCGCTCCGTAGTACCACTTGACCGCGTCCAATTGTCCTTGAACATCGTCGACAAGTACTGCTGATGCGGGGTTGACAATCGCCGCGAGGGCAAGCATCACCACCCCTGATAAAAACCTCACACTGCTCATTCTCAATCTCCTCCATTCTTTTCCATATACATACACCACTCATTCCTACTGTGCGGAACACCCCTATCATACATGTCTCCGCACCACTACTAATTGAGTTCATTATGCCCGGCCGAGTTAGTGTTGATACTGTGGATATCCGCAGGTTTTTGCGAATTTCCTTCTATATGGCCAGTTTAGAAGTGAGGAAAAAAACGATAGATTTGCCATGTACTGCTGACGACCTTTAAGTGGCTTAATTACAAGGATTTACAGAATATCTGCCGGCCTGGTTTTAATTGCCGTTTTTTTAGGGAAACATCGCCATCGCCTTTTTAGTCAGTTCAACGGCATTATTGACGCCGAATTTATGGAATATGTGGCTTCGGTGAAACTCAATCGTCCGCAAGGCACAATCCAGCTTCTGCGCGATTGCCTTATTGCCGTTGCCTTCCAGAATGAGCTTGAGCACCTTTTTTTCAGTTTTGGTCAGTTTGAATCCCGCGGCTTGACCGTCATATTCATTGCGAGAAAGCGTCGCCTTTACCTTCTCTACAAACATCTCCCGGCTGAAAGGCTTTTCTATGAACTCCGCCGCTCCAATCTTGGTGGCGTAAACAGCCATCTGTATATCGCCGTATCCGGTTATAAGAATCACGGGAATCCAAGGAGCTACGCGCTTTATCCTGCTCAAAAGCTCAAGTCCGTCCATCCCTTCCATCTTCACGTCTGAAATGAGCAGATTGCACCCACTTTGCACAACCTCCGCAAGGCAGTTCTTCGCGTTTGCAAAACACGTCACTTCGTAACCCAGTTTGCTCAGGGTACCCACTATCGTCGTCCTCATCGTCGCCTCGTCATCGACAAAGAAAACTTTTTGGCGTGTCGATTTCACAGACAGTTCCTTTTCAGCATTCTACTTTAACGGCCAATTAACATAAAAGGTTGTGCCTTTCCCGGCAGTGCTTTTAACCCTGATTTCGCCGCCCATAGTTGTCAATATCCGACTAATAATTGGTAACCCCAGACCGAGACTTTTGCCCCCTCTATGGGTCTTGGTGCTGTAGAAGGGTTCGAATATCTTCCCGAGATTTTCTTTCGCTATGCCGCGGCAGTCATCGGAAAACGTCAGTTCAATATGCTTGTCTGTCTTCTCCGCGCTGATTACCAGCCGGTACCACTTTTTCTGGTCTGCCGCTTCGATTGCGTTCTCCGTAATATTAAGAACCATCTGCTCAAATGCGTTTCGGTGTCCCGCTATTGTCGGCAAAAATTTAAAATTCGTCACTTCAATTCTAATCTTCGCCCTCCTGGCCTTTAACCCCAGCGAGGATACCACTTCCTTGATTACGTCATAGGGAGAAAAATGCTCTACTCGGCCTTCAATCCATTGCCTGGTATATTCTCGCATTTTTTTAATTGTTTCGCCGGCCGCCTTGGTTTCCTTAAGGCATGTTTTCAGCAACTTGATTATTTTTCCCTTTTCAAAGCTGCCGCTCTCGAGCTCACCTGCCATCTCCTCCATAAGCACATTTATTATTGTCAGCGGCTGGCTGAGCTGATGCCCAACTATAGCGCCGAACAAATCCAGATATGCGCTTCGCCGCAGCTTGAAAAGCTCTTCCCGGTAATGACATAGCTCCGCTTCCGCCTTATTATGTTGAGTAACGTCTCTTGCGAATACCACTATTCCCGTGACTTTCCCGCCTAAGCCTTTCAGCGGATAGCCTGAAGTGCTGTAAATCCTCCCTTTGTCGTCTTCGTCGAAATATGTTACTGGCTCTCCTGTCGCCAGAATCCGTTCTGCTTTCGGCCGTCTTAACGCGATTGCTTTTGGCGGCATAGAGTCCCACGCGCATCGGCCAATAAGTTTCTCCATGGGCTGGCCAAACGCGTCTGCCATTCGTTCGTTCAAATCAATAAATTTGATGTCCCTGTCCACCATCGCTATCAAGTCACCAGATGCGTTTAACATCGTTTTGAGTATCTTTTTGCTTGCCTCCAGTTCCGTCTCTCGTTGCCTCAGTTCCGAAATATCTACAGCCGTTGCGCATTCTATTACAGGACGACCGCTTTTATCCTTCATTAACCATGTGCTCATAAGCATCGGAAATACCGTGCCGTCGCGATGTTTATGCCAAATCTCTTCGTTGTTCAGGCCTTTTCCTGTTTTTATAATGCGGTTTCTAACAGCCCTGATATGTTTCAGCTGCTCGGCGTTATGGAATATCTTCATATTCCTTCCCAGCAGCCCGCCGGCGTTGTATCCGTGCATTCTCGCGAAACTGTCATTTACATATAAGATGTCCCCCTTCACATTCGCAATCGCGCAGCCGTGATTCGCGGCATCGACCATTTGCTTGTATTTTTGCAGCTCTTCTTCAATTTCGTTGAATCTGGAAATATCGATAACTGATTTGGATTTGCTGTTTCGGCGCGCACCGGCAGCGCGGTTCTTTTTTCTATTCGATGCTTTTCGTGTTTTTCGCTGGTTTCGTCTCATTTCCTGCCCTTTGCATCCCGTTCTCTTGTATTTGACGATATTCTATTGCCTTTGGGCCTGTTCGTCAAGAGCAAAATGCTCAAACTTAGGGGTTTTTAAAGATTCATTCTCTCGATTCAGTCATTTATCGTAACATATTGTAGATGAATTAGTTACGTTTTCTATAATCAGTTGGTTGCGGCGGTAGTGTCTCCGATAGGCCTAAGCAAACACGTGCATCGACATTGCTAACAAGCCGAACATTTGGTTAGAGGAGGCATTTTGGGGGTCTTGTGGAGGATTTCTTAGAAATGATCGTCCTGTGAAATACGCCAAAAATCTTTCATTTATCCCAACTCCAATGACTAGTAAAAAAGCAATAGCATCTGTAACTGCTTTCATATGAAGAAGTTACGACAACCTGCTTCATCGAGACTAAAAGAGCAGGAAAAAAGCCCTAAGTTTGAGAAAATTGTATCTTGACAGCCATGGCGGTCCTGACTATATAGATACTTGGTGGTACATTTTTGTTCCGCCAAGTGGTACACTTTTACTCCGGCGTTTACAGATGGCTTCTCAACTGAGCTTGCATTTGAGAAATAAGGATTAATCCGAGCCATCGATTTGCAACAGAATTTGCAACAGACATGCTCGTTTGAGCTACGGTTACGCTTCGGTCAGCATCATAAGTCTTTATTTGACAAGTATAAACCGTTTATTCACAAATACTTACGAACGTACGTTTGGGACTCATAATCCATTGGTCGAAGGTTCGATCCCTTCCGGGCCCAGTCTTCGTTCACCGATTGATTGCGAACGAAGACTGTAACGGCGCAGCCCATAAGGGCGAAGCCGGACTCTTCACTCGGATTGGGTTTTGCTGTGCGGATTCTCCTGGGGGTAATGAATTTATGAACAGGGCCATCTTATTGCTGGTTGTTTGGTCGGCAGTCGTATTTGCGGGCGCTGATAGCGCTAAGTCGGCGGATTCGGCGAGCGTCAGGGCGGTATTCGCAAATCCGCCTGCGGAGTACAGCTCGGCGCCATTCTGGGTGTGGAACGATACGATGACCGACGAGCTGGTCGTTACAACGCTGCGTGATTTGGCGGGCCAGGGGATAAGACAGGTGTTCATACATCCGAGGCCGGGGCTGACTACGCCCTACTTATCGGAAGAGTGGTTTCGGCTGTGGAAAGTGGCTTTGGCGGAGGCGGGTCGCCTGGGAATAAAGGTATGGATTTACGACGAGAATTCGTATCCGTCGGGTTTTGCGGGCGGTTTTGTGCCGGAGCAGATGCCGGAGTCGAGAGGAGCAGGGCTGAAAATCGAGGAGGCAAACCAGCCGAAAAACTTGTCCGGGGATATCGTCGGGGTTTATCGTCGCAACGGCGAGAGCTACGAGAATATAACCGAGAAGGTGAAGGTTGGCGAGGCGAACGAGCAGTCGGCGTGTCTTGTGGCGAGGGTAATACAGGCCAAGCCCGGAGCGTGGTTCGCCAACAGAACATACGTCAACCTACTGACCGCGGGAGTGACGGATAAGTTTCTTGAAATAACACTGGACGCGTATAAGCGCGAAATCGGTGAAGAGTTCGGGAAGCGTGTGCCGGGTGTGTTTACGGATGAGCCGCATATTTTGCCGGCGGGCGGTCAGGCGTGGTCGAATGATTTGCCGGAAGTTTTCGAGAAAAGGTGGGGTTATTCGCTGAATGATAATCTGCCTGCACTTATCCGGCAGACGGGCGAATGGAAACGAGTGCGGCACAACTACCAGGCAAGCGTGCTTGAGCTGTTCATCGAGAGGTGGGGTAAACCATATTATGAATATTGCGAGAAGAACAATCTCGAGTTTACGGGACATTATTGGGAACACGAATGGCCGATATGCAACAAGGGTCCCGACAATATGGCGATGAGCGCATGGCAGCACAGGCCCGGCATCGACATACTGTTCAATCAATACAGCGAGGGCGTTCACGGGCAGGTGGGCAACGTTCGTTCGGTGATGGAAATTGCGAGTGTGGCCAATCAATTAGGCAGAAAGCGCACGCTTTGCGAGGCATACGGGGGAGCGGGGTGGGAGCTGCGATTCGAGGATATGAAGCTAATCGGGGACTGGCTGTTTGTGCTCGGTATCAACACAATGAACGAGCATTTGTCATACGCAAGCATCCGGGGAGCGAGAAAGGCGGATTATCCGCAGTCATTTTCATATCATGAGCCGTGGTGGGAAGGGTATCACGTTCCTGTCGGCTATTTTGCCCGCCTTTCGGCGACCATTACACAGGGGGAACAAATCAACGAGATACTTGTGATGGAGCCGACGAGCACGGCGTGGATGTATCAGCCGGATTCGAACCACAAGGGCTATCTTGAAAAAATCGGCGGCGAGTTTCAGCGGACGGTAGTATCACTCGCGAAACAACAGGTTGAATTTGATATCGGATGCGAGGACATGATTAGTCGCAACGGGTCGGTTGATGGGGCGACTTTGAAGGTGGGTCGGCGGGCCTACAGTGCGATTGTGCTGCCGGCGCTGATGGAAAACCTGAACAGCAGGACAATGGAGCTGCTGGAACAATACGCGGCCAACGGAGGGCAGTTGATTTGCTGCGGCGATGCGCCTTCGCTGGTAGATGGGCAGGCGAGCGAACGGCCCGAAATTCTGGCGAAAAGCATCGGCTTCAAAAAGGCAGCAGCTGGTGATTTAGCTTCGGTTTTATTGAGTCAGTCAAAAGACGGGTTTTCAATTAAAACCTCCGGCGACAATAACGGCATCCTGTTTCATCACAGGCGAAAGTTGGACGACGGAGAGCTGGTGTTTGCCGTCAACACGAGCATCAAATCGGCGTGCGGAGTCGTGATTGAATCCGCTGGCCGCGGCGTCGAGAAGTGGGACGCCGAGACGGGGAAGATTTCGCCATACGTATTCGAAAAATGCGACCGCGGCGTCAAAACGCAATTCGACCTTGCGCCGGCGGGCAGTATTTTATTGTTTATTTCCAATAAGCCGATTGAACCGGCAAAAGCCAGACCGGTCGTTGAGACAACGATAAAACCGGCCGGGCCGATGAAAATCAAACGCAAAGCCCCCAACATCCTCACGCTCGATTATCTCGACCTTACGCTGGGTGAAAAGACAACTCCTAAAATTTATTACAACAAGGCGGCGCAACTGACATTCGCCAAATACGGGATGAATGAAAATCCGTGGGACCACGGTGTGCAGTTCGGCGATGAGCTGATAAGCAGAAAGTTTGCCCCTGACAGCGGCTTTGAGGCGACATATTACTTTGTAATCCGGGGCGGGGCGCCCAAGCCGGTATACGCCGTGATTGAGAAGCCGGAGTTATACACGATTACCTGCAACGGCAAGCCGGTCAAGGCAACCAAGGGTTCGTGGTGGCTGGACAAATCGTTCGGCAAGATAGATATAAGCTCGGCGGTGAAGACCGGCGAAAACAAGGTGACGATAAAGGCCTGTCCGTTTACGGTATTTGAGGAAATAGCGGCGATTTATGTCCTGGGCGATTTCAGGGTCGAGCCGAATGACCCGGGTTTTGTGATTGTGCGTGATGAGCCGATGCAACTGGGGCCGTGGAACAAACAGGGGTATCCTTTTTATGGAGACGGCGTGTCATATAAGCAGCAGTTCAATGTGCGGCAGGCAAGCGGCAGGAGCTTTGTTCGGCTGACTAACTGGTACGGCAGCGTCGCGAAGGTTCTGGTTAACGGCAAAGAAGCAGGGTATATCTGGCATCAGCCGTGGCAGTGTGAAGTTACGGGTCAAATAAAGAAGGGCAATAACGAAATAGAAGTCATTGTCATTGGGACGCTGAAGAACACACTGGGGCTTCATCACAGCAGGCAATCGCCCGGGCAGGTCAGTCCGTCGGCTTTCAGGGAAGCTCCGCCCGTCGGCCCGCCGGCAGGCAACAAATATAACACAATCTCATACGGTCTATTTGAGCCGTTCGAGCTGGTGATGCAATAGGCGATTCCTGATGAACGGGTTTGAGATTTAAGATTTGAGAGCAGCCCCCCTGTCGCAAAACCAAAGTAGCAACTTGCCGGAGGCAGGCGGGAGGATGAGGAAGTATCGCTGCGCTTCGAGAGACAAACGGAGTGGGGATTAAATTATGAGGAAAAGGCAGGAAAATTTTGGTTTGAGGGGATTTGTTTTGTAGATTTTATACGTGTTGTTTTTTATGCGGAGGGGTGGGTAAAACAGATTCGGCCCTTTCGGACGGATGATAAAAAGCCATAGATCGTCCTCGACAAAAACAAAATATAGCAGGAAACGGCCCGAGGGGGCGGGCGGTTTCGGTCACTTCGGTGTTGTCGGATTCGCAATCTGCTGCCTCAGAAAGGGGGTTTGTGATTATGTCCTGATTATGAGGAAAAGAGGATTACGGCGAAAAATCGCCGGAAATAAAGTAGTTTTGTTTTTTTTTGAACCGCAACATAAGAATTTAACTGGATGGGGAGTAATAATGAACAAGTTCTTTAAAATCGCAGCGTTAACAGTTTCATTAATCATCTTCACAGTCGGCGGCCCAGCGGTATTAGCAGGCATGGGCAACAATATGCCCAGCGGCCCGCACTACGAATTAGGGCTTATCGGCCGGCCGAATGTTTTCAATGGTTCAGGCGCAACCGACAGCAGCCGCCACACCATATTTATCCCGCTGGATTCGCAGGGTTACGTGGACGGTAAGGTAAAGCTGTATGTTACACAAAAGGGGACCGATTTTGTCGTCGTGGACGGCGACGCAACGGCCGACGGCGTGGCGAAATTGAATCTCCCGGAAGGGTATTATGCCGTATTTTGCCGGGCATTAGGCAAACCGGGCGGCAATATAAATTTTACGGCGTGGTTCACTTACTGGCTCGATGACGCTAACCAGATGCTTTCAGACGCTATCTGGATGGGCAACGTTGACCTGACCAGGGCAAAAGGCAAATCGCCGACAGTCGAAATCTCGAAGCTGTTCTATTATACGGGTTGTCTCATCTACGACCCGGACGGCACAGCGGCCAGCGGCGATGAGTATCAGGTTTGCTATTCGAACGAATGGGTTTTCGACGTTGACGGGTTCAACGAATACTGGTGGGATATCGCAAACAATGGCCTGAAGCGGCTTGAAATCAGATTTTATCCTGTTGAAGCAGGATACGTTCCGCCGCCTCTGCCTTAACAATAGAGCTGCATAAACAGCATCACTGTTTGTCCGGCAGTATAAAAGGGAGGTCTAAAGACCTCCCTTTTTTTGGAAATCGGGTAGTGAAGTTAGTTTTGAATGATGAGGAAGTAACCCCTCAATAAATCCGCCATAGGCGGACAAGTTGCGGAGTTAAATTTTACAATGAGATTGCAAAACGGGTCGGGGAAGATATACTTACATAATAATAAGCAAATTTTGGGGAATGAATATGTCGGAACGGAATCCTAAGGCGGATTCGACAAGCCCGCTGGAGCGGGCAAGCTCACCACGTGTAGTCGTTGTCGGCAGCGCATACGTTGACCTCGCGATAAAATGCGCAGAGACGCCGACGGCAGGCCGGACGACGGCAGGCACGGCGCTATCGTTGACGGCGACGGGGCCGGGAGTCAATCAGGCCATCGAGGCGGCACTCTGCGGCTGCAAGGTGCATTTA
>Ga0315286_10006750_pt1 | contig 11177 bp, 9 predicted proteins | sample YL17G10_0_MG_FD_205038 | JGI IMG/M metagenome (GOLD analysis project Ga0315286, IMG submission 205038) | Sediment microbial communities from Yellowstone Lake, YNP, Wyoming, USA - YL17G10_0 | ecosystem: Environmental > Aquatic > Freshwater > Lake > Sediment | place: USA: Wyoming | collected...
GCCGGCCGATCTTGCTGTATCTCGGTGGCGGATCGGATGGCCTGGAAATCAAGTCGGGCGACGCCTATCTCGACAACTTCATCGTCGAGACCGGCGGCACCGCCGGGGCGGTCCTCAGCGACGTCCATCGGTTCTGGTCCCCGACCTTGCGGCGTCACTTCTACACGATTGATCTCAGCGAAAAGGACAAGCTCGTCACCAACTACCCCAAGGTCTGGACGTACGAAGGGCCGGTGTTCAAAGTGGCCGCCACGCAGGACTCGACGGGCCTGGCGCCGGTCTACCGGTTCTGGTCCCTCAAGGGCCAGGGTCACTTCTACACGATCGATCCGGCCGAGAAGAATCTACTCTTGGACAAGTACTCGCGGGTTTGGGCCTTTGAAGGCGTCGCGTTCTACGCCTATCCGGAAGGCAAACGACCGGCGGCGAGCAAGCCGGTCTATCGGTTCTGGCGGCCCAAGGACAACGGCCACTTCTATACGATCAGCACCAGTGAAAGGGATTTGCTGATCAAGAACTATCCTCGCATATATACACTCGAGGGCGTGGCCTTCTACGCCTACGAGTGACCGTCGCGAGCGGTCCGGAAATGGCGGCCCCCGGCCGGATTGGGCGCCATGCTTGCACTTGTGTGAGCGCGCCCCCGCTCATGAGTTCGGCACGTCCGCGCAAGCGTAGACATGGCGCCGGCGCATGAGGCGGAATCCCGTTACTTCTTCTCGTGGATGTGCCTTGTATACAGTGAAGGGCAGTTGTGGAAGGTACATGAAAATGAAAACTGCGGGTGTGGGAGGTGATCCGATGAGACCGACACTTCGATGGCTCACGGTCGCGGCGTCATTGCTGCTGACTTTTGGCCTGTGCGGTCCCGGCCGGGCCGCCGTCTCCACGCATCTCTCCTGGGGCCAGATTGCCCAGAGCCGGCTGTACGACGACCCGAACCTGGCTGCCCCGCTCCATCTCTTCATGATGCAGCTCGAGACGGACGCCAGCGTCAGCTACGTGGAGTTCCTCACCCCGGCGGGCTTCCTCGATGTGATTCCTTCCGACGAGTACACCGCCTCCGGCGACATCGAGACGTATCACTGGATCGACGCCGATTCCACCCACGTGTGGGAGTATTGGGGGTACTTCGAGGACCCCGCCGTCCTCGACGATTACGGCGACGGCCTGTACGTGGTGATCGTCCACTACACCAACGGAACCAAGGAGCAGACGAGCGTCTGGTACGGAATCCCGGGGTCGAGCCAGCCGATCCCGACACCGACGCAGAGACCCAAGCTCCTCTGGCCGCCTTACGATGACGTCGTGGCCTCTCCGGTGAGCTTCACGTGGGAGCCGGTCACGGACCCGAGTGTCGGCGACATCTATCTCAACGTCCTTGATCCCGGCAGCGAGTACGTCGTCTCGGACGTGTACGACGTGGACGCCACCGCCTCGGACCCCTACAGCCTCAACGAGGGCCGGTACCAGATCGAGTTTGCCCTGGAGCACTTCTACGCCACCACGAACCTCGACGGTATTCCGTTCGACCTGCTCAAGAGCAGCACGGTGTTGCAGCCGTTCGAGGTGGTGGCTGCCCGCGTGTACCGCTTCTGGTCGCCCGTCACGGGCCGGCATTTCTACACGATCGACGAGGCCGAGAAGAACAAGCTCATCAACAGCTACTCTCATGTCTGGACGTTCGAGGGGCCGGTCTTCTACGCCTGGGCCACGCAGTACGATCCGAACATGATGCCGGTCTATCGGTTCTGGTCGAACAGGTCGAGTTCCCATTTCTACACGCTCAGCGAAAGTGAGAAGAACAAGCTCGTCACCACCTATTCGCACGTCTGGGCCTACGAGGGCGTCGCCTTCTACGCCTACGGGCCGAACAATCCGCCGGCCGATACCAGTCCCGTCTTTCGTTTCTGGAACGCCTCCGACAGCACGCACTTCTACACGATCGATCCGGGTGAAAAGGACAAGCTGGTCAACCGGTATCCGGACATCTACACCTTCGAGAGGATCGCCTTCTACGCGTGGCCGTGATGGTTGTCCTTGCGTGACGGCCCTCGTTGGATTAGAGTAGGCCGCGACAATCGAAGGCAAGGACAATGGCTGATCTGAAGGAGGTAAGAACGATGAGCAGCAGCAATCCCATGTCGAGGCGCAACCTCTTGAAGAAATCGCTCGCCGGAGCAGCGATCACCTGCAGCGGACGGACGACGGTACAGGCCGCGAATCCGCAATCGAGCAGTCCCCTGAGACTGGGCGGTCCGGTGTTCGAGAAGTACAAGGACCCGCAGGGCTGGGTCGCCGCCCTCAATAAGCTCGGTTACACGGCGGCCTACTGTCCCGTCGGCCCGAGCGCCGGCGACGCCGACGTCAAGGCCTATGAGGAGGCGGCGAAGAAGGCCGGCATCATCATCGCCGAGACCGGGGCGTGGAGCAACCCGATCAGTCCCAAGGCCGAGGAGCGCAAGGCCGCCCTGGAGAAGTGCCGGCAGCAGTTGACCCTGGCGGACCGCATCGGCGCCCGCTGCTGCGTCAACATCTCCGGCTCGCGCGGCGAGCTCTGGGATGGCCCGTCACCGAAGAACTTCACGCCAGAGACCTTCGACATGATCGTCGAAACCACCCGCTCGATCATCGACGCGGTCAAGCCGGCGCGGGCGTTCTTTGCCTTGGAGACGATGCCCTGGGCCTACCCGGACTCGCCGGACTCGTACCTGAAGCTGTTCAAGGCGATAGATCGCAAGCAGTTCGGCGTACACCTCGACCCCGTGAATCTCGTGTGCAGTCCGCAGCGCTATTACGCCAGCGGCCCACTGATCCGCGAGTGCTTCGAGAAGCTCGGCCCCTACATCAAGAGCTGCCACGCCAAGGACATCCTCCTGCAGGAGAAACTGACCACGCATCTCGACGAAGTCCGCGCCGGCACCGGCGGCCTGGACTACGCCGTATACTTGAAAGAGTTGAGCAAGTTCCCCGGCACCCCGTTGATGCTGGAGCACCTGTCGAAAGCCGAGGACTACGACAAGGCCGCCGCCTACATCCGAGGCGTCGCCAAGGACGCAGGCCTGTCGTTTGCGTGAAGACTCCTGTCTCACACAAGCTAAGCCTGAGTCTCCGCACCACAACTGGAAGGCCCGGTGGTGGAGGGGCGCAGCATGCCATCCTCCATTTCGAGGATTCGATCGAAGATGTCCAACGCTCGATGGTCGTGTGTCACGACGATGACCCCGGCCTTCTGCTCGTGTGCGACCATGCGGAACAGTTCCATCACCTGGCGTCCTCGATGGCTATCGAGAGCGGCAGTAGGCTCATCGGCCAAGATTAGGCTGGGGTTGTTCGCCAGTGCCCGGGCCACGGCCACACGCTGCTGCTGGCCGCCGGAGAGCGTGGAGGGCAGGCTGTGCGAGCGGTCGGCAACGCCCAGGTAATCCAGGAGCTCCAGGGCGCGTTTTCGGGCTTTCCGTGGACGGACATCGTTGATTTCCAATGCCACCTGCACGTTTTCCAGGGCGCTCAGAAACGGAATCAGGTTCGCTTTCTGGAACACGAATCCCAGGTATTTCCGGCGAAAGGCACGAATATCAACCAGTGGCCTTGGTCCATCCATGACCAGGCAACCGCTGATGGTGATTTTGCCGGACGTGGGCGGGTTGATTAGGCCGATGGCGGTCAGAAGCGTCGATTTGCCCGCACCGCTCGGCCCCAGCAGTGCCACGATTTCGCCGCGCCGGACGTGGAACGAGACCTCGCGCATGGCGACCACCTCGGTATTGCCCCGGCCGTAGATTCTCGTGAGCGACTGGGCCACAACCGAAGGGGCATCGGATTGGATGATCGTCCTCATGACAGAATCTCGTTGGGCTGAACGGACATCGCCTTCCAGATGCCCAGGAGGCTGGAGAGGACGGAAATTGCCAGAACGATGAGCGCAAGCTGCACCAGGTTCTCGGTGGTAATGGCCACACGCCGGGGAAAATAAGGAAACACCCAAAGCCCGATCCAGTACGCCAAACCGTAGCCCAGAGTACCCAACAGTAGCGCCTGTTGTAAGATCAGCGCGACGACAGTTCTGTTCCGCGCGCCCATCAGCTTGAGCATGGCGATGTCATGGATCTTATCGAGGGTCAGGGTGTAAAGAATGAGCGTCATGATGATGGCGGAAACGATCACCAACAGGTTGCGGAACAAACCAAGTTGCCTACGGTTGCGCTCGATGCTTTTGAGCATCAGGTCACGCTGGGCGTTGTTGGGATAGACGGTCACGTCGCTCCAGCCGGAGATCACCTTCGCCACGCGAGCGGGATCGACACCCGGCGCCACGTTCACCATGATTGCGCTGACGTTTTGCGTGCCCAAGGCAGGAAGCTGGGAGGTGGGTCCGGTGGCCCGCTCCAGTAATGTGGGCTGCGTGTTCCCCAGGTCCTGCTTCTTCAGCCGTGACCTCCGCGCCTCCCGCTCCAGGCGGATCGCTTCTCCCGGCGTATCGTATTGGATGGCAATCGAATCCGGGATCGTAAAGAACGCGAAACCATCACCGGACGGGCCCGTCATGCCTGTCGTGATGCCCACGACAGTATAGACATCCTTGCCCAGAGGGATGCAGTCGCCCAGGTGCAGGCTCAGGGTGCGGTCGGCCAACATCTCGTAATGTGCCTGCCCCATCGCCCGCCCAGCGATCAGCGGCAACTCGTTCCCGTTGTCGCCGGGCCAAGCCAGTCCCTGCACAACGATGCGTAGCGGCTTGCCTTGATATTCGCGCTGAATGGTGTGTGAGACGAAGGCCCGCGCACGAGCGACCCCCGTGACCGCGTAGACCCGATCTTCGAGACTCCACGGAATCCGTGAGATTTCCGCAAACGGCCCGCGCGTTCCTCTTTGCACGACCCAGAGGTCGGCCTTGGCTCGATTGAGAAAGTTCAGCGCATCTTCACTGAGCCCCTGGTAGATCCCTGCCATGCCCATGACGATCATCAACAACAGGCCGATGCCCACGGCGGTGAGCAGGAAGCGGCTCAGCTTATGCCGGATATCTCGGATCGCCAGATTCATCGTGCAATCACCACCCGCCGACCTGGCTGCAATTTCTTGGCTTGAGCTTCGCTTGCCATGAGGACCGTATCGTTTTCGGCAAGCCCGTTGGCAACTTCCACAGAGTCCCTGCCCGTCATGCCGAGTTCGAGGTTCCGCCAGCTTGCCTTGCCGCCCTCGTTCACCATGACTCCAGCCCGGCCGTCGCGCCAACGGATCATCTTGCCGGGGATCCGGACCACGTTGTCTTTCTTGCCGGTCACGATGAACACTTCCGCCCGCTGCCCCACCGCCCACCTCTGCGGCAATTTCTCCGGCGCGACATCGACCAGAAACTCGCGTGTCTCCCGATCCACTTCGGGACTCACGCGGATCACCGGGCCCCCGTAGTCTTTTCCCGGCTCGGAGCGAAAGACGATTCTGGCCTTCTGGCCGGGCTTCACAGCGGCCATGAAGGACTCATCCACCCAAGCGGAAACCCAGATGTCCTTGGTGGATATCAATTGAAAGATGGAGGCGCCCGGAACAACGATGTCCCCCAAGTCGCGGTCCCGCCGGGTGATCAGTCCGTCAAACGGACTGTAGATGTTCGTGTCGGCCAGCCGGGCGTTCTGGTAATCCAGCGTCCGCTCTGCCGCAACAATTTGCTTCTGGGCCTCGGTGACGGCGGCGACTGCTCTCGCCTCCTCGGCTTCCGCCACCTGGAGGAGTTCCCGGTTCTTATCCAAGGCGGATTCCGAAGCGAATTGCTTGGCTTGAAGCTGCGATTGACGATCATATTCCAGTTTTGCCTGGACTCGGACCGCCTCCGCCCGCTTCTGATCTGCCTGGGCACGCTCATGGGCGGCGCGTGCAGCCTCCAAGTTGGCCTTGGCAATGGCCTGCTGCTCTCGCAGGTCGGAATCATCGAGGCGGGCCATAAGCTGACCTTTGGCGACCGTGTCGTTCTGGTCCACCGTCAGCGCAACTAATCGGCCTTGGATCTTCGGGCTAATCGTCGCTCTGGTGTGTGTGGTCAACGTCCCAGCCCCCAGAACCGCCGCTTCGATAGGGCCTCGCTTGACCGTGAGAACCGACACTGTGATCGGGGCCAGCCTCACGTAGTAGAAGACGGCGGCCAGAATCGCCGCGACAATCAGAAAACGCAGGATGTAACTCAGGTATTTTCTCATATCATAGGAAAAGGGTCGAAACGGCAGCGCCCACCAGTACCACCCAGAGGATGTCCACCTTGAGGCGCAGGGCCGTAAACGCCGCCACCGCCAACACAACAGCCGGAATTGACCAGGACGCGACAAGGCTGAAGTTGATGGTCACAGCCATGAGCAGTCCCACGAAGGAAGCAAGCACGCCGCGCAACGCCCGGCGAAACCAGGGCGAGTGTTGCAGGCGGTCGAGGTATGGAACCGTCACCAGCACCATCAGGAACGACGGCGTGAAGATGCCTATCGTGCCGACGAGAGCGCCCAGCACACCCGCGACCTGATAGCCGACGAATGTGGCCGTGATGACAATCGGCCCCGGCGTCACCTGGCCCAGAGCGATACCGTCCATAAATGTCCTGCTGTCCAGCCAGTGACGCACGCCCACGACCTCGTGGAGCATCAGCGGCACAGAGGCGAACCCACCGCCGAAGGCGAAAAGGTCCACTTTGAGCATGAGCGTGGCCAAGTCGAATAGCCGCCGCTCCAGCAGATACAGGACCGCAAGCCCGGCGGCAACCAGCAGTGCCAGCATTCCCGCGAGGGCGAGCGTTTGCCGCCCGGTGTCAGGGCTGTCAGCGATGGAAGTCCTGATGGGAAGGTTGACCCCTTGGTACAGCGGGATACTCAGTGCGGCTGAGGCGACGATGGCGACAATCGGGCTGCCGTGGAAGACGAGGAGTGCCGCCGCACCCGCCGCCAGGATCGCGTCCCGCCCGTTCTTGATCGAACTGCGGCCAAAGCTCAACGTGGCATTGGCGATGATGGCGATCACGATCATGTGCAGACCCTGGAATGCCGCAAGCACCGGCTGAAAGTCTCGTCCCGTCTGGTACGCCGCCGACAGGCCGGCCATGAGCGCAAAGGCAGGCAGGCCGAACCCCACAAAGGCGGCAAGAGCACCAAACCGTCCGCCGGCACGAAGCCCGACATAGGCCGCCGTCTGCATGGCCGTCGCGCCGGGGATGGACTGGCACAATGCCGCGCCATCCTCGAAGGTCTCTTGTGAGAGCCACTGGTTTTTCTTCACCGCCAGGTCGCGGATGTATGCGACCATTGCCGGCCCGCCGAACGCCGTCAAGCCGAGACGAAGAAACGCCAAGAACAGTCGGCCGGTCGGCACGCACGTCCCTGGTTGGCCCTGCCCGGTGATCGTCGGCAATTCGCTGATATTCTCTTGGCCGTTGTTCACGAGAAGCCTTTTCTACTCATCCGGCCGCAACAATCCATCGGTCGCCTCACGCCATCGAGCCAACATCTTCTCGTCGATATGATGGTGGACGAGTCAATGCGGATACTCTATTGGATCATGGCCAAGGGTCAAGAGGAAAAGGGCAAGAGGAACACGGCCCATCCTGATCGGGATTCGGAAACCGCAGATTTTTGCGAAAAAAGGGGTTGCAGGGGTCTTGGAGGGCGTTTATACTCCACTTGTTGGTTTTTGCGGGCGTAGCTCAGTGGTAGAGCACCACGTTGCCAACGTGGGTGTCGTGAGTTCAAGCCTCATCGCCCGCTGTATAGGAGTGTTTCCTACGGACGGGGCCCTCTATCCGCACCCTCGTGCGATGGAGCCCGTATAGTATCGGCGAGTTACCGGCTAGGTGGTAGTTTGGCATTGGTCGTCGATACGTTGAAGCCCCGCGGCAGTCGCGGCGGGGTCGGATACGTTCACCTGGCTAAGGGGAATCTATTCCCCTGGGGCCTTTTTTTGTTTTTGGCCGATGAACTTCTGAAGAATGGAAATTAGGCTTGCGTGAGGGAGGAAAGATCACGAAGCTGATTTACCTCCATTTTTCAGAAGTTCAGGGCAGGAATTAGGATCAACCCTTTTGGGAGTGCCGCCATGGCGGATGAGAACGAAGAAACAACGGCCTCCGAGCAGGAGGAAGGCACGCAGGACAGTGAGCAGCCGAGGACCGCGAAGAACACCGTGGCGGTCGAGGACGTCGGGCCCTGCAAGAAGAAGGTGGTCGTCGAGGTCCCGGAAGAGACGATCAAAGAAGTGGTCGACGAGCAGTACCGGGAGCTGCGCCGCGATGCGGTGCTGCCGGGCTTTCGCAAGGGCCGGGCCCCGCGCCGGCTCCTGGAGAAGCGATTCGGCAAGGAGACCGGCGAGCAGGTCAAGCTCAAGCTGCTGGCCGAGGCCAGCGAAGCCGCGATCCGGGACCAGAAGCTGGACGTCCTGACCGATCCGGACATTGATTACCAGCACATCGAGTTGCCCGAGGCCGGTGCGCTGAAGTTCGAGTTCGCGGTTGAAGTCCGGCCCCAGTTCGATCTGCCCGCGTTGGAGGGCATCCCCGTAAACCGGCCCAAGCTCGAGGTGACCGAGAGCCAGATCGACCGCGAGATCGAGCAGCTTCAGCGGTGGTCGGGCGTCTGGACGCCGCGGGAAGGTGGTACGGTCGAGCGGGACGATCAGGTGATTGCCGGTGTCCGGCAGAACCTCGAGTTGACGGACGAAGAGAAGGCCCGGCAGACCGCCCAGGTCGAGGGCAAGGCCCAAGGCAAAGAGGCGGAACCGACTTACATTCCCGAAGCCGAGACCAAGCTGGACAACGCCGAGATCTACGTCCGCCCGAATGGGTTCGTCGGAGCGGTACCCGTCGAGAAGCTGGATGAGCTGCTGGTCGGCGCCGCCGTCGGCGACAGGAAAACGGCGACCATCGAGATCCCCAAGACATACTTCCGGGAGGAGCTCCAGGGCCGAAAAGCCAATATCGAGATCGAGGTCAAGGAGGTCAAGTACCTCAAGCCCGCGGAGATCAATGAGCAGTTCCTGCAGCGATATGGCGTCCAGAGCGCGGACGAGCTGCGGGACCGCGTTCGGGACAATCTGCAGGCCCGGGTCGAGTCCCAGGTCCAGACCGACATGAACGAGCAGGTCTATCAATACCTGCTCGACAACACGAAATTCGATCTGCCGGTGGACATCGTGGGCCGGCAGGCCGGCAGCGTCCTGCAAAGGCAGTACATGAACCTGCTGTCTCGCGGCCTGAGCCGTCAGCAGGTCGAGGAGCAGATGGACCACCTTCGAGCCGGCAGCGAGGAGCAGGCCAAGCAGCAGCTCAAGACCTTCTTCATCATGGACAAGGTGGCCGAGAAGCTCGAAGTGGAGGTCAGCGAAGAGGAGATCAACGGGCAGATCGCCCGCGTGGCGATCCAGCGGGGCCAGCGCCCGGAGAAACTGAAGGAGCAGATGGAGCGCGACGGCTCGCTCTCCCAGTTCCGGCTGGACATCCGCCAGGGCAAGTGCATCGGCAAGCTCCTCGAATCGGCGAACATCGCCGAGAAACCCCCCGAAGAGAAACCAGAGAAGGGCAAGAAATCGAAGAAGAAATCCGCCGCCGGACCCGAACAGAAGAAGGCAGAGCAAGAAAGTGGATCGAAGTTTGAAGTGTGAAGTCAGAGGCGGGAAGCAGCTTCTTCAAACGTGAAACTTCACACTTGAAACCCTCTTGATAAGGATTGCGTGATGTCTGTGAAAGACGATTACCTTAGGCACATCAACCGGGATACCGGCATATACGATCAGTACGGCCAGTACCAGCGCTATCGGCAGATGAGTTTGGACGATATGCTGCTGGAAAACCGCATCATCTTTCTCATCGGCGAGATCAACTACGCCCGCGCCACCGAGGTCATCATGAAGATGCTGTACCTCGACAACCTGAAAAAGGGCCGGGAGATCAGCCTGTACGTCAACTCGCCGGGCGGCGCGGTGGACGACACGCTGGCGATCTACGACACGATGCGGTTCGTCAGCTCGCCCATTGCGACCTACTGCATCGGCCGGGCGCAGTCCGGCGGGGCCGTGGTTCTGGCAGCGGGCAGCAAGGGCAGCCGTTTCGCCCTGCCTCACGCCAAGATCATGCTGCACCAGCCGTGGGGCGGCGTCACCGGGCAGGCCTCCGATATCAAAATCCAGGCCGAGGAGATCCTCAAGGCCAAGCAGACGATCAATCGGCTCCTGGCCGAGCACACCGGTCAACCGATCGAAAGGATCATGGCGGAGACGGAGCGGGACCGGTACATGACCGCCGACGAGGCCAAGGAATACGGCCTGATCGACGAGGTCCTCCACGAGGATGGGCAGCAGAAGTCCAGCGACGCCAAGAAAATCGCGGCACAGGCCCCGCAAGAGAAAGAAGAGAAGAAGGATCAAGGCACGTAGTTTCCGCCGCGAGGCGGACCCTTTGTCCTGATGATGCGGCTGGGCCCAACTGTAAGGAAATGGATAGAATGAACATGGACGAGATTTTGGTACCTGTAGTCATTGAAAAGACCGGCCGGGGCGAGCGCGCCTATGACATCTACTCCCGGCTGCTGAAAGACCGGATCGTCTTTCTCGGCGGTCAGGTCAACGATTCCGTGGCCAACCTGATCATCGCGCAGATGCTGTTTCTCAGCAATGAGGAGAGCAAAAGCGATATCCACTTTTACATCAACTCGCCGGGCGGCGTCATCACGGCCGGCTTGGCGATCTACGACACGATGCAATTCCTGCGGTGCGACGTCGCCACGTACTGCATCGGGCAGGCCGCCAGCATGGGCGCGGTCCTGCTGGCGGGCGGGGCGGCGGACAAACGGTTCCTGCTGACCAACAGCCGCATCCTGCTCCATCAGCCGCACGTCATGGGCATCCTGGAAGGCCAGGCCACCGATCTCGACATCGAGGCCCGCGAGATTCTGCGGCTGCGGGAGCGGATCTCCTATATTCTGGCGCACCACACCGGCCAGGACCCTGCCAAGATCGAGAAAGACACGGACAGGAACCTGTGGCTCAGCGCCGAGGAGGCGGTCAGCTATGGCTTGGCCGACCAAATTCTCCAAAAGGCCCCCGAGATCGTCAGAAACGAGCAGGAACCGGACCGGCAATAGGCAGCAACGGGTGAAGCCGATGAGCAACAAGTCGAACGAATCCCGCAGGTCGTATGGGTTCCGCGGGCA
>Ga0315286_10006751_pt1 | contig 11174 bp, 11 predicted proteins | sample YL17G10_0_MG_FD_205038 | JGI IMG/M metagenome (GOLD analysis project Ga0315286, IMG submission 205038) | Sediment microbial communities from Yellowstone Lake, YNP, Wyoming, USA - YL17G10_0 | ecosystem: Environmental > Aquatic > Freshwater > Lake > Sediment | place: USA: Wyoming | collected...
ACCTGCTGTTCCAGTTCTACCTGACGTCGGCGCGCGGCCTGCCCGTGGCCGTGGGCAGCACGGACCTGGTGCAGCAGGAGCTCAAGCGGCTCGGCCCGATGTCCGCGGGGCAGCGCAACGTGTTCATCGCCTTTGCGGCGACCGTCGTGTTGTGGGTCGCGCCGGGCCTGTTCGCGATCCTGGGCGTCGATCAAACGGCGCTGGCGAAGGGCTACGCGGCGGCCATGCCGGAGGGCGTGGCCGCGATGGTCGGGGCCTTCCTGCTCTTCCTGCTGCCGACGTCGTGGAAGGACCGGCGATTCACGCTCGCGTGGGCCGACGCCGTGAAGATCGACTGGGGCATCGTGATGCTGTACGGCGGCGGGCTCGCCCTCGGCGAGTTGGCTTTCTCCACGGGATTGGCCACGGCCATGGGCCAGGCCGTCACGTCGTGGCTGCCCTCGCACACGACGCTGGCGCTCACGGTCCTGTTCACGGGGTCCGCCATCCTCCTGTCGGAAGCCGCGTCGAACACGGCGTCGGCCAACATGATCGTGCCGATCGCCATCGCCGTGGCGCAGGCGGCGGGCGTGCGAGCGATCGAGCCGGTCCTGGGCGCCACGCTCGGCGCGAGCATGGGCTTCATGATGCCCATCTCCACGGCGCCCAACGCCATCGTCTACAGCTCCGGCTTCATCCCCATCGGCAAGATGGTGCGGTACGGCGCGATGCTCGATGTCGTGGCGTTCGTCACGATCGTCGTCCTGGTGATGACGCTGGCCCCCCTGCTGTTCTGATCCGCGCGGACGGCCGCCGCGATCGCCTCGTCGTCAGCGCCGCCGGGCGGGCACGCGCGACGCCACGCACGCCGCGTCGCGGATGCGGAACTGCTCGTACACGCGCGGCGACAGGCTGTCCACCGGAGTCGCGAGCAGGCGCACGTACAGCGTATCGGCGCACGCCTCGGTCGCGGCGGGTTGGCGCGTGACCAGCGGCGCGACCTTCTCCGAGGGGATGTCCTCGGGGCCGTGGTAGCAGGCCGCGCAGACGGCGCAGGCGGCGATCGCGAGTACGGTGAGCACCAGTCGCATGCGGACTCTCCTTGTGCGGTTGCCGCGGGAGCGCGTAGGCTAGCCGGTCTCGACCGCGTTGCGCAACCGCGCCCCCACGGTGCGTCCGTGGGGTTTCCGATGCCGACGTGTCACTGGGCCTGCGGATGCTTGGGGCTGACGGCTGAGGGCTCTACCCCTTATGGCACGCCGCCCGCAGCCCCGGCGCACGCTCCTCCAGTTCCGGCCTCACCGACATGCAGGTCTGGTCCTTCGCGGAATGCTGGCACCGCGGATGGAACGGACAGCCCGGCGGCGGGTTCACGGGTGAGGGCGGGTCGCCGGGCAGGACGATGCGCGGGCGTTGGGTGACCGGGTCCGGCACCGGCACCGCGGAGAGGAGCGCCTGGGTGTAGGGATGCCGCGGCCGCGCATACAACGCCTCCGCCGGCCCCTCCTCCACGATGCGGCCCAGGTACATCACCGCCACCCGCGGTGCGACGTGGCGCACCACCGCGAGGTCGTGCGAGATGAAGAGGTAGGAGAGCCCGCGCCGCGCCTGCAGGTCCATCAGCAGGTTCAGCACCTGCGCCTGCACCGACACGTCCAGCGCCGACACCGGCTCGTCACACACCAGCAGCTCCGGCTCCACCGCCAGCGCCCGTGCGATCCCGGCCCGCTGCCGCTGCCCCCCCGAGAACTCGTGCGGGTAGCCGTGCGCCGCGTCGGCCGAGAGGCCCACTTCCTCGAGCAGCTCCCGCACCCGCCGGTCCGCCGCCGCCCCCTCGGCGAGCTTGTGGATGGTCAGCCCCTCGCGGATCGCGGCGCCGATGGTCATCCGCGGGTTCAGCGACGCGTACGGGTCCTGGAACACGATCTGGAGCCGCCGCCGCATCCGCCGCAGCTCGGCAGGCGCCAGCGCGAAGAGGTCCTGCCCGTCGAATCGCGCCGTCCCCGAGGTCTTGTCCACCAGCCGCAGCACTGCTCGCGCGAGCGTCGTCTTCCCGCACCCCGACTCGCCTACGAGGCCCAGCGTCTCCTGGCGTCCGACCGCCAGGGTCACACCGTTGACCGCCTGCACGATCTCTCTGTGCGAGCCAAAGAGTCCTGTGCGGCGCGTGAAGTGGACGGTGAGGGCGTCTACCTCCAGAAGATCGCGTACCGGCGTACCGGCGTACGGGCGTACCGGAGTCGTCACGGGGCTCCGCCGCCTTCGCCTTGCTGATCCCGGTGCGCTGGTACGCCGGTGCCCCGGTACGCTTCGTCCTCCACCAGCCAACATCTCGCCTTGCGGCCATCACCCGAGGGCAGCAGCGGCGGCATCTCAGCGTTGCACCGGTCGAACGCGAAGGGGCAGCGCGGGTGGAAGCGACATCCTCCTGGCCAGGCCGTCGCGGGCGGCACCTGGCCAGGGATCGCCGCCAGGCGCTCCCGCAGCTGGTCGAGCCGCGGCACCGCCGCCATCAGCCCCTGCGTGTACGGGTGCAGCGGGGCCGCGAAGAGCGCCTCGGTGCCCGCCTCCTCGACGATCTGCCCGGCGTACATCACGTACACGCGCCGCGTCCGCTCCGCGACGAGACCGAGGTTGTGGGTGATCAGCAGGACGGCCATCCCCATCTGCCGCTGCAAGCCGTCGAGCAGCTCGAGGATCTCCGCCTGGATGGTGACGTCGAGCGCCGTCGTCGGCTCGTCGGCGATGACGAGGTGCGGCCGGCAGGCGAGGGCGATGGCGATGAGCACCCGCTGGCGCATCCCGCCCGAGAGCTGGTGCGCGTAGCCGTCGGCGCGCCGCTCGGCATCGGGGATGCCCACGGCGCGGAGCATCTCGAGCGCGCGCCGCTTCGCCTCCGCGCGCGACCCGTGCTGGTGGGTGCGGATCACCTCGGCGATCTGGGAGCCGATGGTGAGCACCGGATTGAGGGCGGTGGCCGGCTCCTGGAAGATGAGGGCGAGGTGGTTGCCGCGGACGGCGCGGATGTCGCGGTCGGCGAGGGCGAGGAGGTCGCGGCCCTCGAAGCGCACCCGGCTGCCGTGGGCGATGTGGCCGGGGTGCTCGACGAGCCGCAGCACCGCGAGCGCCGTGACGCTCTTGCCGCACCCCGACTCGCCGACGAGGCCCACCGTCTCGCCGGCCTCCACCACGAGGTCCACGCCGTCCACGGCGCGCGCGACGCCGTCGCCGGTTGCGAACGTCACCCGGAGATCGGCGATCTCGAGCAGTGGGCCGCCGGGCGTGGCGTCGGGGCCGCTCACTTCTCACTCCGCGGGTCCAGGGCGTCCTGCAGCCCGTCGCCGACGAGGTTGAAGGCCACCACCGTCACGAGCAGGGCCAGCCCGGGCGCGGCCGCGACCCACGGCGTGCTGAAGAGCTGGTCCTTGCCGTCGAGGATCATGTTGCCCCAGGAGGGCGCCGGCGGCCGGATGCCGAGGCCGAGGTACGACAGGCCGCTCTCGAGGAGGATGATGTTCCCCACGTCGAGCGTCGCGGCCACGATCACCGCCGGAGCAAGATGCGGCAGGAGGTGGCGCCGCACGAGCCCCCAGCGCCCCGCGCCCAGCGCCCGCGCCGCCTGCACGAACTCCGCTTCCCGCAAGCGCTGCACCAGCGCCCGCACCACGCGGCTCGTCGGGAACCACCCCGTCACAGCGAGGAGGACGATGACCACGCCGGCGGGCGCGCCCTCCCACAGCGCGAGCACGAGCAGCAGCAGGAACACGCGCGGCAGGGCGAGCGCCACGTCCACGCCGCGCATCAGCAACTGGTCCACGAGCGGCGAGCCGAGGCCCGCGGCGACGCCGACGCCCGCCCCGATCACCGCGGCGAGCAGCGCGGCCGCCGCGCCGATGCCGAGGGACACCCGCGCCCCGTACAGCAGCCGGCTCATCACGTCGCGGCTGAACCGGTCGGTGCCCAGCGGATGCTCGGGGGACGGCGGCTGGTTCTGGAGCGCAACGGGGTCGGGCTGCGCCAGCGGGTCGGCGGGGGCGAGGAGCGGCGCGCCGAGGGCGGCGAGAGCGAGGAGGACGACGACCACCAGGCCCGCCACCGCGATGCGGCGGGCGCGGAAGCGCGCCCAGAGGCCGCGCAGCCGGCTCACCGGCGGCGGACCCTCGGGTCGGCCCACGCCACGCCGACGTCCGCGAGGAGGTTGCCGAGCGCGACGAGCACGCCGGCGACGACGGCGACCGCCGTGATCACATTGTAATCGCGGGCGAAGATCGCCTCGTAGGCGACGCGCCCCATCCCCGGCCAGCCGAAGACGCTCTCCACGAGTACGGAGCCGGTGAGGAGCGCGGGCACGCTGAGCCCGGCCAGCGTGATGGCCGGCGCGAGGGCGCTCCGCAGCGCGTGCCGCAGCACGACCCGCCCCTCGCCGAGGCCGCGCCCGCGCGCCGCGCGGATGAAGTCGGTGCCCAGGGCCTCGAGCATCGCCGCCCGGTGGAACCGCGCGATGGCGGCGCCGTTCACCAGGGCGAGGGTGAGGGCGGGCAGCACCAGGTGCCGCAACACGTCGAACGTGCGGCCCGCCCACGTCGCCGGCGCGCCGACGGCGGCGTTCATCCCGGTGAGCGGCAGCCACCGCAGCCACTCGCCGAAGACGAGCATCAGCATCAGTCCCAGCCAGAAGGACGGGACGGAGTAGAGCGCAAGGCTGAGCGCGCCCAGCGTCGTGTCGGCCCACGTGCCGGCGCGCGTCGCCTGCGCGATGCCGAGGCCGATGCCGAAGACCAGGCTGAGGACGAGCGCGGCGCCGCCGAGGAGCAGCGTGTTGGGCAGCGCGTCGCCGAGCACGTCCGCCACGGGGCGCCGGCGCGAAAAGCTCTCGCCCAGGTCGCCGCGGGCGAGGTTGGCGACGTACCGCACGAACTGCGTGCCGAGCGGCTGGTCGAGGCCGAAGCTCCGGCGCTGGCGCTCGACGGTCTCCGGCGGCACGAAGCGCCCCTCGGCGCCCGCGAGGAACGGCGCGCCGGGCGCGAGGTGGACGAGCGCGAAGGTGAGGCTGACGACGGCGGCGGTGGTGACGGCGGCGAGCGCGAGGCGGCGGACGAGGTACGTCAGCACGGGCGCGGCGCCGGGCTCAGCGATCGCGGGGCAGGCGCGCCTGCGGCGGCACGGACCACTCGGCCACGGTCGCGAGCCACTCGTCGGGCCGGATGCTCACGCCCTCGAAGCGGCGGTGGACCGCCGCGCTGAAGGGCGGCGAGAAGAGGAAGACCGCGGCGGCGTCGTCGTTGAGCGTCCCGATCGCCTGCCGCCACAGCGGCCGCGCCGCCGCGCGCGTGGGTGCCGCGATGGCCCGTGCGGTGAGGGAGTCGAAGACGGGGCTCGCGAACGAGCCGTAGTTGCTCTGGCGCGCGCCCTCGGACCCGAAGAGCTGCAGGATCCCGACCGGGCTCGCGTCGAGAGTGCGGGACTGGAAGATCGCGTCGAAGTCCTTCTGCGCGCTGCGCTGCTCGAAGAGGGCGAACTCCAGAGGCTCCAGCCGCATGTCCACGCCGATCGCCCGGAGTTGTGCCTGGACCAGGACGGCGGCGTCCTGCCGGGCCCGGCTCGTCGTCGGCAGGAGCAGCGTGAAGCGCAGCGGCACGCCGGCCCGTTCGCGCAGTCCGTCGCTGGGCCGCGTGAGCCAGCCGCGCGCGTCGAGCAGCCGCCCCGCCTCCCGCGGATCGTAGCGGAGCTGGAGGATGGAGTCGCTCCAGATCCACTGCGCCCGCGCGGTCGGGCCGACGGGCACCTCGCCCTCGGCGCCAAAGAGCGAGCGGACGACCGCCGTCCGGTTCACGCCCATCACGATGGCCCGGCGCACGTCGCGGTCCCCGAAGATGGGATGCACGCCCTGGCCGCGGCGGCCCTTCAGGTTGAAGGCGACGTAGGCGACGCCGTTGGAGGCGTAGGGCACGAGGCGCAGGTCGGGCGACGCGCGCACCCGGTCGCGCAGCTCGGCCTGCGGGATGATGGCGAGGGCGTCGCCCTCCCCGGCGAGCAGGGCCGACACCGCCGCGCCAAAGTCCGGGACGACCCGCCACACGACGCGATCCAGCTGCGGCCGGCCGAGGAAATGCGACGTGTCGGCGGCGACCTCGATGCCGGTCCCCGCGTCCCAGCGGACGAACCGGAACGGCCCCGAGCCCACCGGCGAGCGCCCGAACGCGGCGCTGGAGAGGCGAGCTGGCGGGATGGTGTCGAGAAGGTGCTTCGGCAGCACCTTCGTATGGTAGGTCGCGTCGTACACCTGCTCGGGGTACCAGCGCGCGAAGTGGTATACGACCGTAAGGGTATCGCGCACTGTCACTGAGTCGATCGCGGCGAGGTTCGGGCTGAACCGCGACGCCACCAGCGTGTCGCGATACACGCCGAACGAGAAGGCGACGTCGGCGGCGCGCACCGGCACGCCGTCGTGCCAGCGGGCGTGCGGGTCGAGGTGGAAGACCAGCGTGGTGGAATCGGCGTGCTCCCAGCTCCGGGCCAGGCTGGGCCGGAACCCGGCGTCGTCCACCGTGTTGAGGTCGCTCGTCAGTTCGGCGAGGCGGGAGAAGATCAGTCCGGAGACGTCGGCGCTGGTGGTGACGGCGCCGGCGGGGGGGAAGAGCACGTCGGCGTCGCCCGTCGTGAGGATGACGAGGGTGCCGCCGGTCGCGCTCCCGGGGGTACGTGGCTCGGGCGTGGCGCAGCTCGCCAGGACGGCGCAGAAGACGAGACGCGTGAGGCGTGAGAGGTGAGGGGTCAGACAGGACGGGGTCACGGGTGGCTAATCTAGGTGCGCGCCCTACCTGCGCCAGGTCCAGGCAGGGTCCTGGTAGCGCGGAACGAGCGCCTCGGCGGCGCGGCGGACGTCGTCGGGCAGGATGCTCGGCTCGGGCGGTACCTGCCAGCGCCGCGCGGCCGTTCGCGCGACGGCCTGCGTCACGGCCTCGCGGGTCGCGCGCTCGGGAGGCAGGAGGGTGCGCAGTCCCACGACGTTCGGCGGATCGGCGGCGCCGAGCGTGACCGCGGCGACTTCCGCCTGGGTGCCGCCGAGGATGATGGATCCGTGCTGCAGAAAGGCGTCCTCGCCCCGCACCTGCGCGCTGCCCACGACCTTGCCGCCGCCGAGGGCCACGACCTCGCCGCCGGCCGCGCTCGCGAAGCAGGCCCCGGCACCCACGCCGACCGCGGGCCGATCGCCCGCGAGTTCCACCGGCGCGCCGAGCGACGCGAGCGCCTCGGCGAGCAAGGCGTGGATCTCGCGGTACGCCTGGCGCAGCGTGCCGAAGCCCTCGGATGGCGCGGCCACGGCGTAGGTCACCTCGTCGTCGTGCCAGACGGCGCGGCCGCCGGTGGGGCGGCGGACGGTGGGCATGGCGAGGCGCTCAATCGCGGTGCGGTCGTAGCGGCGCGTGGCGGGCTCGTTGCGGCCGAAGGACAGGGTGGCCGGTTCCCAGGCGTAGAGGCGCAGCGTCGCCACGTTCGCGCGCTCGGCGTGCTCGAGCAGCGCCTGGTCGAGGGCCATGTTCCACGCGCCGCCGGCTGCCGGGTCGACCAGCAGCATCCAGCGCATGGTGGGGGACAGGTGATGGGTCATGGGTGATGGTTGCGTGCCAGGTTCGGAGACTGAAGATTCACCGAGAAATGCGCCTTCTCCCCACGGACCTCTTCGCCAAACACGACCCGCAGGTGCTCGCCGCACTCAGAGCGAGCACCGTGGGCATCGCCGGCGCCGGCGGGCTGGGCTCCAACGTCGCCATCTCGCTGGCCCGGGCGGGGGTGGGCCGGCTCATCATCGCCGACTTCGACCGCATCGAGGCATCCAACCTGAACCGGCAGCAGTACCTCGTCAGGCAGATCGGCCGCCGGAAGGTGGATGCCCTGCGCGAGAACCTGCGGGCGATCAACCCGTTCTCGCAATACACCGTACACGCCGTGCGGGTGACCCGCGCGAATGCCGGACGCATCTTCGGGGAAGCGGAGATCCTCGTCGAAGCGTTCGACAAGGCTGCCACCAAGCGGATGCTGATCGACGCGTGGCTGTCGCTGCACCCGGACCGGCCGATCGTCGCCGCTTCCGGCCTCGCGGGCTACGGGAAGAACCGCAAGCTCCACACCCGGAGGATGGGCAGCCTCTACCTCTGCGGCGACGAGGAGAGCGAGTGCCCGAAGGGCGTCAGCCCGATGGCCCCCCGCGTGGCGATCGTGGCCAACCTGCAGGCGAACCTGGTGGTGGAACTCCTGGTCGATCGAGCTAGTCCCGCCGCACGCGGATCGCGGCGACCTGCCGCACCCAGCGGGCGTGCTCGCCCGCATCGCCCGCGGCCGCGAGCCGCCACGGCCCCTCGTTCGCCGGCAGCGGGTGCCCGTCCATCTGGTCCACCAGCAGGACGCGGCGTTCCCCGAAGCTCGGCGCCAGCTCGGCGAGACTGAAGATCACGCGATAGCCGTCGGCCGCTTCCACCAGCACCCGTGTCACCAGCGCCGGTCCCCGCAGGCTGTCGGTCGCGACGCCGACGCGGCGGAGCACGTCCGTCAGCTTCACGCCCGTGTAGGTGAGCTGGGGGCTGCCGTGGATGCTGGTGCGGGCGGTGTCGCGCGGCAGGCCCGCGAGATCGGCGGCCCGGATCACCGTGATCCGCCCGGCGACCTCCACGAGCAGGGAGTCGGGAGCGCGAGGCGTCTGGGACAGCGCGACGAGCACGGCGACGAGCAGATGCACGGATTCCTCTCCCGAAAGTTCAGCCGCCCGAATAGATGGGCGAGATGACGAGGCGGTCGCCGTCCTCGAGGGCGTCGAGGGGGCTGACCGCCCTCCCGTTGCGGGTGACGATCGTGGGCCGGTTCTTCCCGACGTTCACGCGGGCCAGCAGTTCGCCGGCGGTCGCCGGCCCGCCCAGCGTGAGTTGCTTCTCGCTGAAGCCCGCCGCATAGATGAGCGGACCGATCACCTTGACCGTCACCTTCATGTCAGCGTGGCGTATCTCGCGGCGTCGTCCGCCTCGCGGGAGAGGCCGAGCGTCTCGAGGAGCGCCCGGGTCGGGATGCCCCGATCGTCGTAGCCGCGCCCGTCGTAGTAGTGCTGGAGGAGTTGATCGTACTTGTCGGCCTCCAGGTACTTGTCGGCGATGGGGCCCTCGGTATCGGCGTTGCCCGGATCGAACCACACGGCCGGGGGATAGTCGTCCTTGCGTGTCGCGTTCGGGAACTCCCGGATGTAGTGGAGCTTGATCAGGGCGTACACCCGGTCGGCCAGCGCCCACATGTCGTCCAGCGTCCAGTCGAGGCCGGTGACGAGGTTGAAGTACTTGGGGTAGGTCTCCAACGACCAGCCCAGCTCGATCCAGGGGAAGCGGCAGGCGACGATGGATTCGAACATCCCGCCGCGGATGCGCTGCAGTTCGATGACCTTGGCCGCCTTCTCGGGGCCGTACGAATCCCGTGTCGTGTTGTTGATCTCGAAGGTGATGATCCAGGCTTCCCGGTGGTGTGCCCCGATCGGGGAAACGCCGAATGCGAGCGCCATGCCGGGGATGAACTTGCAGTTGTAGGCGGCCACCTCGAGGCCCTTGACCTGCATCGCGTAGGCCTCGGAGCCGTGCCCGAACGCGCGCGCCATCCGCAGGGACCCGTCGGCGAGCAGATTGCCCAGCGTCCCTTCGCGCCGCGCGGCGAGCCCCAGCAACTGCTTGGCCCGCTCGGCGTCGCCGAACGTGAAGTCACCTGCGGTGGCACCGTGCTCGATGGCGTCGGCGTAGAAGCTGAGCGTGCAGCCCGCCGACATCGTATCGAGGCCATAGTCGTCGCAGAGGTAGTTCAGGGAGCCGACCTGGTCGAGCTCGAAGATGTTGAGGTTCGACCCGAGGAGGCCCACGTTCTCGTAGTCCAGCTCGGACTCGTGGCCCTCCTTATCGAGGACCGCGATCCCGCAGCGCATCGTGCAGGTCGGGCAGCCATACGTGGCGACCCGCGCCGCGTCGAGCCGCTCACCGTCGATCTTCCAGGACTCGGCGTGGCTGGTCTTGCGGAAGTTCTGGACGGGGAGGCCGGCCACCTCGTTGCACCAGGCGAGCACGCCGGTCGTGCCCTGGCGGGACCAGCCCGAATCCTGGTCCATCTTGTGCACCATCTTGAGGTCCGCCGTGCCCATCGCCTTCATCGTCGCCGGGTGAGCTTGCGGGATGGGCTTGGTCCCCTTGACGACGATGGCCTTGAGCAGCTTGGAACCCATCACGGCGCCCATCCCGGGCCGGCCGCCGGAGCGCCCTTCCATGCTGCGAATGACGGCGTAGCGGACGAGGTTCTCGCCGCCCTGGCCGATGTTCAGGACGCCGACGCCCTTGCCGTACTTCCCGTAGATCCAGTCGTTGGTGGCGAACGTCCCCTGTCCCCAGACCTCGTCGGCGGGGAGGAACTCCACCCGATCATCTTCGATGTAGAGCATCGTCGGACGCGCGGCCTTGCCCTCGACGATCAAGGCGTCGTAGCCGGCCTTGCGCAGGTGCTCGGTGACGCGCGTGCCCAGGTTCCCGTCGCCGTAGAAGCCCGTCAGGGGCGACTTGGCGGCGACGACCGCCTTCCCGGTGTTGGGGGCCGGGATGCCGCTGATCGGCCCCAGCGCGACGATCAGCTTGTTCTCGGGGCCGAGCGGATCGATGCCTGGCGCCAGCTCGTCAAAGAGGATCTTCGCCGCGAACCCGCGCCCCCCGACCCACGTCGTTGCGAACTCCTCGGAGAAGGACTCTTTCTCATGGGTCCTGGTGGTCAGGTTGACCCTGAGGATGTGGCCGGTCCATCCGAGCATCGAGCGCCTCCACGGATTGCAGGGGACTGTCTCCCCCAGAACCTACTCAGTGTTCGCAAAGGCCGTGCCGCCGCCGGTGTGGTGTGCGCGATCCCGCGATACGATCGTGCGGCCCTGCTCCTTGAGGAACTGCGGGAGGTAGTAGAACGACCCGGCCGCCTTCCCCGTGCTCCCAGAGCCCTTCCAGCCGCCGAACGGCTGGTGGCCCGGCCACGCGCCCGTCGTGGCGCCCTGCGGGCGGTTGGCGTAACAGACGCCCGCCTCGACGTGCTCGAAGAACCACTCGGCTTCCTTCTTCGTGCCGTAGAAGCCGGCGGTGAGGCCGTAGTCCACGTCATTGGCGCGGCGCATCGCCTCCTCGAGCGACGTGACCGGC
>Ga0315286_10006752_pt1 | contig 11173 bp, 14 predicted proteins | sample YL17G10_0_MG_FD_205038 | JGI IMG/M metagenome (GOLD analysis project Ga0315286, IMG submission 205038) | Sediment microbial communities from Yellowstone Lake, YNP, Wyoming, USA - YL17G10_0 | ecosystem: Environmental > Aquatic > Freshwater > Lake > Sediment | place: USA: Wyoming | collected...
TTCCATTGCAGATGGTCCGTGCAATCGACACCGCGACGTTCCAACCAAAGATCGGATTCAAGACTCGTTACGGACTCGTTGCGAACCCATTCGCAGAAGGAACCGTGCAGGGATCGGGAGCCTTGACCGTCCGAGCGAACATGTACTACCGCGCACTCAAAGTCGCAAACATTGCGTAATTGAGCCAGCAGTAGAGTGTTTCAAAGTTGAGGGGACTCCGAAAGGGGTCCCCTTTTCTTTTCCCTTGACAACACTCCTAAATAGTGATATGCTCGAACTTATTTAACGGGAGGTTTTATGACTTCTGTATGGGTACTGCTTATGATTATACTGACACCAGTATCAGGAATCAGTTCCACCACACTACTCAACACATTTGATTCAAAGGAAGAGTGTGTAATAGAAAAAGAAAGAATATCTGGAGATATGTCAAAATCATACCCAGGAGACAAGACCTTTGGAATTGAATGTAGGGAAACTCACCCCGCCCAGATCACTAGATTAGAGATTGAGGATATTGCGAAAACCTTCGCCAGAGAAAGGTTCCCCAAAGCAACCCCCCTGCAAGTTGGTATAATGAGTGCGGATCATATCAAAAACGTCCACGGTGATTCATCCATTATCTCACTTGAGCTTTATATTGAATATGGAAAAACCCCGAAAAAAGCAGAATCATTCTCCCTTTTTATCAAGGATAAAGGGGTGATGGGGTGGATCGACGAAGGACCAGTAGAGGTGGAGGACGCGGAATCGAACTCAACAAAGGATCAAGCATAGTATGTCCATTCCAGGAGTTCCACACACCCCAGCAAATCCCAATGGGATGCACCCGAACAAATTCATATTGTCATTTACAGCACTTCCGACAATAGAATACTGGGCGCTTTCTGTCAATGTACCTGGGCTCTCGGGTGGAGAAGTGCTACGTTCAACCCCCTTTATTGATCTATTCGTTCCTGGAGAGAAGTTGCAAATCAATCCCCTCTCAATCACATTTATCGTTGATGAGGACTTAAGGGGGTGGATGGAAATTTATCAGTGGCTACGAGATTTGACATTTCCAAAGGATTTCTCTGAATACGGAAAACTTCCCAACCGCCCGGGTGTGTTTCATGCCACACTTCCCCAATACTCCGATGCAACATTACTGATACTCGATTCAAAACAAAACCCGCATATTCGTATCAAACTTCAAAACTGCTTTCCTACTTCACTTACCGACATCCTATTATCGTCCACTTCCGCTCCAGAAGAACCAATAACAGCAGATGCGACATTTCGCTTTGATCTCTACGAAATAGAGATTTTGTGATTGACTCTTAGTTTTCAGTATGTTATAATGTCTCAAATGAACAACACCAATGTTTCTCCAACATCACAAGTGGAAGCACTCCTTGAGGAATGGAAGAAGGATGTCCAGATCGACAGAACATCTCCTGCTGATGATGTAAGAAAGATCGGTCTCCTTCATTCGAAATATCTCAATATCCTCTCGACTCATCGACGCGCCCTCAAGGAAAATGAGCGAAAAGCCATCAAGTTTCGACGATTGAAGTACGAATATTACATGGGTCGGCTCGACTCTCCGACGCTCGAAAAGTATAAATGGGAACCCTTCCCCTATACTCTCAAAACGGGTGATCTCACCACGTACATGGAGAGTGACACAGAGTTATTGAATGCTAAAGCAGTCCTAGCGAACCATGAAGAAATCATCTCCGTCTGTGAATCTATTATGAAGGAATTGAATAATCGCACCTGGCAGATGAAAGAGATTTGTGGGTGGGAAAAATTCATCTCAGGTGTACACTAACATGCCTGATATACTGATAAGCAAAAAAAATGAAGCATTTCTTTTTTTCTCTTGCAGTGATGGTATTGCACAGGAGTTGTCCGAGTATTTTGCGTTTTTTGTCCCAGGACATCAGTTCATGCCCCTTTTCAAAAGTGGTATGTGGGATGGAAAAATATATCTTGCTAATCTTCGGACTCGTACTCTCCCTTTTGGTATTGTCGATTATCTCGAACAATTTGCAGCGGATCGTCAATACACTCTTTCTATCGATGATGCCGTTCGCTTAACCACCAACTTCTCGATTGCTGAAGCTAAGAAGTTCGCCGACTCACTCAAACTACCTCATATCCCATACGATCATCAGATTGAAGCGTTCGCCAAGAGCATTCGCAAACGTCGTATTCTTGTTGTCAGTCCAACAGCATCCGGTAAATCTCTCCTCATGTATCTCATTGTTCGATTTCTACAACTCAGTCATAAGCGGGGACTCATCATTGTTCCTAACACAGGACTGGTAGAGCAGTTGTTCGGAGACTTCAAAGACTATGGTTGGGATTCGGACAAATTTGTACACCGACTGTATGAAGGAAAAGACAAGAAAACCAGTAACTTCCTCACGATTTCGACCTGGCAATCTCTCCATCTCCAACCCAGTGACTACATGCACCAATTTGACTTTGTAATTGGGGATGAAGCACACGGATTCAAAGCAAAATCACTGAATGGTATTATGTCAAATCTCATTAACGCGGATGTTCGAATTGGAACAACGGGAACGCTGGATGGGACAAAAACACACCAATTAGTGATTGAGGGACACTTTGGACCAAAATACGTTGCAGCGACAACAAAAGGTCTAATGGATGAGAGGAAGCTTGCAGAACTCAAGATCAATTGTTTGATATTGAAATACCCCGAAGAAGTTTGCAGAGAGCACAAGAAGGACGACTATAAAGAAGAGTATGACTTTGCCGTGAAGTATGCACCACGGAATATGTTCGTTCGGAATCTTGCACTATCATTGGTTGGCAACACTCTCATCCTGTTTAAGCTTGTCGAAAGCCACGGAAAACCGATGTTCGAGGATATTCGTGACCATGTGACTGAGGGAAGACCTGTATTTTTTGTGCATGGGGGAGTTGAGGCATTAGAACGTGAAGAAGTCCGAAAGATTACCGAGGGAAGTACAAACGCGATTGTTGTAGCGTCATATGGTACATTCAGCACGGGTATCAACATCAGAAATCTCCATAACATCATCTTTGCGTCCCCCTCGAAGTCACGTATTCGAAACTTACAATCCATCGGACGGGGTCTGAGGAATGCAGAGGGAAAAACACACGTAACATTGTTTGATATTGTCGATGATTTGCGAATTGGAAAACACGAAAATTTACTCCTCCAACATTTCAAGTTCCGCGCTACATTGTATAACTCTGAAAAATACAATTTCAAACAATACATAATAGAATTGGGGTCACATGGATGAAACAAAGAGTGAGACGTTCAGAATAATTAAAATGATCCGCATGAGAACAGGGGAACTTATTATCACAGAGCTTCAGATGGGGAAAAACGCGGAAGACCCAGTGTCCTTTGTTACCCCCGCTCACATCGTAGTGGAACGAGGACCCACGAGGACTGTCATGATGAGATTAGTACCATGGGTGCCCTTCGAACTCCTTTCAGATACTCGAACCTCTATCAAGGAGTGTGAAATTTCCGGCTTTCTTAATGCCTCTCCTGAATGTGTGAAACTATATATGACGTGGGCCGACATAGAAATAGACAATCTAAAGACCTTTGGAAGTGATTTTCGAGAACGTCTTAGATATATTGAGAAAATAGAGGAGCGCAACTACAAATCCTTCAAAGAAGAACAACTGAAGAATAAAACCTCAACTAAGGATAACGTGTCGGATTCAATTATTCAGTTTTTTGAAACCAATGAAAACTGGGGAAATTCGAATACTGCACATTAAAGGAGATTATGTCATCAACACATTACGTCAATAATTCCGACCTTCTAAATGCACTCATTAAACACCGTAAAGAAATCACAAAGGCAAAAAAGGAAAAGCGAACACCCCCCTGTTTGAGTGATTATATTGGGTTGTGCTTCTTCAAGATAGCCGAACACCTGAGTCGTAAAGCGAACTTCTCGTCCTATACATTCAGAGAGGATATGATCTCCGATGCGGTGGAGAATTGCATTCAGTATGTTCATAACTTTAATCCCAGTATTTCTAGAAATCCATTCGGTTACTTTACTAAGATCATCTACTGGGCATTTCTCCGACGAATCAGCCGCGAAAAAACACAACTCTACGTGAAGTACAAAGCTACTGAGCAACTAGGACTCCTCCAACATTCCAATATGCACGAAACTGACGAGGTGCGCCCATTTCAGGTATATGAGAATATCTCAGACTTCATCCACACATTCGAGGCAAAGCGGGAAGCTAAGAGCCGTAAGAAAGTGAAAGTGAAAATGAGCAGCACTTACGGAACACTCAGATTTATAGGAGACTTGTAGTGAACCAGTTTCCATCTCAGTCTCGCACCAATCGACTGGCAGCAATTTTGGAGGATTATACATGCTAGTGGCCTTAATTTCCGACAGTCATTTTGGGGCTCGCGGTGATGATCCGAACGTCAACGAGTACTTTCATAAATTCTATCGGGAGATATTCTTCCCATACCTTGAGACGCATTCCATCAAGACTGTGGTGCATCTAGGTGACGTGGTGGATCGACGTAAGTTCATCAACTATGCAACGTGGAATTCCTGGCGCAAGAACTTCTTCGATGTACTACTCGGTCGCAACATCGACGTGCATATGCTGACAGGGAACCACGACTGTTACTATCGAAATACGAACGAAGTCAATGCTCTGGGTGAATTGTGTGGAGGCTACCCTAATATCGCAATTTATACGGGTGTAGAGAATGTCTACTTCGATAGTTTGAAAGTCGCCATGGTGCCCTGGATGAACTCAGGAAACATGGAAGAGTCCCTGAACTTTCTCCGCACGACAGACGCACCGGTTATCTTTGGTCACTTGGAAATCAGAGGATTTGAGATGGATCAGGGGAATGTGTGTTTCGATGGAATGCACAAGGAAATATTCAATCGCTTTGATATGGTTCTCTCAGGACACTTCCACCACAAGAGCGATAATGGATTGATCTACTATCTCGGCAATCAAGTGGAAATCACTTGGGTGGATTACAATGATCCTCGCGGCTTCCATGTGTTCGACACGGAGACCCGTGAATTGACATTTGTGCTGAATCCATTCCGATTGTTCCACAAGTTCGTCTATGACGACTCAACCCAGAACTTTGAATTCTGGAAGCATCACGACTTCAGTAAGTACAGTAAGAGTTTCGTTAAAGTTGTTGTGTTACGCAAGCAGAACCCCTACCTGTTCGATACCGTCATGGACTTTCTCTATAAAGCAAGTCCGATTGACGTAACTGTGGTGGAGGACTATACAGAAGCAGCCCTAGATACAACACAGGGGGTCGTAGATCAAGCCGAGGACACTATCACGATCATTCGCAAGTGTGTCGATGGAATGGTGATGCCGGGGTCCGTGAAACCCGAATGTCTGAAGAATATCCTACAGCAACTCTATGTGGAAGCTGTAAATGATAAGGTTGATGCTCAATGACAAAAGAACAAAGAGCGTCTTATATGAGAAGGTGGAGAAAAGAAAATAAAGTTGCATTGAGACGCTACTATCTTCGTTATAGAAAAAACTTTCCTGGAAAATTAGCAGACTCATTAAGGACCTCCTCACAAAAAAGAAAAAAAGAGGCAATTGACCATTATGGAAAACTTTGTCAATGTGGTGGGGAGGATAGGTTAGTCTTTTTATGTTTGGACCACATAGCTGGTGGGGGTAACAGACATCGAAAAAAGATAGGTGCAGGTATAGTTCTATGGTTAAGAAGAAACAATTATCCAAAGGGGTTTCAAGTCCTCTGTCATAATTGCAATTTTGCTAAATCGCAGGGAGTTTGCCCTCATAAAATGGAGTCAACACAATAATGTTACATTTCAAGTCTTTGCGATGGCGGAATTTTCTAAGTACAGGGAATTACTGGACGGAAGTAAATCTCAACAAGACACAGAATACCCTCGTTGTTGGACAAAATGGATCAGGTAAGTCAACATTACTGGATGCTCTCTGTTTCAGTCTGTACAATACTCCTTTCAGGGACATTAACAAGGGAGCACTCGTCAATTCCATCAACACGAAGGATACGCTTGTTGAAGTGGAATTCCGTGCGGATAACCATGAATATAAAGTGGTCCGAGGGATCAAACCAGACGTGTTTGAAATCTACCGGGATGGGGTTCTCAAAGATCAAACGGCGTCTGTGGATTATCAGGGCGACCTTGAGCAAACAATTCTCAAGCTGAACTACAAAAGTTTTACACAGATCGTCATTCTTGGAACAGCGGGTTTCACTCCATTCATGCAACTCAAAGCGAGCGATAGGCGTGAAGTCATTGAGGACTTGCTCGATATTCAAATTTTTTCCCGCATGAACAAACTCCTTAAAACGTGGATGTCGGAAAATCTAAATGCTCGCTTGTTAAACAAAGCTGCAATCGTCGCGGAACTCGAAAAAATTTCTATGCAGGAACGTTACATCATAGAAGCACAGCAAGACGTGAATGCTCAGATCAGGTCTATCGAGCAAGAGAAGCTTCATAATAATCTCGAAGTCGCACGACTCAATGAGGAAATCGCTATCCATCGTTCGGATTCACAAGAACTTATTGTCCAAATCAAGGACAAAGCGAAAATAACCAATGCACTGAAAAAGCTGACACAGCTAGAGTCACAGATTGAAAATGCGATCACGAGGCATCATAAAACCGCGAACTTCTACGCAACAGAAACAAAGTGCCCAACGTGTGGTCAAGTCATTGATAAAATCTTTAAGCAGTCTCAGTATGAAGACCTCAACAACAAGATCGACGAATGCACAACAGGATTGGGGCAACTCAACGAGAAGGTCATGTCGGCTCAAACACAATTATCAGCATTCTTCAAAATCGAAGCGTTAATTTCAGATAATGAAAGACACATCGCAACAGCCGAAACGTCCATCCGAGAAATTGAGAAGTTCAATGCAAAATCTAATACGCGACTCCATGCACTCAGCACACATACGACGCCTCTTGTGAATCAGTCACGACTTGAGGAGTACAAACTTGAACTGACGAGGTTGGAGCAGGATAAAAAAGACTTGCTCGAAACAGCAGCGTATCATGAAGCTGCGGGTACTTTATTGAAGGATACGGGGATCAAAACGAAGATTATTCGTCAATATCTTCCTATCATCAATACGTTAGTGAATAAATACTTAGCGGGAATGGATTTTTTCGTCAACTTCAATTTGGATGAGACGTTTAAGGAAACGATCAAGTCTCGACATCGTGACGAATTCACGTATCACTCGTTCTCTGAAGGAGAAAAACAACGCATAGATATGGCACTCGTTCTCACATGGAGAGCCGTAGCGAAATTGAAGAATTCAGCGGCAACGAATCTATTGATTCTGGATGAGATTTTCGATTCCAGTCTAGACAATACCGGAACAGAAGAACTCATGAAAATCCTGCATAATTTGGAAGCAACAAACGTATTTGTCATTAGTCACCGCGGAGACCTATTGCAGGATAAGTTCCAAAACGTGGTCAGATTTAGCAGGCAACAAAACTTTTCACGGATCGGATAAGGGGTGCCATATGAACGATGAACTCAAGAACTTTGTCTACAATACAGAGGTTGCTCCGAAGATTGATGCTAAGAAACCGGAGCTATTCCCCTTGTACAACGACAAAAATCCTATGCTCGCGTTGAAGCATAAGGAATTCGATATCAAGAATTCACCTGTCAATATTATCGACTTCTGTAATCAACTCCTCTACACGATGAGTCATTATGGGGGTGTGGGTCTCGCGGCTCCTCAATGCGGATTTCCTTATCGCATTTTTGTGTTGATTGGGGGCATCGTCTGTATCAACCCAGTGATTATTGGATCGTCAAAGGAAACGAACTTCACAAAGGAAGGATGTTTGAGTTTCCCTGGTCTGTATTTGAACATCACTCGTCCTGAGTCTATCCATATCAAGTACACGAATGAATTCGGAAAGCGAATTGAAGCGAATTGGACCGGAGCGACTGCCCGTGCAGCACAACACGAATACGATCACCTTGAAGGACGTGTATTCACGAAGCTAGTCGGAAACTTAACGTTACAAATGGCGCAGAAGAAGCGCAAGAAGCTGTTCAAGAAGATTCAACAAGTTGTAGACCGGAAGGCACAACTATTGCGGATTTCGGGGAAGGATAAGACGTATGGACGAACAGATACTAACTCATCCTCCCCACATCAAATTCCCGTAACATCGGTACAGTCCAATAGGGAGAACTAATGATGAAAAACTGGCAGCGCGGATACGATCTCGACTATCTCAAGGAAATTGAGGCGTTCTATGCACCCTACAACAAATTTGCGGTCTCTCCATTCTCCAAATTCAAGAAGAACAACATCGCTGAACGACTCCGCACAGGAACGCTGCAATACTTAGACTATGGGAAAAAAATAGAAGCGGGATTAGTGGTGGAACGTGCAAAAGTGAACTCTAAGATTTACATGCACGGAGATACGGTCATTGGAGAGAAAAAGAAGGGTGACGTTTCTTTCTCTCGCCTCTGCGGGGGGGTATATAGTTTAGGATTGGCTCTCGACGATCATAGTCATGAACCATGTTGGTTATTTTCCTGGGCAGCAGACCGCTATATATGTGAGCTTGCAGAACATCATGGGTTCAAAAAGATTGGATATAAAGTCTCATCCTTTGCGGAAATCATGTCTGTCTATTACCGTGACAACAAATGGGGATGTGGTGGACCTAGAGTGCATCCGATTGTGCCTCCCGCTGAACTCATTGGCATGGCAAAGATTGCATCTGTAGGATCAACACTTCCTCTCTTAATCCTCAAGAAGATAGAACAGAAAGCTTTGAAGTACACGAATCATTACAGCAATTATAACACCATGAATGCGTGGTCTGCACTTGCACTACGGGGATATTCAGCGGACCCGGCGTTTATCACGAAACCCATAGAGATGAATAAAAAGTGGAAGGAAGAACACAAAGATGAACACTACGAACTCCAAGACACAGCACTCTACTCAGAATTTCCTGAAGTACGGGAACTTCTCTCATTTTTAGATGGGGACGTGCACCGGGTTAGACTTATGCGGTTGGCTCCTGCTGGGGGAGAGTTATTGAAACATACCGATCAGGTTGATCCTGACGCCGGAAACTCACTAGGCGCCCTAGCTCGCTTGCATTTCCCTCTCAAAACAAATCCGAAAGTCCTCTTCAGCACATGGAACGGAAATGATATCGAAGAGAAATACCATTATGGGCTAGGTGAATGTTGGTTGATTGACACACGCAAACCTCATATGGCGATCAATGGAGGAGCAGAAGAACGAATCCACCTAGTCGTGGATACAATCGTGACTCCGAAACTCGAAAAGATGATTGCGGAGGGACTGATATTATGAGAGTTTTATTTTGTGGAGATAGAAATTGGACCAATTACAAAGTCATTTGTGATATAATGACGTACTTTAAGCCTGATGTTGTGATTGAGGGGGAAACTAAAGGAGCAGATTCTTTGTCCAGGGATGCGGCTGAGTATTTTGGTATTCAAGTGCTAAAGTTTCCCGCCGATTGGGATAAGTACGGTAGAGCCGCTGGTCCAATTCGCAACACACAAATGCTCACTGAGGGGAAGCCCGACCTAGTTGTTGCGTTCCATAATGACATCAAGAATTCAAAGGGTACCCTCAACATGGTGAATCAAGCACGAAAGCAGAACATAAAAGTGTTTGTCTACACTGAGCAGGGGCTTCAAACAATCTATCAACCATATGAAGGAACTCTCTATGTTGAATAGACGCAACTTTTTGAAAACACTGTTTGCATCGCTCGCTGTTGCTGAGGAGTCACAAAAACTTATGAAAATCATGGGAAGGAAAATAATATGAAAATCATGGGATGGTGGCTCAGATTCAAATACAGTTTGGGATATGAAACTCAACCTGAACAAGTCATTCGACGAGTCTGGGAAATGGATCATGAACAACTAGCCACATTACATCGAATCTTTGGTCAGAAAACCTACAAGCGAGGCACTCCCGCCGATATTCAAAGCCGACATATTGCTAAAGAACTTCTGAGACGTGGTGATGCCAATGGACAGCATCGACCATTACCCATGCGAGCTTTCGTGAAAGGAGCAGCGTAAGATGAGCCTACGTAGGATGCTCAATGGAACATATGTCGAAACCGCGCAAGAATATGTGGAGTGCTTGTTATGACCACGGAAGCTGATAAGGGCACCCTAAATATGGTGAATCAAGCACGAAAGCATAAGATAAGGTATTCGTGTATACAGAGCAAGGGCTTCAAACAATCTATCAGGGATTGTTTACTATACCGGTTTCATAATCGCAAAGTTTTTCAGTTCCACCATCATCAACAGGAGGTTTAGTATGAACAGACGCAATTTTTTGAAAACAGTATGCGCTGCACTCGCAGTCGCAGTCACGGCTCCTTCCTTATTACTTCCTAAATCGACAGAGGCTGCAACCACCAAAGGTATCACCTATGCACCTTATATACCATTGTTTAAGACTAATTTCTGGAGTGGAAAGTCATTTCACAAAGTCAATCTCAGACGAATTGCAATAAAAGTTAAACAGATTCTAGATCACCACCTTTTTGAATTCAATGACGATCAAACAAGACGAGCGATCATACATCATGTGGGGCTGTTACTTGAACCTTTCAAACACCATGGAGATATTAGGGATTATAAAATATGCTGCGATGAGAAGAATAATCCTTCCTCCATTATTGACCGTGGTGAATGTCATGTTACCGTCTGGGTACAACAACAGAATTCACCAACGAATCTTGCCATGTGGAAACAAATGAACTTTGTGATGGGTCCTTCAGCATTAATTTCATCAACAATACTTCCAGGAAGTTTACTATGAAGCAGAATTACAAATACTGTGGATATGACAGAATCCAAGTCTTGACATTCTCTATGAATTCTGTCATAATACGTGATTGTGTGTAATTATATTATGGAGTGCTTGTTATGACCACGGAAGCTGATATTGATGCCGCATTAAACAGCGTAACTCCTGTTCAGGAATATGCTGGACTCTACTGGAAACGTGATGATCTCTTCAAACCATTTGGAGATTTTCACGTCAATGGTGGTAAAGTGCGTCAAGCGATCATGGTATTCCGTGCAAAGATAG
>Ga0315286_10006753_pt1 | contig 11173 bp, 10 predicted proteins | sample YL17G10_0_MG_FD_205038 | JGI IMG/M metagenome (GOLD analysis project Ga0315286, IMG submission 205038) | Sediment microbial communities from Yellowstone Lake, YNP, Wyoming, USA - YL17G10_0 | ecosystem: Environmental > Aquatic > Freshwater > Lake > Sediment | place: USA: Wyoming | collected...
TGCGAAAACCGGACCTACTTCAACCTTCTGATTTACACCGACCGGCTGAACTATGTCTCGCCCCTGATCAACAACCTCGGCTATGCGATGACCATGGAGAAGATGCTCGGCCTGGCCGTCCCGGAGAGGGCCCAGTACATCCGGGTCATCCTCAGCGAAGTTTCGCGGGTGTCCGATCACCTGACGTGCCTGGCGGCGATGGCCATGGAGTGCGGCGCGTTCACCGCCTTCCTCTATACGATGAAAGCGCGCGAATATCTGTGGGACGTCATCGAGCAGACGACCGGCGCCCGGATGACGACGTCCTACATCCGCATCGGGGGCGTGCGGGCCGACCTCCATCCGGACTACCCGACCCACGTCCGAACCGCGCTGGTCGAAACGCGGAAGGTCCTCAAAGACGTCCACGGCCTGCTCGACAAGAACATCATCTTCCTCAACCGGACGCGCGACGTGGCGATCATGTCCGGCGACGACGCGATCGCTTACGGCTGGACCGGGCCCTGTCTCCGGTCGACCGGCGTCATGTACGATGTCCGCAAGGCTCAGCCGTATCTCGTCTATGGCCGCTGCCGATTCGATGTCCCGCTCGGCGAGCGGGGCGACAACTTCGACCGCTACATGGTCCGGATGCTGGAAATGGAACAGAGCCTCCGGATCGTCGAGCAGTGCGTCGCCGGGATTCCGAAGTCCGGCGCGCCTCTCAGGACCGAAGGCATGCCGCCGGCCGAGGCCATCCGCGAAGCCCGAAGCCGGAAGTCCGGCCGGGACATCAAGCTCTCGCCGAACCTCGAGGGCTCGGAGCGGGCCGTCCTCAAGGACATCCAGGCGGGCGACCCGCGCGCGGTCATCCCCTCCAAGGAAGAAACCTACACCTCGATCGAGGGCTTGATCACCCATTTCAAATTCTTCATGAAAGGCAACGGCATCCGGCCGCCTAAGGGCGAAGTATATTTCGCCGTCGAGGGCGGCAACGGCGAGCTCGGCTATTACATCGTCTCGGACGGCACGGACCGGCCGTACCGCCTCCACCTCCGCGGCCCGTGCTTCCACGTCGTGGCCGCGCTCGAGAAGCTGATCCAGGGCCGCCTGATCGCGGACGTCATCCCGACGTTCGGGTCGATGAACATGATCGGCGGGGAGCTCGACCGATGAGCTCCGTGCTGTCCGACGTCCTGGCGAAAAAGATCGACGAGCTTGCCGCCCGGTATCCGGTCAAACAGGCCGCCCTGCTTCCCGTCCTGCATCTCGTCCAGAACGAGAAGGGGTTTCTTTCGCCCGAAGATGAACAGGACGTGGCCGGGCGCCTCGGCATCCTGCCCGTCAAGGTGCGCGAAGTCGTCACGTTCTATACGATGTTCCGCCGGTCGCCGGTCGGGAAATATCATATCCAGGTGTGCACCAACCTGAGCTGCTCTCTCGCCGGGGGGGACGGCCTGGTCGGGCGCCTCGAGACCCGTCTCGGGATCGCCTTGGGAGGGACCACGCCCGACGGCAAGTTCACCCTGACCGGCGTCGAGTGTCTCGGCGCTTGCGAAACGGCGCCGTGCTTGATGATCAACTTCGACTATCACGGGAATCTGGATGCGGCCGGGCTCGATAAGATTCTCGAGGGGCTGGCATGACCCGAGCGACCAAAGTCCTGACCGAGCTCTTCTGGCTGGAGCATCTCCATCGGATCGAAGCCTACCTCGACCGCGGTGGATATCAGGCCCTGAAAAAAGCCCTGACCGAGATGAAGCCCGAGCAGGTCCAGGAGGAGGTCAAGAAGGCCGGCCTGCGGGGCAGGGGCGGTGCCGGGTTTCCCGCCGGGGTCAAATGGGGCTTCATTCCGAAGGACTTGGACAAGCCCAGGTATCTGTGCGTCAACGCCGACGAAGGCGAGCCCGGCACGTTCAAGGACAAATATATCCTGAGCCACGATCCTCATCTCCTCATCGAGGGCATCGTCCTCGCGGCCTACGCGGTGGGCATCCATTCCGCCTACGTCTATATCCGGGGCGAGTACGAGCTGATCGCCCGGCGCCTCGAACAGGCCATCGCCGAAGCGTACGCCAAGGGCTATCTCGGCCGGAACATCCTCGGCGCCGGGTTCGACCTCGAGCTCGTCGTCCATAGGGGCGCGGGCGCCTATATCTGCGGCGAGGAGACGTCGCTCCTCGAGTCCCTCGAGGGCAAGCGGGGCAACCCGCGGCTCAAGCCGCCCTTCCCGGCGCTGGTCGGCCTGTTCCAATGCCCGACCGTCATCAACAATGTCGAGACGCTGGCCAATGTGCCGTTCATCATCCAAAAGGGCGCGGCCTGGTTCGTGGAGCAGGGCCTGCCCAAGGACGGCGGGACCCGCTTGTTCGGCGTCAGCGGGGCGGTCGCCAAGCCGGGCCTCTATGAGCTCCCCGCGGGGACGAGTCTCCGCGAAATCATTTATACCCATGCCGGCGGGATGAAGGACGGCCGGAAGCTCAAGGCGGTGATCCCGGGAGGCATGTCGTCGCCCATCCTGCGGGCCGATGAGATCGACGTCGCGATGGACGTGGATTCGATCGCCGCGGCAGGATCGATGCTCGGCTCCGGGGCGATCATCGTCATCGCCGAAGGGACGCCGATCCTCCATGTCCTGCGGAAGGTCGCCAAGTTCTATGCCCACGAATCGTGCGGCCAGTGCACGCCGTGCCGCCTGGGCACGTCCTGGATCCACAAGATCGTCGAGCGGATGGCCGCCGGCGGAGGGACCCGGGACGACGTGGACACGCTCGTCCGGCTGGCGGGCAACATCAAGGGACGGACCCTCTGCCCGCTCGGCGACGCGGCGGCCATGCCCGTGGCGGCCATCGCCCAGAAATTTCGGGCGGAGCTCGAAGCGACGCTCGAAAGGAGCGCGGTCCGGCCATGATCAGGCTTCTGATCGACGGACAACATGTCGAGGTTTCCGAGGGCACGACCGTCCTCAAGGCCGCGGAGCGGGCCGGCATCGAGCTTCCCCGTTTTTGCTTCCACCCGGCGTTCGTCCCGGAGGGGAGCTGCCGGCTCTGCCTGGTCCAAATCGAGGGCTTCCCCAAACTCGAATTGGGCTGCTCCACGGTCGTCCGCGAAGGGATGAAGGTTGCGACTCAATCGCCCGTCGTCCGGGAAGCGCGGCGGGGCGTTCTCGAATTTCTGCTGACGGAGCATCCGCTCGACTGCCCGATCTGCGACAAAGCGGGCGAGTGCAAGCTTCAGGACTATGCCTCCGACTACGGCCTGACGGAGAGCGTCTTCCGGGAAGCAAAAGAAAAGCGGGAGAAGCGTCTTCCCATTGGCGAAAAGCTTCTCCTTGACCGGGAGCGCTGCATCCAGTGCACGCGCTGCGTCCGGTTCCTGGCCGAAATCACCAAGACTCACGAGCTCGGGCTCTTCGAGCGGGGCGTCCATGCCGAAATCGGGATCTATGAGGGCCGGCCGGTCCGGAACGGGTATGCCGGGAACCTCGTCGACCTCTGTCCCGTGGGCGCGATCACGGACACGGACTTCCGGTTCAAGACGCGCCCTTGGTTCCTGGCGCGCGGCGAGTCGGTCTGTCCGCACTGCAGCCGGGGCTGCAACATCTATGTCGACCATCATCCGGGATTCCCCCGGGTCCCTGGTTCGGCCAAGGTCTATCGCATCCGGCCCCGGGTGAACGAAGCCGTCAACGGGCCTTGGATCTGCGACTACGGACGCTATGGTTTCGTCGAAGCCCAGAACAAAGGCCGGAGCGACCGGCCTTTCTGGAACAGGGGCGGGGCGATGACCGAGCTGAGCTGGGACAAGGTCCGGATCGTCGTCGGAGAAAAGCTGAAAGCGCTTCGGGAGAGCGGCCGGACGGGCCGGGCGGCCGTCGCCGCTTCCGGATGGCTGACCAACGAAGATCTGTATCTTGTCCGAAAGATCTTCCGCGACGACCTGAAGATAAGCCGCCTCTTCATCGTCGATCCGAAGCCCGGCGAAAGCGACGGGATGCTCCTTCTCCCCGACCGCGCTCCGAACCGGCGGGGCGCGGCCGAGCTGGGGTTCGATCTCGCGCCGCCGTCTCTCGAAGCCCTGACCCGGGAGACCGATGTCCTGATCCTTTTCGGCCCCCACCTGGCCGCCCATTTCGGCCTTGAGGAGCTCCGGACCGCATTCGACAAGATCGCGTTCAAGATCCTGGTGACCTCGCACCTCTCCGGCCTGGAGTCATTGGCCGACGTCGTCCTGGCCTCCGCCACCCCGGCCGAGAAGGAGGGTTCGTTCACGAACGCGGACGGCCGCGTCCAGAGGTTCAGCGCGACGGCGCGCTCCTGCCCCGACGTCCGGCCGGAGCTGCGGATTCTCCAGGACCTGGCCCGTGAGATAGGACTCCGGTCGGATCTCTACGGTCCGGCCGCGGCCGCCCGGACCGTCCATGTAGCGCTCGTCCAGGAGATCCCGTTCTTCGGGGCCAGGGCATGACCGACATCTGGATCGTCCTCATCAAAATCGTTCTGGCGCTCGTCTGGTTCCTCGTTTTGGCCCTCTACCTGACCTGGGCCGAGCGCAAGGAGAGCGCGGTCATCCAGGACCGGGTCGGCGCGAACCGCGCCTCGTTCTTCGGATTCCAGATCCTCGGCCTGTTCCAGCCGTTCGCTGATGCGATCAAGATGATCTTCAAGGAGGACTTCGTTCCGCCGTTCTCCCGGAAGGCCTTCCACACCATCGCTCCGTTCCTCTCGTTCTTCTTCGTGGCGGTCACGGTGGCGGCCATCCCGTTCGGCGACGACATCCGGATCGGCGGCAAAACCATCAGCCTCCAGGTCTTCGACGGGAACATCGGGCTGCTCTTCGTCCTGGCCATGCTTTCGCTCGGGATTTACGGGATCCTCGTCAGCGGCTGGGCCTCAAACAACCGCTACGCCCTCCTCGGAGGGATCCGGGGCGCGGCGCAGATCATTTCCTATGAGGTTTCGCTCGGACTGTCGCTCGTCGGCCTGATCATGGTCTTCCCCTCGCTCCGGATGTCCGAAATCGTCCGGGCCCAAGGGGCGCTCCTGTTCGGCTTTTTGCCGAAGTGGGGGGTCGTTCTCCAGCCGCTCGGCTGCCTGGTTTTCTTCCTCGCGGCCCTGGCCGAGACGAAGCGCGTCCCGTTCGACATGCCGGAAGGGGAGTCCGAGATCATCGGCTTCTTCGCCGAGTACGGCGGCCTGAAGTGGGGCCTGTTCATGTTCACCGATTTCATGGAGATCCTGACGGTCGCCGCCCTCATGACGACGCTCTTCTTCGGCGGCTGGCAGGTCCCCTGGCTCGGGGCGAACGGCTTCTCCTTTCCTTGGGGGGGAACGTGGCACCTGGCCCCCTGGCTCGTGACCGTCTTCCAGGTCGCGGCCTTCAATCTCAAGGTGTTCTTCTTCTGCTGGCTTCAGATTCTCATCCGTTGGACGTATCCCCGGTTCCGCTATGACCAGCTCATGGATCTGGGCTGGAAGCTGTTCGTCCCCTTGAGTCTCCTTAACATCGTCGCGACGGCGGTCGTGCTGAGTTTGTGACATGATCAAATCGCTCGGCCATTTCTGGGAGCTGCTCCGGGGGGCCTGGATCACGGCCCGTCATTTCGGGGTGAACATGGTCTTCCACACCCTACGGTTGTTCCATATCCGGACCCGCCGGGCCGGCGCCGTCACCTGGCAGTATCCCGAGCAGAAAAAGCCCCTGTCCGTCCGGCACCGCAGCCTCCATCGGCTGACGATGCGGGACGGGGGCAAGCCGCGCTGCGTGGCCTGCATGCTTTGCGCCACGGTCTGTCCGTCGGAGTGCATCGCCATCGAGGCTGCGGAGGATCCGGACCCCGAAATCCAGAAATATCCGTCGTCGTTCGTCATCGACCTGAACCGTTGCTGCTTCTGCGGCTTCTGCGTCGAGGCCTGTCCCGAGGACGCCATCCGGATGGACACCGGCATCATCGACCTCGCTCAGACGACCCACGAAGACCTGATTTTCGGCCTCGACAAACTCCTGAAATGACCCGCCGGCCGCTCGCCCTGGGCCGGTTCCGCATCCACGCTCTCGATCTGGGCCGGTTCTCGATCTCCCGCCGGGACATGTACCATACAGGGGGCGGGGCGCACGGACCTGTCACGCTTCCGCCCGGGCCCGACCGCGTCGTCCTGGCCATGAACGCCCTTCTCATTGAGACCGGTCAGGCGCGTGTCCTGATCGAGACCGGGCTGGGAACGAAGCCTTCTCCGGCCGCGTCCCGGCTTCGGGACCTTGTTCCGGGCCCCGGGCTGGCAGCCGCCCTGGGCGTAACCGGGTTTTTGCCGGGGGATGTCGATTTCGTGATCAACACCCATCTCCATTTCGACCATTGCGGCGGAAACACGGAGCGGGATCCGGACGGGATCATCCGGCCCGCCTTTCCGAAGGCAGTCTATGTTATCCAGAAAGGGGAGTGGGACGCGGCTTTCCATCCGCCGTCGCGCGACAAGGAGAGCTATGAGCGCTCCGATTTCGAGCCGCTGGCCGAATCCGGACGGCTCCGGCTCGTCGACGGCGAGGCGACGATCGCGGAGGGGATCCGCGTCTTCCCGACTCCCGGCCATACGGCCCACCATCAGGGCGTGGCTCTCATATCGGAAGGACGGACGCTCTGTTTCCTCGGCGATCTTGTCCCCACGTCCGCTCATGCCGGTTTTTCGTTCGTCATGAGCTATGACCTGGATCCCCGGCTGAACCTGAGAACGAAGCGGGCGCTCTATGACCGGGCCCTGCCAGAAGGCTGGGTTTTCGCCCTGGCCCACGACCCTGCCCACGTGTTCGGGTCGATCGTCCGGACCGGGACGCGTTTTGAATTCCGGCCGCTGTCCAGGGAGGGGTCAGGTCTTAACACTTAACACTTCGTAGTTCGAAGACGAAGCGAAGTGTTAAGTGTTAAGACCTGACCCCGTTCCGGGCCGGTCGGCTAATTTGACATTTGGCTTCATTCGAATATATAACAACTCTTCATACATCATCATCGCCAGGAGGAATCATAAACATGAAAAAGGTCACCGTCGAGGAACTGCTGAAAAAAGCCCTCGAGCCCTCGGAGAACGCGCCTCGTCTGCATAAGTTCTACAAAGGAAAGGTCGGCGTTTCGGTCAAGTGCCGGATCCGCGATTTCAACGACTTCGCGATCTGGTACACCCCCGGCGTCGCCGCGGTGTGCAAGGAGATCGCCCAGGACCCGGACAAGGCCTACGACTATACGAACAAATGGAACAATGTGGCCGTCATCAGTGACGGGACGCGCGTCCTCGGGCTGGGCGACATCGGCCCCCTGGGCGGCCTGCCGGTCATGGAAGGCAAGGGCCTTCTGTACAAATATCTCGGCGGGGTTGACGCATTCCCGATCTGCCTCGACGAAAAGGACCCCGACAAGATCATCGACATCTGCAAAGCCCTTCAGCCCTCCTTCGGCGGATTCAACCTTGAGGACATCTCCCAGCCGAAGTGCTTCAAGATCCTCGACACCCTGCGCGAACAGTGCACCATTCCCGTGTGGCACGATGACCAGCAGGGCACGGCCTGCGTCACCGTGGCCGGACTGATCAACGCCCTGAAGATCGTCAAGAAGGACATGGCCTCGGTCAAATGCGTGGTCGTCGGTTCGGGCGCGGCGGGGATCAGCATCGCCCGGCTCCTGATCACGGCCGGTATCAGCCCCGAAAACCTGCTTTCGGTCGATTCCCAGGGCATCTTATCCCGGGACCGGGCCGACCGGCAGAACCTCCAGGAGAAATATAAAGAGAAGTGGGACCTCTGCCTGCGGACCAACCCGAAATGCCGGCAGGGCCATATCCCGGACGCGATGAAAGGCGCCGACGTCCTCATCAGCGCGTCCAAGCAGGGGCCCGGGACAATCAAGCCCGAGTGGGTCCAGTCCATGGCGCCCGATTCCATCGTCTTCGCCGAGGCCAACCCGGTGCCCGAGATCTGGCCCTGGGAGGCCATGGAGGCCGGCGCGCGCATCGTCGCCACGGGACGGTCCGACTTCCCCAACCAGGTCAACAACTCGCTCGGGTTCCCGGGCATCTTCCGCGGGGCCCTCGACGTCCGGGCCCGGACCATCACCGACGAGATGTGCATCGCCGCTGCCCGGGAGCTGGCCCAGGTCGCGGAGGACAAGGGGCTGCGTGAAGACTATATCGTCCCCAATATGGACGAGTGGGAAGTCTTCCCCCGCGAGGCCGTAGCCGTCGGATCGAAGGCCATCGAGCAGGGGGTCGCCCGCTTCAACATTCCGGCCGATGAGCGGTACAAAATGGCGGCCGACATCATCAAGGCTTCGCGGGACGAGGTCCAATTAATGATGAAGGAAGGTTTCATCGCCGACCCGGACAAATAGGAGGCGTGAATAAATTTCATTTTCCCGTTGACTTTCTGACGGGAATTTGGTAAATTCGAATTAGTCCGGAGGATTACTTTTCTTCACCCCCAAAGGATGGCGAAAATTTCTCTGGATGAGTGTAATATTTTATCATTACACAAGCCATGTTCATGAAAAGGAGGAACAGATCATGAAAGGCATCAAGAAAAATGTCGTTCTGGTGTTGGCGATCGCCGTGGTGCTGGCCGCTTGCAAGCAGCCCACCGAGCAGATCAACAACGTCAAGGCTGCTATCGAAGGCGTGATGAAAGCCGGCGCGGACAAGTACGCCGTCGATGAGTACAAGAAGCTCGATGGCGACCTCAAGGCGGCTTTGGACGAAATCGCCGCTCAGGACAAGAAGTTCTTCAAGAAATTCGGCACCGCCAAGGAAATGCTGGCCAAGGTCCTCGTCGACGCCGATGCTCTGAAGGCCGCTCTCCCCGCGAAGATCGAGGCCGCCAAGAACCTCGCGGTCTCGCTCCAGGGCGAAGCCCGCAAGGGTTTGGACGCTGCCAAGGCCCTCCTAGACAAGGCTCCCAAGGGCAAAGGCACGGCGAAAGACCTGGAAGCTCTGAAGGGTGATCTGACCGGCGCCGAAACGGCGTTCGCCGACATCCAGAAGGCCCTCGACGGCCAGGATTATATCGCCGCCCAGGACAAGGCTAAGTCCATTTCGGCCGCCGCGGCCAAGGTCGCCGAGCAGGTCCAGGCCGCGATCGACAAAGTCAAGGGCGTCAAGAAGTAAGGGAATCATCGTTCCCGGTCCGATTAGCGGTTCCCGTTGAAAGCGCCTGTCTCCGCAACGGGAGCCCTTCTGATCGGGCTGATATTGTGCGCCTTCGCGTGTAGCACGCCACCGGTCCCGCCGGAGGTCCAACAGGCCCAGGGCCTGGATGAGGATCTCCGGAGGACCGGTGTTTCATTTTATGCTCCGCAGGATTACGACCGGTTCCAGGGACGTCTGAAAGACGGACGCGATAAAGTCGCCGCCGAAAAGGCCAAGTTCGGCTGGTTTCGAGAATATACCGCGATCCAGGACGATTTCCGGGCCCTGATGACGGACGGCCGCGCCCTCCTCCAGCATATCCGGTCCTCCAAAGCCTCTAAAGCCGAAACGTTCCAAACGCGCGCCCGGACACTCGTCGATCGCGTCGAGCGGATTAAAAAGATGACCGGGTTCTTCAACGAGAGCGGCCCGGTCCGGATGAATCTTTCCCGGGCCGAGATCAAGCTGGCCGAAGCCGGGCTGCTTCTGAAGAAAGAGGAATATGAAACCGGAAGCCGGAGCTTGGCCGAAGGCGAATTTCATGTCCGCGCGGCGGAACAGGCCATCTCCGGTGTCCTTAGCCGATATCTTGAATCGGGCGAGCTCGCCAAGTGGAAGCGCTGGGCCCAGGAGTCGATCGACGAATCTCGTTCGAGCGGTTCGGTGGTTTTCTTAGTCAGCAAGCTCGAGCGCCGCCTCACGATCTACAAGGCTGGAACGGCCGTGGGGACCTTTGAGATCGGCCTGGGCCGCTTTGGTTTGTCCGACAAGCTTTACTCCGGCGACGAAGCCACCCCCGAAGGCAAATATAAGATCGTCCAGAAGTTTCCGTCGAGCGATTTCTATAAGGCCCTTCTGATCAACTACCCCAACGACGAAGACCGGAAGGCGTTTGTCGAGGCGCGGGCCAAAGGGCTGATTCCGGGCCAGGCCGGAATCGGGGGCGCGATCGAGATCCATGGCGGCGGCAAAGACAGCCTGACGAAGGGCTGCGTGGGCATGGAGAACAAGGACATGGATTTGGTCTACGACTATGCCCGGGTGGGAACCCGCGTCACAATCATCGGCGCGGTTTCCATCGAAAACACGATCCTGGCCGAGATCGTGAAATTCGAAAAATAATGGTCAAGAACAAGAGAACCCGGAGCCTGATCTGGAGCGCGGCCGCCATTTTCGCCGTTTTCTCCGCCCTTCAAGTCGCGGGTCGTCTGATCGAACGCCATCAGCGGCGGGCCCCGCTCGCCGCGAATAGGGTGGGCCCCGCCGCGCCGGCCAGGAGCGCCAGGGAGCTCACCGCCCGAAACGCCCAGCTCCTGGCCAGGATGAAGGCCCAAGGTCCCTGGGGGATCTATATCGTCGTGGATACGGCGGCAAATAGGCTGTATCTCGTTCAGGATCGGAAAGTGATCAAGGAGGTCGTCGTATCGTGCGGCTCCGGGGACGTCCTCGAAGAGACGGGCGGGGTCCGAAAGTGGATTTTCGACACCCCCCGGGGCGAGTTCAGCGTCACCTCGAAGCTGGTGAATCCCACCTGGATCAAGCCCGACTGGGCCTTCATCGAGGAAGGCGAAAAGCCGCCCACGAAATTCGACGACCGGATCGACAACGATTCGCTGGGGGATTACGCCTTGGGATTCGGAGACGGATTCTTCATTCATGGGACTCTCTATACCCGGCTTCTCGGAAGGAACGTGACTCATGGCTGCGTCCGGGTAGGGGACAAGGATCTGAAGGATGTCTTCCAGACCGTGCCGCTCGGCGCGCGGATCTATATCTACTGAGGCGAATCATGAGCTTGCACAAAGCGGCCGTTCTTTGGGGGTTCGTCGCGGCCTTTTCGGTCTGGGGCTCTCCAGCCTATTCCCAGGGACAGGACACGGCCAAGCTGGCCAAGTTGAACAGGATCCTGGAAAGCGAGGCGTCCCTGGCCAATCATCCAGCCTCTTACATGATCATTGACCTCGAAAGCCGAGCCGTCCTGCTCAAGGCCCGCGGGCTCGTCCTCAAAAAATGGGCCATTAAAAGCTTCC
>Ga0315286_10006754_pt1 | contig 11173 bp, 11 predicted proteins | sample YL17G10_0_MG_FD_205038 | JGI IMG/M metagenome (GOLD analysis project Ga0315286, IMG submission 205038) | Sediment microbial communities from Yellowstone Lake, YNP, Wyoming, USA - YL17G10_0 | ecosystem: Environmental > Aquatic > Freshwater > Lake > Sediment | place: USA: Wyoming | collected...
CAAAGTCACAGCATTTTCTAACAATAGACGATATGCAAGAAGCTTTGGAAAATTTCTGGGCTGAACATATTTTCATGCAGAAATTCATGCGTTACTTATGTCGCTAACTAATTGATGTCAAATTATGCTAAGAAGCTGCTACCTCATATGTATCTCCAGAATATCTTCGTCAGAAAAAACATGCTCAAGAGAGAGCAGCTTCTGGCCAGGGAACTTGGAGCTTCTGCCCCAGAGCCTCGCGAACTTGAACTTGCTCACAAAGTCCTTGTGCAGCTTATCGCAAACATCCCTTATCCTGGCATTCTTGTGCATTATCAGAGGAACTTCCAAGTCAGCCTCTTTTCCCGGCTGCTTGAGATAAATCCTGATAAGCTCGAGCCTATCAAAAATAATTTTCTTGAGCTCATCAAGCCCGATGTTCTTCTCTGCGCTTACAATGACATCTGCGCCTATCTCTTTTTTCACATCCTCTGCCTTTTCCCTGCTCATGGTATCTGCTTTGCTAAGGATTATTATCCCGGGCATGTAGGCTTTGTTATCCTCTAATATGTCAATGAGCTGGTCATCAGTAATCTCTTCACGGATCAGGACATCAGCATTATTAATCCTGAATTCCTTCAATATTGCCTTGATAGTATCATCGGCCAGGTTTTTCAGCTTCACTGTCTTGCCAACCCTAATGCCATTCTTCATAGTCTTCCTGATCTTGACATAAGGCTTGCGCTGGTTAAGCCTGATATTGGTGTTGCGAATCTCATTGAGCAGAACATCCAAGTGCTCAGGGTGATTAACATCAATTAATATCAAAGCCATGTCTGCACCACGCATGACAGACAAAACCTCCTTTCCCCTGCCAGTCCCATCACTAGCGCCTCTGACAACGCCAGGCACATCAAGAATCTGAATCTTAGCATGGCCATACTCAAGCATTCCAGGGACCACGTCAAGAGTGGTGAACTCATAATCGGCAGTCTTAGAATGAGCATCAGTCACAGAATTCAGGAGCGTGCTCTTTCCAACGCTTGGGAAGCCAATCAGGATGACTGTAGCATCACCAGAGCGCCTGACAGTATAGCCCTCGCCTTTCTTGCCAGACCTGCGCCTGGTCTCCTGACGCTCCCTAAGACGGGCAAGCTTAGCCTTCAGTAATCCAATAGCATTCTGAGTCCTCTTATTGTACTTGGTATTTGAGATTTCATCCTCTATTCTTTTAATCTCTGACTCATATTCAACCATGATAAAGATAAAAGAAGAAAAAAGAGTTTTTAATGGTTGCGGTTTGCTAAAGAAAATACTGCGCCAACTTTTCAGATTTAATCTTACCATAGAAGAGATACCTGTTAGCATAAAGATTTTGAATTATTTCACCTATATCTGAACATACACCTTTTATGTCATTGATATTTAATCTTTCGAATCCTCGTCTAATTTCGCCCATAAGCTTCGTAAACCTCTGGCCTCTTCTTGTTTTGTTGGTTTTCTCCTGCCCTTCTGTTCCTAACATTAAGGCAGATTTTAAGTTATCACTTGTTTTTAGGAGTTCGTTTTGCAAGAATCTTAAATCTCCGGCCCTTGAGGAGTATTGCCTTAAAATATCTATTATTGGCCTTATTGTGCTTGTCTCCCAGATTGATTGATAATTGTTAATAATCATTTCCAATCTTTCAATGCCCCCCGCTCCTCCATAAATCGCATTTGGTATTTGCCTAAAAGTTCCCTTGCTATAAATGTGGTTATCAAAGACAACAGTTCCTATCTCTATCAGATTATCTTCTCGCTCATAAAAGATTTCACATCTAGGTCCTGCCTGCTCTCCTTCTTTCTGCCAAAACTCAATGTTAGAAGTGCTCCTGAGAGGATGAACCTTGTCTTTACCCAGCATTTTTGTCCATATTCTTTCTGATTCTTCATCAGCCGGCAACTCTTTCCCTAACAATCTGTAGCCAGCAAATGTTGTGACGTGCAGCCTTTTCAGGTCAGGTCCTAGTTCTTTGTAGAGCCCAAGCTGTTGATTTATGATTTCCTCTTTGGATGCATCTTGTTTTTCCCTGGCATCAACAAAAGTCAGCATTTCAAAGAGGGTCAAGTGAAAGTCATCCTGGGAATCAAGGTGTCTGTAAACAGGTTCTGTGGTTAGCCATTTCACTGCTTTTTCTAGCACTGGTGAGTTAGCTAGTTCTTTTATCTCTGCATGACCTGCACAGGGATTAAAAGCATCTGGATAGGCTGGATTAAGTAAGCCAATAGGTGGCTTAAGTCTGTAACCTAGTCCTAAAAAATAATTAGTGCAAAAATCATTTAACTGTTTTGCGTTTATCATTTTTTATCAGTTTTCGTGATGTAGCGGTAGATACTCTCTAATTTATCCAGACTAACATATTGTTCAAGGGGATGACCTTTAGGCACGTCGAAAAGCCAGATTCTATCAAAACGACCGTCATTTTCAAAATCCTCTGCAACCAAAGACCCAGTGATCTTTTTTGAGTCTGATAAACGAATATATCTACTATCTCCTCTGTCAAAAGCGCTTACGTAAAAGTTTTCGAAGGTGCCTTGTTTTTGAATAACCGGTTGGCAAGATTTAATCCCGATGCTTACGATACCAACTAGGCCTATGCCTGCCCCCGCCAAACCCAAACCAATTTTTTGCTTCCATCCAACTTTTTTCTTGTTTTCCATTTTAATCCCTCCTCTCTTTTTTAGACTCAAAGAGCAAAAAGCTCCTCGAGCCTCAAGGTTGAGACGCCTTGATAACTACTTCATAGTAATTACTATATATTAATTTTTGTGGTAAGCTTACTTACATCAATTAGAAAGATATATAAATAACAAAATCAATGCGCGAATATGCTCTCAGAAAACCTTATCAGGCTAGGCTTCACGCCAGTAGAGGCTAAAATTTATCTTGCACTTTTAGAGCATGGTTCTTTAATGGCAGGAGATCTGAGCAAGAAAACCCAGACCAACCGAAGGACTACCTATGACACGGTTGAGAGATTGATAGAGAAAGGTTATATCTCCTACATTATAAGCGCCAATAGAAAAGTATTCAATGCGGTGAATCCTGAAATAATACTTGATAAGATAAAAGAAACAGAAGAGGAAGCAAAGAAAGCAGTTCCTGCACTTAAGGAACTTTTCCTGAACAAAAAAGATGAGCAGGAAGCTAATATCTACAAAGGAAGAAAGGGAATTCGCGCGATTCTCAATGATATGCTGAAAGTTAAGAGTTATGTTGGTTTTGGATCTAATGAGAAATTCCCAGAAGTTATGACTCACGACTTTGATATTTTTCAGAAGAAGAAAAAAGAACTGGAGATTAAGAGCAAGACTTTAATGAACGAGTCAATGAGGAACAAACCAATACTAAAGTCAGCTTTTACCCAATACAGGTTTGTCAAGGAAAAAACATCACAGCCAACTTCAACTTTTGTTTATGGAAATAAAGTCGCCATAATTATTTGGTCAGAAGTTCCTGTTGGCACAGTAATTGAAAACAAGGAACTGGCTCAGACCTACCTGCAATACTTTGATAGCTTGTGGCAAACTGCAAAGCCATAGCAAACTTTTAAAAAAGAGGAGAACTACATGGTGTTGATGAACAAGAGAGGTGCGTATTTCTTTGTAATTGATGCTCTCATAGCTGCCAGCGTCATCTTCATCAGCCTGATTATCATTTTTACTTCCCATAGAATGGTTCCCGAATCATCTCCTTCCCTGAGAATTATTGAGGATTACATGGACTTCCTTACGACTACAAAGGTAAACCAGTTCCAAGGGGGTTATGTCACAAGCCTGAACATAACAGGCTCTGATAATACTCTTCTTGAACAGCTTGTAGAGTTTTATTATTACAACACCACTGGCAATGACACTTCACAAATAATGTGGAATTTCACCCGAGAGATTAGCAAAGGGATAATACCAGACCAAAGAGGCCTGGTGGTTTACATAAATGACCGTATAAATAATCGCAGTAGCCTTATATATACCCGAAGCGTTTCGCCAATGGAAAAATCAAGCCTTGTGTTAAGTTCAAAGAGGGTTATTTTTAAAAGAATAACCAATGGGGCTAACGATTTCATTTTTGGTCCTGTAATACTCGATATAAGAATGTGGGTGTAAAGGCAAAGGTGCAATCATATGAATATGATAAATGATAAGAGAGGGGTTGTATTCACAATCATAGCTATAGTGCTGGCAGTTTTCTTCACCCTGATATTCTCTGCCAGAGTGGAGAAGCCTCTTGATTATAAGACAGAAATACTTGAGACCAGGATAAGCGTGCTAAGTGATTATATGAACGCGTTTTTTGATTATGCAGAGGGAACAGCCTCAATAGCAGGCTACGCTGCGCTTCAGGGGGTGATATCAGACATCAGCACATACCATAGGTATTATGACCAGAGTGATGAGTTCGAAACCAACTATACCTACTGCATTAAAACAGGGAATCTTACCACTTCAAAATACTGCCCTAACATGACTAACAGCACTCTTACTTATTTCCTGGACCAGCTTAGGAATATTGCAGAGGATGAGCTAAATATCAACTCTAATTACACCATCAATCACGTATCTGTTAACCAAACAACAGATGCATTCTCAGTTGAAGTCATACTCAACCTAAGCGTGAAAGTCAATGATGCATATGCTAACATCTCAGACACGAGGGTTTTGACTAGCAGTGTTCCAATAGCAGGGCTTTTAGACCCGCTTTACCTTTTGAATGGAACCTATAACCAAACCATTAATCCATATAAGAAGGAGCTAGGAAACTGGGCATATGTAGATCTACAGCAGCTCTATAACACTCATGCCTACAGGCGTTACAGCGAGGGAGTAAGCTTTATCAACAGGATTAAGGGAGACTTCTCTCCAGGTGATGATTATGGCATTGAGAGCTTTGTGAATTACACGCATCCAGGCGTAACCTATGATTATAACGACACCATGGTCGACTACTTATTTTGGCAGAATAAGGAATTCAACTGCCTGCCTACCACCATAAGCAGTGAAGTTTTAGGGATTAATGACACAGCAAATTTCCCACTCAAAAACGGGGTACAATACTTCCAGCTGGACAGAGATCACGCCTCAATTTTCCTCAGCGGATATCTCCTCACCTCTCCATGCCCTTAAACACAAGCACTACTGAATGATAATTAACAAAGTTTATATATTTTCAAAAGGACAATCACCTTTAAATAGTTAGAGGTATAAAAGTAGGAATAAGGCTGGAAATAGAAGTATAGCTAAGTAACTAAGAGTAAAAAAAAAGGGTGGGTATATTTGGCAGATTCAACTATAAGGACGGGGGTAGATGAGCTTCTGGATCTTCTCAGGAAAATAGATAAGATAACCCTATCAGACGCTGCCAAAAAGCTCGGCCTAAACTCATCCTTGCTTCAATCTTGGGTAGATTTCCTTGTAGAAGAAGAAATCATAGGAATAGAGTATAAGTTCACCAAGCCCATAATATACCTTAACAAGCCGGCAGAAGAGAAAAAAGCCCGTATAAAGGAAGAGGCAGAAATTGGCCTGGAGAGCTATAAGCAGGATTTTAAATTAAGGGCCAGTGAGAAAAGCATTCCTGTTGAAAAGATAAGCTTCCTGTGGAGAGACCATGCAAAAGAAGCCCTGAGCAGGAGAAAAGAATTCTTTTTCAGAGAAGCAAAAAAGAGGAATCTTGCTAATGTTGACAATTTGTGGCGCATTTATAATGAAAAAATAATGTCATCATGATAATTTGATAACCCAAAAATAAAATTAGAATTAGATTAAAAAGAACGTAAACAAAAATGGACTTTGACAAATTCGTAGAAAGGGACATCATGGAATTCCTTGACAAGCAAGCCATGCTAGTGGCTGAGAAAGCAGATGGGATTAGAGAGGAAGAGTTTGACCTGTATGAGATAACCAAGGACTATGCAAAGGAAATCTCAGAAACTCTCAAGAATGAGGACTTAAAAAAAGCCAAGCAAATATTTGAGGATGTTAAAACCAGGTATCAAAAGGCTCCTGATTCTTCTCTTAGCAAAAAAAGGCTTTACACCATCATGGAAGAAATATATGAGAGAATAAAAGACTATGAGGGAAAAGAGGAAGGGAAAAAGAGCCTTTTTGAAACAATAAAGGATTATGAGGAAAAAGGGCTTTTTGCCAGCCCGACGGTTGTTAGTGGCAAGGAGCCTGAAACTGTTAATCTGGTTTTTAGTGCAATTGCTGGAAAAGAGAAAGAGCTCGAGAGGGTCTCGACCAAGAAGCCTTTTAAGAGCGAAGACCTGCAAGTCGCTGTCAAGATTTATAGGGAGCTTAAAGAGCTTATCCAGAGAATACCCGAATCTGCCCCGCGGGAAAAAGAAAGGATTTATGATGCTGCCCTTAGCTGGTACTATATCATCAAGAAGCTAAAGGAAAAGCTGGTTGCTGAAGAGCAAGCCAAAACAGCACAAGCAACTCAAGCTGAAAGAAAGCCTGAAGAAAAGAAGAATGTGGAGCAGATACTTGACGAGGTAAGGAAGCTCAAGGAAGAAATAGTCAGAAGCCACATGAAGATTGCGGATTGCATAAAGAAAAGGGACTTGAAGAGCAGCATAGAGGAGTACAATCATCTTAAACAGCTTTGCGAGCAATTCCCCCAGGAGATGGAAGAGGAGAAAACCGCCCTTCTTTCAGATGCATTATCCCTGTATGAGAGCATTAATAAGCTGAAAACAGTTCTTACCAAGCAAGGGGTTATGGAACAAGCTGCTGTTGAAGAGCAAACAAAAGAAAAAGATGATAGGGAAAAGATAAAACATGATGCCCATACTAAGCTGGAAATAATAAAAAATCTTTTCATGCAAAAAAATACTCCCGGTGCTATTAGCGAGTATGATGAATTAAGAGCTCTTTTCAATACTTATCCTGACCAGCCTGCAGAAGAAAAAAAGCAATTCTATGAGGAAATAATGCATACTAACAAGGGCATGAAGATGCTAGAGGACAATTTAAAAAGAAAAAGCCCGTATTATGGCTCAGACAACGCAGCAGCTATAAAAAGAATCTTAGAATCCACGCATGCTTTGCTTGATAATGGAAAAGTAGAGGAAGCAACCCACAACCTGCTGGAAGCAAAGCACAGAACGCAACTATTGCCAAAGGAAGCTTTTGATGACAAATACAGCCTGGTCAAGGAAATTGAGAAATTGGAGTATAAGCTTACTTTTGTGAAAAATGTGCAAAAGATTGTTCCTCCCACAATGCCTGTAATTGATTAGCCACAAGGGATTATTTATAATTACAAATATAAAATAAAAGGATTACATAAATATGACCGAACTAATAGCGAGAAACCCTGCAGAGCTTTCAAGAAGAGAGCTTATAGACCGCTATACGATCACAGTCAACAACATAGTGGTCGATATAAGCATATATGCAGAGGAGAACAAGCCAGTGCCAGAGTACACTGTATCAATAACCAACATTAGCGATGCTACAAAAATAATTCTTGAGAAAATAAGGCAGGAATTCATCTCAAAGATGAGCCTGGAAGAGATTGAGAACCTGGAGCAGAATGAGCTTATCAACATAAGGCAGAGGTTCAAGGGAGAAATAAAGAAACTCATACAAAAATATTTCCCGAAAGCAGATGACAAGACCATGAACATGCTCATAAATTACCTGATAGAGGAAAACCTTGGCTTGGGAAAAATAGAAATCCTGCTGCAAGACCCTTCTCTTGAAGAGATTGTAATAAACAACCACACAGAGCCGGTGTGGGTATATCACAGGAAACATGGCTGGCTCATAACTAATATTAAGATAATCACAGAGGATAGGATCAGGCATTTTGCTACAATGATAGGAAGGGATGTTGGCAAGGAAATAACCAACCTCAACCCGCTCATGGACGCCCACCTAATGACAGGCGACAGAGTGAATGCAACCCTAACGCCAATAAGCACAAAAGGAAACACCATAACTATCAGAAAGTTCTCCCAGGACCCATGGACCATCACCAAGTTTGTCAAGGACAACGTTCTTACCTATGAAGCAGCAGCAATGATATGGCTGGCTGTGCAAAACGAGCTCAGCATCATCATCAGCGGAGGAACAGGAAGCGGAAAAACCAGTATGCTAAATGTAATAAGCAACTTCTTCCCACCGAATCAGAGGATTATAAGCATAGAAGACACAAGAGAGCTTACATTGCCTGAAAACCTGCACTGGGTGCCTATGGAGACCAGGCTGGCTAACCCAGAAGGAAAGGGAGCAGTAGGCATGCTTGACCTGCTGGTGAACAGCCTAAGAATGAGGCCTGACAGGATTATTGTCGGAGAGATAAGAAGAAAAAAAGAAGCAGAAGTGCTGCTTGAGGCAATGCACACAGGCCACTCAGTATATGCAACCATGCACGCCAACACAGCAGAAGAAGTGGTGATGAGGCTTACCAACCCGCCAATAGAAATCCCAAAGCCAATGATTGCGTCATTGTCAATGGTAGTAATCCAAAACAGGAACAGGAGAACAGGAAAGAGAAGGACTCTCCAGCTGGCAGAGATAACATCAACAGGAGATGCGAAAGTCATCATGAGATTAAATGTTGCAAAAGATGTGCTTGAAGAGACTGCAAAATCCGAGACGATAATGGAAAGGCTAAAACTTTACACAGGCATGAGCGACGAAGAAATAGTTAATGACATAAAAGAAAAAGTTAAGATTCTGAAATGGATGGTAAGAAAAGAGATACATGAAGTTAATTCCATAGGGCTAGTTATTGCAAAATACTACATGGGAACCCTTAATATAGGTTATTAAAAGGCAGTTATTAGCAGATCATTAAAAAGTAAAACAAGTGAGGGGGCAATGCCTGAATCAAGAAATAAAAGTGAGCTGATTCTTAGGAGAAAGCTAAGAGTGGCAGGGCTTAATAAGACGCCCAAGGAATTCTTAAGCCAGACCCTGCGCTCTGCAATAATGGTCGGGTTTGCCATGGCAGTGCTCGCTTTCTTTCTGGTAAAAAAGAAAAACCTGCCATTAATATTTATTCCTGTGGCGGGGGTAATATTCTTTTTCTTGAGCTATACCACCCTGTTAAAGACCCTTGATTCAAAGATCCACAAGAAAGCTAAGGAAATTGACAAGGACGTGCTGTTCGCAGGAAGATTCCTGCTCATCAAGCTAAATTCTGGAAAGCCATTAATCAATTCTTTAATGGAAGCCAGCCAAAGCTATGGTGTCGCGAATACTTATTTCAAACAGATAATTAAAAGCATAGAACTAGGGACTCCACTAGAAAAAGCCCTTGATATGGCCAGCGATGAGTGCCCATCAAACAAGATGAAGAGAGTAATCTTTCAAATAAGCAGTGCTCTTAAGATAGGAATCGATGTCACACAGAACCTCGAGGCAGTGCTTGAAGAAATAGCCTATGAGCAATTGATAGAAATCCAGAGATACGGTAAAAAACTAAACAGCCTGACATTGTTCTACATGCTGCTGGCAGTGGTTGTTCCCAGCCTTGGTATTACCATGTTCATAGTGGTGGCTGGCCTGGTCTCATTAAACCTCACATCCACTACTTTTTTCATCTTTGCTTTTTTCCTTTTCATGATAGAGCTGGTTTTTTTAAGCTTGTTCAAAAGCATAAGGCCCAATGTAAACATATGAATAGAATAAAGATAAAATAAAATATTGATAATATAGAATATTAAAAATAATAATATGCTAATATTGACTGCAAGAAAACCACGAGGCATAAAATGAATATGAATAAGATGAATTTTTTATTCCTTGATGAATTTGGAAAAGCCTTTATTCCAAAAAAAATAAGGCCTGGGCTAGGAAAGTACCTTGGAAAAGCAGGAATTGAAGAGGTTCCCTACAGGTTCTTTGGCATCTTATTCTGGCTAACAGCTGTGGTGACATATTTCATATACCTACCTTTAATTTATCCTGTTATAAAGCAAAAGCCCATAATCGTGTTCTTTATTCTGACCTTTGTATTGTGGTTCATTGTCCAGGCATTAATTGCAGTGCTAGTAGTAGTCTCTCTATCATTCTACCTTAACATAAGGATTTACAAAAGGACTAAGATACTTGAAGACATGCTGCCAGACTATCTCACCCTGGTTTCAACTAACCTCAAAGGAGGCATGAATTTTGAGAAGTCGCTCTGGAGCGCAATCAAGCCAGAATTCAGCATACTCGCAAGAGAAATAGGCATTGTAAGCAAGAGAGTTGCAACAGGAAATGATGTGACACAGGCTTTGCAGGAATTCGCAGATAAATACAGCTCGCCAATACTAAAAAGGAGCATAGACCTGCTAAAAGGCGAGATAATGAGCGGAGGTAAAATAACAGGAGTGATTGATAATCTGGTGCTAAACCTAAAAAAGACCAAGGCTTTAAGGCAGGAGATGACAGCTGCCACCTTAACTTATATGATATTTATGGCGGCAATAGTAATATTCATAATGCCTGCATTATTCGCTCTTTCCAAACAGCTCCTCGGGATAATCCTTAAATTCAGCGCAAGGCTGTCGACCAGCTTTCAATCAGCTTCATCAGCAACCATGTTCACGTTCTCAGCAGCAAACATTGACCCGAATGACTTCAGGACATTTTCAATAGTCGCCATAGCCATAATATCAATTTTTTCATCAATGATCATAAGCACCATAGAGAAAGGAGATATAAAAGGAGGGCTAAAATATATCCCCATGTTCCTGTTCGGAGCCCTCATAATGTATTTCATATTAGCAGCAGTCCTGGGATCCATGATTGGAGGCATAATCGTTTGATGAATAGCTTGTTAATTGTATGCTAATAATTAAAAACAGGCAAAACTGATTGAAAAAGCAAAAGATTTATATAAATAAAACACAAAAGCAAGTAAAAGAGTATTAATTCAGCATGATTAAAGATGTGGCTTGGGTATGACTAGAGTCCGCTAAGAGGTGATTTCATGATAAAAGGACAAGCCGCCCTGGAATTTTTAACAACATACGGGTGGGCTTTCCTTGTAATCCTGGTGATAATAGGGGCATTAGCTTATTTTGGCGTGCTCAATCCTTCCAAAATGCTGCCTGACAGGTGCATGTTCAGCCCAGAGATTCAATGTGTAGAATCAAAAGTGGTTGGCAACCAGGGCGGTAATGGCATGTTAAGGTTCAGAATCACCAATAAT
>Ga0315286_10006756_pt1 | contig 11173 bp, 10 predicted proteins | sample YL17G10_0_MG_FD_205038 | JGI IMG/M metagenome (GOLD analysis project Ga0315286, IMG submission 205038) | Sediment microbial communities from Yellowstone Lake, YNP, Wyoming, USA - YL17G10_0 | ecosystem: Environmental > Aquatic > Freshwater > Lake > Sediment | place: USA: Wyoming | collected...
GTTCGGGCAAATATTTTTCTATTTCTTCTAAAATTACCCTTGCCTTAAACATAAATACCCCGCTATTCCAATAATATCTTTTATCTTTTATAAACATCTTGGCCTTTTCTCGATTTGGCTTTTCCATAAATCGCTCTACCTGATAGAATTTTACTGTCGTTAATTTAGGCTTTATCTTAATATACCCGTATCCTGTCTCTGCCCTATCCGGACTTATACCAAATGTAACTAAGCAGTCTTCACTTTCAGTTAAAGTTTTAGCATATCTTAGAACCCTTAAAAAGTTTTCTTTCTTTTGGATAAAATGGTCGGATGGTAAAACCACTATCGTTGCCTCTGGGTCAACAGCGGCTATTCCCATTACTGCCCAACCGATAGCCGGCGCGGTATTTTTTGGAGCAGGTTCTAGAAGAATATTTTTTGGGGGAATTTTAAAGCGGGCAAGCTGTTTTCTTATTAAGCCGAAGAAAAGAGAATTTGTAACAACGTGGATATTTGAATCGGAAGCTAATGGCCGGATACGATTAATAGTCTGCTGAATCAATGTCTTATCAGAGACTAACTTCAAAAACTGCTTAGGTACAGAATACCTGCTTAAAGGCCAGAATCTTTCTCCCTTACCGCCTGCTAATATAACCGCGTAAATCATTTTATATTTACTAACCTCATCGTTATGAGGCCTACTTGCGTCCAGCCCTTAATTAATAGGGGTAGCCTCATGGCATCGTCAGTAATCCAAACGGAAAAATTTCCACCGTGATAAGAACTTTTATTCTTTCTTGCTACAGTTATTTTTAACATCCATATGTCACCTTCTTTTTTAAATACATTTGCCTTTAGTTCATAAATCTCTTCTTTAGTAATTGTGTTGATAATAAAAGATTCACCGATATTAAAATCTTGAGTTCTTAAATAAAAAATGGCTGAAAGAGGATCTTGGGTATTAGGTAAAATTTTTCGCTTAAAATCTTTTCTTATCATGATAAGATTATCCTGGTCGTAAATGATTTCCTTGGTTTCAGTACCTTTATCTGGCAAAATTATATTTTCTGTATAGCGTAAAGAATGCAATTTATTTTTATCCATATAAGACTCGATTCTTGCTCTTGCCTTATAAAAGATTGAAACAAAGCCTTGAGTTTCTGCTTCGACAACTAATCTATAGACATCTCTTCCATTATAATTAGTTAAACCACCTACTATTATTTTTGCTTTTCCAACAGGAATAATGCCCATATATTTAACTAAAAATACCAACTCTTTTCCTTTGGTAAAAATGTTCCCTTCTTGTTTAGGTAATCTTTTTAAAATACCTTCGGGATTATTTAGAACCGCCTCTTTTACGGATAAAATCATAACTAAAATGATACACGCTAATAAAATAAAACCGAATATCTTTTTAATCATAGCCCCCTTTCTTTAAACTTAATCAACTTTTGGCTCTATGGGTAGAGCTACTACTTCATATACCTCTACATCATTGAACTTCTTAACCAATTTTAATCCCTTTTGCTTACTTAAATCAGGGGCCTCACCTATGATATCCATTGCATCTGAATCTTCCGCAGTTTTATATCTATCTAAATGTATAACTACATATTTTGCTCCTAACCATTTTAAAATTCCCGGGGTCTGTGCATCCATAATCTTATTTATCTTCTCTTTAATTTTATAGGCATAAGTGCCTATTTGAGCACCGTTAATTAATTTCTTTTGATGAATTCTTTGATAAAATATATAGTCTAAATGTACGGCTGACTCTGAGAGCTGCATCGATTCTCCTAAAGGATATTCGGCAATTGCAAAATCGCCCCTTTGTCCTTTAAGCCACTGATATACCGATGGCGGCTTACTTATATCAGTTGCATGAAAAGGCGGGATATTGGTAAACTCAAATAAGACGAGAAAAATTATGAAAGTGCTAAAAGCAAATTTATTTTTTTGACTCCTAATCCTTTCTAAAATATATTTTAAACCAAAACCGGCTAAGACACTTACGCATAACATAACTAATATACCGAACCTTGCATAGGCACGAAACATTGGCAAAATCTTATACATAAAAAATGAAGGGAAATAAATCTTAAAAATCCATAAATTGAAATATGGCGGCAGGGAAAATAAAAATGCTAAGATCGCTGAAAAGATAAAAAATCCAATATAAAAATTATCTTTTTCTGTTAACTGCTCACTGTTAACTGCTAACTGCTTATTTTTGCGTTTTTTATTCCAGACCTTAAATGCAATAAAAGCAAAAATAAGCGGAGTCCAGCCCAAATAAAGCGTCTGCTCAATGGAGCCGCGGCCATAAAATATTGAGCCGAGCATAGACTTAGTAAGCCTACCAAAAATAGGATGTTCCACTGAAGGCAAAAGATAGCTCAAGGGACGGGCTGACTGAGTAAATAGATAACGCAAGGGTCGAATATATAGATTGGCTATAGCAACGTCTGTCTTGGGATAAAAAAGCATTGTTTTAAAAATACGGTAAAGTGCAGGGGAATTGAATAATAAACCCAGGGCGACCGCCGCTACTGTCATTCCTAAAACTTTCCATACTTTTTTTATTAATGCGACATTTTCAATGTCTATCATATTTTTCAATTGATACAAAAGAATAAAAATTATAAATCCCAAAGTAAATATTGACATAATATAAGCATAAGTATAATCAAAAATTATAATTATTCCAAAAGCCAGGGAAGTTAGTAAGACATTTTTTAATATGGGTTTCTTGTATAAATTTAAAAGCCCCCATACATAAAGAGGTATCCACTGTATCTGAAGTAAACTTAAATGTTCCCACGTTTTAATAAAATGGTATGGAGAAAAAGCAAAAACTATTCCTGAAATTAGACCAGCAACCTTATTTTTAGTAAACTGATAAACAAGATAATACATAAATACTGCGCTAAGAAAAAAAGAAAGTAATATAATAATATTAAATGTAAAAACTTCATTCGTTAAAATTGTAAACCATTTAGAAAGAAAAATCGAGATTGGAGCACAGTCGCCAAAATGAAGGTCTGTGCCAAAAGGATAGCCAATCATAGTAGTAAAATCGGCTTCTGCTATATGTTTTAGCCAGACATATTTGAATCGCCAGAAACCCCAGATTACTGATTCATTATCTGTTCCATATAAAGGACCATAAACAAATTTATTCATATTAAATATTACTGGATAAGTTGCTATTAAAGTTACAAAAATATAAAACAAAAAGGTTAAAATTTCTTGATAGTATAATTTAATTTTACTTAATATTATTTTCATTGCCTTTAAATATCTCTTCCCCCTCTTCTCCAAAGACCTTTGCCCAAAGCGGCTCTGTTCCAGTGATCTCAAAATCCAAAATAACATATCTGCCTTCGACTGTAACCTTACTACTATACTTAACCCCTTCGGCTATAAACTTCCGTTTTATTACCTCATCAAAAAATCTTGCATCATCTTGAACATCGTCAAATAGGGCATCTTGCTGACGAGTAACAAAGACAATACTTCCTTTACTTATATCCTCGTTAACTATGTCAAATGAAATATCTATTGCTATTAAAAAGCCTTCTGATAGAAGTAAAGTCATATGATATTTATCTTCCCATTTGCGTAAAACTTCAGTAAATCTCCCCTTTTCGTTATCTATATATATAAATCCATCGCATCCTTTAATAAATTTAGATCTCATATCGATAAACTTTTTATCTCTTGCTAATGCGTCAATCTCTCCCTGCTTAACTCTGATTACTTCCCTTAATACGTCGATATTTGTACCTACTACTATTATATCGTTATCAATACAGACATAGGCAGAGAGTTCGCTAGGATAACGATCAGCACTGTAAATAATCTTATACTCTAAGAAACTTAGCGTTTGCAGTTCCTTTTTTTTCTTTATAAGCCTTTTTATATTTTCTTGAAAAATATCAAGCTGCTCTTTTCTGTCACCATCTCTTTTGCCAACTATTTTTACAATTACAATATGCTGGAGTATGCCCCTTTGGTCAATAAATACCGCCCCAACAACCTCTTCTACGTGACCAAATCTATTATATATTTTCTCTATCTTCTCTCTTTTACCGTATTCCATCTGGAGGCGATCCAACTTATCTTTCCATAATCTCAATAAATAAGACAAACCCGCGTCTTCTTTATTTTTGTCCGCATAGGCAACGATTATAGCCTTATCAGGCACTAAATTGAATAATGCTTCAGACCCTCTTGCTTCCCTAGATAATCCACCAACCACTATCAAAACTAATAAGATGCTAATAAATATTTTACTTTTCTTATTCAATGTTTACCCCTTTTTGATTTAGAAAGTTGGCCATAAATGCCCTCAGGCCAGATATCTCAAAATTTAAATCTATAGAATCATTGCGCACTATCATCTCTTTAATAAAATTGAGACTATTTGCTCTAAAGCACCGATGGAAAATCTCGAATAAAAAATGAATATCTCCTTTGACTGCCTCCACATCGGTAAGTTCTTTATATTTAAATATAAGACTCCCCTTTATTTTATCCGCATTAACAATATCGAGATAACCACTTATCCATTCTATTGAATTTACTGTGGGAAATATTATATAGGTATTTTTTCTTTCAAGATTATTTATAAATTGTGAAAAATAAGAGTCTCCATTATTAATAAATAGCACTGCGTCTTTGGTATCTTTTAATGTCCGGAAATTGTCTAAGAATCTAGAAGTTAAAGAAACCGGTCTCTGCTTATAGGAATTTAATGCTGACTCTGTCAGTGAAAATTGCTTTGCAACAATAATAGTATCATTAAATATAATATATTTATTACCTTTTATGGGTTTAAATTTTAACAAAGCAGAAAGTCTAAAAAGTCGCGCTAATCTGTTATTTTTGATGAAGATCAAATAATCTGTATTTTTAGTCTTGGAATTTAAAATAAAGGTAGTAGCAGCCTCCATAGGTAGAAAAAAGGGTATAATAAACTTAATGAAAAATCGCTCCCTTATTTTAACGGCTGGATTATTAGCAATTAACCTTAAATTATTAACTAAATCAGAAACACCAGAACCATTTAGGCTTATTTTTAAAGATACATAAGCAAATGCATCCGTAGGAATTAGTCGAGTTAGAATAACTTCTGGTCCGGGTAAAACCAGCCAGATAAATAAACCAGCTATAAAGATAATTAAAAACAGAGTTACCCATAAGATGGACCTCTTAAAAGACATCTTTGCTCCTTATCGCCAGCAGCCTTAAAACTACCCCGCTGACTAACGCAAGATAGGCCCCGTTTGCTACTTTATCGGCAATATTGTCTTGTTTTAAAACCAAGAGGAGAGTAGAGATAAAAAGCAATATCATAAAACTCACAATAAACATAGTGCCCACTATCTCTAGACCCGCTATATCCTTAAGAAACTTTATCTGTGCCTTTATCTTAGGCCTCTGTGCATATCTATAAAATTGATATGCCTTAGTGCTGCTCGTTAACCCAATAGTCAATAACAAAACAACTCCACGCGTAAAAACTGTACTGTAAAGAAAGAACCGGAAAAACAAATAAATGGCTAAAAGGATAATAATGCTGGGCAGATAGGTAAAAAAATCAAGTCGAAGGATTCTGGAAAATTTTATCTCACTCAAAGAAAAAAGCCAGATTGAATAAACCATCCAAAATACTGGTAGAAGAAACCCGCCAAAAAGGCACAACCGCCAATTAACACTTACTCCTTCTCTTAGAGATAGCCAGCGCACTTTATCAAACAATATATATCCGCCAGGGAATGCTAACGGTATTCTTTTATAATTTGTAATTTCTAAATTCTTATAGGCAATAGATCCCATCTCCTTGGATAAATTAACCAACCCAATTTTATTGAAACCCTTAGATACTAAGTTGTATGGTATAATAAACTGAAATTCCTGCCAGTTACTAAGTTTTTTTGGCTTTAAAGTTACAACCGGCTCCTTATTGACAAAAACTCCTATCCCCTGCTGCAACAAATCTCCTGCGGGAAAAAGAACATTAAGTCTTATTCTATAGGCACTTTTCTTAGGTAAATATAGTGCAACGGTAGACCTCCCTCCCTTACTCCAAATAGCTTCCTTATCAGCTGAACTCTCTGGTGCAGTCCAACCAGACAGCAAATAAAACTCTAGATTAGTCTCACGCTTAGACATATCTACCTTGAAACCGACCTTTGAGAAATCGTAATCCACCAAGACCTGATAAAAAAAGACAAATAAAAAACCAAAGACTACAATCGCTAATAATAGCCTCCTGCTATACTTCTCTTTAAAAATCTCTAATATATAAATCATAACCTTTTCTTTAAATTACCTTTTCAATCTATCTTTAAGAATACCTATTCCTAAATATCCTACACAACCTAATAAAGTCAACCCGGAGATTCCCAATCCTAAATAAAATAATGATTGTGGCAAAAAGTATAAAATTAAGGTAAAATTTTCTCCCAACCCTAATTTTTTAGGCTCTATATACCATCCATTAGCGTAACCATTGACCAAACGATGCTTGGCATGTAATGGCTTTTTGAATATATAGCTGATATCTTCCGGGGTAAACCTGATTGTATGTTTAGCCTCTTTCACTCCTAATTTTGAATACTCCGCTACGATTTCTTCTGGTTTCTGGTTTCTGGTTTCTGGTTTCTGGTTAAGATATATTTTCCATTGATTATCAAAACTCTCACTAAACACCAGCCAAAACGGCTCTCTCGCTCCCCTTACCCTTACTTCGTATTTGGTTGGATTTATTTCCCTGAATGTTATTTCCTGCTTTGGAATTTGGGATGAGAAATTGGGAATAAGAATGAAGTTGCTTAAAATATCTTTATTACTATCGCTTGACGTTATTTCAGCTACAGAAATTAAATCTAAAAAAAATAAAGAAAAAAAATTAACTACCAAAATAAATAAACTAAATTTATTTCTCATACAAAATATTTTTTAAAACCCTCCTTGCGTTTTTATAACTTTTGGGGGTTCCAATATCTATTAAAATTTTCGAAGTTATATATCCATAAAATCTTTTTTTATCAAAAACCGGGAGAAAGTCATTTTCTAAAGAAAAACATTTATGTAAAGGTAATGACTTTAATACTTCTTTTTGAAAAAGATAAACCCCTGCGTTAACAAAATCATCTTTTCCATCATTTATTTTTTCCCTAAATTTATCAATTTGTTGAAAATAATTTAAAGTCACTGCGCCGTAATCAGTATTATTTATTTTTTTAGTAACGGCCATTGAAATTAATGCATTTTTTTTAAAATGGAATTTGATAAATTCGCTTAAATCAATTTTGCAAATAGAATCTCCGTTCATCACCATAAATGTCGAACTATTTATAATGGGCTCTGCATTTTTTATTGCTCCAGCGGTACCTAAGGCCCCTCTTTCTTCTGAAAACAGAATTTCTATTTCACCCTTTTTTTTCTGATAATATTCTTTTATAAAATTTCTCATGTAGCCTGTACACAAAATAAAACGTTGAAATCCATAATTTGCTATGTAATCTATCAGGATATCTAAAAAGGGCCGTCCATTAATTTTAGCCATTGGCTTTGGTCGATCATTTAATACTGGCTGAAGACGTTTCCCTTTTCCTCCGCAAAGTATAACGACATCTATTTGGTCTGGCTTTAAAGAAATGTTCATTTACTCTTAATCGGGGTGTCATAATAACTATAAAAAATAACTTGGCTGCCTAAATATTCAAAACGAAAAGGTACATATAAAAATCTTTTTAATTTTTTTATTATTTTTTTTTGAAATTCCGGTTTTGCAAAGAGCAACATAAATCCGCCTCCGCCAGCACCAAGTAGTTTACCTCCCAATGCACCCGCACGTCTGGCCGTTGAATAAATTTCATCAATCTCAGGAAAAGATACACTTCCAGATAGGCTGCGTTTAAGTAACCAATTTTCATGCAAAAGTTTTCCAAATTCCGTTAAATCAGCCTTACTGTTAAGAACATTCAGTGCTTGATTTACCATTTGATGCATCTCTTTTAGTTCCCTTTTTTTATAGGGTATTTTTTTAATTTGCTCTTTAGCTATCTCTGATGCTATCCGGGAAAACCCAGTAAAAATAAGTAACAAATGATTCTGCAACGATCCAAGTCTTTCTAGGCTTAAAGTTACCGGCTGAACTTGAACGTGATCTTGGCCACCAAATGTTATTAAATTGAATCCTCCAAAAGCAGCTAAGGCCTGATCTTGAGAACCTACGTTCTCCTTCATGATCTCCTGTTCAAGATGGATAGCATCAAGGGCTAATTGTCTTTTTGTAGGCATTTCTCCTTTAAGAGCATAAAGTGCATTGAGTAGTCCTACTGTAAAGGAAGAACTTGAACCCAAACCAGACTTCGCTGGCAAATCTCCATCATAATGTAATACAATACCGCGGTCAATCTTCATATAATTCAAACAGGCTTTAATTGAGGGATGTTTTATGTCGGATATTTTGTTAACTTGCTCAACGACTGAATAAACAATACGATATTTATATTTAAAAAAAGGAGGTAAGTATCTACAGGTTATATGGCAATATCTATTTATCGTTGTTGCCAAAACAGCTCCGCCGTTCTTCTTATACCAAATAGGATAATCCGTTCCACCCCCAAAAAAAGAAATGCGAAATGGCGTCCTTGTTATAATCATAAATCACACTCCTCTCCCGCAACTTAAGACATTTTGACCTTTAAACATAGTGTCCCGCCTTATCTCTTTGTGATAAAATTGGATTCTTTATCGGCCAACGAATATTTAATTTAGGATCATTCCACAGTAGGGTGAACTGTAGAGCAGGATTGTAGTAGGCTGACTGTTTATAGTGGAAGATTGCCTGCCTGCTTAAAACTAGGTGGCTATTCCCAAACTTTGGCGGAACTAACACCTGCAGCTTATTTTGTTCAGATAGGATAAAAGATTCCCATTGACCGAACTGCGCAGAACCTTTATCCCAATTAACCACCACCAAATATAATTTTCCAAACAGGCAGGAGACCAATTTCCATGTCTCATTATCCCCATGTATGCCACGAAGCACATTCCGCGCAGACACAGAAATATCATCCTGCACAAATTTAACCCTTATCCCTGCCTCTCTATACAATTTTTCGTTGTAGGTTTCTACATAGGTTCCCCTAAAATCTTCAAAAATAGTAGGGGGTTTTATTAGTAATACGCCGTCGAGTTTTGTTTTTGATACTTCCATATTCTTATTCTTTAAAATAATTCATCTTATTTAGATATTCGTCTTGATTATTTGCATACCAGTTCCATGTTTCTTTCAATCCATCGATTAAAGAAGTCGTCGGATTATAATGAACCAATTCTTTAGCCAGGGATATATCCATAACCCTTTTAGGAAATCCTGAAGACTTTGTAGGATCAAACTTGTAATTAAAATTGATAAAGCTATTCAATGTTTCTACTAACTCTTTGATAGAATAACCCCCGCCGCTGCCCAAATTTACAAATTTCCCCTTTGTCCCATAATAAAGGGCTAAAATTACTCCTTCAGCCACATCTCGACTATAAGCAAAATCACGGACAGCTGTACCATCACCCCAAATTACAGCTGGATCTTCTTTATGATATATTCTGTACATTAAAGAGGGGATTACCATAGCGTTATCTGGGTCAAAATTATCTCCAGGACCATAAACATTACAAGGACGAACAATAGAAAAATTCTCTAAGCCATACTGTATTCTGTAAGCTCGAATTTGCATCTCTGCCATCCTCTTTGCCCAGCCCGGAAACATATCCATAGGAGGTCCTTCCAGATTCTCATTTTCTTTAAAAACTTCAGCGCTAGAATAGGCACCTATAGAACTGGTATAAACAACCTTTTTAACTTTATTAATTCTGCAAGCTTCTAATATATTTGTGTTCATCATCAAAAGTGGCACAAAAAAACTAGCCGGCTTTGTTTTAGTAACCACAATCGAGCCTTTTATGCCAGCTACATGAAAAACAAAATCCATATCTTTGGTAATATCTTTGCAGAATTCAAAGCTGGTAAGGTCGCCCAAAACATGTTCAGCTTGCTTACTGACTTTTATTTTATCCAGAGAAACGATTTTAACTTTTGCGCCAGCATTGCACAGAATATCTACCACTTGTCTTCCGATAAGACCTGTGCCGCCAGTAACTATAATATTTCTTCCGACAAAAATCTTTAAGACCTTTTCTTCTATCATCTTTTAGGAACTCCTGCTATCCTAACTACTCCCGGCAATAAGTACCTGTTCCCCTCTAAAACCTAAATTTGTCCTTTAAAATTAGATTTATACCAATCGATTGTCTTCTGTATTCCTTCATCTAGAGAAACCTTGGGAAACCATCCGAGGGAACTTTTTGCTTTGGATATATCAAGGCACAGTTTCGTTTTTATACTGGGCTTGGACTCATCGTATTCCATCTTGATATCTTTACCAGAATAGGTGATAATTTTCTTTACGAGATTGCTTACAGGAATAGAGCTGCCGTAGCCGACATTATAAAGAGCAAATTTTGCTTTCTGCTTATCAATCGCAACCTCTACAAAATTCAGGAGATCAGAAACATACAGAAGATCTCTTTCTTCTTCACCTGTACCCCAAACCACAAGTTTTCCATCTCGGTTAGTCAAAACCTTGGTCACGGTCGCACCAAAGACATGCGACTTCTCCAGGTCAAATTTATCATAAGGGCCATAAATATTTGAGTGTCGGATAACCGTATATTTAGTACGGCCTATTCTAGAATAAAACTCGCACATTTTCTCAACATAAACTTTTGTCCAGCCCACACCAAAATAGTTCGGATGAATCTCTTGATTTGCATTAAAATCAGTTTCTTTTACGGGAACAGCACTTGATTGATACATCACCGTGCAACTAAAAAATATCACATGGGAAACATTATGTTCGTATGCAGCCCTAAACAGCAAAGAGTTCATAACAGCATTATCCGTAACATGATAGTACGGCTTATTGACAATATCACTAGCTCCGGAAGTAGTAGCAGCTGCCTGGATTATTATATCCATGCCTTCCACTATTTCATTAACATCTGCTTTATTAGTAAGGTCTACCCGAAGCATCTTTATTCTGGGATTATCAAAAGGCTCGGAATTAAAATAAGTTCCAAATAATTCAAGATCTTCCCTTTTGACAAGAGC
>Ga0315286_10006757_pt1 | contig 11172 bp, 6 predicted proteins | sample YL17G10_0_MG_FD_205038 | JGI IMG/M metagenome (GOLD analysis project Ga0315286, IMG submission 205038) | Sediment microbial communities from Yellowstone Lake, YNP, Wyoming, USA - YL17G10_0 | ecosystem: Environmental > Aquatic > Freshwater > Lake > Sediment | place: USA: Wyoming | collected...
CCGGGCTCAGCCCGGCAGCTAACGGCACCGCGTGCTCCCCCGCCGCCAGCACGCCGTCCACCAGCGTACGCATCGTCCGCCCGGAGATGTCGAACAGCTCGACCCGCACCCGCGCGCGCTCGCTCAAACCGAAGCGGATCACCGCGCCCGACGCGCCCCCGCGCGCGACGCCACCCGCCCCCGTGACGCACGGATTCGGCGAGGTCGTCAGCCCGAACAGCCCCGCGCGCTCGAGCGTCTCGTCGCTCACCGCGCCGGGCGGGCCTCCGCCGCCCTCGACGAAGAGGTGGTTCCCGCTCGCCGCGAGGTTGTTGTACTCCTCGACCAGTCCACTCGGCCACCAGATGCGGAGAATCGGCACCACCGTCGCCTCGCCCACGCCGAAGAACGCCCACAGTCCGTGCTCGGAGGTGTTCGTCCCGTGCGCGGTGCGAATCTCCCGCATGAGCGGCGTGCCGTTCACGTACGCCATGATCCGCGCGCCGACGCCGAAGGAGTTGCTCTGCACCCCGCGCAGGTGGACCTTGATCCAGTTGCCCGCGTCGGGCGTCTCGTTGTGGTACATGAGCAGGTACGTCTCGGCCCCGCCGCGCGCGCTCATGTCGAGGCGTCCGTCGTTGTCCCAGTCGACGAAGCTCGCGCCCCAGCCGTCGGACATCAGCACGCCCGCACGGGCGGTGTTCTCGGTGAAGTTCATCGGCGAGGTCTGCTCATAGAGATACGACCGCCGTCCCGCGTAGACGCTCGTCAGGTAGATGTCGCTGTCCATGTCGTTGTCGAAGTCGGCTGCGATCACCGCGCTGTGCGTTTCCTCGAAGCGGATGCCGCCCATCGCGCGCCAGTCGGCCCAAAGCTCCTCGCCGGTCGGGGTCGCCGGGTTGATGTAGAGGAGCGTCGGATCCGAGTTCCAGAGTTCCGCCGGATGTGCCAGATTGCTGACCAGCAGGTCCTCCCAGCCGTCGAGATTGAGGTCGCTCCAGAAGCAACCGATCGTGTGCCCGTAGTACGGCCGCCAGTCGCCCGCCCAGTCGGGCACGCCGCAGGTTCCGGTCACCGGTCCGATGTCGGTGAAGGTCCCGTTCCCGTTGTTCCGGTAATGGTAGTTCGGGTAGACCCAGTAGTTTCCGACGTAGACGTCCGTGTCGCCGTCGTGGTCGTAGTCGCTGACCGCGACGTTCCGCCCGTGGGCATCGTAGTCGTAGTTGTCGCGAATGCCGCTCGCTTCCGAGATGTCGGTGAAGGTTCCGTCGCCGTTGTTGCGGTAGAGAAAGTCCGGCCAGACCAACGCGTCGAAGTTCCCCGAGCCGAGCACCCAGAGGTCGAGATCGCCGTCGTTGTCGATGTCGACCCAGGTCGCGGTGTCGCTGCGGAACCGCTCACCGCCGATCAGCGTGTCGGGCCGCACGCCGGCGATCGCGGTCACGTCCTCGAAGGTCCCGTTCCCCAGGTTGTGCCAGAGGGTGCAGTCGTAGCCGATGCCGTAGTAGTCGAGGAAGAGGTCGTTGTCGTAGTCGCCCCAGACGCCCTCCGCGATCCCGGCGCCCCCGAAGGCGGTCGCCGTGACGTCGGTGAAGCCCGTCCCGCCCTCGTTGTGGTAGAGACGGCCCGCGCTGGCGAGATCGTCCCAGTCGTCGTTGTCGTAATCGCCCCAGGCCTGCACCCCGGCGCGCGCGAGCTGGAAGGCGTTCCCCTGGTTCGCGAACCGGATCCGCGGCCGCGGGATCTCCATCGCGCCGAGCGGTCCCCCATAAGTGCCCATGTCGTTGCGCGTCGCGTCGGGATCGTTGAAAACCCAGGCCGGATCGCCTGCGTCCCGGCAGGGCGAGCCCGCACCCAGGCGAAAATTGCCGCTGCCCGCGTTCAGGAACTGCGGATCAGCGTCGAGATTGCCGGTGCCGACATATCCGCCCTGCACGTCGCAGTACTCGACGTGCGGCGCCCGTCCGACGTATCCGATCGGGGTCGCCCCGCAGTTCCAGACGATCGTGCTCCGGATCCCGGTCCAGTTCGAGTTCTGCAGCCAGAGCCCGCCGCCCTGCGGCGAGGCGTTCCCGTAGAAGACGCAGTTCGAGAAAGTCACCGGGTGTCCGCTGCTCGAGTAGTAGCCACCGCCCTGCACCGTCGCCTCGTTGCCGTAGACCAGGAGTCGGTCGAGCATCGCCACCGGTGAGGCGAAGGTGGTGATCCCGGCCCCGTACTGCGCGCGGTTGTTGCGGATGGTGCAGCTCCGGATGTCGGCGAAGCAGCTCCCGACGATATACAACGCGCCGTAGTAGTTGGGCTGCGGCTGCGTGTGATTGTCGACGTACTCGATCACGCAGTAGCGCAGCATCGCGCGCGTGCCGCTCAGTTCGATGCTCAAGCCCGCCCACTTGGACGCATCGGTCGCGTAGTGGCGGGTGAAGAGGATCGGCTGGCTCTCGGTGCCGACCGCCAGCAGCGTCCCGCGATCCACGAACTTATAGTGGCCGGTGAATCGGACCTGCACGCCGGGCTCGATCACCAGCGTGTCACCCGCGACGATCTGCAGGTCACCGACAACCAGATACGGGCTCTGCGAGAGCGTCCAGGTGCCCTCGATGTTCCCACTGACGTCGGTGGCGTGGGTCAGCGTGGCGGCGGACAGCGCGAGCGCCAGGCTCAGGCAGGCCAAGCGAAGCAGACGATCGTACCCGAACGTCGAACAGGGGATGCGGGCTCTTCGAGTTGCCATGCGTACCTCCTGCATTGGGGCCGAGAACGATCTGCCGCGCGCGCTATTCTACCATGCGCGAGGAAGGCGTCCCAGGCCTCGGTTCGGGTGGTGGCCGCGGGGTGAACGCCGGCGCGGTTCCCTCTGGACCCGCGCCCGCCGGAGTGGTTACGTAGCGGGCGCCGGATTCCGCCGGCGGGTACCATCCGTCCGTTCCGGACGAAAGGAGGCCACCGGATGAGATCGAACATGGGGACTCCCGATCGGGTGATCCGCATCCTGCTCGCCGCGCTCGTGGTCCTGCTCATCGCAAGTCGTACGCTCACCGGCACGCTGGCCATCGTGCTCGGGATCCTGGCCGCGATCTTCCTGGTCACGAGCGCGGTCGGCTTCTGCCCGCTGTATGTGCTGCTGCGTCTCTCCACCCGAAAGCGGAGCTGAGCGCGACCGCCGCAACGGAGCCAGGGAATGACTACCGATCGCGTCTACATCACCTGCGCCGCATGCAGCGCCGTCAACCGCGTCCCGCTCGAGCGGCTGGGCCAGGCCGGACGCTGCGGCGCCTGTCACGCCGATCTTCCCGCGCGCGGCTTTCACGCCGACGCACCGTTGGAGGTTGGCGAGAGCCGCTTCGACCTCGTGACGCGCTTCAGCGGACTGCCGGTGCTCGTCGACTTCTGGGCCGCCTGGTGCGCGCCCTGCGCGACGCTCACCCCCAGCCTGGAGGAGCTAGCCCGCGAACTCGCCGGGCGCCTGCTGGTGGTGAAGGTCAACGCCGACACCGCACCGACGATAACCGCCCGTTTCGGGGTCCAGGCGCTGCCCACGCTCCTCATCCTCCGCAGCGGTCTCGAGGTCGATCGCGTGATGGGCGCGCTGTCCCTCCCGGCGCTTCGCGCGCGCGTGGAGCGGTTCGTGAACTGAGCGCGCCCGCGTCGCCGGCGCCGCGTCCGATTCTGGAGCTGCCCCGGCGGCACCTGTGCTCCTCGGGCCCCGAGTGTTACAATACTCGTGCGGCTGCCCGATCTCCGGACCCGCCAGCAAGGGAGGAGCCATGCATCGTCCGCCGCAGACCCTCGGCCTTGGACTCGTGGCCTTCGCGCTGATCGCCGGCTGCGCCTGGAACGCCACCGCCTCCTCCAGCATCGCCGGTGCTCCGGTCCTCCGGCCCGACGCCGGGGTATGGATCTTCGAGAAGTCCGTGCCGCCGCCTTCGATCCGGCCGGGCACGGACACCCCGGCGGGCATGCGCGACTGGACCTTCGCGCCGAACGTTCGCGTCCATCCGCAGGAGAGCGGGCAGCATCTCTGGCCCGACATCGCGGCGGCCGAGGATGGCACGATCGGTGTCGCCTGGATGGATGAACACACCGCCGGCGGCTATCACATCTTCTATACATTCTCGACCGACGGCGGGCTCACCTGGGCGTCGCCCGAGCGCGTGGACGATCGCACCACCGGCGCCTACAGCAAGTTCGTGAGTATTGCCTTCACTCCGTTCGGCACGGCGGTCGCGGTCTGGGAGGACGATCGCACCGGTCAAATCAACCTCTACTTCTCGAAGCGCACGGGCGCACCCGGTCATCCCTGGACCGCCAACGTGCGGGTCAACGCCACCGGCGGCCCACCGAGCACCTACGACTACATGAACGGCAGCCTCGCCGTCCTCGACGAGCAGCGCTACTTCGTCGCCTGGACCGACTGGCGCGAGGGAACGTTCTACCAGGTCTACATGCGCGGCACGAACGACGGGGGCGCCACCTGGGGGCCCGAGCATCGCATCAGCGATGAGATCGGCTACGAACCGGTCGCGGGCGATCCGTGCCTGATCGTCGACCCCAACCAGATCGAGCCCGGCGCGGAGGTCCTCTATTGCGTCACGAACGACTGGCGCGGCTACGCACCGGGCGGTCGCGTGCCGAACGTCTACTACTACCGCTCCGGCAACGGCGGCGCGACCTGGTCGGTCGGTGTGCGCGCGAACGACATCGAGCCCGGCTTCCAACAGACGTCCTCGCACGCACTGGTCAAGCTCGACGATGGTGCGCTCGCGGCGGGATGGCTGAACAATCCGGACTGGGGGATCAATCATTTCCGGGTCTGCCGCTCGATCGATCAGGGCGGAACCTGGGGCGCGAGCGTGCCGGTGGACGAGCCCGGCTCGGGCGGCACCGGAACCGTTTCCTCGATCGCGACGGATGGATCGTATCTCTACGCGGCGTACGATCGGTACGCGACGAGCTGGGACGCGTTCTTCCGTGCCTCACCCGACGGTGGCATCACGTGGCCCTACCCGAGCCAACGGATGGACGACGACGCGACCGGCGCCGCGGCCGGGAACGCCGTGATCGCCGCGCCGCGGTACGCGATCGTACCGCCCGAGCGATCCCAGGAAATCCACGCCGTGTGGCAGGACAATCGCGCACCCAGCTACGACTGGAAGATCTACGCCACGCACGGTTCGGTCCCGGGGCAGGGCCTGCCGGAACCGGTCGCGCCGGCATCCATGCTCGGCCTGCGCATCTCCCCCAACCCCTCGCGCACCGGCCGCGCGGTGCTCCTCGCGCCCGTCTCGTCGGACGCGTCACGAGAAGTCACGATCTTCGACGCTGCGGGTCGAGCGATCCGCTCGCTCTCTCTCGCACCGAGCGGCGTGCTCTGGGACGGCCGCGACGCTCTGGGCCGGCCGGTTCCCGCGGGCTGTTTCCGGATCCGCGCGTCGGGCGCGGAGGCGGGGTCGGCGGGCACGGCACTGGTGCGCGTGCGCTGATCGCGTTCCGGTGCTAGGATCGCCAAGCTTTCCGTCGCTTGGGCATGTTGCGTTGCGGCAAGGGAGGTCGTCATGGATCGTCGACCCGTGGCAGCGCGGACCACATCCGTTCGTCTCGCCATGCTCCCGATCATCGGCGCCATCTTCCTCTCCCTGACCGCAATCGCCGTCGCGGAGCCCGACTCGCCCGCCGTCCCGCGTAACCTGAGCGAAGAAAGCGACGCCTGCCTCGAATGCCACGCCACCGTCACCCCCGGAATCGTCGGGGACTGGGAACGCAGCCGGCACGCAGGCACCACCCTCGACGAGGCGCTGGCGGTCGCACCACTCGAGCGCCGCGTCTCGGTGAGCGACGTCCCCGACGACCTGGGCGCGGTCTGTGTCGGCTGCGCCGAGTGCCATCTGCTCAACCCGGAGAAACACCGGGACACCTTCGATCACAACGGCTACACCGTGCACACCGTCGTCACCCCGGAGGATTGCGCGAGCTGTCATCCGGTCGAGGCGGAGCAGTTCGCCGCGAACCTGATGAGCGCGGCCCACGGAAACCTGATGGGCAATCCGCTCCACCGCGCGCTCGAGACGGCGGTGAATGGGCTGCAGCACGCGGTCGACGGCGAACTGCTACAGGACGAGGCGGACGCGCTCACCCGCGCCGAATCATGCCTGAGCTGTCACGGCACGAGGATCGAGGTGCAAGAGCAGGCGGTGCGTGAGACCTCGATGGGAGACATGGAGTTCCCGGTGCTCGCGGGCTGGCCGAACCAGGGCGTGGGTCGCGTCAACCCGGACAGCAGCCGCGGAGCGTGCAGCGCGTGCCACACGCGTCACCAGTTCGCGGTCGCGATGGCCCGGCAGCCGGCGACCTGCCGCCAGTGCCACAAGGGCCCGGACGTCCCCGCCTACCCGGTATACGAGGTCAGCAAGCACGGCAATCTTTACGACACGATGCGCGCCGACTGGGACTTCGACGCGGTGCCCTGGGTCCCGGGCCGCGACTTCACCGCTCCGACCTGCGCCGCGTGTCACATCGGCCTGCTGACCGACGGCGCCGGCGAGATCGTCGCCCAGCGCACGCATCGGATGAACGACCGGCTAGCCTGGCGTCTCTTCGGCCTGCCCTATGCGCACCCGCACCCGCTTTCCGCCGATACGACGCCGATCCACAACCGCGCCGGGATGCCCCTGCCGACGGAATTGAGCGGCGAACCGGTGTTCGGCCACGTGATCGACGCCACTGAGATGACGGCGCGGCGCGCGCGTTTGGAGGCGATTTGCGGCGCGTGTCACGCCGCCGGCTGGGTCGCGGGCCATTTCGATCGTCTGGAGCATGCGATCGCCACGACGAACGACGCTACCCTCACCGCCACCCACCTGGTGCAGCAGGCCTGGGACGAGGGCCTGGCGGACGGACCCGACCGAGGCGCGAGCCCGTTCGACGAGGGAATCGAGAGGATGTGGACCGCGCAGTGGCTCTTCCACGCGAACTCGACACGTTTCGCCTCGGCGATGGGCGGCGCGGACTACGGCGTCTTCGCCGGCGGTCGCTGGGACCTCGCACGGAACCTGCGCGCGATGCAGGAGTGGTTGGAGCTGAGACGGGAGATCGGCACGGGACGCTAGCCGGCCCGGCGGATCATCGATGGACGATTCACGAGACGGGAGAACGAACCGATGCGACGATTTCTGATCCCGCTGCTCTGCGCCGGGGCGCTCCTGATCGGAGCGCGGCTCACGGTCGCGGAGCCGGTGGACCTGCTGGGCATCATGGCCGAGGAGCTGGGCCGCTCGACGCGCGACCTGGGCGCCGGGCCCGAAGCGCCCATGTACTACCTGCAATACGCGGTGACCGAGACGCGCTCGGTCAGCTTGGGGGTCAACAACGGCGGCCGGGATGCGCCGGCGAGCGACCAACGGCGCTACCTGGACGTCAGCCTGCGCGTCGGCAGCCCGCAGCTCGACAGCAAGCACGAGATCCGCGGCGGGGGCTGGCGCGACAACTACACCGACCGGCGCCTGATCGACTTCCCGCTGGCCGACGAACCCGGCGCGGTGCGGGCCGCGCTCTGGGACGAAACCGAGTACCAATACCGCAAAGCCCAGGAGCGTTACACCAAGGTGCAGACCAACCGGCAGGTGAAGGTCGAAGAGGAGGACCTTTCAGACGACTTCTCCCCCGCCGCACCGCAGCAGTTCCTCGGAACCGCGGTGACGGCGGAGGTCGACACCGCCTACTGGGGCGGCGTATTGAAGCGCATCGGGGTCTACCTGGCCGGCTTCCCCTTCGTGCACGACTCGGGGATCCGTCTCTCGAGCGAGACGCTCACGGCCTATCTGGTCAGCAGCGAGGGCACTCGCGTGCGGCAGAGCAACGCCTACGTTCGCCTCGGGCTGCGTCTCTCGGGCATGGCCGCCGACGGCATGGACCTCGACCGCTACGATTCCTTCGACGCCGCCACAACGCAGGAACTGCCGGACGAGCCGACCATCCGACAGGCCGCGGAGCGGCTGGTGGGTGAGCTCCAAGCGTTGCTCGACGCCCCGATCGTCGAGCCCTACATCGGTCCCGCGATCCTGCGCAATCGCGCCAGCGGCGTCTTCTTTCACGAGATCTTCGGCCACCGCGTCGAGGGCCACCGCCAGAAGAGCGAGAGCGAGGGCCAGACCTTCACCAAGAAGGTGGGGCAGCTGATCCTGCCGGACTTCATCAGCGTCTACGACGACGCGACCCTGGAGCGCTTCCGCGGACAGGAGCTGCGCGGCTTCTACCGGTTCGACGACGAAGGAACCCCGGCAGAGCGCGTGACGGTCGTGGATCACGGCGTGCTGCGGAACTTCCTGACCACGCGCTCGCCGATCGATAACTTCCCCACCAGCAACGGTCACGCGCGTCGCCAGTACGGCTACGATCCGGTCGCCCGACAGGGAAACCTGATCGTCGAGTCGGAGCGCACCGTCCCCTACGACAAGCTGCGCGAGATGCTGATCGCCGAGTGCCGAAAGCAGGGCAAGCCCTACGGGTTGGTATTCGATGACATCTCGGGCGGATTCACCATGACCGGGCGCGGGGGACCGCAGGCGTTCAAGGTCCTGCCATTGCTCGTCTACCGCGTCTACGCCGACGGACGGCCCGACGAGGTGGTGCGCGGCGTCGACATCGTCGGCACGCCGCTCACCAGTTTCAGCAAGATTTTGATGGCCGGGGACGATCCGGAGGTCTTCAACGGCACCTGCGGCGCCGAGTCGGGCGGGGTCCCGGTCTCGGCGATCTCACCGAGCATTCTGGTTTCCGAGATCGAGGTGGAAAAACGGCAGAAGGGTCAGGAGAAGCCGCCCATCCTGCCTCCGCCCGGAGCGGGGGAGTAATGCGCATGAAAACGCAGTTGGGAAGGACTCGAAACATGATGTGTGAATCCGCACCGCACCGCCTGCCGCTCGCCGGTCGCGCGGCGACCGTCATCCTGAGTGTCGCCCTGCTCGCGCCGGTCGTCCTCGCCCAGACTCCGGACGACATCGTGTTCCACGCGATGAAGGACGAGATGGGTCGCTCGATGCAGGATCTCCGCCTGGAGCAGATGTCCACGCCCTACTTCCTGAGCTACCGCATCCAGGACGTCGACGAAACGACGATCGAGGCGCGCTACGGCGCCCTGACGCAGACCGGTGAGACGCGGGACCGCTTCTTCTCCATCGACCTGCGCGTCGGCAGTCCGGATCTCGACAACAGCGGGTTCATCGGCGGCTGGCAGGACGCATTCCGCCGGCGCGAGAACCTCCCCGACGAGAACGACTACCGGAGTCTGCGCCACGATCTCTGGCTCTACACCGATCGGGCGTACAAGAACGCGTTGGAGAACCTGTCGCGCAAGAACGCCTACCTGCAGGTGCATCCCCCCCAGGAGACGATCCCCGACTTCAGCCCCGCGCCGCCGTTCGTCTCCGCCGGCCGGCCCGGAGACCTCGCGCCCGATCGCCCCGCCTGGGAACGAGAGGTAGAGGCCGCGGCCGAGGTGCTGGCCGAGTTCACCGCGCTCCAGGACTGGAAGGTCTCCTATTCGGGGCGCGCTTCGACCGTCCGCTACCTGAACTCCGAGGGCAGCCGCCATCTGAAGGGCCTGGAGACCCGACGACTGGAGGTGACGGCCACGACGCAGGCAGCCGACGGCCAGCGCCTGAGCGGGTTCCTGGCCTACGCAGCCCGGGATGCAGACCTGCCGCCCACGAGCGCCGCGCTGGCAACCGACATCCGCAAGATGGCCGGCGATCTGCAGGCGATGGCGGCGGCCCCGCGTCTCGATGAGTATGCCGGACCGGTGCTCTTTGACGGGTTCGCCGCGGCGCAGTTCCTCTCCCAGCTCTTCGCCGAGCAGCTCACGCCGCCGCGCAAGTCGATCTACGCCGAGGACTGGATGGCACAGAACGCGCCCGATCCGAAGTTGGTCGGGCGATTGCAGCGCCGGGTGCTGCCGGATTTCGTGACCGTCGAGGACGATCCGACTCGGGATATCTGGAACGGGGTGCGCCTGGCGGGCAGCCTGGCCGTCGACGACGAAGGGGTGCCCTGCCGGCCGCTGACCCTGGTGGAGAAAGGCCGTCTGCTCACGCTGCCGATGAGCCGCACCCCGACCGCCAAGCTGCGCGAATCGAACGGCCACGCGCGGGTGATGGTCAATCAGTGGATCGTCCCGACCCCGAGCAATCTCTTCGTCCGCACGAGCCAGCCCCGCGCCGACCTGATCCAGGAGCTGCGTCGCATGGCGCGCGAGTTCGGGAACGAATACGGGCTCCTGGTCACGCGTCTGGAAGACCCGAGCGTCAGCGCCGCGTATCGTTGGAACGAGCCGATGCCGCAGCCGCCCGAGCTGCTGACCGCGCCGCTATTCGTGTACAAGGTCTACGCGAACGACGGCCGCATGGAGCCGGTGCGCGGTCTGGTCTTCGAAGAGGTCTCGATCCGCACGCTGCGCGACATCGGGGCGATGGGCAAGGAGGCCGCCGTTTACAATCTGACCCAGCCGTTCGGTCCGATGGACTTTCGCTATCTGCTCTCGATCGTGACGCCCTCGGTCCTGGTCGAGGAAATGGAGCTGAAGGCGAACCCGGAGCGCGAGCCGCTGGCCGTGAGCGGGAACCCGATGTTCGCCAAGTAGTCGACGCACCCCAGGGGGGGCGCATCGACCGCCGAGCTAACGCAGCACCGTTATGAGACGCGACAGACTCGCGTCGAGCCCGGGCCCGCTTGCCCGCAGCCGCGCGAGATACTCACCGGTCGCCAGCGGGCGCCCGTGATCGTCGCAGCCGGACCACGCCACCGCGTGCGCGCCGGGCCCGACAACCTCGTGCGCCACGGTCGCCACGCGGCGGCCCAGCACGTCGAATACTTCGAGAGTCACCTCTCCTCGAACCGGCAGTGCGTAGCTGAATGTGACTCCGCTCGTGATCGGATTGGGGTTCGGCAGCGCGAACGCGAAGCGGGTAGGCCGGAATTCGCCATGCGTGGGATCGACGGCGGATGGGATGCTCTCGACGCACTGCCAGCAGCCGGTGCGCTGCGGATTGTAGCCGTACATCGGCCAGCTCTGGTCCGGGGGAGCAACCGGCTGGTTGACGCCGAGCAACAGCAGCTGGGTGTCGCTCAGGAAGACGATCTCGGCGAGGCCGTCGCCATCGAGATCCCCGATGGCCGGGGCCTGATGGATGTCGTCCCCGA
>Ga0315286_10006758_pt1 | contig 11171 bp, 9 predicted proteins | sample YL17G10_0_MG_FD_205038 | JGI IMG/M metagenome (GOLD analysis project Ga0315286, IMG submission 205038) | Sediment microbial communities from Yellowstone Lake, YNP, Wyoming, USA - YL17G10_0 | ecosystem: Environmental > Aquatic > Freshwater > Lake > Sediment | place: USA: Wyoming | collected...
CTGCCAAATCTAAATACAATGGAATCCAATTGGCTTGAAGGCGAACCCATGCCAACCGTACCCGTCCGCAAATGCTTCATCTGCCGCCATCCTTCCGGCCGGCGCAAGTACTGCGCCCGCCATCTGCGGATAGCGCGAAAGATTCGCGGCGAGATTGCGGCCTGCACGGAGGCCCTGCGCCGCACCTGGAACGAGGAGGCGGACGGCCACCTCTGCGAGTACGTGCATGTCTTGCTGGACGAAACGAACATCAAGAGCCCGCTGTACCGGTCCTACGACCACGAGGTCCCGGGCGTGGGGCCGATTCGGCTCACCTTCTCGCGCCTCAACATGAGCAAGAAGGACCTCTCCTGGTCGGAGATGCGACGGGCGGTTCGCCTCGTGGACCTGCGGTTCGGCGGCGCTCCGTTCGACAAGAGCGCCATGAGGTTCCGCTACTTCCTGCGGGTTGTGCGGCCGGAGGATGTCGGGCTTGAATTGGGTTCTTCGGACCCGATCGGAGGCTTCTTGCTGGTGGCGGGCCGGCGAACGGAGCCATGCGAGATATGCGGCTCTCCGGCGCCTGTGAAAGGGAAATACTGCGCCCGGTGCAACCGGTTCATTTTGCATCACGAGGACAAGGCGGAGCGGGCCGCGGCGCTGAAACGGGCCTGGGATCCTAAGAAGAAGCGTTTCAGATGTTATATTACGGGCGTTTTGCTGGAGGAGAAGGATTTCCATAGCCCGTGGTATATTGTTTTCGACCATGTTATTCCGGGCGGGACGCGGCTGGAAGTGACCGCGAGCTGGCTGAACGGGATGAAGGCGGATATGACCTACGAAGGGTTCCGCGCGTTCGTCAGGGAGCTGGCGAGGGTTCTGAGGACGGGGGAAGTGTTCGACGTGAAGGTTTTGGAGATTTGAAGGCCGCCCGTTCAGGCCGGACCCGCCTGCGGTGCGGCCCGGACGCGTCCTCAACCGATGAGCATCTTGCCATGCGAGACGGCGTCGCGGACGATACCGATCTGCCTGCGTTTCCTATCGAACTCCTCCGGGGTGTAGCAGAGAAAATCGACATCGGTGGTGAGGTTCCACAACCGGAAGAGCTCGGTCATCCTGTCCGTGAAGGGCACCCCACGGTATTTCTCGGAGACGACGATGATGTCGTAATCGCTTCCGGCGAGGGCGTCGCCCCTGGCCCGGGAGCCGAAGAGTATGACCTTTGAGGGCGAAAGGCGGACACGCACCTCTTCGATGAATGTCTTCAGGCCATCCCTTTTTTTGCCCATAGCATCACCTTCCTTGCGAGCTTGAGATGTCGTTGCGCGCTCCGGGCGGTGTATCTCTGCGAAGGCGGCCCGATATCGCCATCAGGGTATCTGGTAAGAACATATTCCGGCGCCAGGTCTGCGCAGGCGTCGATTACTTCCTCGGTCGCCCCAAGCTCCCTTGCAAGCAGTACCAGGTTGTGGGTTTTGGGGGGGCTTTGCTTTTTAGCATGTATGTAACGGGCCTTGAGGATCTTTTCTGCGGCCTGCTGGGAGAAAAGGACCGATGCGTAATGGATGCCCTGCTCGAGATTGGATTTCGCGGTGGCCAGGTCGGCCTCGGCCTGCTCCCGCCATATCCTCGTTTCCTCCCTCATTTTCCTCGGCGCTATTATCTGGATATGAGTTGATAATGATATCGGAAAATCCGGCGCTGTTGTTGTGGATCGCGGGTCGCGGGATGAATGCGGACATGACCTATGACGGGTCCGTGCGTTCGTGCGTGAGCTGGCACGGGTTTTACGGACCGGAGGAGCGTTCGACGTGAGGGTTCTGGATGTTTGACGGGGGGCCGGATGGATTCTTGGCGGACGGGGTATGATCAACGACGGCCGGGAGGGGCCGGTTTCGTTATTTCGGCCCCGGAGGCTCCGACGAACCTTTCGGCGGCTGCGATTCCCTGCCGGGCGTCTTCCTCCACGGCTGTCACATCGACGCCGTAGAGCATGTTGTGCCGGCTCCTGCGGAACATGTCCAGCGCATTGATGTGCTCCCTCAGGAGCGGATAGTTCTCCGCCAGGTAGGCGACCACGCAGACATGGCTGCGCTCCCTTATGCCGTCCCTGAAGAGGATGGCCCGCGCCGAGTGGAACATCGACGTGTAGACCGCCACGACGGCCATCTCGGGCATCTTCTCCTGGAGGCACTTGCGGGCGTCCGCAAGGTACCGTCCGGCGCTGGGGAAAGCTCCGAGCGGGCGATGTCCGGGGACGGGTCGGCCCTCCTGAGCAATCCTTCGCGGAAGCAATCCCGGGTGTTCAGGGCAATTCGCCCCCGTGAATAATGATATGGTTGCGGGCGACCTGGTTGTAGAACGCCTGGTCCCCGCTCTTCATTTTCAAAAAGGCTCCCGGCGTATAGGTCTGGATGTTGAAATCCAGCCCGGCCTTCCTGCCCGGGCCGGTTAGGTCCAGAGCGTTTCCGGGCGAAGCTATCACCAGCAGGTCCACATCGCTATCTCCCTCAGAATCGCCCCTTGCGCGGCTTCCGTAGAGGGCTATGGAGATTATGGCTGGATTTTGTTCCAGGAGCTTGCTTACGATACCGAGGTCTTCGAGCAGGGCGAGGAACACGAGCCGTCTGATCTCTTTTTGGACCGGACCGGCCCCCATGGAATATACGTGCTGGTTGCCGCGCTTCTCCCTCGACACGATGCCGAGGCGCTCCAGCCTGCGCAGAACCCCGCTGGCCATCCCCGCGCTCAATCCGGTTTTGCGCGAGATTTCCTGCACGTGCGCCGAGCGCAGATCGCCCGTCGCCAGGCCGGCCAGCACCTTCCAGTAGGCGTATCTTCCAAAGAGCGTTTCGGCGATCATGGTATTGTTCAATACAGTAAACGATTGTTCAATATATTAAACAATCGGCGTGGCATCTTGGATCGATGGGAATGGGCCTTCGGCGGTGCTAGTTTAAATAGTATTTAAAAGGGCCATAATTTTTCAGTCTTTTTTCATTTTAATAGGGTTAAATTAACAAAGGTCAAGCTCGGCGGCAAGCCCGGACGGGGCTTTTGGAGCTTCTGCGGCACTTACAAGCCGGACCGGGCGCTCGTGATGACATTGGACAGCTTCAGCGTCGAGAAGAGGAACGGGACCGTTGTCTGCCACCTGCCGGCGTTCTGTTTGTAGGCGGGCATCACGGTATTATTGTTTGTTCGATACAGTGAACGATCGTTGCCTGTAGTGAACGATCGGTGCGGGATCTGGAATGGCCGGACCCCGGACGGTCGACGCGCCGCGGATAATGACTTCGGGGCGCCCGCCCGGGCTCGTTGAACACGAGTTTTCGCGAGCGCACGGCAGTGCGGATTGCGCGCAGACGATCCGGGGGCGCCATCACCGGCTTTCCGGTTTACCGGCTGGCCGGCTCGCCCCCCGGCTCACGGGCTTACCGGCTTACCGGCTCACCCGCATCATTTTCTCCACATCTGTTCCGCGTACGGTTCCCTCGGCGACAGCCCGGATTTCGGCGGCGGCGTGTACGACGTCGGCGGCCTCGACGGAGCCCGGACGAACGGCGCCGGCTCCGCCGATTCCGTGTAGGGCGCCGCTTCCGCGATGGAACCGCCCGCCGAAGGAGCTACCGGTTCTGCGAACGGGATGGCCTCCATCGGTGCGGCGCCGCCGGATTCGGATGGGGCTGTCGCCATGGCCGTTGCGACGGGAGCTGTAGTGTCTGCCGCCGCCGGGGGCATTGCAGGCGGGCTGGGATACGGGCTGACAGGGGCCACCGCCAGCTCGTCCCCCGGCTTGTAGCCCGGCGGTGCATACACGACCACCGGCTCGTCCTTCTTTCGGCTTCGCCTGACGACGAAGTACGCGGAGGCCGCGGCCGCGACGATTATTAGGGCCATGACCGGGATGGCGTACTGGATCATGTTCACCTCTTCGACGACCGCCGGCTTCTTCTTGGCGGTGACCTCCCATTCATGGAGGCTGGTCGTCTCGCCGTCCGATATCGAGAGCGTTATGCGGTACGTGCCGGCCTTGTCCGGCTTGAAGAAGAACCGGCTCCGGTTCTCCGACTGGGGAAGGCCGTTCACGGTCCAGGCGTAGGTGAGGGCGTCCTGGTCCGGGTCGGTCACGTCTGCGGAGAATAGTTGCTCCAGCCCGGTGTTCAACGTTAGCTTCTCAGCCGGCGCCGCCGCCGCTACCTCGGGCGGCCTGTTGACCACGGTGATGTCCAGGACCTGCTCGGCGTACCCGCCCCAGTTGTCCGTTACCCGGAAGCGGATCTCGTACTGCCCTTTTTGCTTGTAGGTATGGACGGCCGTGTTGGCTGTGGAGTTCGTTTCGTCCCCGAAATCCCAAAAATAGGATACGATGACGCCGTCCGGGTCGTAGGTCGAGCCCTTGGGCACCAGGAACCTGAACTGGGTCGAGGTATTGCCCGTTTCCGGCGTGACGGAGGCGCCGACCACCGGCAGGCGGTTCTGCACCGTGATTCTCACAAGGGGCGATGATTCCGATATGAAGCCGTCGTCGTCCTTGACCATGACGCTGGCGTTGAACGTGCCCGGCCGGGCATAGCTGTGGTTGGCTGTCGCGCTGAAAATCCAGCCGGTCTTGTTGCCGTCGCCGAAATCGAATGCGTAGGACACCAGTTTGCCGTCGGCGTCCGAGGAGCCGGAGGCGCTGAAATTCACCGTCTCGTTTATCCAGGTCGTGGCGGGAACGGCTAAAAGCTCGGATACGGGCGCCTGTCCCGTTATCGTTGCGTTCACGATGGCCGGAGCGCTCGTCACCTCGCCGTCGTCGACCACGAGCCGGAAGGTGTAGTTGCCAAGCTTCGTGGGCACGAAGGTGAGGTTTCGGATGTTGGGCTGGACGAGGCTGATGTTTTGCCCCGCCACCTGCGTCCATTCGTAGGTGAGCGGGTCAGCGTCATCGTCGGTGCCCAGGCCGGTGAATGTGACCAGCTCGTTCTTGACGCCCGTTTGATCCGGCCCGGCGTCCGCGCGCGGCCGGCGGTTATCGACCTTCACGGTGACCTGCGATGCCGGGCTGTCGGCGAACGGGTCGCTGGCCACGAGGGAGAACAGGTATGTCCCGGACAAAAGAGGGGTGAACGTGGTGCTCGGCATGCCCGGCGTGTCCAGCGTCGCGGCCGGCCCCGATATCTTCGTCCACAGGTAGGTCAGCTCGTCGCCATCGCCGTCCGTTGCCGAGCCGGAAAGCGTCACGGCGGTCCGCTTGAAGGCCTGCGCCGGCCCGGAGGCGTTGGCGACCGGCTTGACATTCAGGGTATATTCCACCTTGACCGCCCAGACCTCCGGAGAGAGCGTCCGGTCGGTCGACGATGTCAACGTGAGGTTCCACTGCAGGCGGCGGCCCTGCTGGGTGGGCTTGGAGTTGTTGGCCATCTCGATGAAGCCGGAGGAATTGACATTCAGGTTGTGGGCGCGGAAGCGGAGAGCGATGCTGGTTCCGATGGGCATGTCCCCGGCCCAGGAGACAGTGTCGATGGAATGGAACGCCGGGCCCAGGTCGAGCACCCAGGACTGGATGCTCCCGCCCGAAAGGTATTCGGGTTCCGGGTCGCCGTGGCGGATTGCCCAGGCATCCTGGAGCTGGTTTTTGCCGGTGCCGTCGCCACCGCCGCACACGACCATCCGCCCGCGCCCGGTGTCGAACGCCCCGGCGGTCAGGATTCGGGTGGCGGCGGGCAGCTTCGTGGATGCTGACCAGGTGTTGGCCGACGGGTCGAACACGAGCGTGTCGTTGGCGTTGAGCGCGCCGGCCCTGCCGGCGCAGATTATCATCTCCGCCCGCACCGGGTCCCAGGCGGCGGCGTGCATGTACCGCGTCGGCGTGGCGGACGTGAGCTGGCTCCACTTGTTCTGCGAGTAATTGTACCCCCAGCAGTCCGAGAGCGCCGCCTGTCCGCTGAAGCCCCCGAATATTATCATCTGCCCGCTCTCGTTGTCCCAGACGGCCGAGTGGTAGGCCCGCGCCGGGGGAACGGACACGCTCGGGGCGCGCTGGGTCCACTTGTCGGAGGTGTAATTGTAGACGTACATCGTGTTGTAATAATAGTCGCGTGACCCGTTGCCCGAGGCGACGGTGTTCATCCCTCCGAATGTTATCATCAGGCCGTCAAGGGGATCGTAGACCGCGGCGTGGTGGTAGAGGGTCGGGCCGTTGGCCCGCTGGCTCCAGGCCTGGGTCGCCGGGAGCCAGGCGAATGTGTTGTTATAGACGACATGGACGGTCGTTCCATTGACCAGGTCCGTGTAGCTGTAATATCCGCCATGGGTGAGGAACGCCGCATCGGGGCCGTCCCAGACGCCCACATTGCCCGCCGGGAGCTTCGAAGCGCCCCGGTCGGTCCACTTGTCCAAGGCAGGGTCGTAGGTCCGAAGTGGCCTGAACCAGTCCGTGTCCTGCATGCCGTTTGTAAGGTAACGCCCGCCGTGGATTATGACCTGCCCGTTCACGTCGTCATATGCGGCCGAGAAATCCTCGCGCTGGCCTCCGGCGCCGATGCTGGCAAGCTGGGTCCACTTGTCGGCGCCTGTCTTCGTCGTCGTGGAGACGTTGACCTTTCCCGGAGCCAGGTCCACCGTCGTGGCGCAGTAGAAGCCGGGATAGGCAAAGTCCCAGGTGGCCAAAGACCTGTGGCCGTCGACCGGAGTGACCCCGGGGTCGGCGCGTCCTTCGGATGGAGCCGGCGCGTCGTCGGCGGAGAGCATGCCCGGGGGCAGCGAAAAGACCACAATCAGGGCCACGAATATCGAAGAGCATCTCATCTTGTTCCCTCCACCAGCGGCTGCCATTTCCCTGGGGGATTATATATGTATCCTTTTCACAAGGAGCCCTTTTTCCGGGCCCTGGAGCGCTGGAAAGCGATGAAGCCCGCGGCTCCCAGGACCGCCGCGAGCACCAGGGCCAGGCAGACCCCCAGGTCGTTTCGAATGGTAGGCTCATCCGAGCCGGACGCCAAAATGTCCCACGAACCGAAAACGCTCTGCTGCCCGTCGGAGACGTTGACCGAAAGGTTGTGCGCGCCGGCGCCGATGCTTCCCGGCCGAAGAAACGGTCCGCTTGTCCTGGCCAGTAACCGGCCGTCGAGCGACCAGCTGTAGTTCAGCGTGTCGCCGTCCGGATCGGAGGCGTGCACCCGGAACTCGGCCCCGGCGCCATTTTTGAACTTGACCGAAGATTGGCCGGGTGTGAGCTTTTCTATCACGGGCGGCTGGTTGACATTGACGACCGAAAGGTTCCAGCTCAAAGAGGTGTTCTGCCGGCCCGACGGGAAATCGGCAAAGACCGAGAGCGTTATTTTGTGGATGCCGGCCGAACGGAAGCCGGACTGGTAGGTGTAGTTTGCCCAACCGTTTCCGGCCAGGACCGAGATGCCGTCGAGCCTCCAGTCGAAGAAGAACCCGCCCAATGGGATGGGTTCGGCCCGGACATCCGCCCTGAAGAACGCCTTTTCACCCTCGAAGATGGACGCGTTCCCCGGGGGGTTGAACGAATAAAACCAAAGCCGCGGCCCGACGGCATTGCGCACCTCGACCCGGACGCTCGTCGTTTTGGACACGCCCCGCGAGGTCGCCCGGGCCTCCAGCAAGGCGGGACCGTCCGGGATCGAAGCGGTGTTCCAGAAGAATGTCCAGGAGGCGCTGCTGTCTGCAGGCCTCCAGGGCCCGCCGTCCGCCCGGCAGTCCACCGCGAGCTCCGCCTCCGGGTAAGGCGTCGAGGCGGTGCCCTCCACCGTGACCCACCCGTTGACCACGGAATCGGGCTGAGGCGCGATGATCGATATGTCCGGCAGGACGAGGGGCGGGCCCAGCCGGACCGATATCTCCCTCGAGGCGTTGTTGTTCGTGTAATTGCCCTCGGGCGGCGAGCAGCCGTAGATCTCGACCTTCACCAGGTGGTTTCCTGCAACCGTATGCCAGACGGCTTGCGCCGGCGCCAGATTCGAGGGCTGGACCAGGATGTCCCGCGCCTCAAAAAACAGGCCGTCGACGTAGAAGTTGACCTTCGCATCCCCGGAGAGCTCCCCGCTGTTGTGGATCCCTGCGGTTATCGTCAGTTCCTCGTCAGAGGCCGGGTCCTCGTTGGAGAACGATATATCCTCCGGAGCGATGTAAAGGTCCGGCTGGACGAATATGTAGACCTGGATGGTGAGGTTGTTGTTGGACGGTTCCGAGTCCGGGTTATCTTTCGGATCTAGCCGGACCGCAAGGGAATGACTGCCCAACGTGGCGGTCCAGTTCAGGCGCGGCGCGGCCGAGGAGGCGGCCGGAAGCGACATGTCCACGGCGCCGAGCGGAACGCCGTCCGCATAGAACGTCACGAGGAAATCGTAGGCCGGGTCGACCCCGCGGTTCTCCACCTGCGCTTCGACGGAAACACTGGTGTTGTTGAACGGGTATGGGCCGCTGTAATTGAGCGATATTTTGCGCACACCGAGGTCGTTGAACGAGGTGCTGCGCAGGTAAATTCCAGTGGGACGGTGGGCCGGGCGCCACTGGCTGCGCAGGCTCCAGGCCACGAATGCCTGGTCCTGGGGGCTTGCGGCAACGCAGGGCTCGAGGATGGACCGGTCATTCGGAAACGGGGAGCCGCTCATCGCATTGAAAGATTCAGTTACGAACCGGGGCGCGCTAACTTGAACGGAACCATCAGGCCGGATTATGAAAAGGCCGGCCGAGCGGTCTATGTTCTCCGGAATTGAGGCGCCCACCACCGGCGCGCCGTCGCAGACGACGAGAATGTTGCCCAGCCGGTCGCAGGCGGCGCCTGAAAGTACGCGGGGCTCCAGCTCATCCGTGCCGTTGAAGATGCCGAGGTAGTCGGTTTGGTACACCAGCCTGGCGGTGGAGCCCAGAGGGCTCTGGGCGGCGCTGTAGCTGATGAGATTGAGCGACGGCTCCTTCGAATCCAGATAGAGCAGGCTGATGTTGGAGGCCGGGCCGCGCACCGCGCACAATCCGGCGCCCAGTTTTCCGGGGAGCACCATTCCGCCCTGGGGCGTCGGCCCAGTCTCATTTATCACGGACCACCGGAGCAGGTTCAAATTCGGGTTGGCGTCGTCAATCCAGAAGACATGGACGCGGTTGTCGGAGCCGACGGCGAGGGCGGGATTCCGCTGGAGCCCGGGGACCGACTGGTTGTGCAATATGAGGTTCAGGCCTGATTCTCCCAGTTTGGTGCCGTTGGGGGAAAGCTTCATCCAGCCGATGGTGGGGTGGGAGGAGGGAGCCGGGCTGTTTATGCCCGTGTTCCAGCTCATTTCGAAAACCAGCGACAGGTTCCCGTCGGGCATGACCGCGGCCGAAAGATTGCTGTACTGCCAAAGATCGCGGTCGCCGGGATGGTAACCGCCGCCGTCGAAATAGAACCAGAGCGGGTTCGTGGCGGTGTAACTGGCGCCCTCGGAGTTGAAGAACCGGTGGTTGATGCCCAATGGCCTGTCATCGAGTTGAACATCGATCCAGATCATGTGGAAATTTCCGTTGGGCTCGCAGGCCAGGATGGGCCGCGCCCTGTCCCGGTCGACGGGATCCGGCGTGAGATTCCTGTCGGGGATCAGCACCCGGCCGGTCGGGTCCAGTTTCTTGTAGTATATCATCGGCGCCCCCTCGCGGCCGTCCAGCCAGACCAGGTGGAGCTTGCCGTCGGGGCAGGCCGCCACGGAGGGCTGGCCGGTGGTGCCGTTTTCAGGGACGACCAGCGTGTCGTTGCCCCACAGGCCATATTCGCGGGCCGAAGCGGCGCCTTCGGCTGAATTTCCGTTGGCGGGGATGGGAACTGGAATCGAGGCAAGAATCAGGAATGCCACCGATATGGCCGATAATGGCCGGAGGAATCCCCCTTTCAGCGCCACCCTTGCCATCGCGTCATCATTGGCGAACGGGGGGATATAGTTTTATCGGGACGGCGTTCGAACGGCTCAGAGGATATCCACGGTGCCGGCCGTGGCGTCCACCCTCAGCCTGTCCCCGTTGTTTATCCTGTCAGTCGGTATGCCATCGACGCAGGGGATCCCCGCCAATATGACGCCTGTGGCGACGATCGTCTCGGTCTCCTGGTTGACGATGGCAAGCGGACCGACCTTGTTGGCCGCAAGGCCATAGATGACATAGGAGCCGACGGTCGAGCCCTTGCCCTTGGGGAAGACGAGTATCTTTCCTTTGACCGATTTTCCCTCGAGCTCGTGGCCCTTTTCGATGAACATCCCTGTTTTCGGGTCGATGCCGCCGTAGAACCCTATCGGCTCCTTTGAAACAACGGCCTCGCCTTCAACGATTCCCGGATTGATGGACCTACCCTTGAACTGCATCCGCGATCACCGCCAGCTTGCGAACTTCCGAAACGACATCATTCGTATTTTCGAAAACGTTCCAGCCTTTCTTTAAAGCTATCGTCCCGAGCTCGGCCGTCGGGTTCAGCGCCACCGGATGGCCGACGCCCGAAAGAAACGATTCATCCTGCTCGGTGTCTCCGAAGCCGAAGCACGCCGGGGCATCCAGCCTGAGCTTTTTTACAAGTTCCCGGAAACAGGCGCGCTTGGTCTCCTTGAGGATGAGGTTACGGACGACCATGCCGGTGAAGCGACCGCCCTCGACCTCGATTTCGGTCCCGATGGCCGCCTCCATTCCCAGCCGGCGGGCCAGCGCCCGGACCGTCTCAATGGGCGAACCGCTGATAGCCAGCCCGGGACGACCGAACTCTCTCATGAGCATCACGAGGGGCTTGGCGTACTCGAACACAGTCCCCATCCGGTGCTCGACGAATTTCTCGGCCTCGAGGGCGATGACCCTTGCCCCTTGACCCTTGACCCCTTCGGCATAGAGCCGGGGAAGTTCCTCCGCGACATCGCGGTAGGTCAGCCGCTTTTTCCTGAAACCGTCCTGCATTCCGAGAATGCGGGCGTGGGCGGCCGGCAAAAACAGCCCGGCGTCCAGAAGATGCGCCGGGAAGTCGAATATCATGTGGCCCCGGGCCATGGTGCCGTCGAGGTCGAACAGGGCGAGCGAGCGGACAGCGTGCCGCGGACGGCGTGCGGCGGACGGCGTGCGGCGAACAGCCGTCGTACGCTGTCCGCTGTACGCTGTACGCTGTCCGCTCGTTTATTGCTTTTCGATTCCGAGAACCACCTTCTCGCCCTGGTCCAGCTCCCATTCCTTGACCA
>Ga0315286_10006759_pt1 | contig 11171 bp, 6 predicted proteins | sample YL17G10_0_MG_FD_205038 | JGI IMG/M metagenome (GOLD analysis project Ga0315286, IMG submission 205038) | Sediment microbial communities from Yellowstone Lake, YNP, Wyoming, USA - YL17G10_0 | ecosystem: Environmental > Aquatic > Freshwater > Lake > Sediment | place: USA: Wyoming | collected...
CTGAGGTTCACCTCCGGCTGCCAGCAGTTGAGCGCGAGCCTGCCCAGGAACGCGGCCAGGCAATCAATTCACAGCCGGAAGAAGATCTGGTGGCGGTAGAGAAACCAGAGCAGCAACCATTTCAAGGCGAGCCCGCCGGCCGGCGGAACCATTGGCTGGAACACGCCGGAATGGTCGCTGACGCCTTGCACGAACAGTTTCGCGATCGCGTCGAAGTCCACGATCGACTGCAGGAAGTAGATCGTGATCGCGTTCATGCCGATCACTACGAAGAAGAACGCCCACTTCTGGTATCCTTGGACATCGATGAGCCAATAGAACAGCGCCAGCAGCAGGAGGCTCCAGCCACAGGCGAAGGTGACGTAGGAGCTCGACCAGACCACCCGCTTGATCATCGGGAAGGAGAAATTCCAGAGTACACCCAGGATCACCGCCGTGAGGCCGACGAGGGCCAGGCCGGCCGCCTTGTGTTGGCCCGAGCGCTCCGATCGCAACCACTCCCCCGCCAGCGAACCCCACAGGATGATGCAGATCCCGGAGGGGGTCGAGGCCGGGCCCTCGTTCCAGAGCTGGCCTGAGATGAAGTGCCGGTCGATCCAGGACGCCAGGGTTCCCTGTTCCGTGAACACCCCCGCTCCGTATCCCGGGACCGGAACAAGGACCGAAGCCAACCAGTAGAGAACGAGAAAGCCCGCCACCCCGCCGGCCCGCGCGCGCCACGGCGCGTGCAGGACCAACGGGACCGCGAAGAAGTAGCACAGCCCGATATGCGCCAACACCCCGCCCATGAAGGGCCCGTGCTTGAAGCTCAACAACCCGCCCGGAATCGATCCCAGCAGGACCAGCAGCAGCGATCGCTTGAGGGAGTGGAGATAAAGCGTGCTCAGGTGCTGGCCTTGCTCGCGCCGCCGGGCCAGCGAGAAGGGTAAAACCACCCCGATGATAAAGAGGAACAACGGATAGATCAGGTCCTCGAGATGGCAGCCTTTCCACTCGACGTGTTCCAACTGGCTCTCCAGGGCCAGGGTGAACCGGTTCGGATGCACCTTGGCCAGGGCACCCAGCACTTCGCCGCCGCCGATGATCCAGAACATGTCGAAGCCCCGCAGGGCATCGATGGACCTCAGCCGAGGGCTTGGAGTTTCAGACGACCGTGGGCTCGGTGCGGCAGGCTTCATCGGAAAGGTTTCCCATCAGCGCGATGGCCGACTCTGGACCCGCGGTTGCTCCTGCGCAAGACCGATCCCACGGCCGATGGCGGCGAAACACTTCGGGCTTCAAATCTCAGGTTCAATCAGGTTCAATGCAGCACGGATAACAGCGTTCACCCTCCAGAAAACACCATGAACCGACCACCCAGCAAACCAGACCCGCGCACCGGCACCCAGCTCGCCTCTCTGCTCACCCGCCGACGCTTCATGGCATCGAGCGCCTCGGCGACCGCATTTGCCCTCATGGACCCCGCGCTCGCGCTCGGCTCGGAGGCCAACTCGCGCGTCACGGCCGGGGTCGTGGGGTTGGGCGGCCGCGGCGGTTGGATCGCAGAACACGTGTCGAAACACGCCGGCTTCCAGGTCACGGCGGTCGCCGATTACTTCCCCGAGGTCGCGCAAGGCGTCGGGGAGAAGCTGAAGGTCCCGAAGGAGCGTTGTTTCTCCGGCCTGAACGGCTACCGGCAAGTGATCGAAAGCAAGGTGGACGCGATCTTCCTCGAGACGCCGCCGTACTTCTTCCCGCAGCACGCCCGGGCGGCGGTCGAGGCCGGCCGCCATGTCTATATGGCCAAACCAGTGGCGGTGGATGTAGCCGGCACGTTGTCCATCCTCGAGTCTGGCCGAAAGGCGACGCGCGATCGGAAAGTCTTTCTCGTCGATTTCCAGACGCGGACGGATCCTTTTCACATCGAGGCCATCCGTCGTGTCCATGACGGTATGCTCGGCAAGCTCTGCCTGCTCTCCTCGTTTTATCACGACGAGTGTTTCGCCGATCCGCCGAAGGGGAAGACGATCGAGAACCTGCTCCGCAACCTAGCCTGGGTAAACGACACCGCGCTCGGCGGCGCTTACATCGTGAACTGCGACATCCATGCCGTGGACGTCGCGCTCTGGATCGCCGGCCAGGTCCCGGTGAGTGCCGTCGGCTATTCCAGCCGCAACCGGCCGAACGCGCAGAACGACTCGCACGATTGCTACGCGGTGAGTTTCCAGTTCAAGGATGGCCTGGTGATGACCGATCACAGCGAGCATGTCCGCAACGGCACGCCCTTCCGGTCAGGCTGCCAGGCTTACGGCGACAAGGCCTGGCTCGAGGCGCTTTACGGCGGCAAGACCTTCATCCGCGGCCTCGAAGACGGCTATGCCGGCGGCGAATCGCCGGACCTCTACGCCGAGGGCATGCACCGGAATGTGGACACGTTCCATCGGAACATCGTCGAGGGCCGACACGACAATCCCACACTGGAACCGTCGGTGAACGCGACGCTGGCGACGTTGCTAGGCCGTGAGGCGGCGCTGAAAGGCCGCCCAATGACCTGGGATGAGCTGCTGAAGGATACGACTCGCCTGAAGCCCGACCTGACAGGCCTGAAGGTGTAAACGCCTGGTTGCCGATTCCGCCTGCTCCTGGCAGCCTACTGCTGGATGAGGCGGAAGAACGTGGTGGCGTTGGTCACGCGTTCCACATGGTTGCTCGCGCCGAGCGTGCCGGGAACCTCCTGCCACTGGACCGGAGAGAGCGTGGTGGCGCGCTGCAGGCGGACGCCCGCCGCGCCGCCCCACGTCAGCCAGAGGTTCGGGACGGCGAGCGTGGCGCTCAACCGATGGACAAAAACGCCTTCGGCGCGCGGGCCGCTTAGTGCGGCGACTTCCGCCGCGCTCATCGTGCGATCTGTGAAGCCGATGCTGTTGACGGAGAGCGCGTGCGTGTAAACACCCCCCGTGACGCCTTCGTTGAACAGCAGCACGTCCGGTCCGTCGTCGAGGTTTGAGAAGAGGGCGAACCGCCCGTCGAGCAGCGACGCGCCCGTGCGCTGGCGGACCTGTGCGCCGTCGCAGTAGAACGTGACGACCCCCGCGCCCAGATCGGCGGCGAACACGAGGCGGTGCCAGGTGTTGGACGTGACGACGCCGGCGCTGCTGTAGCCGAGTGCGCCGATGCCCAGACGCCCGGTCGCATCCACATACCAGTCGGCATCGTTCGCGTTCTGGGGGTTGGTGTTGAACATCGGTGTCCAGTCCAGCGGGCCGGGAATGAACACATCGAAGACGAAGGTGAACCGGTTGAGATAAGCGCCGCCGCCGTTGGGGCCGCTGTCGTCGAAGGAGAGATGGTAGCCATTGGCCCCGTCGGTGAAGGCCGGCACGCTCAGGTAACCGGCCGGCTGCCCGCCGACGTGCGGGACGCCGATGCCGTCGGTCGTGCCGAACGTGGTCAGGCTGGCGGTGGCGGCGTTCGCGAACGACATCACGCCGTTGCCGAGGGTCGCGTCGAGGTTCGTCGCGTCGAACGTCCATTCATACACGGTGCTCGCGCTGGGGTTGAACGTGAGGAAGGTCCACACGTCGCCGGTCACGACGCCGCTGGGGGTCAGCTCATCTACGCGCCAGAAGTGGGTCGTGTTCGTCGTAAGCAGGCCGGGATCGAAGGACGCCACCGCCTGAGTCGCGACCAGATCTCCGGGGCTGTTCGTGCCGAAGTAAATGAGGTGGGCCGTAGTGTTCGAGCCGGGCAACCACGAGAGGTGCGCGTTCGTGGCGACCTTCGTCGCGCCGGACGGCGGAAAAGGCCGGGTTGCCTTGGCGAGCGGGACGGGCGGCGTGAGCTGGAATCGACTCAACACCGCACGATGGTCGGAGGGCCAGCGGCTGAGGTTGTTGCGCGAATCCTGCTCGGACGACGCCAGCGGCGAGACCCCGTCGCCCTCGGAGAAATACACGAAGTCGATGCGATCGAACGTGTCGTCAGCCGTGGCTCCGTCGGGCGTCCAGGTGATCCCCGGTTCATCAAAAGCGAACGCTGGCGGGAAGGTGCGGTTCGTCGCGTGCAGGAGGTGATAGGAGTCGAGCAGGCCCGCCGCGTGCACGGCCACCGACACGGGCCACGGCAGGTCCGCGTAGTCCACATGCGATGGCGCGTTGAAGTCGCCGGTGAGGAAGCACGGCTCGTCAGTCGCGAGGTAGGGCGCCATCACCGCCAGCAGGTTCGTGATCTGCGGCAGCCGCGTCGTGGTTTCGAGCGCGATGACTTCAGCGATCGGCCGGCCATCCCGAACATAATACGGACCGTACGGATACGGCGTGAGATGGCAGTTGAACATGTGGACGCGGTGACCCGGGCTGACCTCGAGGGTCACCCCGTTTTGGACGTCGCTCGTGCCGGGGACGGTTGTCCCCAGGATGGGATATCGGCTGATCACCGACAGGCCGGGGAAGCTGTAGAAACCCAGGTTGGTGGCCAGTTGGGTGATCGCCGCGGGCGAGCTCGCGATCTCCTGCAACCCCACGACATCCGCCCCTGATCGGCGGATGGCCTCGGCGATGTTGGTCAGGCCGCGCTGTCCCGCCACGAGCACATTGAACGACATCACGTTGAGCTGCGTCGGTTGCGCCGAGGCTGGGACTGGAAGCCACCACACCGCGAGACATGCTGCGGTCATCCAGGTGCGGCGCGAACAAGTGGCGAAGAAATGGTCACACATCAAGCCGGGCGGTCGACTGGGTGACGCTAGCGAGCTCGAGGCGAGGCGGCAAGCCCTGAGCCGCCTTCCTGTCGGGCGGGCGGTGCATCCCAAAGTTGGCGGTCGCGCCTTGAGGTAGGGCGGGTCTGTCCTCAGCCCGCCGTGTTGGGTGAGAGTCTGGCCCAACGGCGCGGTGAGGACACACGCGCCCTACCCACACCGACAACTGCGGGATGCACTGTCGGGCGAGTTCGGGCGGGGACAGTCTTTGACGAGGTCCGGGCGATCAGTCACGATGCTGTGGGCGCCGGCCGGTCAGGCGCAGGCGCCCGCTAAGCGAGAATGGCGAAGAAAGGCCATAAGGGCGGGCCGGGTGCGGGCTCCGCGGGACCGAAGCGGCACCCGCCCAGAATAATCCCGGGGCTGGGGGTGGATCTGCCCGTGTTGCGACGGGCGCGGACGCTTTGGGGGCTGAACCGATTTGATGATGCGCTGAAACTGTTCGAGGACGCGGTGCGCCAGCATCCGCAGAACCTCGTCGCGCTGACGGATGCAAGTCGGGCGCTGGGCGCCCGGTTCGAGATCAGCCGGGCCGAAGCGATGCTGGACCGGATGATGAAGCTCGGCGCTCAACGGCCCGACATTCTCCACCTGGCAGGCCAGAGTTACCGGATGGTTTTCCGCCCGGAAAAGGCCATGGAGTGCTTCCAGCGCGTCCTCGCGATGACGCAGGCGATTCCGGACGCTTACCTGGAGCTGGCGATCCTCTACGAGCGTCGCCACCGGGTGGAGGAGGCGCACGCGCTGATCGAAGACTGCCTGAGGGCGGCTCCTGATTACCTGGAGCCGCAGTTGTTCAAGGCCAGGTTGCTCCGACGGATGAAGGATGGAGCGGCGTCCGAGGCACTGCTCCGGCGACTGAGCGGCAACGAGCAGGCCCACCCGCTGGTTCGCGCCCAGGCGTGGGCGGAGCTCGCGCAGCAGCACGACCGCCGTCAGGACTTCGAGTCCGCCATGCAAGCCATGCTGAAGTGCAAAGCGATCCTTCAGGAGCGTGAGGCCGGAATGCACCACCAGGCGGAAACCGTCATGCAGCACTTGCGCGGTCTGGTCGAGTCGCTCACGCCCACCCATTTCGAGCGGTGGCGGGAAGCCGGGGAGGAGGCCTTCCCATTCCGGAAATTGGCGGTGCTGGCCAGTTTCCCTCGCTCGGGCACCACGCTGCTGGAGCAGGTGCTCGACACGCATTCAGGTCTCGTGAGTTCCGATGAGCGGGAAGCCTTCGCGCGGGACATCTTCCCGGCCATGTGGCTGACTCCGGCCACGCCGCTGCCCACCGCGGAGGTGTTTGACGCGATTCCCCTGCCCCGACTGGCGGGCTTGCGCGACCGCTACCTGGGCTACATGGAGGCAGCACTGAATGAGCCGGTTGGCGATCGGATCCACCTCGACAAGAACCCGACGCTCACCGTGGTGCTTCCCGGATTCCTGAGGCTGTTTCCGGAGACCCGCCTGCTGATCGCCTTGCGGGATCCGCGGGACGTGGTGGTGAGTTGTTTCATGCAGTACCTCCCGCTCAACGCCAACAGCGTCTATTTCCTCACCCTGGAACGTACCGCCCAACGCTACGCCAACGACATGGGCTTGTGGCGGAAACTGCGCTCCCTCATCGCCTCCCCTTGGATCGAGGTGCGCTACGAGGACGCGGTCAACAACCTGGAGAAGGAAGCCCGGCGTGTCCTGGATTTCCTCGGGTTGGAGTGGGAACCGGACGTCTTGAACTACCGCGAGCATCTCCGCGGCAAAGCGGTTGCCTCCCCAACCTACGAGGCGGTCAGCCAGCCGCTCTACACGCGAGCTATCGGCCGCTGGAAGAACTACCAGCGCTTTCTCGAACCCCACCTTCCCATTCTCCAGCCTTCGCTCGACACCTTTGGCTACTGACGGACTCGATAGAACTTCATCTGGCCGGTCGCGGGCAAGGTCTGGGGGTTGTTCTGAACCGGCGCGAGGTACCACGGGCCGTTGACCGCCGTGGCCTCCTCAAGCAGGCCGACCCCTGTCCAGCCAATCGTCACTGAGCCATCGGCCGTCGTGGGTGGATTCAGCCTCGGTGCGGAACCGGCGTTTCGAGTACGGAAGGTCCGCAGCGCCTCCGGATCGGACGTGTCGTTCACCAGAACCTTCGACCCGTCGGATTTGAACGAGAACCAGTCCAAGTTGGCGGCCCCGCCTCCGCCGGGAACTCCCTCGTGGCCGGAGATCAGGCGCAGCGGGTAAACGCCCGGCGCCGGCACCGCGAAGCCCGCCAGAACGTCCACATTGCCGAAGCCTTTGGGCGCGTCCCATTCGGCGATCCGCGGGTGGGCGTCCCCGAGGATCATGGCGGTGACGGGAGTGCCGTTGGTGAGGTAGGACTTCAACAAGCTGGCGCCGAAGTTCTCGGCGACGACCAGCACGGGAATCGTAATCCCGAGATTGATGTCATTGAGCCGGAACGGGTAGCCCACGTCGCCCGGCGTTGTCGCCAGCACCGCCACCGCGCCCGCCAGTTGGGCTTGCAGGGCCGGGACGTCCGCTGTGCAGTTCGTGCCGGCATCCAGCAGGGCAATCTTGCCCGCGAGTGCGGTGTTGGTGGCCAAGTTGCAGGAGTCTTCGGGATTTCCGCTCGGCGTCGCGTAAATAACCGGCGCGATCAGCGGCGTCAGCGGCAGGCTGCCTCCGAACTGGAGTTGAGTAATGTTGGTGGCGATTGCCACGCACGGGATCGCGGTGTTGGTGGGCGCCAGCAGTCGCAGGGCCTGGACCCCCGCCCCTCCCACGCTGAGTCGGAAGTGGTCATTGTTGTTCACGCCCAACTGGTAGTACCCACTCGCCGGGAATCGCACGAAGGTGAGCACTTCGTGGACGAAGCTCTCCTCCGTGGCGAGCGTGCCCGGAATTCCAGGGAACGGGAGCGGGTCAGGGAAGTTCGGGCTCGTGCCTGACGAGTTGACCCAATGCACCGTGTCCGGAACGAAGTAGGTGTTGCCCGTACCAGCGCCGGAGAGGTCCGCCACGTTCCCACCCACCAATCCAGCCATCACGCCTTCGGCCAACTCGATGCTGTCCTCCAGGTTCGGCTGGATCGGGGCGGGATCGCTCGCCAGGGTCGGCACTTGGTAAACCCTGACGTTGAACCCGGGCTTGGTGATGTCTTCGGACCCGAGCGGACTGGCCGAGGAGGCGGGCAGCGTCAAGTAGTCCGCCACCTTGAACCGGAACCGGTTCGTCTTGGTCGTGACCGGCGTGCCGTTGTCGCTGAAGGCAATCTGGTAGGAATGGTCCGTCAGCGCGGGCAGAAGACCCGCGGCGTAGCGGACGGTCGTGTTGGCGTCCGTCTTCTCGATCGACGGCGACTTCAACACGTCGTCCAGGTAGAATCGAATCAAATTGGTGTTGACTTGGCTGACGCGATCCTGCAACCCGACCGTGATCTCCACCACCGGCCCGACACTGACGGCGCCATCCGGCGGGTTGGCGCTGGTGACCACGGGGGTCGTGGCGCCGATATCCGCCACGTCGAGCGACACCAGATCCACGTAGCCGTCTGCCGCCCCAGCCGCCCCGACCAAGAGGTGAGATTGGATTGCCAGCTTGGCGTTGCGGGCACCGGCTGGAATCGTCCCGGACCGTTGGTCCTGGCCCCAGTCCCTGGCGTCTGGATACTTGGGGGTGCCACCGGTCGGGAGTGCAACCACAAAGTCGTACCCACCAATGACGATGGGATCTCCCACCTCCGCGCCGGCGCCATCCAGAAAAGTCAACGTCAAGTCGCTGTTGTCGTTTTGACTCAAGTAGGTGGAAAACCAGGTTGACAGGGTGTATTGGCCCTCGCCGGCGTCGATCTTCGCCGGCGTCAGCGTCGTCCGGGGGGCCGTCAGACTCACCGTCTGCTCCACGTTCGTATTGCTGTGGGAAATCCCGTACACGCCGGGGGCGTAGGGTCGGAGGAACTGCTGCCCACCATTGTTCAGGGGCATGGTGTATTGGGTGGAGAACAGGTAGGTGCTGAAGATGCTCCATCCGGCATCCACTGCCGGGTTGCTAGTGGTGCCGCCCAGCTTGACGATCGGATTGCTGCTGGGTGTGGTGTTCTCGAAACTGCCGTCCACCACAAGTTCGACCGCCTCCGCGGAACCGACGAACGCGAGGCCGCCCGCGAGCGCGGCCAAGCCCATTCTTTTTGTGTTCATGGAGCATCCCCTTTCATCAGTTGAGTTGTGTCTGAGCCGTATTCCACCGGGCACCTCGGCATTCCAAGGACATTACACCCCTGGTTTAGTCGGGTGCCGGGTTCGAATTGGCAATTATGCTAGTTTCCTCTCGTGAGTCTGTCAAACGGAAGATTGGCGGTGCCAATTCCGGGCACGCCAATTCATGAGGATGATTGGCCGTACCTGGAGTGGGCGGAGCTGATTTCGCGCTTGCCGCGCTGTTGCTGCGGCGGTATCAGGCAACGCAAAACCGAATCCTGTTCAACTACCAACGCCATGAAAACGATCCTGGGTTCTCTCTTGTGTCTCCTGCTGGCCGCACTGTCCTTCCCGGCTGCAGGCGCCTCGTTCAACCGCCCGGCCGGCTGGGAGAAGACCGTGGACATCCCGTTCACCAGGTTCGTGCTGACCAACGGGCTGACCCTACTCGTGCATGAGGATCACAAGGCGCCCATCGTGGCCGTGAACATCTGGTACCATGTCGCCTCCAAGAACGAGAAGCCCGGCCGCACCGGGTTCGCCCATCTGTTCGAACACCTCATGTTCAACGGCAGTGAACACTACAACGACGATTACTTCCAAGCCATGGAACGCATCGGTGCCACCGACCTCAACGGCACCACGAGCGAAGATCGCACGAATTACTTTGAGGACGCGCCGACCCCGGCGCTCGACCTCGTGCTCTGGATGGAGTCCGATCGCATGGGTCATCTGCTGGGCGTGATCGACCAGGCGAAGCTCGACGAGCAGCGCGGCGTGGTCCAGAACGAGAAGCGGCAAGGAGAGAACGAGCCGTACGGACGGGTCTGGGAGCTCATCACGAAAGCCACGTACCCTGCAGGCCATCCCTACTCGTGGACGGTGATTGGCTCGATGGAGGACCTCAGCGCGGCGTCGCTCGCGGACGTTCACGAATGGTTCAAGACCTATTACGGTCCGCCAATGCCGTGATTGTGCTGGCCGGCGACATCGATCCGGTGGCGGCCCGACAGAAGGTCGAGCGGTATTTCGGGGACATCCCGTCGGGTCCGCCGCTGGCCAGACATGAGGCGTGGACGGCGAAGCGCACCGGCGCGCAGCGCCAGATTCTGGCAGACCGCGTGCCGCAGGCGCGTTTGTGCAAGGTCTGGAACGTTCCCGCCTACGGGACGCTCGATGCCGAGCAGCTCTCCCTGGCCGCGGGCGTGCTGGGTTCGGGCAAGAACTCCCGGCTCTACGAACGCCTGGTCTATCGCGATCAGATCGCCAGCGAGGCTTCCGCCTACGTCGATGCCCGGGAGATCGCCGGCCAGTTCTACCTCGAAGTAACTGCGCGCCCGGGGCAGGACCTCGCCCAAGTGGAGAAGGCCGTGGACGAGGAATTGGCGCGGTTCCTGGCGAAAGGCCCGACGAAGAAGGAGCTGCAACGCGTCCAGACCGAGCGGCTCGCCGGATTCATCCGCGGCGTCGAACGGATCGGCGGGTTCGGCGGCAAGTCGGATGTGCTGGCTCAAAACCAGGTCTTCATGAACGACCCAACTTACTACCAGACGTCCTTGCGGCGCCAACAGTCGGCCACGACTGAGGATCTGCGTCGGGTCGCGCGTCGGTGGCTTTCCGACGGCGTTTATGTTCTCGAAGTCCATCCGTTTGCCGAACACGGGACCAACGCCACGACGGTGGACCGGTCGAAGCCGCCCGTGCCAGGTGCTGCGCCGGAGGCCCGCTTCCCTGCCTTGCAGCGGGCGACCCTGTCCAACGGGCTCAAGATCGTGCTCGCCGAGCGACACGCCATCCCCGTGGTGCGCTTGAATCTCCTGCTCGATGCTGGATTCGCGGCGGATCTCGCGGGCATACCCGGAACGGCGAACCTTGCGCTGGACATGCTCGACGAAGGGACGAAGGCCCGTACGGCGCTGCAGATCAGCGAAGAGCTGGCGTTGCTGGGAGCCCGCCTCTCCACCGGATGCGACCTGGACTCGTCTTTCGCGTCGTTGTCCGCGCTCAAGATGAACCTCGATCCGTCACTCGACCTCTTCGCTGATGTGATCCTCAATCCGTCATTCCCCGAGGCGGATTTCCGGCGCCTGCAGAAGCTCCAGCTCGATGCGATTGAGCAGGAGAAGGTCCAGCCCATCAGCATGGCGCTGCGGGTCCTGCCGCGCCTCCTCTACGGCGCCGGCCACGCCTATGGCAACCCCTTGACCGGATCGGGCACCACGGAGTCCACCAAGCGCCTGACGCGCGCCGACATGGTCCGG
>Ga0315286_10006762_pt1 | contig 11170 bp, 10 predicted proteins | sample YL17G10_0_MG_FD_205038 | JGI IMG/M metagenome (GOLD analysis project Ga0315286, IMG submission 205038) | Sediment microbial communities from Yellowstone Lake, YNP, Wyoming, USA - YL17G10_0 | ecosystem: Environmental > Aquatic > Freshwater > Lake > Sediment | place: USA: Wyoming | collected...
GTGCGGCGGCTCTCGGTCGATGGTCGTGCTGGGCGGGCGGGGGCTGGGGGGGGGTGGGGGGGTGGGGCGAGGCGGTGGCGCGGCCGGCGCACGCCGCGCGCCTCCCCGGAAACTTTTGTCGCCCCCGCGCGCCACTCCCACCACCCCTCGCCATCTCCTCAAACCTTTACAGACGTGGCCGCCCTGGACCGCGCCATTTCGGACGTCGCCGCGCGCGCGCGCGCGGCGGCCAATGGCCCCGCCGCCTCGCCCTGGCCCCTGACCGACGGCAACGCGCTGGCAGCGGCGGTGTTGCAAGCGGCGTGGGCGCTGCCGCCGGCACCCGCGCTGACCGTGCCGCCGCGGCCGGGCGGGGCGGGCGCCGCGTTGCTCCCGCTGCGCTGCACCGCGTGCCGCGCGCGCCTGCCGGCGACCTCGTTTGAGCCGCTGGTCGGTGGGGGAAGGCGTGGGCGGTGCGTGGTGTGCGTCGTGGGGGCGCGGGCTGAAGCGGCGCGGAGGGTCGCGGCCGCCCGCCCGCCGCCCTCGTCGTCGTCCCAGCCCCCCAAAACCTGCCGCCTCTGCTCCGTCACGCTCCCGGCCTCCTGCTTCCACCGGCACAAAGGGCGCAAGGATGGGCTGGCTGAGTGGTGCGTCGACTGCGTGCGCGCGCGTGGCGCGGCGCGCGCGGCGCCGGCGCGCGCGGCGCCGCTCAGCAAGATCTGCCGCACCTGTGGCGCGGCCAAGGCCGCCTCTGCGTTTCGGTCCAACGCGCGGTCTCGGGACGGCCTGGCAGGCTCCTGCGCGGCTTGTTCGGCCGCCGCGGCGGGCGCGCGCCGCGCGGCCGCGCCGCCGCCGCTGCCGACCAAGGCGTGCCGCCGGTGCGGCGTCGACCAGGCGCCGACCGCGTTTTACGCGTGCCCGCAGACGCGGGACGGGCTGCAGAGCCACTGCAAGGGGTGTTATGCCGCGGCGAGGGCGGCGCGGCGCGTTGGCGGCACGGCGGCGGCGGTCTAGAGGGCGGAACCCGCCTCAGCGCCCTCGCGCCGCGCGCCGCCAAAGACGCGGCGCGCGGCGAGGGGGGCTGCTTTTTCATCCACCCTTTTTTTCCGTGATTTCAACACTACTCCGAGCCGACCCTGGGTATTTCTCTCCCCCCTCCCCCCTCTCTCACGACGCCGGCCCGCCCGCGGCCGCCAGCCGCGCGGACCCCGACCCCGGCGGCGCCACCCGCTGCATGAGGACGTAGCGGGAGGGGGGCGCGTGGGCGCGGGAGAGGCGCGGCACGTAAAACGCGCGGAGGGGGCCGCCGCGCGTCGCGCCCGTGTCGACGAAGGGCGCCTCGGCCAGCGTCGCCCACTCGCGCCCGGGCGCCGGCGCGTCGCCTGCGGGCGGCGCTAGGCCCACGAAAAAGGCGCAGCGGGCCGCGTCGGGCAGCTCGTGCGACGGGGCCCACTCGTTCCTGTCGTTGAGCGTGGCGGGGGCGGCCGCGGTGCCGCCGGAGCTGGCGTTGAACGGCACCGGCAACAGTCCTTTAAACCCGGACGCGACGAACGCGGGCGCGTGCGCGGGCGAGGGGAGGAGGAACGACGACGGGAAGCGGTGCCACTCGCCGCCGAGGCAGACGAGGGACCGGCCCGCGCCTGGAGCGACGGGCGGGAGCGCCGAGTAAATGGTCATGGGGGCGCCATAGTTGTGGAGCAGGGCGGCGGTGCGGGAGAGGCCGAGGAGGGCGGCAACCGCGACGGCGGCGACCGGCGCGGCGCGCGCGGCGGCGGCCGCCGGCCGCCGCAGAAAGCGCGGGGCGAGGCGGGTGATGGCGCCGGGCACGCACGCGAGTGTTGCCCCAGCTGCCGCGGTCAGCAAGGGGTAGATCGGGTACAGAAACCGTTCCTCCTTGTGCGGCAGTGCGCTGACCGCCGCGAGCCACACCGGCGCCGCCGCCGTGGCGACGAGCAGCCGACGCACGTTGCGCAGCGGGGACCGGGGGCCGGCGGCGACCAGGGCGAGGGGGAGGGCGAGGGCGAGGGCGAGGACGGGGCCAGTCGTCAGAAAAGAGTTGAACAGATAATAGCTCCACGGCTCCACACCGTACAGCGCCGAGTCGCCGCCGCCGGCCACGTTGTATCGAATGAAGTTGAGCAGCGAGATCTGGAGAGGGTGGAGGGTGGTGGGTGGGTGGCTCGCTGCGCTCGCCTCGAACCCCTCTCCTCCCTCGTTCTGTGCCCCATTCTCACCGTCCACCGCCCGTACAACACGCGGTCGACGGCGACCAGCGGGCCCAAAGTGGCGGCCAAGGCGGCCACGGCGAGCCCCACCGAGCGCGGCAGGCGGGGCGCCGCGAGGACGGCGAGCGCGGCCGGGACGAACGCGGCGCCCGCGACGACCCACCCCCACACGACGCCGACGGCCGCCCACCAGATGACCGCCCCGGTGCGCCCGCGCAGCAGGGCCGCCGACGCGGCGGTGAGGGCGACCATGGCAAAGGACGAGGGGAGGAGCGCGGGCGCCGCGGCAAAGAGCCCCGCGAGCGGCGCGGCGAGCGCGACCGCCGCGGGGCGCCCGCACACGTCGCCCAGGGCGGCGATGAGGGCGGCTTCGGAAGCGGCAGACGCGGTGGCTAAAACGGCGCGCACCGCATAAAAGGCGGCCGCGCGGCCGGCGAGCGCGGCGGCGGGCGCCGCGGGGAGCGCGTGGAGGAGGAGATAGATGAATGGGCGCAGCGCAAACGCGGACGAGTACTCCCACGTCTGCATGCCGGCGCCGAAGAGGAGGTAGTGGAGCGGCTCCCAATAGTTGTAGACCTGGGAGGGAGAAGAGAGAGAAAGGGAGAAGAGGTGGGGGTCGGCGCGCGCGCTCACGGCCCTTTTTTTCCGGCCTCTCCCCTCTTCCATCCCTCCCACCCTCCTTCTCCTACCTCGTCACAATCGTGCACGATGTTCCAGCGCGCGGCCGCGAGGCGGGCGACGAGGAGCACGGCGAACGCGGCCTTGAACGAGGGGCCGGTGGTGGCGGCGGGGGTGGCGAGCGAGCTGGTGGACGGTGGGTGCGTGGGAGAGGGCGCGGGCGCGGAGCACGGGCGCGCGGCACGGCGATCCACCATCTTGGGCGCCGCGGCGTCCTCCGGCCGCCTCGCCGGGACACGCCCACCACGCGATCGATCGTCCTCATCCCTCCCGCCCTCAACCCACCCAGAAGATGGCGCGGAAACCATGTTCCCGTGGCTCGCTGCGCGCCGGTGGCGCAGGCCGGCCGCACTGGCCATGGCGGGCGTGCGGCGCGGGTGTGGGTGAGCGGAAAAGAGCGCGCGAGCGCGAGCGGGGCCCTGGGAGGGCCGCAGAGTGGCAAGCGACGGCTGCCCCCCTCTCCTCTCAGTCCCAATGCGCGCCCTCGCCGGCCCGCCCCGCCCCCTGGCGCTGCCCGCGCGGTCGACCGCGCCGCAAGTCGGACTCCGGGCGCCGGCCCCCCAGCGCGGCCGCGGCGTGACGCGGCGCGCCGCGACCGCGATGGCGGCGCCCGCCGTTGCGCTCAAGCTGGGGGAGCACATGGCATCGCTGAAAGCGGCGGGCCGGTGAGGGAGGAAGAGGGAAGGGGAGGGGAATGCGGCCGCGACGGCGACGGCGGCCGGCCGACGCCTGGCCAACCCCCTCCCTCTCCTCTCAGCGGCGCCTTCATCCCCTTTCTCATGGCGGGCGACCCCGACCTGGCCACCACGGAGGCCGCCCTGCTCGCCCTGGACGCGGCCGGCGCGGACGCGGTGGAGCTCGGCGTCCCCTACTCGGACCCGCTCGCCGACGGCCCGACCATCCAGGCCGCGCACACGCGCGGCCTGGCCAACGGAGTGACGCTGGACGACGTGCTGGCGATGATCGCGCGCGTCTCCCCCCGGGTGCGCGCGCCGGTCGTCCTCTTTACGTACTTCAACCCGATCCTGCGCCGCGGCGTCCCCGCCTTTGCCGCCGCCGCGGCCGCCGCCGGCGTGGCCGGCCTGCTCGTCCCCGACATCCCGCTCGAGGAGACGGGCGCCGTGCGGGACGCGACGCGCGCCGCGGGGCTCGACCTCGTGCTCCTGGCCACGCCGACGACGCCGCCCGCCCGCATGGCCGCCATCGCGGCCGCGTCCGAGGGCTTTGTCTACCTCGTCTCCGTCGCGGGCGTGACCGGCGCGCGGTCGGGCGTGGAGGGGCGGGTGCAGGGCCTCGTGGCGGGCCTCAAGGCCGCGACGGACAAACCGGTCGCCGTCGGCTTTGGCGTGTCCGGCCCCGAGCAGGCGGCCCAGCTGATGGCGTGGGGCGCGGACGGCGTCATTGTCGGGTCCGCGCTCGTCAAGGCGTTGGGCGAGGCGGGGTCGAACGAGGAAGGGGTGCGGCGGATGGCCGAGCTGGCCGCGTCCATTCGGGCCGCCATTCCGTGACGAGGGGGGGGCGGGGCGGGCGTCTCTCTTGTGTGCGTGTGGAGAGGTTGAGCGGCCCAAACTGACACACAGAGCCGCGACTCTCCCCATCACACGCCCCGGACCACGCCTATGACCCCCCCCCCCTCCCCTCCACCCGCCGCGTCCGCGTGCGCATGGTGACAAACTCTTCCGCGGCCGTCGGGTGGATGCCGACGGTGGCGTCAAAATCGGCCTTGCGCGCGCCACACCGCAGCGCGACCGCGACGCCCTGCATGATCTCGGCCGCGTCCGGCCCCACCATGTGCGCGCCCAGCACGGCGTCGGTCGTGCCGTCGACGATCAGCTTCATGAGGGTGGCCTCCGAGCGGCCGGACAGGGTGTTGCGCATCGGGCGGAACGACGACACGTACACGTCGACCGGCCCCGCGACCTTCCCCACCGCCTCCTCCTCGGTCAGGCCGCACGCCGCCATGGGCGGCTGCACAAAGACGGCCGTGGCGACGCGGTCGTAGCGCGGGGCGACGAGGGCCGGCCCAAACGCAGACTCGCAAAACGCCATCGCCTCCATGAGCGCGACGGGGGTCAGGTTCATCCTGTCGGTGACGTCGCCGATGGCCCACACGCCGGGGCAGGTGGTGCGCGAGTAGGCGTCGACCGCGATGGCGCCGGTTTTGGGGTCGGTGTCGATGCCCACTTTTTCCAGGCCCAGCCCCGCCGTGTTGGGCGCGCGCCCGGTGCCAAACATGACGAGGCCGGCCTTCAGCGAGGCGGGGGCGCCGTTTTCAAGGTAGTGCACTTGGAGGGAGCCGTCGCCATTCTTCTCTACGCGCGTCGGCGCCGCGCCCGCGTGCATCGCGACGCCCCGCCCCGCCATGCACGTCGCCACGTGAGCCCGGCACTCGTCGTCAAAGCCGGCGAGGGGGAGGGGGCGGCGGTACATGACGTGGACGTGCGCGCCGAGGCCAGAAAAGATGCCGGCAAACTCCAGGGCGATGTAGCCGCCGCCCACGACGGCGATGGGGAGCGTGGGCGGCAGTGAGGGCAGGGCGAGCGCGTCGTCGGACGTGATGGCGTGCTCCTGAGATACGAGGAGGAGGCAGGGTGGGCGCCGGGTCTGCCGCCGCGCGCCGTCGACCCTCTCTCCCGCCCCCCCTCCTCTCCTGCGCACGCTGCCTGGAATGGCGGCCTTGACCGCGCGCCCCCCCGTCGCAATGAGGATGCGGTCCGCGGTCAGGTCACGCGTCCCGCCCGCCGCGAGCGCGACGCGCACCGTGCGCGCGTCGACGATGCTCGCCCGCCCCTCGAACATGTTGACGCCGGCTGAGGTGAGCAGGCGGTTGTAAACTGCATTCAGGCGCTCGACCTCGGCGGCCTGTAAAGAGTGAGGCGGGGCGTGGGCGGCGCGGGGCGCCCGCGCCGCGCTCCCCGCCTCGCCGCGCGCGCTCCCTCCTCGCCTTTTTGCGCATCAGCTCCTTCCAGTCAAATGACGGCTGGTGGGCCGCCCAGCCAAAGCCGCGCGCGTCCCGGAACTCTTCGGCAAAGGCGGAGCTGGGGAGAGGAGACGGGACGGGGAGGGGGGTCGGTCGGCGCCGCCGGCGCCCTGCTTCGGCCACCTCCCTCCCTCCAGCAAGCTCACCCGTACACCATCAGCTTCTTGGGCACACAGCCCCGGATGACGCAGCTGGGGTAATGGGAGGGCGAGGGTCGATTGGGCGCGCGCCGCTCGCCGTGCGCCCCTCCCGCCCCCTCCCCTGCCTCCACTCACGTCCCGCCGGCGCCGCCGACCGCGTCGGACGCGACGAACCCAAACGGGAGCTCGACGCACGCGACGCGGGCGCCGTACTTGGACGCGGCCAACCGCGCGGCGCGCGTGCCGCCCGAGCCGGCGCCGATGACGACGAGGTCGAAATCGTTGTCGGACATGGTGGGGGAGGGGGAGGGAGGGAGGAGGCGGGCGGGCGCCGGCCGGGTGTTGTGGCGTCGTTTTCTTTCAGTCACTCTCTTCACCGCCCGCGGCCCCGCCCACGCCCGCCGCGGCCGCCACGGGAGCCGCCACGGCCGCGGCCGCCCGCAGCAGCGGTGCCGCGACCGCCGCGGCCGCCGCGACCGCCGCCACGGCCGCCGCGCCCGCCTCCGCCTCCACCGCCGCTCCTCGGCACAAACGTCCCCTCCCGCGACCCCGCGACCCACTTCCCCCCCCTCCCGGCCCCCGCCGCCGCCGCCGCCGCCGCGCGCACGGCGAGCGGGGCGGCCCGGGCGGCGGCCAGGGAGTCGCCGCGCGAGTAGGCGGCGGCGGCCGCGGGGTCGGCCGCCGCAAACATGCGCGTCCGCTTCGAGGCACGGCGGGGGCTGCCGCCCGACCCCGAGTCGGATGCAGACCCCGAGCCAGAGCCGGAGCCGGAGGCAGAGGCGGAGGCACCCCCTGCGTCCTCGACCTCTGCAAAATGTTCGGCCAGCAACCGTTTGGCCTTGGCGTTGCTCTCCGCGTTGGGGTGCGCCGCCTTGTACTCTTGCGCTTGCTCATCCACCGCAAACGCGGGGTCGGCAAACATGGCGGCGAAGCGGTCGTCGCCGAGTGGGTTGGAAGCGTCGACGGACGCAGGGACGTTGCCATCCGCGCCCGATTTGCCCGCCATCAGCCGCGCCGCCGTCGCGGCATTCACCTTGGGCAGTTTGCGCAGCGGCGCGATGCGCGCAGAGCGCGCGGCGTCGAGCGTCGCCTCCACTTTTTGCCGCCTGTACTCTTCGTACGCAAACGGCGACGCCGCCGCCTGCGCGCGCTGCCACAGCTTGTTGTGCACAAAGTGGCCGTGCATGTATGGGCGCAGGGCGGGGGTGCCGACGAGGTGGGCGAGGCCGAGGCGGGCTAGGGTGGGCGGGTCGACGAACCGGTAGTCGTCGTAGACCGCGGGGGCCGCCGCTTCCTCTAATTCTTCCGTCAAACCTTCCAGGTGCGAGCACCAGGCGGGGGCGGGGCCGAGAGAAGGGAGGAAGTACGCGCCCACGCGCGGCGCGTCGGCCGCGACGAGGATGAGGCCGCGCCCCGCCCACGGCAGCACGTCGTTGACGCCGCCGCCGGGGGGTGTGATCGTGGTGTGGGGGGCGCCGTCGGCCGCGGCCCAAATCTTGATGGCGTGGCGGTCGGCGGAAATGACGCGGCGCGGGGTGGCGGTCGAGGCGGCGGCCGGCGCGACGTCGCCGTCGCCGCCACCCTCGCCCCCGTGAAACTTGAGGTCCACCACGGGCGACCCGTACATGAGGTCCTTGACCAGGAGCGGCCTCGAGGAGCGGACGTCGTAGAGGGCGACGGTGCCGGCGGCGGTGCCGACGGCGAGCGCGAGGCCGCGCGCGTCGGCGCGCACGGTTGTCAGGTCGGCCCCGGCGCACCCGGCCCCCGTCGCGGCGTCCAGCCAGCCGGCGGACGAGCGGGAGCGCGCGTCGAAGAGCTCCAGGGCGCCGCCCTCGCACGCGGCGGCGAGGAGGCCGTGGCCGGGGCAGAGCGCGACCGCGTTGACCGCCTCGGCGCGCGCGGCGAGCGGCGCTTTGAACCGCCCTTCCTCAAGGTTGAGCCGCCACACGTCCGACGACGAGCCGGCGATGATCAAGTCCGCCGTGGCCTGCACGTACGCCAGGTCGCGGCCCGCGCGCGGGACGCGCGCGCGAAAGTGGCGCCCGTAGCGTGCGTGCAACTCGACACTCCGGTCCTCGCACAGGAACGCGGCCTTGGCCCAGTCGTCGCCCAGGATTTGGAAATCCACCACACCGCTGTCCAGGTGGCGCTCGAATTTGAGCGAGAGGTTGGCGAGGTCGAAGACGCGCACGCGGGGGGGGTGGCCGCCGGTGGCAAAGAGGTGCGCGCCGTCGGGGGTGAGTTTCAGGCGGTGGCAGGCGGCGGGAAACTCGAGGTCCTGGACGAGCTCGATGCGGCGGCTGAAGAGGGGAGAGGGCGTGGGCGCGCGGGCGAGCGGCGCGGCGGTCACCGCGCTCACTCACCTCGTCTCTCCCTCTGTCTCCCTCACCGGTAGTCGTCGTCCTTGCGCAGGGCCCGCTTCTTCTTGTCGGACAGCCACTGGGGCAGGGCTTTGCCGGACGCGACGTTATAGACCTGGAAGGGAGACGGAAAGGAAAGGGAGGCGGCGCGCCGTCGGCCGCCGGCGCCGGCGCTGCCGCCGCCGCCGGCGCCGACTGCCGCGCCCATCCCTCCAGCGCCCGCTTACCTTGACGCCGTCCGAGGACGACACCTTCATCGTGGACATCGGGGCGGCCGCCGCGGCGGCGCCGCCGCGAATGCCGGCGCCGGCGCGGGCTCGGGGGGCGGCGCAGGCGCGCTAGTCGGCGCTGGGAGGATGCGCCGCGACCGCTGGCGGCGCGGCGCGCGCGGGCGGCGCGGCGGGAGAGTGTGGCGGCGCGGCCAGCGCGGCGTCTTGCGGGGAGAGCGGGGAGAGAGCGCGGCGCTCCCTCGCGCCCCACTACTCCGCGGGCAGAGACGTCGCTCACTGTTGCAGGGGGGCGCCTTCCCGCCCCAGCCCAACGCCCTCGGCGCGGGGCGCCCAAAAGAATGAACAAATGGAAACGGGATGTAAATAAACGGGGCGTGGCCGGCAGTGTGAAAGGCGGGGCGCCCGCGCGCGAGCCTGGGCGACTCGCGGCGGGCGCCCGTGCTTGGCGCGGGCCAGCCCATAAAAAATGGGGCGGTGGTTGGGGGTCGCGGTGGTGGGGAGGGCCGGCGCCGCGGGCGCGGCGACCCGCACGGGGCGTACAGAGGCGAGTGGGTGTGTAGAATTGGCACAACGTGGGTGTGGGTGGGGTGCGGTGGGCGGGTCGGCGGCGCCTTTTTCCTCCCCGTCACGCGCCGGCGCAGGCCGCGGCGCGGCGCACGACCGCCCCTCTCCCGCTCTCGCAGTCGGCCGCCCACGCGGTGGCCGGCAGCGACCGCAGGACGAGGCGCGGGTGCAGGGCGCGCGCGGCGACGGCGGCGGCGCCCAGTTCGGTGGCGGGGTGGCGCCCGGTGTCGGCGCGCGCGAGCCAAGCGGCCAGCAGGGCCCGCGCCGCGGGCGTGTTGCGCGCCGCGACGACGGTCGCGTCCCAGCCAGAGGCGGCGCCGCCGGCGGCGGCGTCGGCGAGCGCTTTTTCGGCGAGCGGTTCCAGCGCGGCGCGCGGGTCGGCGACGAGCGGAAGGCCGACGTCCGAATAGATGACCGCAAACCCGCCCGACACCGCTTCGGCCACCAGCTCAATCGGCGCCCACTCGGGCGAGGCCGCGGCCGCGAAGCGGGCGACGCAGCGCTCGGCGGCAGCCGCCGCTTCGCACGCCGCGAGCGCCGCGTCGTCCGCGCACGCCACGAGCGTGGCGCCGGGCAGCGTCCCGCCCACGCGGCGCACGCCGTCCAAGAAAGGTGTGAGGGCGTCGAGGGTGGAGGAAGACACATGAGTGACCAGGGCGGGGGTCGCGTTTTTTATCGCCTGCACGAGCGCGGCGTGCAGGCCGCCCGCGGCCTGAGTCCGCTTGCTGGCGTCCCGCACGGACGATGGAGACGGCTCGTGCATGGCGTCGACGTACGAGGGCGGCGCAGGGTCCCGGAAAAAGGGGCCCAGGCGGCGGGGAGCGCCAATCGGGGCGACCACCATGGCGCCCCCGGCTTGGCCGCGCATAATTCCGCCGCCGCCGAACACGGTCAAGCAAGCCACGGTGACCACGCCGCAGAGGGCGGGCAGGGAGGGGAGGGGCATGGCGGGGAGGCGCGGGCGAGGGCGCGATTTGTGGGCGCGCGCTGGGCGGCCGAGGGCGGCGCGACGCGAGCTCGGTCGAGACCGACGACGGCGGGCGTGATAAAAAACGCCCGTCAAGGGGCGCGAGGGGGGTGCGCGGTGCAGGGGCGGGGCGGAGTGTGGGGGCAGCACGCTCGTGGCGCGTCGAGGGCGCACGATATCCGTGGTCGCCTGCAGCCGGGAGAGACGCGCCGCCTGCACGCACGTGCCGCACGCTGCGCCCCCGCCCTTTTGGCGGGACCCCCGAAACGCGCCGCCCGCCCCCCCGCCCGGAGCGCGCCCCCGCGGCGTGTTCGCGCTGCCGCGTGCCCCCCACCGGCAGCTTCCCCCCGGCCGCGCGCGCTCGCCCCGCGCTCCGGCGCGCACAACCAAACCCTCCCGCCGCCCCCGCCGACCGATCGAGCGCGGCAGATGACCGCCGCCGCGCGCGGGCGAGGGCGCGGGAACGCGGGCGAGAGACGCGGCGCCGACCCCCCTCGACGCTCCCTCTGTCGACCGTTTCAAGCCCCCTCCCCACCGCCGCCCTCTTTCGCCTTGACCTTGGCCTTCATGTAGTCATCCAGGTCGGTGTCCAGCCGGGACGCCGCCTTTTTGGGGTCCGCCTTGCGAAAGTAGGCCTCCATCTCCGCGTCCAGCTCGGCCGCCGTCTTGGGGGCAGAGGGAGTCGGTTTGGCGGGTTTGCTGCCCTTTTTCTTGGGGGCGGGCGCGTTGGAGGAGCCGCCGCGGCCGCCTGGGGAGGGCCGGATGCGTCGGCGCGGGGAGGTGGGCGCCGCGGCGCGCGCTAGGCCCGCGTGCGCCAGCGCCTCACCTTTCTTGCCACCACCGCCACCCTTGGTGACGCCGCCGCCGGCAGCCCCGCCCTGCGTGCCGCGGCCGCCGCCGCCGCCGCCGACGGTCACGGTGCGCGCGCCCTTGAGCAACGGCGCCATCCTGCCTGGTGCGCTGGTGGCGACGGGCGGTGCGCGGGAGACGAGAGGCCTGGCGCGGGAGAGAGTGGTGCGCGCTGGTGCTCAGCGCGCCGAATGCACA
>Ga0315286_10006765_pt1 | contig 11162 bp, 4 predicted proteins | sample YL17G10_0_MG_FD_205038 | JGI IMG/M metagenome (GOLD analysis project Ga0315286, IMG submission 205038) | Sediment microbial communities from Yellowstone Lake, YNP, Wyoming, USA - YL17G10_0 | ecosystem: Environmental > Aquatic > Freshwater > Lake > Sediment | place: USA: Wyoming | collected...
TGATGGGCTATGCGGAGTATGAGCCGATAGCGCGGAAGTATCGCGTGCCGATCGTGGTAACCGGTTTCGAGCCGCTCGACATTCTCCAGGGGATCCTGATGTGCATCGAGCAACTCGAGTCGGGCCGCGCCGAGGTGGAGAACCAATACGCGCGCGCGGTCCGACCGGAAGGCAACCGCCCGGCGCAGGAGTTGATCCGACAGGTCTTCCGGGTCATTCCACGCAAGTGGCGTGGCGTGGGCGAGATTCCGCAAAGCGGTTTCGGGTTGAGCGAGGCCTATCGGGACTTCGACGCGGAGCTGCGGTTTGGCGTGGCCGGCTACACGGCCCAGGAATCGCCCGAATGCATCAGCGGCTTGATCCTGCAAGGGCAGAAGAAGCCGCACGAGTGCGCGGCGTTCGGGACGAAGTGCTCGCCGGAACATCCGTTGGGCGCCACGATGGTTTCCTCCGAAGGCGCGTGCGCGGCTTACTACCGGTATCGGAGGTCGCCTGTCGCTACCGCTTCCTCAGACACGAGCCGCTGATCTGTCTCGGTGAGCCGATCTCGGGAGCTTCTACGGTTCCTCGGTCTTGCATCGGGGCCATGAACTTGGTAGGGACGCGTTCCACCGCGTCCCCAATCGCCCCGGGACCCTCAGGGACGGAGTGGAATCCGTCCCTGCCAGGATTGGGCGGCTCATGGGAAGCCGCCATTTCCTTCGGGAACCGCATTGGGACCCTGAACCGTGTAGCGCAGACTTTCCAGCCTGCCGGTTTGGGCGACTTTCCAGTCGCCCGAAGCAGAGCTGGAAAGCTCCGCGAACCGGCAGACAGGAATGTCCGCCCTACTTTGGCGTGCTGGTTCCCGACCGACCCGCGGAACCGGGACGATCCTGGACGTGGTGTTTCGCGGGCTTGCGCGGATCCAGTTGAGAAAGAGAAAGGGCCGAAGACTCACGCCTTCGGCCCGGAATCGTTTCGTGCTCGGCCCGGAGTTCGCTTCAAGCCCGCGCCGGCAGCTTCTTCTCGACGGGGCTTTTCTCCAGCACGGTGAACTTGGGCAAGCCGCCCTCCATGGGGGTGTCCACCTCGCCCTGGATCAATGGCAGGGCATACTCGACAAACTTCTCGTTCGGCAGGAAGCCGTCTTCGCTGATCCAATCGCGCGGGATGAAATGCTCGACGTTGGCGATGTCCGCCAGTGGTTGGAGGCCGGTGCTCCATTTGATGGCGCCGTCGGGCTGCACCTCGCGGATGATCTTGACCATGAACCCGCTCTGGCCCTCGACGGCGGCCCGGACGGCGGCCTCGCCGCAGGCCAGCGCATTGGTCACATCGGTCAGGCTGGCGTCGTGCGCGGCGGCCCGCTGGGCATAGCCGAGGAGCACCGTGCGCGTCTTGGTCTTGAGCTTGCCCTGAATGTATTCCTTGATCTTCTCCGCCGCTCCGGCGAGCACCGGATGGCCGAAAGCGTCGAGGCGCTCTTTGTCCGCGCCGATCTCCTCGCCTTTCTCGTCTTTGACGCCCTCGCCCACGACCATGACGCAATACTTGTAGGTGTCCACCGTCTCCTTCACCTTGGTGAGGACCTTGTCCACGTTGTACTGGATCTCCGGCAGGAGGATGAGGTGGGGCGGGTTGGCGGGATTTCCGCGCTTGGCAAGGACGGTGCCGGCGGCGATCCAGCCCGCCGCACGCCCCATGACCTCGATGATGCAACAGGAGCCGTCGTCGGTGGCCATGCTGCCGACGTCCATGCCCACCTCCATGACGGTGATGGCGTTGTGCTTGATGACGGAGCCGTAGCCGGGGCAGCTATCGGTGTGCGGCAGGTCGTTGTCGATGGTCTTGGGCACACCGATGACACGGAGGTCATAACCGCGTTTGACAGCTTCGTCGTGAATCTTGTGTGAGGTGTCCTGCGAGTCATTCCCCCCGAGGTAGAAGAAATAGCGGATGTTGTGGGCCTGGAACACCTCGAACAGGCGGTCCATGTCCTGGGCCGCCTGCTCGGGCTTGTTCTTGAAGTCGATCTTGTAGCGGCAGGTGCCGAGGGCGGCGGCCGGGGAGTACTTGAGGCTCTCGATGGTGCGAACCTTCTCGTCGTTGAGGTCGCAGAACTCCTCGTTCAGGATGCCCAGGATGCCGTTGAGCCCGCCGTAGATCTCCTCGATGCACTCGTGTTTGCCCGCTTCGGTGATGACGCCCGCCACGCTGGCGTTGATGACGGAGGTCGGTCCGCCCGACTGGGCAACCAACAGGTTTCCTGCCAATTCTGCCATAGTCTTTGTCGTGTCTAGCTGCGTCCCGCGCGGCTGCACCATCGTTCGCTCGCCGGCCCGCCGGGCGCAATGCCCGCAGACCTTGCCAACCGGTCCCCCCGCTGTCAAAGGTGAATTGGCTCTGAATTGGACCTAAACCGGAATATTCCTTGTCACCACGGCTGCGGCCGGTGTATCTCCCCCTCGGTCGAAGGCCGGGTGGTGAGGCGGGCGAAAGCTTGGTGGAGACGATTCCGTGTCCGAGGGGCGGCAAAGAACGCCTCCCCGCACCCGCCATCCGGGCTTTTCCTCGACGCAAGCAAGATGTTGGCAAAGCGTGTCATTCCGTGCCTGGACGTCCATGGCGGTCACGTCACCCGCGGCGTGCAGTTCGGCAAGGCCGAGGCGGGTGAACTCCGCAACGTGGGCGATCCCGTCGCCCTGGCTGTGCGCTACAACGAGCAGGGAGCGGACGAGATGGTTTTCTTCGACATCACCGCCACCGCGCACGGGCGGGCCACCATGATCGACGTCATTGAGCGTGTCGGCGACCAATGCTTCATGCCGTTGACCGTCGGGGGCGGCCTCCGCGCCGTGGAGGACATGCACGCCATGCTGCGCGCCGGAGCGGACAAGGTGAGCATCAACTCGTCGGCCCTCGCGAATCCAGGACTGATCCGCGCCGGGGCGGAGAAGTTTGGCTGCCAATGCATTGTGGTGTCGATCGATGCCCGCCACACCGGGCCGGATTGTTGGCAGGTCTTCTCGCACGGTGGGAGAACGCCGACCGGCCTGGACGCTGTCGAGTGGGCGCGCCGCGCCGTGAGTTTGGGGGCCGGCGAGATCGTGCTCAACAGCATCGACGCCGACGGCACGAAGGCCGGCTACGACGTCCCGATCACGCGCCGGATCAGCGAGGCGGTGGGCGTGCCGGTCGTGGCCAGTGGTGGCGCCGGCACACTGGACCATCTGGTGGAGGTGCTGCGCGACGGCCTGGCCGATGCCGTCCTCGCGGCGAGCATTTTCCACTTCGGCGAGCATACTGTGGGCGGCGTCAAACGTTTCCTGGCCGACCACGGCATTCCGGTTCGGCTTGGCTGACCACCGGGGCTGAAAGGTGAATCGCCATTGACCCATCCCTGATCCGAAGCCCTCGACACTTCCCGATTTGAAATGGCCAAACCCCATGAGCTTCTACGACCAACTGAGATTCGACGCCAACGGCCTGATCCCCGCCATCATTCAAGACCAGGCCAACGGCCGCGTCCTGATGCTGGCCTGGATGAACCGTGCGTCGCTGGAGAAGACGATCGCCACCGGCAAGACCCATTTTTGGAGCCGGTCGCGCCAGAAGTTCTGGATGAAAGGCGAAACCAGCGGCCATACCCAGACGGTGAAGGACATCGCGTTCGACTGCGACGGCGACACCCTGTTGATCCAGGTCGAGCAGCTCGGCGCGGCCTGCCATGAGGGCTGCCGCTCGTGCTTCTTCCGGTCGGTCCAGGGCCAAGGCGAGACCTTTCGGGTGACCGAGCCACAGCTCGAGACGCCGGAGCAAATCTACGGGAAGAAATGATGGAGGACTTTGTCCGTTTCGGGAGTGCGGAGTATGTCGCGTTGCTGGGCCTGCTGCTCGGCATGCGCGGGGCGGACTTCCTGAGCACGTGGGTCGCCACACCCCAGCTCGTCCTCGAAGGCAATCCGTTGGCCAGGAAGCTCGGCTGGAGATGGGGCGCACTCGTCAACGTGGCGGTCTGTCTGATCTTCGCCGCGTGGCCGCTCTCGGCGCTGGTGATTGCCACCACCAGCGCCCTGGTCGCGGCGCGTAACTTCCAGTCGGCTTGGCTCATGCGGACGCTGGGGGAGGAACAATACCGCGACTGGTACATCCAACGCCTGCGGGAGACACCGCTGCCACTTTACCTGTTCTGCCTCCTGGGCCAGACGCTGCTGGTCGCCGCCGTCGGCGCCACACTGATGCTGGTGGCAATGACGAGCGCGGAAAGCACCCGCGCCGCGAAGACGAGGCTGTTCGAGGACGACCGACTGGTTCCGTTTGCCGTGGGGTTGGGCATCGTCGCCTACGCCATCGCGGTGGTGTTCTACACTTCGCTGGCGCTTTGGCGCATCCGTCGGTCGGGCGGGTAGCGAGACCCGGACGCGATGCGCGCCCGGGAACGGGACCCGAGGAGGTCGTCCGCGCCGGCGTTCAGCGGCTCTGAGATTTGACTCGATTGCCGAGGCTGGCTGGCGTAACCTGCCGCGACCTGAGGGGCCCGGCCGGGCTCGGGTTGTTGTCAGATCCGGCGGGCGTCCAAGGGGGGAGCTGGATATGAAACGAGTTTGTCGCGTTGTTCTTCTGGGTGCTTGGTTTGTCTCGCTGGCGCGGCTGGAGGCCGAGCAGGTCGTGATCACCGAGATCATGTATCATCCGCGCGACGGCCAGCCCGAGTATGTGGAGGTCTTCAACAACACCGCCACGCCGTTCGACGTGGCCGAATGGCGCCTGACCGGCGGCGCGGACTTCACCTTCCCGGCCTTTTCGGCCGTCAACTCGAACCTCACGTTCCTGAAGCCGTTCGAGCGCCTGGTCCTGTCCGAGGCCGACGCGGCGACGACCCGCAGCGTTTACGGCATTCCGCCGTCGGTTCGTGTCTTCGGCCCCTGGTCCGGCAATCTCGCGAACGACGGCGAGCGCATTTCCCTGAAGGACAAGAACGGGGTGAGCGTCTGCACGGTGCAATACGGCGACGGCGGCAAGTGGCCGGTGGCGGCGGACGGCGCCGGGCACTCGCTGGTGCTCCGCAGCCCGAACCGCGAGGTGGATGATTGGCGCAACTGGACGGCCAGCGGCCGGCCGGGCGGCACGCCGGGAACCGAGCCGGTGGCGGCCGCGGAAACCCCGGTGCAGAATCCCGAGGTGAACCTCGGTGAGGGCATCAAGGTGGTCGATTATGGCGACCGCTGGCGCTACCACGACCAGAACGTGGATCTGCAGGATGCCTGGAAGGCGAAGGACTACAACGACAGCGGCTGGCCTGAAGGTCCCGGCTTGCTGGGATTTGAGGAAAGCGCCCTCCCCGCGCCGGGGCTGCAAACCCAGTTCGTCAACTCCCACCAGCTCACCTACTACGTGCGAAGGCAGTTCGTCTATGACGGCAGCCTCCAGAACCTGGTCATCACGGTGGACCAGATCCTCGACGACGGCGCGGTCTATTACCTCAACGGCGATTACCTTGGCCGTTCGGGCGTCGACGACGGCCTGTCCGGATTCTACGTCAACGCGAACCGCACCGTGGGCGCCGCGGCGGTAGAAGAGCTGAACGTGTTCCCGGTGGACGCCTCGCTGCTGGACCCGGGCACGAATGTGCTGGCAGTCGAGTTGCACCAGAGCGGCACGAACAGCTCCGACATCGTGTTCGGCCTGCGCATGAAGGTCGCCTCGACCACGCAATCCCAGTCCGGCGTGGTTCTCAACGAGGTCTTGCCCGGGTTGGCGGGCCAGGGATTCGTCGAGTTCTACAATTCCACCGCGGCGGCGGTGAATCTCGGCGGGTACTACCTCACGGATACCGCGGGCGATCTTCGCAAGTACCGCATCCCGGCGGGGTTCCTGGTGCCGACCGGCGGGCTCGCCTCGCTCGGGTTCGCCGAATCCAGCCTTTCGACCACCAACCCCATCACGGTCTATCTCGTCGCGCCCGATGGGGTCACGATCGATGGCGGTCTGAGCGCCACCATCCCGCCGGACGGGCGTTCGCTGGGCCGGAAACCAGCCGGCAGCAGCTCGTGGTTCCTCTTCACACAACCCACGCGGGATCTGCCGAACAATTCCCAGGACTCGCTCAGCGGCACGCTGCGCCTGAATGAAGTCCACTTCGGGGCCTCGAACCAGGTGGACTGGGTGGAGTTGGTCAATACGTCCGAGGCGAGTGTCAGCGCCAACGGGCTGTACCTCTCCTCCCAACCTGACTTCTCGGACCGCATCCGGCTCACCGGCAGTCTCGCGTCGGGGGCACAGGCCAGTTGGAGCGTCAACTTCGCCCTCGACGGTAACGACGAGGTCGCGGTCTATCTGAGCGACTCGGCCAACACGGTCCTGGCCGCGCGCGTGTTCCAGCGCGTGCCAGGCTGCGACAGCTCCCAAGCCTTCCCCGACGGGGCGGCCGAGTGGTACGCCGCGACCAATTCCACGCGGAACCTGACGAACAATCCCGCGCGGAACACCGACATCGTGATCAACGAGGTGATGTTCGATCCACCGTCCGACCAACTCGACGGTGAGTTCATCGAGCTCTACAACCGCGGCGGCAGCACGGTGGACGTCTCGGGCTGGCGGTTTGCCGACGGGCCGCGCTTCACCCTGCCGCTGGGCACGTCCATTCCGTCGGGCGCTTACCTGGTCGTCGCCGCCAACGCCGCCCGGTTGAGATCGGTGTACGGCGATCTCCCCGTCGTGGGCGACTACCAAGGACGGCTGAGCAACCGCGGCGAGTTGATCCGGCTCGAGGATGCTCGAGGCAACCTGGTCGACGAGGTGGACTATCGGTACGGGGGCGATTGGCCCACGCTCACCCAGGGCAACGGCAGCAGCATGGAACTGGTCAACCCGTGGCTGGACAACCGCCGGCCTTCCGCTTGGCGCGACAGTGACGAGACAACCAAGGCCCCGTTCCGGAGCTACACCTACACGGACACCTACCGCCAGTTACGAACCATCGGAACCGCCACCGACTACAAGGAGCTTCACTTCCATCTGGCGGGCGACGGCCATGTAATTCTCCAGAACATCGCCCTGCGGAAGGACGGGACCGGCACCAACCTGATCGTCAACGGCACCCTGCTTTCCACGAACAACCGGAGTGCCAGTGGTTGGCTGCGCCAAGGCACGCATTGGGCCACCTACCTGACCAACGGTCAGCTCCATCTCATTTCGGACGGCCACGGCGACAACAAGGCCAACCGCATCGAGATCGACCTGCCGGGCATCGCGGTCAGTGACCGCGTCACCTTGAGTTTCGACGCGCGCTGGGTGTCGGGCACGCCGCGGCTGGTCGCCCAGACTTGGGATCTCAGTGTGGGGAATGCCTTCCGTCTGGAGATTCCGGAGAACCTGGGAACGCCCGGCCGCGCCAACTCCCGCTTTGCCACCCCGGCTCCACCGCAGGTCGATGGCTTGCTCCATCACCCAGCCGTGCCGAGGTCCACCGACGATGTCCGGGTCACTGCGCAAGTGGTGTCGAGCTCGCCGCTCGCCAACGTCGAGCTGGTTCACCGGGTGGACAACGCTAACAATGACGGCACCTGGGAGACCAAACCCATGTATGACGACGGGGTGAGCGGCGGCGACGCCGTGGCGGACGACGGGATCTACACTGCCACCCTCACGGAGCACAAGGTCAACGGCCGGATCGTGCAGTTTTACGTGCGGGCCACCGCCCAGAACGGTCAGAGCGACCAGGTGCCGCGCCTGGGCCCCGCGCGCCCGGCCCTCTACCTGGTGGACGATCGGGCCATCCTGCGCGACCTGCGGACGGCGCGGTTCGTCATCGGCGCCTATGACTACGGCGCCATTGCGGGGAGCGGAGAGACCGGCAAGTACAGCTATCGGTTCCCGCTGCTGTCCAATCATTACTTCAACATGACGTATATCCACAACGAGGAGGACATCTTCTACGGCGGCGAGATCCGCAACAGCGGCAGCCCGTGGACGCGCGGATCGGGTCTCGACCGGGCCAAATGGAAACTGCCGAGTGACCGGCGGTTCCGCGGCCACGAGAAGTTCTACTATGACAACGATCCAGACGACCGCGGCCGCATGCACCACAACCGGATCACGCGCTATTGGCTCTATCTCCTCGGCCATCCCGTCAGCGAGAACGAGTATGTCCGCGTCATCCTCAACAGCAACGCCGCGGCGATCAAGGAGGATACCGAACCGCTCGGGAACGACCTGCTCGATCGCCTGTTCGAGAACGGCAGCTCAGGCGAACTCTACCGGATTGACGATGAATGGTGGTTCGCCGACGACTGGAACAACCGGGGCAATCGGGACGCTGACTGGAACTACAAGGGAACCGACAATCCCGTCCGCTATCACTCCGAGTGGATGAAGCGCACGCTCGAAGACGACTACGACTACAGCGCGTTGATCAACCTCTTCCGCACCGTCTCGGGCACCTACACCCAAAGCCAGATCGAGCGGTTGGTGGATGCCGAGGCCACCCTCAAAATGGCGGCCGTCCGCGGCTACATCAGCGACTGGGACTCGTTCACCCTGAACCGCGGCAAGAATGGCTACATGTACCGGCGCTGGGACGACGGGAAGTTCATGTTCATGCATTGGGACAGTGACCTGGCCTTTGGCGATGCGGGCGCGCCGCTCTACAATTCCGGCCGCGCACGGATCGGTCCCTACATCCAGAAACCCTACAACCTCCGCCGTTTCTACTACTACGTTGCGGAACTGGTGGATAACTACGCGACCAACTCCGCGCGGCTCTTCGCGTGGCTGGCGGCCGAGGAGGACGCCAACAACTCCTTCACGGTCCAGACCGCCACCTACCGGAACTGGTGCAACAGCCGGCGCGCTTCCTGCCTCAGCCAGATGGGCGCGAATTACTCGCTCGCCATGGCCATCAACTCCGGCCAACCCATCACCACGGCCGACCCCACGATCACCCTCGACGGTGTCGCCCCCTACGCCGTGTTCGACGTCGTCATTGAAGGCCATCCGGAAGCGACCTGCACCTGGTTGGACCAGAGGACGTGGCGGGTGTCCGGCATCGTCCTGCACAGCGGTGTCAATCCTTTGAACGCACAGGGTGTGGACCAATGGGGCCGCGTCGTGCGCACCGTCGCGAGCTTCACCGTCACCAAGACCGGTAACGGCCCGCCGGTGATGCGGATGACGGCAGAGCCGGATTCCTGGCACGTCCCCGTGGAAGACGGCGTCAACCTCGACGCCCGCGACAGCTACGATCCCGAGGGGACGCTCCTGAGCTTCGCCTGGGTGCCGCCGGCCGGCCTGGCGACGCTCAACACCGATCAGCCCGGCCAGGCGGCTGCCACGTTCCTTCGGCCCGGTCTCTTCGAGTTCAGCGTGCGCGCTACCGACGGTGGCAATGCCAGCACGTCGCTCGTCCGCGAAGTGGCGGTGTACGGCGCCGGTGGCTTCAGCGCCTTCGACACGCCACATCTCGAAGCCCACTGGAACCTCGCCAACGTCAGCTACCGATCCAACTCCGTCCTCGGCACTTGGCTCTCGATGACGGAGACGCCGGGACAGATGATCCTACAGGTCCTGGACGACGCAGCCCGACCGCTGGCCAACGCCGTGCCGGATTATCCATGGGTCTGGCGGGCCCTTCCGAGCGATGGCGACTGGGCGCTGCAAACCCGGCTCCACCTCGCCAGCCGCCAGTTCGGCGATTACCTCGCCGGCCTCCAGGTCGAGGTGGCGGACGCCGGCCAGACGAACCGCTTCCTCCTCGGCGTCGAGAACGGCATCCGGCTCGCCGCGCTCCGTCTCGACAGCGCCGGCGTCGCCACAACGTTGAGCACGGCCGCGTTCGATGCGGACGATGCGATCCTGCGGATTCGCCGGAGCGGCGCGGATTTGCTCTTCGAGCAGAAAAACGATGACGTATGGCTCCGCGTGCACGCCGAGCCCACCACGTTCACCGCCAACGCCACGCGGGGCGGGCTGACCCTGGCCACCTCAGCTCCGCAGTCCATCCGCGTGCGCTTTGACTACGCGATGCTGATCGACCCGTCGAACACGTCCGAGCTGCGCCAGCACCTCCGGATCAGCGAGATCATGTACAACCCGGTCGGCGGGGACACCTTTGAGTACATCGAGCTGGTCAACCTCGGCCCGAACCCGCTCAACCTCGCCGGCGTGCGCTTCATCGAAGGCATCACCTACACCTTCGGCGCCGAGTTGCTCGGCCCCGGCGAGCGCATCGTCGTGATCAAGGACCCCGTGGCGTTTGCCACGCGCTACAACACGAATGCAATTCAGATCGCCAGCGGCACGTTCACCGGCAAGCTCGCCGACGGCGGCGAACGCCTCACCTTGGTGGATCCGGCCGGCAACGTCATTCTCTCGTTCAACTACGACGATTCCGGCGATTGGCCCGGCCGCGCCGACGGCGTGGGCAGCTCGCTGGAGATCGCGGACCCGCGGGGCGACTACGAAGACGCCCACAACTGGGATCCGAGCGCCGAGTACCATGGCTCGCCCGGCCGGGCCGGCCGCGGCGTCGCGGGCTCGATCGTCGTCAACGAGGTGCTCAGCCACACCGACCCGCCGCTCGAAGACGCCATTGAGCTGTTCAATCCCACGACCAACGTGGTGAACGTGGGCGGTTGGTACTTGAGCGACGACAGCAGCGAATTGACGAAATTCCACCTTCCGGCCGGCACGACCATCACCAACGGGGGGTACCTCACCCTCTACGAATTCCAGTTCAACAACAGCAACAACGTCTCCATCACCCCGTTCTCCTTCGACTCCGCCCACGGTGACGACTTGTGGCTTACGGCCGCCGATGCCGCCGGCAACCTCACGATGTTCGTGGACCACGTGGAATTCGGCGCGGCCGAGAACGGCGTGTCGTTGGGGCGCTATCCGAACGGCTCCGGGCCGCTGGTGCCGATGAGCCGGCGCACGTTTGGCGTGGACGACCCGCAGACCGTGCAGCAATTCCGGGCGGGGAAAGGCGCGGCCAATGCCTACCCGAAAGTCGGGCCGGTTGTGCTGAACCGGATCCTGTACCACCCGCTGGAAGGCCGGGACGAGTACCTGGAACTGCTCAACGTCGCTTTGACCAACGTGCCGCTCCACGACCCGAACCACGCCACGAACACGTGGGAGCTGGCCGATGCGGTGGATTACTCGTTCCCGACCAACGTCGT
>Ga0315286_10006766_pt1 | contig 11162 bp, 9 predicted proteins | sample YL17G10_0_MG_FD_205038 | JGI IMG/M metagenome (GOLD analysis project Ga0315286, IMG submission 205038) | Sediment microbial communities from Yellowstone Lake, YNP, Wyoming, USA - YL17G10_0 | ecosystem: Environmental > Aquatic > Freshwater > Lake > Sediment | place: USA: Wyoming | collected...
GCGCGTTATCCTGCAAGGACTGCACGAACACGCGAAGAGTTGTGATGGCTGGGTTGGTGCCCGGTGGCAGGTTGCTCACGACCAGCGTCTTGCCAATAGACTGGTTGATTGTACAGGTATTTACGTAGAGATCAAACAAGTCATTCCGGTAACTGATGTCGTTGCCCGTGGCCACAGTGCCGAAACCTGAAGAGCGGATGGTTACCGGAACTCGTACGAACCCGCCCGGTGCGCCGGTCACCACGTCGACATCGATATGGACAATCTGAGGCGTTGCTGTTGGGCTGTTCGTAGGGGTTTGTGTCGGAGTCTTCGATGGCGTGGGAGTAACGGTCGGCGTACGTGTAGGTGTCCACGTTGGCGTACGTGTGGGTGTCCACGTTGGCGTGCGTGTCGGAGTCCGCGTTGAGGTTGACGTGCGGGTTGGGGTTGCCGTGGGGAGCGGCGTTGGTGGCGGCACACCGCAGCCGTACATTGCGTTACTCACGGCTGCGAGCAACTCGTCAATGCCGATTTGACCGTCGCGGTTGGCATCGCCCGCCCTACACTGCGAAAGGGGCACATTGCCCAGCGCGATGTTCACCATCGTGATGAGGTCACCAACGGTGACAGCAGTACCACTGTCGCATGTCCCGACGCACGGGGTTGGTGTTGGCGTGGCGCTGGGAGTTCTGGAAGGCGTCCTGGTGTCGGTTACGGTGGGCGTTGGCGTCGAGGTGCGCGTTGCCGTGGTCGTCGCGGTTGACGTTTGCGTCCGGGTTACCGTTGGCGTTTGCGTAGGCGTCGCGGTTGGCGTGATGTCGGTGATGATTGATACCCCACTATCCTCCCAGCCGGCGGCAAATGCCACCGCTGCACCGGCTTGCCGCTGAAATGCGAGAACCGCTGGCTGTATAGAAACCGGGATCACGCCGATCTGAGTGTTGAACGTGGGACTGGCAGGCTCGGTGTCTATAACCAAAATCTGCTGTGACCTCCTGTCCGCAAGAAACGCCACTTGATCCAGAGGACTCAACCTAATGGACTGAAGGGACCCTCCCGCGGTCGTATATACAGTCGTCACGTGGTGGGTGAAGAGGTTGATGGCGTAAACGTAGCCCCTGTCCGGAGAGTAAGATACGTACAGCCAGGAACCGTCCTGCCTAACCGCGGCGTAGTTGCTGATGGGGCAAATTTCGGGGTCGAACGGCACGGAAATCGTGTCGACCACTTGGTTGGAATCGGCGTCAATCACGCTTATTGCTTTTGACGAGCAGGTCCGATTGGCGACGTACACGCGCTTACCAGCAATAGCGATTCCGAAAGCATGTGAGGTGTTGATGGTGCTCACTACGGCATTGGAAATCAACGAAATGACGACAACCACGCCATCATTACGATGCGTGACATAGGCCGTCGCACCGTCCGGAGTAATGGCGATTTGAGTCGGACCATATGGAGTTCCGGCAATCGGAATCGTGGCAGAGATCTGCTTTGTGGAAGTCTCGATTACTTCAATCCGGTTGCGTCCGGTTGATTGTGCGTTGCCGTTGCTCTTGGTGATCGCAACCAAGGCAAAACGGCCGTCTGGTGTAATTGCGATGTCGCTTGGGAAACCGGGTTCGGTGAAATCAATGGTTTGCTTGATGCTCTTTGCATTGGGATCAAGAACCAGAAGGGCTCCTGTGCTATCTGCCGACTGCGGGCCAACACGCAAAGCATAGACCTCCGCGCCGTCAGCACTCACCGCAAGCGCGCCTGCGCCTGTGCCTGATATGACGCCGGATTCAAAGAGGTCGGGGACATTGATCTGGGCGCCGACGGCTCTAACCAGGGCAGCCGCGAACAGAATTGTGAGGACAATCCTACTAGCCTTGCACCGCATTGCTCTTGCGCCCTCCTGCCACCTCTGGTGCGGTACGATGGCGCGCCGACTGTAGCTAAAACTGTAGCTGAACGCGAGCGAGAAGCGGTGATACCAGGCGATACGGAGAGGGAAAGCCTCAACGGCAACGCTCCCAGCTACCGCCGCTGCCGCTACTACCGCAGCCGCTGAATGTGTAGGTGGTTGCAAGCGCCACGAGAAACGTGACGACGGCTCGTTTGCGTGCGGTCATTTGGTGTGGCCCTCCTGGTCGTGCGTCTTGGCACGGGCGTCGGAGCTGGCCGAAGGGGCGGACCGACCCTAATCGACCGCATCGAACTTCGTGGGGAGGTTGGCACACCACCCCTCATAGTCAGCGACGCTGTTGAAGATCAACTTGAGCGCACCAAAGTTCAACACCGCAAGCTTGCCGTCCGAATGGTATGAGAGAAATGGCTCCTCCGTTCCATCGAGCGAGACCATCAGTTCGTCGATGTCTGACTCTGGAACATAGCCCATCTGCAGGCTTACTACCTGGCCGGTCGTTTGGCCGGCGCCGCGATGATCGTGCCGGACCGAGAGATCATCCTATCCCGCGCTCACAGCAAAGCGGACGAGGCGCTTTCCCGGCTCGCAAGGCGGACCGCGGATTCCGAGGTGCTGAACACGATCGCATTCCTGCGGCGCATCGCCACAGTTGAGCTTCAGCCGCTTACGTCGGTCGAGGTGTTGGCAACGTGACATGACCGGGACTCCCCGGAGCGTGCAGACGTGAGTGACAGGCACCATATCAAGGCACAGGGGACGTTGCGACGATTTGGACATTGCCCCATTTTGTCCCGTCGACACTGCTCTTCCACGCCCATTCATCTCCGCACCGGCCACTGCAGCTCCAAGACCTCGAGACGCTTGCGGGTGCTGCACGAAGCGCCACGCGCAGCCAAAGGTGCGCATTGCTCCGCTGCCGCAAGATCCGAATCGTCGCAACGTCCCCTTTGGGCCAGGACAATCACGGGCGACCCAACACCTATCCATTTTGCGGCGCCTACTCCTAAAAAGAAGTGGTGGAAGCCTTGGAAGTAGCGCCTTGGTCGCACGGTCGTGCCGGACCTAACTTGCACAGCATGGGGCGATCCATGTTTGGCGCCGGGAGTGGCTAAGACCCGGACGTTGGGGGAAGTCCTCATGCCGATAGAAAGGGGGATACATGGACATCATCGAAGTGAGTATTCGAAGAGGAAAGATGGACAATTGAGTGCTGCCGAAAGCAGCCGCGGTGGAAAGATGCTCGTCCGCGGAATGTGCCGGATCAGCTTGCGGTCGACCAGTCGCTTGGCGACCGACTCGAACGCAGTAACGCCGGTGCGGGTCAACTCCCGTACGTAATCCATCCAATGTGAGCTGTAGTGCTCCGAGCGAACCAGTGCGTCGCTCGTCGCCAATGCCATGCCCGCCGCCATTCCGCGCAGACTAATTCCAGCGCCGCCCAGCTCCAGTACGGGCTCCTCGACGGCCATCCATGCCGTGGCATCACGAAATGCAAGGTGCGCGTTGAGCCTATTGTCGGCGCGGAGGTTGACGGTGCCGAGCGCCAATGCAAGTGTTCCGTCGCGGGCACGGAGCGACAGCGCTTCGTGCAGCAGCGCGGTTGCCGTGATGAAGTCGCTCTCCTCGGCGGCTCCAGCCGCTCGTTCGACGAGATCACGAAGCGTCAGATCGTTGCGGAGAGATCTTGCGAGGCGCCAGAGACGAATCACGGCAAGCACGGACATCAGGCAGCCAAGAGCCTCAACGAAGTTCACCGACAGCAGATGGGCGGCAGCCTGCTTCCCAAGGCCAAGGTTTGTGAGGAACTCATATGACTCGTTGCTCCCGGCCGGAAGAATCGGGATGCCTGCCGGTGTAAAGAAGTCACGCCCCAATATGTGGTACAGTGCCTGAACTGCTCCACCAGTCCCGTATTCCTGTGTCGCTTGGACAACCGCCGCCATGTCGTGACCGTGCTGGATGCGATGGATCCACCCGCCGCCCCGCACAGTCGCTCCCGGCACGGTGTCCATGAAAGCGTTGACGGCATCGGTCTTAGTGGCGCCGACGAGCGCGGCTATCTCGCCAGCGGCCCAGCCACCAAAGAGGCGATGCTGGTCAAACACGTGGCGCGTCACACGGGAGAGAACTTCGTCGAACGCAAGGGCTCCGCCACCAACTCCGCCCAAGACTGCCGCGGCAAGTACCGGTCGCACGCGCACGTTGTAGAGAGTGGTAAAGACCTCCGGGTCCGTCTCGAACAAAGGCTGAAGGTCGAGGATCTGGTGAACAACCGGGCAGTGTTTGATAATTTCACGCTCGTCCTCGCCAAAGGTCCGGGAGTAGAAATCATCAGCGTATTCGATCACGACCTCCGCGCCGCTCGCGGTCGTGCTGTAGGCTTTCCGGACCACCCGTCCGGCTTGGCGAAGACGCTTTGCGCCTTTGTCAGCGACCTTGCCCAGCGCTCCCATTGCCGACTCGCGAGCCGACCGCAGGCCCTGCTTCAGAAGGCGGCTGCTCGCTGCCTTGAAATCGTCGGCGTGTTCGATCTCGACCGGTGCGCTGCCCGCGGTCGTGCTGTAGGCCTTCCGGACGAACCGTCCGGCTTGGCGAAGATGTTTCGCGCCTTTGCGAGCGATCTCGCCCAGCGCTCCCCCTGCCGACTCGCGGGCCGACCGCAGGCGCTGTTTCAGAAGTCCGGCGCTCAACGTGTTGGCGGGAGGGGCATCGCGGATCGACTGCCCACACTTCGCGCACAAGAGAGCGTCGGCCGAAACCCCTGCCCCACAATGACGACAGAACGAATCTTCTGTCATTTCCTCCCGATCGCTCCTCCCCTAACCCCTAGGTATCAGCCGCGCGCGTCTTTCCCCGTGTCGGTCTGCATGCCCTGGTTGTTAGGCTTCGCACGGTGGGGCGCGGGGGGCTCAGCGATCCCTTCTGGCCGGCCAAAATAGTGAGGACATTCCCGACCACGGTTCGTCGAACCGCATGGACAGTAGTCTTCCGGCTTGCCAGGATGAACGACGCCGTAATATTCCGCCCCTGGCAATGCATACACCTTTGCGGTCAGGCACAGATCCTTTCGCGTCCGATCAAACAGGTTCCACATCCAGCCGAGCCAAGTCAACGCCCACAATGCTGTGAAGCCAATTGTGAACGGTAGCTCCGATAGCTCGCCACGGGCGGCGCGTTCGGCCACGAACTCAAACACGGGTCCGACTTCTGGTCCGGGTTCTTTGGTCCAGAAACACCTGTTGGAGCCGATGCTCGGATGCACCGTGTCGCAGAGCACATCATAGAGCCTGCGGATGCCCGGGTTCTCTGACAGTTTCTCGGCCCGATCGATGAGCGTTAGTACATTGGTGCGCTCGATACCTGTTTCCGGCGTCTTCTCCCGCTTCAGCTTGGTCCCGAACAGAATCTGCCCGACCACGGCATGCGCGCTGTTCATGAAGTCGGCCAGACTTTCCGCATCTGGCGCAGGATGTCGGCACCGCATCCTCCACAGTTGTGCAATCTGGTCTGATTCGCACCCAAATGCTGCCGCCGTCTCCATCAGCGAGCGCGCCATCGTGGCCGCCACGATTATGTCGCCAGCATCCAAGGCGTTGCAGAACGTTCGGACTAGCTGATTTGTCTTCCAGAGAACCTGCAGCGCGATCGCGCCAAGTTGAGAGTGAAGTGGTTGCAGAAACGCGGCAATGCCGAGTTCCTCCGGGCCGAGGCCTTCGACGCGAGGCACAACGAGGACAGGCTGCCATTCCACAAAGAGAAAACGCGCCCTCTGGGGTACGCGGTCCGCCCAGCTCGCGACCATCTTGAGATGAAGTGTCAGCTGGAGCAGTTGGTCGTCGCTTAGCCGGTGGTCGCGACCTTGCGAGAGGAGATTCCACGCTTCTTTCGTCAACCCCTGGAACTCGCTCATGGCGTCACTCCACGGATACGGACATCACAGCTCGCATCCGCATACTACCCTCGTTCGCCAAGCCTAACGCAAAGCTCAGCCACCGGCACTGCGGACGCTCACAACGGTCGAGCGGGCCTTGGGCAAACCCACGGCGCCCACGAGCATGAGCTGCTCCTGCTCGTCGATCGAGGCATCGATCTCGAGGCCGTTGAGGACGCGGGTTGGGCGTAGCTTCATCGATCCCACAGGTATCGACCGATATTTGGAAAAGGTCGACACACTCGCATCTTCGAAATTGTGTTGAGCATCGTCGAGATGAAATAGACAACCTCATCGTGGTTCGGCGAGGCTCGGAGATGGACCCACTCGCCCTTCTCGCGGGACCAGGAGCTTGTCACCGATCCAGCCACGCAAAGAGAGACCAAGTGCAGATCGTGGTGCGACGCCCCGGCCGGGAGAACCCGGTCCAGTTCGCACGATGGCGTGGCCTCGGTGGCGAGGTCGGTCGAGAACGCGAAATACGAGAAGTTCGGGAAGAATGCGGCACTTGTTTCTCGTGGGTGGATCATGATTCCCGCATCGCTCGCCGCCGGAATGCCGACGACGCCAGGCTCCGGCCGAAGCGCTGCGAGCGCCTGGGCAGCATGCCTAACTTCAGCGGCTCCTCGGGCAGTAGCCGTACTCTTGACTTCGATGACGTACAAGCACGCCTCGATCGGAAACAGGCCGAAGCGATCTCCGTACATGGCGGCAGGGAGTATCCCGGCGTGGTGAAGGATGACGTCAAGCTGCGTGGACTCACCACCGTATGAATCGACGATCTTCCCGGTGCCGATGGCGATGTCTGGTGGAAGAAGCGGTCGCAACAACATCTCGACCGCGATCTCTCGGGAGAGGCCCGCAAGCCCTGGATGGCTCTCGGACCGAGCCTCCGCGTGGACTCGTATTGCCTCAGCGATGAGCCCTTCCACCCTAGAGCGAAAGCGTTGGTTAGCCACTTCAGAGTCCCGCTCAGTCCGCCCAAACGTTGAAGGGTTTTTCCGCCGTCAACCATGTACTTGGCTGACCACCCAGATTCGCCAACCCTTGCAACCGGCTGCAGGCTATCACGCAGGGTGACCAACGGGCAAATGCTCGGCAATGCCTCGCGATTCCGAGGCGTTGAGCGCCGTTGCCCGGGAGAACGGCCCGCGCAACCCGGAGCGGATCCCGGCGGTCGGGAAACTTACGGCGCGCGGGCCGGGCAGCTGGCGAATGCCGAAGCTACGGCCGCCGCGGCTGCCTCAGGCTAGAGCCGCGGGAAATGGCCGATTGAGGCGGGGCCGCGGTGGGGCGGTGCAGTCGGGGATGCTCGTTGCGCGCTCGACGAAGTCGGCGAAGTAGGGCAAGATCCCGGCACGTTCGAGCACGGCGTCGAGAGCCTCGCACCGGTGTCCGACGTAGCGCGCGAGCAGAATGCCCCGCGCCTCGATGAGAAAGTCCGTTGCCCGGACGGGAATCCGAGATCCCTGCTCGAAGACCACGTCGGCGACACCATCGATCGTTGCGCGGCTCACCCACGGCAGGTAGATGCGTCCGAGGTCCGCCAAGACGGCGATCAACGTTTCCGGCAGCTCGGTCGGGTTGGCCCAGTCGCCGAAAGTGTCCGGCTCCGGTTCGAGAAGGCGGTGCGTGTGCTTGACGACTGCCCGGCCCTCTTCCTCCGTCCACCGGCGGCACAACGGGTCGTTCAGAAGATGCGCCGCGCTGCCACCGAAGACCGCGAAGTCGGCCAGGGAAGGGCGCTCTCCAAACAGAAACGGTCGCTGGATTAGGTGGTCGCCGAGCACCCGCAGCCAGGGTTTCAGCACCTCGTCGATCCACGCGCCGATCGACTCCTCCGTCACGCCCATGGGCGGACACGAGCTGCTCATGTGCGCGCGCACCATGGTGAGCACCTGATCGCACGGAGCTGGGATTTCTGCACTGATCTCCCGAGCCAGTTCGTATCCCCCGACCGACCCGTTCTCCGCGAAAAACCAGCGACTGCCCACGGCCGCTCGGTAGAGCCACTCGTCGGCGACATCCTCGATCACGTAGCACAGGAACCGCTGCACCGGGTCTGGCGGCAGCACCGGTCGTTCCGGAAAGCACAGCTCCAGATGGTGGATCACCGCCGTGCTATCCCACATGAAGACGCCGTCGGGATTCTGCACGGCCGGTATCCCGCCCGGCCAGCCCGCGGCCGTGACGGTCGGGTTCATTCCGCCGAATCGGCGCAGCACCCAAGGAATCTCCTTGTAGTCGAGGTAACTCGTCAGCTTGCGGGTAAAGTACGACTGGTTCAGTCCGTAGACGCGGTAGGGTCCGCTCGTCATCGACAGAAACCCGCGTTGTCCGAAAGGCCTGGCCCTCGTGGACACAAATACGGCGACGAATAAGGTGACGTTCGCCGATATCTCATCCCCTCACCCTGACAACAAGAGCACTCAAGGATGCGGCCCCGGTGCTTACGCCGACGCGGCGAGGGGCGGCGCTGGCTTCTCGTACAGGGCGCGCTGCTCCGGGGTCATGGCGTCGAGTCTCTTGCGGGCTTCGTCGGGGGAGACCGCTTCCAGCGAGCCGTCGGGATGCTGAATGACAACGCCGCTGTTCCTGAGCATCTTGTAGCGTCGCTTGCGCTCCTGCCGGTCCGGGTTACAGATGAGCTGGCAGTTGCCGCAGGTGAGGGCCAGCTTCCCTTCCATCAGCGGATGGTAATGCCCGCCCGGAATCGGCGGCCGCTTTGCCCACGCCGCCATGGCCTCGATTAGGACGGGCAGAAAGTCCTCGTCCTTGTCCGGAATCGACAGGCGCCCCGGCGACCAGTTGGACCACTTGCCGGCCGGGTGCAGCCCGGTGAAGCCGCCGCACACGAGGTCGCACCGGTGGTAGGTGCGGCGCCTGGAGTACGAGAATTCCACCCCGCCCATGGTCACGTGCGTCTTTTCCTTCTCGTCCATCAGTTTCGAGGCGCACGATGACATGCACAGCTTGCACCGGTCGCAGTAATTCTCGTCGTCGGGGATCGGCGCCGTCGGCTCGAGCGCGGCCGTGGTGACGGTGGCGCCGAGGATGACCGCCGCGCCCTCCTTCCGGGTGTGGACGTTGCCCGAGAGACCTAAGCTTCCCACCCCCGAGCGCACGGCCAGGTACCGCAGGGAGATATCCGGGTACATGTCCAGCACCCCGCGCGGCGTGTCCTGGCGGTACACTTCGTTGGCCAGCACGGGCGCGGACGGATAGCCCTTCATGCTCAGATAGTTGGCCAGGTGCGCCCCGAGCCCGGTCGCCCGCGCGTTCGTGTGCAGGTTGTCGAGCTCGTGGGAACGACGGTCCTTCTTCGCCAGGTAGGCTGGGATGAGGCTCTGATCCAGGGGCAGCGCGAAGCTGATAGCCGACTTCGCCCCCGGCAGAATGTAGGAAAGATCGGTGGAAGGCGGCCCTCCCGCCAGCGTTTCCGTCGTGCAGATGCCCGCGGCGCAGGCTCCATCGTCCATCGCATAGTCAATCACTTGACGACTCAACTCGTCCATGTTTGCCTCCTATCGTGTTCTCACGCGCTCGGTATTCTTGTCAGCCGCCATGACCCGCTCGACGACGTAGGCCAGAACGTCCTTCGCCTGTGCCGCGCTGACGATCCCGTCGTCGACGAGGTCCGCGAGCCCCCACGACGCCGTGGTCAGCATCCAGACGATGGGGCGCAGCCTGCTCTCGGCGAGCCCCGTCTGCCGCTTAGCGTACGGCACCCACAGGGCGAGGATTTCGTGCCGCATTACGGTCCTTGCCTTGCGCGTCTCCGGTCGGTCGGGGCCTAGGTCGCCAGAAAGCGCGCGCAGCGCCCGGCGCTGGGCTGCAGGCATGTCGAGAAAGATCTGGTAGGCGGCGCGGATCGTCGAAGGCAAATCGCCCCTTGGGTGCTGCAGCACCTCCGCAGTCGCCTGGTAGGCGCGCTCGAAGAGGTGCTTGTTCGTGGCCAGGAAGAGTTGCGGCCCGTCCTCGAAATGCTCGTATACGAGCTGGCGGCTGACACCTGCAGCCAGCGCCAGACCCTTCATGGTGAGAGCACTCCAGCCGCTACGGCCCACGATCTCGGCCGCGACGTCGAGCAAAGCCGCGCGGCGGTCCATTGCCGGCATATACGGGCGTTTCCTGCTCGGTGCGGCCTCTGCCATTCGTCGATCCCGAGGCACCGGGGCGGTACCAGGAATTAGACAGTATGTCAAATTCTTTGGCAAGAATTCTCCTGCAAGCGCTCCTCGTCCGCAGTGCAAAGTCGGAAACAAAGTGGCTGATTAATCGCCAAGCGTCCCTCGTGTTCCGTAGTTGTGCCAGTTGGTGACGTTCGGATGCTCGGCCGATCGGGGCGCATCATTCGAGACCGTAACGTTTGATCTTGTCGTAAAGGGTGCGCAGGCCGATGCCGAGGCGCTCGGCTGCCAAACGCCGATTGCCCCGCAATTCGCGCAGCGCCTGTTCGATCGCCTGCCGCTCGAGCCCGGCCAACGTACCTGTGCCCGCACTCGCGTCCACCGCCGCCGGTTCCAGTCCTATGTGCTCGGGCCCGATCGTCTGTTCGCCCGACAGAATCAATGCGCGTTCCAGTACGTTGGCCAGCTCGCGAATGTTCCCTGGCCAGTCCGCCTGCCGGAGCAGGCCCAGCGCCTCTTCGCTGAGCTGTGCCGGCGGCCTGCCTAGGCCGGCGCTGGCGCGCGCCAGCAGCACCTGCGCGAGCGGAACCACGTCTTGAGCGCGGGCACGCAGGGGTGGCAGGTGCACAGGGAATGTTGCGAGCCGGTGGTACAGGTCGACGCGAAAGCTGCCGTCCTTCATCATGCCATCAAGATCGCGATTGGTCGCCGCGATCCAGCGCACGTCGACTTCGATGGTGCGCGCACCGCCGAGCCGTTCGAACCGCCGTTGCTCAAGCACGCGCAGGAGCTTGGCCTGCATCCCCGGCTTGAGCTCACCCACCTCATCCAGGAAGAACGTGCCGCCGTCGGCGAGCTCGATACGGCCGCGCCGCCGATCGACGGCGCTGGTGAAGGCTCCTTTCTCGTGTCCGAACAGCTCGCTTTCGATCAGGCTCTCCGCGAGCGCCGCACAGTTGACCGCGACGAATGGCTCGTTCGCGCGGCGGCTCCAGCGATGAATGGCGCGCGCCGCGACCTCCTTGCCGGTTCCGCTCTCCCCGACCAGCAGCACGGTCGCGTCGGTGGCTGCCACCTTCCGCAACGCGTCCACCACCGGCAGCATCACCGGGTCGCCGTAGGTAAGCGCCACTTCGCCGCTCGCCTCCCGCACCGTCTTCTCGCGGAACGCCAACAGGTGGCGGCGCTCCAGTGCGCGTGCGGCGAGCAG
>Ga0315286_10006767_pt1 | contig 11162 bp, 8 predicted proteins | sample YL17G10_0_MG_FD_205038 | JGI IMG/M metagenome (GOLD analysis project Ga0315286, IMG submission 205038) | Sediment microbial communities from Yellowstone Lake, YNP, Wyoming, USA - YL17G10_0 | ecosystem: Environmental > Aquatic > Freshwater > Lake > Sediment | place: USA: Wyoming | collected...
CGGACGTCAAGCTGGCCGTCTCGATCGTCTCAGCGGACGAAGAGGCGCGTCGATCGCTCATGCCCGTCGCGCGCACGCATTCCCTGCGGGAGCTGAAGGACGCCCTGCTGGCCTACCAGAAGGCGCGCAAGCACAGGATCACCCTCGAAGTCGTGCTGATTGCCGGCAGGACCGACCGGGAGCTCGACGTTGCGGCGCTGAAGCGGTTCATTCCGCCCCTGTCGGTGATGGTGAACCTGATCCCCTGGAACCCGGCCGCCGAGCTCGATTTCCAGGAGCCGTCGCCCGAGCGGATCGCGTGGTACAGGCAGGAGCTGGAGCGGGCGGGCATCCCCGTGACTGAGCGGATGCGGAAGGGTCGGGGGGTCTGCGGGGCCTGCGGTCAGCTAGCCGTTCTCGAGGATGGCGCGGATGCGGCGCACACCCGCTGAAGAGGACTGCTCCTTCTGGATGACGAACCTGCCCAGCGTCCCGGTCTTCTGCGCGTGGGGGCCGCCGCAGACTTCCTTCGAGAAATCCCCGATCGAGTAGACCTTCACCTTCTCTTCGTATTTCTCACCGAACAGGGCGATGGAGCCTGCGGCCTTGGCCTGCTCGAGGCTCATTACCTCCATTGCGACGGGCAGGTCCCTCGCGATCTGCTCGTTCACGATGGCTTCCACCTTCTTCACCTCCTCGGGGGACATGGGCGCGGGGTGGGTGAAGTCGAAACGAAGCCTCTCGGCGGTGATGTTGCTGCCCTTCTGGGCCACGTGAGCGCCCAGCACCTGACGCAGGGCCTGGTGGAGGAGGTGCGTGGCCGTGTGCAGCCGGGTCGTCATCTCCGAGTTGTCGGCAAGGCCGCCCTTGAAGGTCTTCTCGGCCCCCGCTTTCGACAGCTCCTGGTGCTTCTCGAATGCCTCGTCGAAGCCCTTCCTGTCCACGGTCATGCCGTGCTCGCGGGCAAGCTCCTCGGTGATCTCGATGGGAAAGCCATACGTGTCGTACAGACGGAAGGCGACCCGCCCGGGAATGATCTTCTGAGGGTTTTTCAGAAGATTGGGCAGGAGCTTCTCGAACTCCTTCTCGCCCTTCTGCAGGGTCTCGGAGAAGCGGTCCTCCTCGGCCCCCAGCTCGTGTGCGATCATCCCGGCGCGCTCGCGAAGCTCGGGGTAAAAGCTCTCGTTGATCGTCACGACCGCGGCAGCGAGGGTTCCGAGGAAGCTTTTTTCGAGGCCGAGCTTGCGGCCGTGGCGGATCGCCCGCCTGATCAGCCTGCGCAGGATGTAGCCCTGGCCGAGGTTGGAGGGCTTCACGCCCCGATCGTCTCCGAGGATGAATACCGAGGAGCGCAGGTGGTCGGCGATGATGCGGAAGGATGCGTCGAGGGCGGCATCGGCGCCGCAGGTTTTTCCTGTGAGGGTCTGCAGCGATTCGATGACGGGCCAGAACAATTCCGTCTCGAAGACGGTCTTCTTGCCCTGCATCATGGCGATGGTCCGCTCGACGCCCATGCCCGTATCCACCGTCTTTTGGGCGAGGGGAGGGTAGGTCCCCTCGGCGGTCTTGTTGTACTGCATGAACACGTCGTTCCAGACCTCGAAATACTTCCCGCAATGACAGCCCGGCTTGCACGTCTGCCCGCAGGCGGGAATGCCGGTGTCGATGAACATCTCCGTGTCGGGACCGCAGGGCCCGCTCTGGCCCGCGGGGCCCCACCAGTTGTCCTTGCGGGGGAGGAAGTGGATGCGCGGGGCGGGAATGCCCACCGATTTCCAGACCTCGGCAGCCTCGTTGTCAGGGGGCACCTCGGCATCGCCCGCGAAGACGGTGACGCTGAGCACGTCGGGAGAGAAGCCGAGCCAATGCGGTGAGGTGAGGAACTCGTAGCTGAAGGCAATGGCATCCTTCTTGAAGTAGTCGCCCAGCGACCAGTTGCCCAGCATCTCGAAGAAGGTGAGGTGGGACGGGTCGCCGACCTCCTCGATGTCGTCGGTGCGGATGCACTTCTGGCAGTCCACCAGGCGCCGGCCGGCGGGATGGGGCTCGCCGAGGATGTACGGGACCAACGGGTGCATGCCCGCTGTCGTGAACAGCACCGTGGGGTCGTTCTCGGGGATCAGCGACTTGCCCGATATCTCCGCATGGCCCTTGCTCTTGAAGAACTCGATGAACCTGCGCCGCAGCTCGTTTCCTGTCATGGGAGCCAAAATACGGGCAGGAATGGGGAGTGTCAACTGCGACGGGCAGCCTCGGCGAGGTTCGCGGGCGAGATGGCCCGCTTGCCCCCTTCGATTTCCCTGACAATGGCGGCGATTCCCGAATTGACGGGGGTGGGCACGCCGGCTGCCCGGCCCCTGCACTCGATGTAGCCGTTGAAGTACTCGATCTCCGTCTTCTGGCCGCGCTGCAGGGACTGGAGGCTGGAAGACTTGAGCCTCCTGTACTTGAAACCGAAGGCGCGCAGGAAGATGGTGCGCCGCAGCTCCGCGATCGGGCCCGACCCGGCAAGCAGCCGATAGTAGTCCAGCTTCCCCGCATAGGGGGGGACGCGGAGGGCAGTCGCGTCGGCGACCGCGATCGCCTCCCGGATGACCGCGATGAACAGAGCGCGCGCGTCGTAGCGGGCGAGCATCGCGCCGAGCCGCAGGCCGCACAGCGCGCCGATCGAGGCGATGCAGGAGTTGACGATGAGCTTGGAGTACAGACGGTTCAGGATGTCGGGGGCGATCTCCGTGGGGAAGACATTGTCGAGGGCCTCGCGGAGGACTTCCATCCCCTCGGGGGTTCCCTCGGGGGTTCCCTCGGGGGTTCCCTCGGGCGACTTTCCCGACAGGGTCCCGATCGCGAGCTCTCCCGTCGAGGTGACGTCGATCTCGCCGGGAGCGACCAGCGTCGAGCCCCAGCCCACGACGCAGCCGACAGCGCGCTCTGCCCCGACGACCTCGGCAAGCGCCTCGACGCAGATCCCGTTCTGCATTGAGACGACGAGGGAATCGGCGCGGAGGAAGGGCAGCAGGCGGCGGGCCGCATCCTGGAGGTCCGGAGCCTTCACTGCGATCAGCGCGTAGTCGAAGGCGCACTCGAGCTCCTCGATCGTCGTGACGGCGGCACAACGTGTGCGGAAGTCGCCCCTGGCCCCGCTGATGTGGATCCCTTCCGCGGCGACTGTCGCGGCGAGACCGGGCCTTTTGCAGACCAGCACGACATTCCGACCAGCCCGTGCGAGCAGGGCCGCGGTCGCTCCGCCGATTGCGCCGGGCCCGATCACGACGAACCTCGGTGTTTTCTCGTTCATGCCCGGGTGCCCTCCACGCGGGGCACTGTACACGTGCGCGCTCGTCTTGGCCAGGCCTGCGGGAAATGGTAGAAGGATCGGGTCATGCAGAACGCGAAACCCGATGCGGCACGCCGCGACGCCGCCCTCCTCATCATCTGCTACGTCACGGTCTACCTCGTCTGGGGTTCCACCTATTTTTTCATCAGGCAAGCCGTCCTCACCATCCCCCCGTTCTACGTGGTCGGGCTCCGCTGGACCGTCGGCGGCATGCTGCTTCTCCTCTTTGCGCTCGCGACGGGGAGGCTGAAAACCCTTCCCACGGTCCGCGAGATCCTCTCGTCTCTCGCCCTCGGGTTCTTCCTGCTGCTGGTCGGCAATGGACTGATCTCGGTGGCCGAGCAGAAGATCGACAGCTACATCGCGGCGCTGCTGGCCGCCTCCACGCCGATCCTCGTCGCTTTCTTCGACAGGTTCCTGCTGAAGAAGCCCCTCACGCCCCTGCGCGTTGCCGGCATCGTCGGCGGGTTCGTTGGCGTCGTGCTTCTACTGTACAACGGCAGGTCCATCCGCACGACACTCGACGCCTCCGTGCTCATCGGTCTGGCGGGCATCCTCTCGTGGAGCTTTGCCACGAGCCTCGGCCACCGCCTCCCCGTGCACGGGGACAACCTCGTGAACAGCGGCATCCAGATGCTCTTCGTCGGTGTCGTCTCCCTGGCGGGAAGTCTTCTGTTCGACAGGACCCCGTCGGCTGTCATCGAGGGCGCGTCGGTGCTCTCCCTTCTCAGCGTGCTGTACCTGGCAGTGATCGGCGCGCTCGCCTTTGCGGCGTATACGTTTCTGGTCTCCCGGGAGCCGGCCTCCCGCGTGGTGAGCTACGCCCTGGTGAACCCCCTCATCGCCCTGCTGCTCGGCCTGGGGCTGGGCAGCGAATCGGCGACGCCTTTCCTGTGGATCGGCGTCCCCCTCGTTCTTCTCGCCCTGGTTCTGATGCTCTACGGGGAGAAGGCGCTCGCGCGGCTGCGGGGGCCGAGGCAGCCGCAGCCGCAGCGGAGGGCTCCGCGGGAGTGAATGGGCTGCCCGCGGGACTGCGCTGGATCGCGGCGGAAATCCTGGAGCAGCTCGCCGACAGGGCGGAGGATTTCGCGATGCCGGCGGGCATGGCGACCGGGAGGATCTGCTCGCTCACCGGCGCGCGCGGCCCCGCGATGCCCCTCTGCCAGGACCGAATACTTCAGCGGATGATCTCGACTGCCGGCTCCGTGCGGGTACCATGCGGGGGGAGTCCGGAGCGAGGAGCTGATCCAAGGGAGTTTCCTGGGTCCGGGCGAAGCCCTCCGCATCCTGTTCCCCGTCGATGGGCAGCGGGAGCGGAGCACAGGGCATCTTTCACGGTCAGGTGAGCGGGATGGTGAGAAGCCCCATCTGTTCCCAGGGGACCATTTCTCCTATAGTGAGCCAGAGCGATCGGGGATGCCGGTCGCCCGCTGCGGAGGGAGGAGCGCGTGGACGGCATCATTCGCCTGTTCGAATCCGTGACGGAAAGCCGGGTGCTCCAGGGGCTCATCGGCGGCCTCATCATCACGGCGTTCAACATGACGGGGGCTCTCCTTGTGCTCGTGATGAGGCGCGTGTCCGACGCGTTCCTCGACGTCGCCCTCGGTTTCGCCGCAGGCGTCATGCTGACGGCGAGCTACACGAGCCTGATCCTGCCCGGGGTCGAGATCGGAGGGGTGCTCCCCGTCCTGGCCGGCATCGCCCTCGGCGCCCTGCTGCTCGGGCTGGGCGACCGCATCATTCCCCACACTCATTTCATTGCAGGCAAGGAGGGGGCGAACGCGGGCAGGATCCGGGGGGTGTGGCTTTTCATCATCGCCATCACATTGCACAACATGCCCGAGGGTCTTGCCGTGGGAGTCGCCTTCGGCTCGGGGAACCTCAAGGACGCGATCCTCCTGATGTTCGCGATCGGCGTCCAGAACGTCCCCGAGGGGCTCGCCGTGTCGCTGTCCTCCATCAGCGCGGGCTTGGGCTCCCGGTATTACGCGACCATGGTGGGGATTCGCGCGGGACTGGTCGAGATCCCCCTGGCGCTGCTGGGCGCATGGGCGGTGAGCGCCATCCGTCCGATGCTCCCGTACGCCATGGGCTTCGCCGCCGGCGCCATGCTCTATGTGATCAGCGACGAGATCATTCCCGAGACCCACAGGAAGGGGCACGAGCGTCTTGCCACGATCGGCACCCTCGTGGGCGTCAGCGTCATGCTCTTCCTGGACGTCTCGCTGGGTTGACGATCCGTGAGCGAACGGTTTTTCCTCGAGGGCAAGGACGGGGTCTCTCTCATGGTCAGGGTGAAGCCCGGAGCCCGCGAGGATGCCGTGCTCGGCGTGCGCGCGGGGGAGCTGGTCGTGTCGGTCAAAGCCCGGCCCGAAAAAGGCAAAGCGAACATCGAGGTGATCCGCCTGCTCTCTGGGGAGCTGGGCATTTCCCGCGCCGAGGTGGTGTTGAAGAGGGGAGGGGCCTCGCCGCGCAAGGTGTTTGCTCTCCCCGCGAGCGTCGTCCCGGCGCTCCAGCGACTGGAGCGCGGGGCATGAGGAGGATGGGATGATCGAGCTGCAGCAGCTCTCGAAAGCGTACAACAAGGGCAAGGTCCAGGCCGTGAAGGACCTCACACTCACGGTCCAGAAGGGGGAGCTGTTCGGGTTCCTCGGCCCAAATGGGGCGGGGAAGACCACAACCATAAAAATGATGGTGGGCCTGCTCCGGCCAGACACGGGCAGGGTGCTGCTGGACGGCATCGACGCGGGCAGGGACCCCCTGAAGGCCAAGTCCATCGTCGGCTTTTGTCCCGATGAGCCGGTGCTGTACGACAAGATGACGGGGATCCGGTTCCTCTCTTTCATCGCCGACGTGTTCGGGGTTTCCAGCGAGCGCAGGGCGAAGGTCCTGCCCGAGCTCGCCGAGAGCTTCGAGATGAAGGACGCTCTTGGGGAAATCGTGACCTCGTACTCCCACGGCATGCGCCAGAAGCTCTCCCTCATTTCCGCTTTGCTCCATGAGCCCGACATCCTCATCCTCGACGAGCCTATCGTGGGCCTGGATCCCCGGGCCGCCTTCGTCCTCAAGGAAAAGATGAGGGACCTGTGCGCCAGGGGGAAGACGGTCTTCTTCTCGACGCACATCATGGAGGTCGCCGAGAGGCTGTGCGACAGGGTTGGGATCATCAGCCGCGGCGCTCTCATCGCCGCCGCGCCTCTGGAAGAGCTTCGCAGGAAGGCGGGGGAGGAGAGCGCGACCCTCGAGAAGCTCTTCCTGGAGATGACGGATGAGAATGCTCAGTCTCGCTAAAGCGACCCTGCGGGGCACCACATGGATCTCGAGCGACGGGCTGCGCGAGCTCGCGCGCAAGGAGCGGCTCTGGGTCCTGCCCCTGGCCGCGGTGGGCGGGCTCGCCGTGCTGGGCGGGTACATCTTCATGCTCGTCGGGGTCTACCGGGGCCTGCTCGCCGCCGGCACGGCGGCCGGACATCCCGAGCTGCTGATGTTCTACGCCCTGCTGGGCAGCTGGGCTTTCATCTTCGTGACCGCGATCCCGCTCGCCCTCTCGGTGCTGTACTACTCCACTGACCTGCGCCTGCTCCTCACATTGCCGGTGCGGCCGCGCGACATCGTGGCGGCCAAGGGGTCTCTGCTCTACCTGTACTGCCTGCCGGTGAACCTCGTCTTCCTGGTTCCGGCTCTATGGCTGTACCTGTCGTCGGTCGGAGTGTCCCTCCCCGCGGCCCTCTCCGCCGTCGTGCACCTTCTTCTGTCGCCTCTTTTTCCACTCGCGCTTGCCTCCCTGCTGGTGCTGGCTCTCATGAAGGCGGTGAACCTCTCGCGCTTCAGGGTGGCCTTCGAGGTGGCGGGCATGGCGCTGGGGATCGCTCTGGTCCTCGGCCTGCAGGTGTTGCTGTCCCGCACGGCGATGGCGAGCCTTTCTGGCGGCACCTTCGAGGCGCTGAACCGTTTCCCCGATCTCTACGGGGCCATGGCGCGCGCCCTGCCGCCACTGGCGTGGGCGGCCAACGGCTTTGTCGCGGGAGCGGGCCCCGCGCCGCTGCTCGTGTCGCTGCTCCTTACGGCGGCGGCCGTGGTCGTCATCCTGCTGCTCGCGCCCATCGATTTCCTGCGAGGGGCAACGGAAAGGCGCGAGAGCGGGGCCACGCGCAGGGCGGCGCCGGGCGCTGCGCCGCTCTCCTTTGCGCCGAGCGCTCCCCGCAGCGTGGCGAGCAGCCTCCTGCGCCGAGAATGGGCGATCCTCTCGTCCAACTCGACCTCGCTTTTCGAGGCGTTCGGCGAGATGCTGATCCTGCCCCTTCTGCTCGGCGTGTACTCCATTCTCATCCCGAAGCAGTACCTCGGCCCCGCCATGCAGTTCATCACGGGCTCGCCGCTCATCGGCCTGATCCTGATGGGAGTGCTGGTGAGCATGACCAGCCTCACGACCGTCTCGGCAACGAGCCTCTCGCGAGAGGGGCGCCTGTTCTCCCTGAGCCTCACGATGCCCGTCTCGGGGAGGACGCAGGTGAAGGCCAAGCTTCTGCTGCACATGCTGCTCTTCACCACGGCTTACGCGGTGGACCTTGTGATCTGCCGGATCGTCTTCCGCTATCCCCTCGTGTCGCTGGTGTTCCTGATACCCGGCGGCGTTGCGCTGCAGCTGGCAGGTTTCGTGATCGGCATCTTCTTCGACCTGAAGAGGCCCCTGCTGAAGTGGACGCACCCCCAGCAGGCGATGAAGAGCAACAGCAACGCCGCTGTGGGCATCGGAGTCTCCTTCGGCCTCGTTGCTCTGCTCGGCGCTCCCAGCGCGCTGCTGGTCCTTCGCGGGGCGAGTCCGTTCCTGGTGGGCTGCGGCGTCGCCGCTGTGGGCATCGTTCTGGCCGCCACCCTCCTGCCCGCGCTGTTCTCCTACGCCGACAGGCGCTACGGGGGCGGGCTCGAGCTTGAGGTGTGAGGGGCCGCCCGCACGGGGCCCGCAGCGCTTGCGCTGCCTGCGGAGCGGGCGCTGCTGGAGAACTACTTCGCGCGGAAGGCGATCTCGCCTTTCGCGAAATCGACGATCACCGTGTCGCCCTCCTCGATGTCCCCCGCGAGAACCTTCTTCGCGAGCGGGTTCTGCACGAGGTTCTGGATCGCGCGCTTGAGCGGCCGGGCGCCGTAGAGAGGGTCGAAGCCGGCATCGGCGAGCGCCGCCTTCGCCTTCGGGGTCACCTCGAGTGAGATCTTCTTCTCCCTCAGCCTGCCGGCGAGCAGGCCGAGCTGGATGTCCACGATCTTCAGGATCTCGGGCTTGCCCAGCCTGTTGAAGAAGACCGTTTCGTCGATGCGGTTTAGGAACTCGGGCTTGAAGGTGGTCTTCAGCAGCGCGCCGATCGCCCCCTTCGCGTCCTCCACCTTCTCGGCGCCCTGGATGATGTCGCCGCCGAGATTGCTGGTCATGATGATGAGGCTGTTCCTGAAGTCCACGACCCGGCCCTGGCCGTCGGTCAGCCGTCCCTCGTCCAGGAGCTGCAGCAGGACGTTGAACACGTCGGGGTGCGCCTTCTCGATCTCGTCGAACAGGATCACGGAGTAGGGCCTGCGGCGCACGGCCTCGGTGAGCTGGCCGCCCTCCTCGTAGCCCACATAGCCCGGAGGGGCGCCGATCAGCCTCGAGACGGTATGCTTCTCCATGTACTCGCTCATGTCGATGCGGGTCACCGCCTTCTCGTCGCTGAAGAGGAAGTCGGCGAGTGTCTTCGCGAGCTCGGTCTTGCCCACGCCCGTGGGCCCGAGGAAGAGGAAGGTCCCGAGTGGCTTTCCGATGTCGGAAAGCCCCGACTTGTTCCGCCTGATGGCATCCGACACCGCTGCGATGGCCTCGGCCTGACCGACGACCCGGCGCGAAAGGATCTCCTCGAGCTTCAGGAACTTCATCTTCTCGGATGCGAGCATCTTGGAGACGGGGATCCCGGTCCAGTGCGAGACGATTCCCGCGATGTCCTCCTCGGACACCTCCTCGCGCAGGAGGCGCGTCTCGCCGTTCAGCCGCTCCAGTTCGCCGCTCTTCGCGGCGAGCTGCCGTTGCGTCTCGGGGATCCGCCCGTGCTTGATCTCGGCGGCCTTCGAGAGGTTCCCGTCGCGCTCGTGGCGCGCCTCCTCGATGCTGAGCTCCTCGAGGGAGACCTTCAGCTTCCTGATCTCCTCGATGATGCCCTTCTCGTTCTGCCATTGCATCTTCATGGCGTCGCGCCGGGCGCCCAGGTCGGCGAGCTCCTTCTCGAGGCCGGCCAGGCGCTCGCGGGAAGCCTCGTCGGTCTCCTTGGACAGGGCCTGCTTCTCGATCGTGAGCTGGAGGATCCGCCGCTCGGCCCTGTCCAGCTCCGTGGGCTGGCTCTCGATCTCCATCTTGAGCCGGCTGGCCGCCTCGTCGATCAGGTCGATGGCCTTGTCGGGCAGGAATCGGGAGGTGATGTACCTGTCCGAGAGGACGGCGGCCGCGATGATCGCATCGTCGCGGATGCGAACGCCGTGGTGCACCTCGTAGCGCTCCTTCAGGCCCCGCAGGATCGCGATCGTGTCCTCGACGGACGGCTGCGAGGTGAAGATGGGCTGGAACCGTCGCTCGAGCGCCGCGTCCTTCTCGATGCGCTTCCTGTACTCGTTGAGCGTCGTGGCGCCGATGGCGCGAAGCTCGCCGCGCGCGAGGGCGGGCTTCAGCAGGTTGGAGGCGTCCATCGCCCCCTCGGCCGCCCCCGCCCCGACGAGGGTGTGCAGCTCGTCGATGAAGAGGATCACGGAGCCGCTGCTGTCGGCGACCTCCTTGATGACTGCCTTCAGTCTTTCCTCGAATTCGCCGCGGAACTTGGTGCCGGCAACCAGCCCTCCGAGGTCGAGGGCGAGAAGGCGCTTCCCCTTCAGCGAGTCGGGCACGTCGCCCGAGACGATCCTGCGGGCGAGCCCCTCGACGATGGCCGTCTTGCCGACACCGGGCTCCCCGATGAGGACGGGATTGTTCTTGGTGCGCCGGGAGAGCACCTGCATGACCCTTCGGATCTCCTCGTCCCTGCCGATGACGGGATCGAGCTTCTCCTTGCGGGCGAGGTCGGTGAGGTCGCGGCAGTACTTTTCCAAGGACTGGTAGCGCGCCTCAGGGTTCTGGTCGGTCACGCGCTGGTTCCCGCGTACGGTCCGCAGGGCTTCCATGACCGCGTCGCGAGTGACTCCACGCTTGCCGAGCATCTCTCTCGCGTCCCCCTCGGTCTCCAGCAGCGCGAGGAAAAGGTGCTCCGTGCTCGTGAACTCGTCCTTCAGGCCGTCGGCTTCCCGCTCCGCTCTATTGAGCACCTTCGACAGGCGGGGAGCCATCGTGAGCTGCGCCGCATCGCCGTGCACCGTCGGCTTCGCCGCGAGCCCCTGGCGCACGGACGCCGCGAGCTCCCCCGCGTCCGCGCCGATGCGGCCGAGAAGGGGCGGGACCACCCCGTCCTTCTGCTCGACCAGGGCCAGCAGGAGGTGGTCGGCGTCGATGGTGGAGTGGTTGAACGAGTGGGCGAGCGAGTCGGCCTCCTGGATGGCCTCCTGCGCCTTGACAGTGAGCTTGTCGTATCTCATGGCTGACTGAAAGATACGGAGGGATGGCCGGCGGGTCAAATCGTCAGTACTCTTGCAGGAGAGGGACACATGAAACTGAGAGTGCTTTCAATCATCCTCATGAGCATGACTGCCGCCGCCTTCGCCTTTGGGCAGGGCGAGGTGGACTACACGGACCCTGCGAAGCTCGCCGAGCTCATCGCGGGGAAGGGCGTCCCCTACATCCTCGTGGACGTGCGCACGCCCGCCGAGTACGCCTCGGGCCACATCCCCACGGCGGTCAACA
>Ga0315286_10006770_pt1 | contig 11160 bp, 11 predicted proteins | sample YL17G10_0_MG_FD_205038 | JGI IMG/M metagenome (GOLD analysis project Ga0315286, IMG submission 205038) | Sediment microbial communities from Yellowstone Lake, YNP, Wyoming, USA - YL17G10_0 | ecosystem: Environmental > Aquatic > Freshwater > Lake > Sediment | place: USA: Wyoming | collected...
GCCGAAGCAAGCCAAACGACCAGGCCGCGGCGCTCATTCTGCTCGTGCGCAAGTACCCGGACACGCTGAAGCGCCTGCAGCATCTCGCGGTGGCGGTGTGACCGTTGCGCGCAGGGCCCCAGCGGGCGTGTAATACACCCGGGTCTTCGCCGAGGACTGCCCACCGGCCCAATCGGTCAGCGGCCTGCTGACCAATTGCCCTGGTTCCCCCTCGCCACCCTGCTCACCAGGAGCCAAGGGAGGTCCCCCGGCTCTGTCTCAGCACCACGGCGAGAAGGGGGGCAGCGGAATCAGCGGATTCCAAAGGAAGGAGCGGAAAGAAGGAATGGCGGAAGCGCCTGAGCGTCGAACTCGATCAGGATACTGATCCTAGATGACTTGCGGCGTGTTCGGATTCTCCAGATCCGCACCATCCTCTCCTTTGCCGCGGTAAACTCCCCAATGGCCGCTCTCGTCTCGTTTCTGTTCTCCGTCTACCTCTGCTTCGGCGGACAGCGGGGACGATAGCAACTGTCTTCAAAGTCAAACGCTCTCGAGTTGACTGGTGTGGTGCCACATGGTGTTGGTCCGCATCATCGCGTTGAGAATCGTGAGGAGCTTGCGCATGCAGGCGATGAGGGCGACCTTCTTCGGCTTGCCGGCCGCGACCAGGCGACGATAGAACGCGCCAATGACCGGGTTGCGCCGGGCCGCGACCAGCGCGCTCATGTAGAGCACGGCGCGGACCGACGCGCGGCCGCCCCAGACGGCGCGCTTGCCTCGGCGGGTACCGCTATCACGGGCGAACGGCGCCACGCCCACGAGCGCCGCGATCTGTTTCCGATTGAGCTGCCCGAGTTCGGGGAGCTCCGCCAGGAGCGTGCGACTCACGACGGGACCGACGCCGGGTGCGGTGCGGAGCAGGTCCTCCTTGGCTCGCCAGACGGGGCTCTTCTGAATGGTGTTATCCAGATCGCGATCGACGGCCGCGACGCGACGTTCGAGCCAGCGGAGATGTTGGCTGATGTCTCGACGGATCGGCGCCGCCGCATGCTCCAGGCGATTGCGCTCGCTGGTCACCATGTCCAGAAGCTGACGACGCCGTGTCATAAGCGCCTCGAGTTGCTGGAGGGCCGCATCCGGCACGGGACGAGGTGTGGGGTGCACCCGTTCGGCAAAGAGCGCGAGGAGCTGCGCATCCACGTGGTCGGTTGTGGCGAGTTGCCCGGTGGCTTTTGCGAAATCGCGCACCTGGCGCGGATTCGCCACCACCACGGGAAGCGCCGCGGCAGCGAAGGCCGCGACCAGCGCCGTTTCGTAGCCGCCGGTGGCTTCGAGGACGATGAGCGTCGGCGCCAGGGTGCGCAGCCGATCCACGGCGGCGGTGATGCCCGCCAGATCATTGGTCGCTGTCCACGACGTCTCCTCTGGACGGCAGGCCACTACGAAGTCGGCCTTGGCGATGTCGATGCCCACGAAGGCGGCGGTCGCTGTCATCGGGTCCTCCACGGCACAAGATCCGTCTTGGCCCGGCCTTGCGGATGCGGGGTCGCGCCCCCACGCAACTGTTCGGGCTCACGACGAGACGCCGACGACGCCCACGCTATCGTGCGGTCTGGTTGACCTTAGGAAGCAACGAGCTGTCGTCAGCGGATGGACGGGCTATTGAATAGACCGTCCTGAATCAAGATACAAGGAAGCACTAGACCAGTCTCCGCTCGCCTGCCGCTCGCAGCTCAACAGATCACCCGTTATCGGAGAGCCCGGAGCCGGATGCCCAGCGTACCCGACGGCCCAGACACAGCGCCCCCTCCGAGCCCAGACACAGCCGCTCGCGAGTTAACGTAACTCCCGCTATCGGACGCCGTGGGCGCCCCCTCCGAGCCCAGACACAGCGCGAGGTGTTCCCGCGCGCGAGACAATAGGTCCGGCCTCCTGGCGCACCGCGGCGTATAATGCGCCGCAGGAGCGACGATGTCCCTGGCTGCGGGCACGCGGCTGGGCCCCTACGAAGTCCTCGGGCTGATCGGCGCCCTTCGACTTCGCTCAGGGCAGGCCGGGGGCCTCGCCTTCGCTCGCACTGGAACCATGCGCGAGCTACGGCGAGGTCTCGCCGAAGGCAAGACCAAGAGTCGACCGTGATCGGGATGACGCTCGGCCCGGACGTGCCCGTGCTCGACACAATGGCGCAGTCGCTGACGGCGGGCAACAACCACGACGTCACGGGCGCCGGGCAGTTCGCCGTCGCCGCGACGGGCACCCTCGCCTGGGTGCCCGGCCCGGTCGTGCCGTACGCCGACTTGACACTCGTCACGGTGGACCGCCGCGGGCAGGCGAAGTAGGCGAACCGTCGGCGCCGAGTGCTTGTGAGATCGATCCGGCTTGGCGTAAGGTACCGTTCAGGTGAACGGGCCATGACGTGGACCGACCATATCCAGGCAGATCCGCAAGTGCTGGGGGGGAAACCTGTCATCAAGGGCACGCGGCTGGCCGTTGAGTTCGTACTTCGTCTCCTCGCAGACGGCTGGACGCTGGAGCAGTTGCGCACGAACTACCCCCAGCTGACCGACGAGGCCCTCCGCGCCGCGTTCGCCTATGCCGCTGAAGCTCTGCACGACCAGACGCTGCTCACGGTCCGGCGTGGTGCCGGGTGATCCGACTGCTCGCCGACGAGAACATCCCGCTTGAGACGATTCGGGCACTGCGTAGCGACGGCCATGATGTCTTCTCGGCGAGCGAGTCGGCTCAGGGCGCATCGGACAACGCCCATATCGCCCGGGCCATCGAGGAGGATCGCCTGATCCTGACCTTCGATCTCGATTTCGGGTTGCTGGCGGCGACCGCATTCCCGAAGCCCACGGCCGGTGTACTGCTCTTACGGCTGGCGCCTCAGAATCCTGATGAGGTGACGACACTCGTACAGGCACTTCTGGCCCGGCCCGAGATCGTCTGGCGAAAGCATCTCAGTATCGCCGACCGCGTCCATCTGCGTCAGAGGCCGCTCTGACGCCTGCCGGCCGCCGTGCAGGTCATCGGCGCGGCACGGAGCTATAATGCGCGGCGGAGGGCACGATGTCCCTGGCTGCGGGCACGCGGCTCGGCCCCTACGACGTCCTCGGCCTGATTGGCGCGGGGGGCATGGGCGAGGTCTACAAGGCCCGCGACACGCGCCTCGATCGCACGGTGGCGATCAAGGTCCTGCCCCCCGCGATGCTCGCAGACGGCACCGCGCGCGCGCGGCTGCTGCGTGAGGCGCGCCTCGCCTCGCAGCTCAATCACCCGCACATCTGCACCGTCCATGACGTTGGCGAGGCCGACGGCCACGTCTACATCGCCATGGAGCTGGTCGAGGGCCAGCCCCTGAGCGCGCGGCTGGCGGGCGGAGCGTTGCCCGCCGATCAGTTCCTGCGCTTCGGCAGCCAGGTCGCCGACGCGCTGGCGCACGCGCATGCCCGAGGGGTGGTGCATCGCGACCTGAAGGGCGCGAACGTGGTCATCACGCCGGAGGGTCGGGCCAAGGTGCTCGACTTCGGGCTGGCGAAGCGGCTGGACGAGCACGAACGCGACGAGGTGACCCGCTCGCTGGCCTCCATGACGGCGCCGGGGATGGTCGTGGGCACGCTGGCCTACATGGCGCCGGAGCAGTTGCGCGGGGACCCCGCCGACGCCCGGAGCGACATCTGGGCGTTGGGCGTCATGCTCTACGAGATGGCGGCCGGGGTGCGGCCGTTCCAGGGCCAGACGGGGTTTTCTCTGACCTCGGCGATTCTCAAAGATGCGCCGCCGCCGCTGCCGGCGTCCGTGCCGGCGGAAGTGGGGGCGACAATCACCCGTTGCCTCGAGAAGGAGCCCGGGAGGCGGTATCAGCAGGCCGGCGAGGTGCGCGCGGCGCTGGACGCGACCCAGGCCGGCACGCTGGCGCCGTGGGCCGCGTGGCGCTACCGGCTGGCGCGGCACCGCTCGCTGGCGCTGGCGGTCGGCCTTGTGGCCATCGTCGGCGTCGTTGCCGCGCTCGTCGCGCTGGTGGCCCTCGATGTCGGCGGCCTGCGAACCGGTCTGCGGGGCGGAGCCGCGATGCCGGCGCGCGCCGTCAGGCTCGCGGTGTTGCCGATTGTGAACCTCACCGGTGACCCGGAGCAGGACTACCTGAGCGACGGCCTGACTGAGGAATTGATCGCCGAGCTCGGCAGCCTGCATCCCCAGGGCCTCAGCGTGATCGCGCGCGGATCGGTGATGCGCTACAAGGGAGGCAACACGCCGGTCGACCAGGTCGGACGCGAGCTGCACGTCGAGTACGTCCTCGAGGGCAGCGCGCGCCGGGAAGGCGGTCGCGTTCGCATCACCTCGGAACTGATCCAGGTGCGGGATCAGGCGCAACTCTGGGCGCACACGTACGAGCGCGAGCTGTCCGGCATCCTGGTCCTTCAAAGCGAGGTGGCCAGGGAGGTCGCCAGGGCGCTGGCGATGAAGCTCCTCCCGGCCGAGCTCGCGCGGCTGGCAAACGTGCGCAGCGTCAACCCCGCCGCCTACGACGCCTATCTCAAGGGCACGCACTACCGCCAGGTCCTGAATCCGGCCGGCTATGACGCCGCAGAACGGTACTACAGGCTGGCGCTGCAGGAAGATCCGACCTATGCCGCGGCCTGGGCGGGCATCGCCAGAGTATGGAACGGCCGCCACCAGATGGGCATCGCTCCGGCGCGGGTTGCGGTTCCCGAGGCGAAGGCGGCCGCGCTGAAGGCCCTGGAACTCGACGGGAACGAGTGGGAGGCGCATCGCGCGCTCGCCGGAATCCTGACCTGGGGAGACTGGGACTGGCCGGCCGCCGAGCGAAAGTGGAAGGACATTCTCGCGCTCAACCCGAACAGCGCGGAGGCGCGTCAAGGGTACTCGCACTTCCTGATGAACGTGGGCCGCCCGGACGAGGCCATGGCCCAGATCGAGCGGGCCCTCCAGGTCGACCCGCTCTCGGTCAGGACCCAGAGCTTCTACGCGACCGACCTCGTGTACGTGCGTCGATACGACGACGCCATTGCGACCTCTCGTGCCGCCCTGCGTCTGCAACCCGACTCGTTCGTCGCGAGGAATGCCCTGTCTCAGGCCCTCTTCCTCAAGGGGATGTACGACGAGGCGCTCGCGTCTGACAAGGAACGATTCGCCGGGGACCGCGAGATCGCCGCGGCGCTGGAGCGGGGCGTCGCCGAGGCGGGCTACGCCGGAGCACAGCGGCGGCTCGTTGAGGTCTGGTCCAGGCGTTTCGGGAAGCCGGGCGGCGTGAGCGCGGTGGACCTGGCACTGCGCTGCCTCCACGCCGGCGACCGGGCGCGTGCGATCGAATGGCTCGAACGGGCGTACCAGGATCGGGAGGCCAACATGCCGTACATCGGCATGCCGATCTACGACGTCTTGCGTCCGGACCCGCGCTACCAGGATCTGCTGCGCCGCGTCGGCCTCCCGCAGTAGCGTGATACGTTCCTGCCCATCGTCATGGCGCTTCAACTTTGGCGGACGGGCAGCTGTCTTCCGCGGTCCGGTGCGTGACGTCTCATACCTTGCCAATGGTCACCTACGTCAACTTCATCCTGAACTGGTTCGAGGAGTTGAAGGCCGAGGTGCAGAGCGGCCAGCCAATTATGTAATCATGCAATTCCGCCATTGCGTGGCAGATATTCATGGTATAGCATGGCATCCGTGATTGACCGGTCAGCCGATATCCGCGCCGTCAGGACCGCACTCAAGCGCAGCCGGGTGGTCGCCATCCTTGGCCCGCGCCAATGTGGCAAGACCACCCTCGCCCGTGCCTTTGTCCGGCCCGATTCACTGAACTACTTCGACCTCGAATCCCCAACCAGCCTGGCCCGGCTGTCTGAGCCCGAAACCGCTCTGCGCCCGCTCAAGGGCCTGGTCGTCATCGACGAAATCCAGCGCCAGCCTGAGTTGTTTTCCCTGCTGCGCGTGCTGGCGGATCGTCAGCCCCGCCCGGCCCGGTTCCTGATTCTGGGCAGCGCGTCCCCGGCGCTACGCCGTCAATCCTCGGAGACGCTGGCAGGGCGGCTGGAGACGGTCCATCTGGAAGGGTTCCGACTCGGCGACCTGGGGGCCGCCAAGCAGGATCGGCACTGGCTCCGAGGCGGATTCCCGCTGTCCTACACGGCGCGCAGCGAGGCCGATTCGGCAAGCTGGCGCCGGCAGTTTCTCCAGACCTTCCTGGAACGTGACATCCCGCAACTCGGGATCACCATCCCGTCGTCGGCGCTGCGACGCTTCTGGAACATGGTGGCGCATTATCACGGCCAGACCTGGAACGGCGCGGAACTGGCGCGCGCGCTGTCGGTGGGGGAGTCCACGGTCCGTCGGTACCTGGATCTGCTGACCGGCGTGTTCATGATCCGGCAGTTGTCCCCCTGGTTTGAGAACCTAGCCAAGCGGCAGGTCAAGGCTCCCAAAGTCTACGTGCGCGATTCGGGGCTGCTGCACGCGCTGTTGGGCATCACCAACCGCCACGATCTGGAGCATCATCCCAAAGTGGGCGCCTCCTGGGAAGGCTATGCCGTGGAGGAGGTCCTCAAGGCGCTGCGACCAGACGAGGCGTACTACTGGGCAACCCACAACGGCGCCGAACTCGACCTGCTCCTGTTCAAGAACGGACGCCGGATTGGCGTGGAATGCAAACGCGCGGACGCCCCCAGGTTGACGCCCTCGATGCGCGTCGCCCTGAGCGATCTGAAGCTGGATGAGCTGCGCGTGGTGTATCCGGGAGCCCGTCGCTACAGCTTGGGCAAACGGGTCGAGGTCGTGCCTCTGAGCGAATGCGTGGCTGCGCGATAGGGCGATCACGCCTGCCGTCGCGAGCTGTGCCCGGGCGAGCGTCTGCCCGGGCGGCGTCTGATAGCGGGTGTTACGTTAACTCGCGAGCGGCAGGCGAGCGGAGACCGCTCTAATGCTTCCTATCGTCGGCGGGATGTGCGGCCGGCCTCAGATCACTGCGGGAGGCCGATGCGGCGAAGGAGCGCCTGGAAGCGCAGGTCGGTGCGCAAGGGATCCCAGTTGGGCATGCCGATGTAGGGCAGGTTCTGATCGTGATCGTCGTAGGCCGTCTGGAGCCAGGCGATGGCCCGCTCCTTGTCGCCGGCGTCGAGATACCGCATGGCGATGGACGCGGAGTTGCCCGCGGCGTTGGGAGTCTTGGACTTCCCGTACCGTGCCGCCAGGACGTCGGCGACAGCCCGCTGCGCGCCTTCGTATCCGCCTTCCGCAAGGCCCCTGTCGAACGCGGCGACACGTTCGGGATCCTGCGCGATCCTCAGCCGCTGCTCAGCCAGCTGCTCCTTGCGCATCCCCTTGGCCAGATACACCCGCTGCATGAGACTGAACGCGATCGACGTATCGGCACGAATGGAGATGGCCGAGTTCGCGGCGGCGAGGGCATCATCGTAGCGCCGAAGGTACATCAGGACGAATCCATACATGCTGTGGTAGAGCGGGTTGAACGGGTCGAGCTTGGTCGCCCGCTCGCTGTGGGAGACGGCCTCCGTCGCGCGTCGCATGATCGCCAGGTAGTGGGCGTAGTACGCGTGTGCGTTGGCCGCGTTGGGGTTGAGCTCGAGCGTGCGCTTGTACTCCCGGTCGGCACCGCGCCAGTCCCATTCGCTCCATGCCAGGACCTGCGCCAGTGCCTCGTGCGCGTCCGCGGAATTGTCGTCGAGGCCAAGGGCCTGGAGCGCCAGTGCCTTGGCCTTCGGTCCGGCCTCGGTGGGCCACACGAGCCCCATCTGTCCGCGGACCAGCCAGACGACCGCCAAGCCCGAAACGGCCGGGACGTAGGAGGGGTCCTTCTCCAGCGCCTGCTCGAAGTAGCGCTGAGCCGCCTCGATATCGGCGGCCTTCAGCGACTGCCAGAGCGCAGACCCCTTGAGATAGGCGTCGTAGGCCTCGAGGTTGACGGTCCGGACGATGGCCAGGCGGGCCTCCTCGGCCGGGAGCAGCTTGACTGCCAGGGCTTTGGCCACGTTCTGCGCCACCCGGCCCTGCACTGTCAGGATGGCCGAGACATCAGGCTCGTAGGTATCGGTCCAGAGCAGCGTCTCGTCCGCCACCTTGATCAGCTCCGCCGTGATGCGGAGGCGGCTCGCCTGGCGCTGCGCGTTGCCCGCGAGGATGTAGTCCACGCCCAGTTCGCGACCGATCCGGCCGGGCGGCGTGTCCCCCTTCTTGTAGCGCATCACCGACGTGCGCGCGGTCACAGCTAGTGTCTCGGGATGCAACCGCCCGAACAGCGTGATCATCTCCTGCGTCAGGCTGTCGCCCAGGTAGTCCTGCGCCGGGTCGCCGGAGAGATTCGCAAACGGCAGGACGGCCAACCTGATGGGGTCCGCTCGCCCCATCACCCGCGACCGCACGCCCCCGACGTCGAGCCAGGCCAACGTGGCGACGACGAGCAGGAACGCGAGTGCGCCCGCCGCCCGGCCGAGCAGCCGGCGACGGCGCCACGCGGCCATGCGCCAGGTCGGCCAGCGGGCGACGTCGCGCCCCGAGGCCACCGCCTCGAGCGCCGCCTTGACTTCACCGGCGCGCTGATACCGCTCGCCTGGTTCCTTGGCCAGGCAACGCTCTACGACGCCAGCCACCGGCTCCGGCACTGGCCCTGGCATCGGCGGAACCGGCTGGTTGAAGATCGCGGCGGTCAGCTCAAAGCCCGTCTGGCCCTGGAATGGACGCCGCCCCGCCGCCATCTCGTAGAGCACGACCCCCAGCGCCCAGATGTCGCTCCGCGCGTCCGCCGGACGCCCCCGCAACTGCTCCGGCGCCATGTACGCCAGTGTCCCGGCTGCCATCCCCGGCGCCGTCAGCGAGAGCGGCGCCACCGTGGTCACCTCGGCCAGCGCCTCCTCGGTCAGCCGCTTCGCCAGCCCGAAGTCCAGCACCTTGACCTGCCCCTCGGCCGTCACCACGACGTTCGCGCTCTTGAAGTCCCGATGGACCACCCCGCGCGCGTGCGCGTGCGCCAGCGCATCGGCCAGCTGCTGGCCGTACCGGACGACCTGGTCGGTCGGCAGCGGCCCCTCGGCCACACGCGCGCTGAGCGGCTGCCCCTCGACCAGTTCCATCGCGATGTAGGCCGACCGCGGGCCCGAGCCTGCCTCGGGCGAGCCGGACGCATCGACGGAGACGTCCGTCTCGCCGACGTCGTAGATCGTGCAGATGTGGGGGTGATTGAGTCGCGCGGCCAGCCGCGCTTCACGCACCAGCCGCGCCCGCGCGGTCTCGTCGCCCAGCGTCGCGGCCGGCAGGACCTTCAGCGCGACGTCTCGCTCCAGCCGGCTGTCCCGCGCCCGGTAGACCTCGCCCATTCCACCCGCCCCGATGGCCGACTGGATCTCGTACGGTCCGAGGCGCATTCCCGCGGAGAGGGTCATGGGGACCTCTCGGTGTGCGTGGATGGCGCGCGACGACAGGCGGGATTATAGCACTGGAGGTGGCGGCTCCGCCCGTGGTCAGCCGGACGCTCCTGGCCGACCTCCCCGAACTCGGCCGGCTGAATCGCAAGCAAATTGCGGCGCTCGTCGGGGTGGCACCGCTTGCCCGTGACAGTGGGACCTGCCGAGGGAGGCGAGCCGTCTGGGGAGGCCGCGCGCCGGTCCGCGCGGTGCTCTACATGGCGGCGTTGGTCGCCGCCCGACGCAACTCAGTCATTCGCGCCTTTTATCTTCGCCTCGTCGCCGCCGGCAAGCCGAAGAAGGTCGCCCTCATCGCGTGCATGCGCAAACTTCTGACCATCCTCAACGCGATGATGCGGGCGAACACGACGTGGCAGCAGATTGGACAATCAGAGAACGCTTGACTTCGAAGACAGTTGCTATCGTCACGCCAAGGTCGTGGCCGAGCGGATCGCCAATTCCGAAGCGGAGGCTCTCGGCAACCCGGTGAAGACGATCGACAAGGCGTACGCCATCAACGTCGCGCTGTTCGAGAAGTACCCCCATTACGTCCTCAACTTCAGCGGCTCGAACGGCTGCCGCACGATGAAGGATGACACCCCGGCCGACCACGAGCAGGTGAAGACGCACGTGGCGGCTGGCCGCTGGCTTCCCGCCGGCTCGTCCGTCGAGGAGAGCGGCGCGAACGTCCCTTCGGCCGGGTCCTTGCGGCAGGCCATGGCGATCGTGACTACATCATGTTATAATTGTAGTCACAATCGGAGGACTGGATTCCATGGACACGGTGGGCATTCGCGAGCTCAAGGCACATCTGAGTCGTCATCTGAAGCGAGTCCGCTCGGGCTCGCGGCTGCTCGTCACCGAACGCGGGCGGGTGATTGCGAGCATCGACCCGGCTGAGACTCCCCACGGCCTCGAGTGGGCCCGCGCGCTGGTCACGGCCGGCCTGGCGCAGTGGGGCGGCGGCAAGCCCGAGGGCTGTCGGCAGCCGGTGTCGACGACCGGCGGACAAACCGTGTCCGCGGTGGTACTCGAGGAGCGCCGGTGACGCTCTATCTGGACACCAGCAGTCTGGTGAAGCTCTACGTCGCCGAACCGGACAGCGACGCGGTGCGCAGGCTGGTCGACCAGGCGACCGTGGTGGCGACATCCGGCATCGCGTACCCCGAGACCCGGGCAGCGCTGGCCCGGCGGCGGCGCGAACGTGCGCTGAGTCCTACGGCATCTAGGATTGCCACCCGCGCATTCGAAGACGATTGGTCGCGCTATCTGGCGGTCGACGTCTCGGCGGCCATCTGTCGAGAGGCCGGCAGCCTGGCTGAACGTTATCGACTTCGCGGGTACGACAGCGTGCATCTCGCGTCCTACCTCGAGATTGTCCGCCGGGCGGGCGTCGCTGGGACGCAGTTATCGAGTTTCGACGAGCGCCTCAATCGCGCCGCGCTGGCGGCCGTGAGGGCGATGGTCCGGGCGGGTCGTCGCTGACGCTGGGATCGCGGTGACACGCTGTCGCTGCCGAACCAGAATCGCGGCCTCCTCTCTCGGGGGCTCAGGCGAACGGCCGGTCGATTGACGGGCTCGGCTGCGAGAAGAACCTCGCGCCGGACGGCGTGATGAACATGTCGTCCTCGAGCCGGACGCCGAACTCGCCGGGGAGGACGATCATCGGCTCGTTGGTGAAGCACATGCCGGCCGCGATCGGCGTCTTGTTGCCGCGCACCAGGTAGGTCCACTCGTGGCCGTC
>Ga0315286_10006771_pt1 | contig 11160 bp, 10 predicted proteins | sample YL17G10_0_MG_FD_205038 | JGI IMG/M metagenome (GOLD analysis project Ga0315286, IMG submission 205038) | Sediment microbial communities from Yellowstone Lake, YNP, Wyoming, USA - YL17G10_0 | ecosystem: Environmental > Aquatic > Freshwater > Lake > Sediment | place: USA: Wyoming | collected...
GGAATTAAGGTCGGCCATTATACCGACAAGAAGGCAGTGACCGGTTGCACGGTAGTACTTTGTGAGGGAGGAGCTGTGGCTGGCGTGGATGTTAGTGGCTCATCGCCGGGAACCAGGGAAACGGACCTGCTCCGGCCGGGAAACCTGGTGGAAAAGGTTCAAGCTATCGTTCTTAGCGGAGGCAGTGCCTTTGGTCTGGATGCTGCTGCCGGGGTTATGAAGTACTTAGAGGAGCGAGGATTTGGTTATGAGACCAGCGCCGGGAAGGTGCCTATCGTGCCAGCCGCCATTATTTTCGACCTCAATATAGGTGATTCTGGAATCAGGCCCGGAGCCAATGAGGGTTATCAAGCTTGCCTGGCCGCTACCGATGGCAAAGTGACAGAGGGGTGTGTTGGCGCTGGCACCGGGGCGACGGTGGGCAAAATTCTCGGCGTGGAAAGAGCAGTTAAGAGTGGTTTGGGGACTGCCAGTCAAAAAATAGCTGGAGATGTTGTGGTAGCTGCCTTAGTGGTTGTAAATGCCGTTGGAGATGTGATGGAACCGGGAACAGGGAAGATTCTGGCTGGACCTCGCAAGCCAGACGGAAGTGGATTCTTATCTACGTCCAAGCTGTTGAAAGGCGAGTTTAAGGAAGCAGTCCCGCCTCTTAATACCGTAATCGGTGCGGTGGCTACCGATGCCAAACTCAGTAAGGCTGAGGCAAACAGATTGGCCCGCGTAGCCCAGGTTGGTATTGCTCGTACTATTGACCCGTGTCATACCATGTATGATGGCGATGCCTTATTCGCGCTCTCTTTGGGGGAGAAAGAAGCTGACTTCAGTGCTCTGGGGGCAGCGGCTGCCGAGGTTGTCGCCGAAGCCATAATCAGAGCAATTAAAAGGGCGAAGACTCTGGCTGGCGTGCCGGCGGCTATGGACGTAAGCAAATGTTGAAGACAGGCTTCATTGGCGCCGGAACGACAGGCACTGCTCTAGCAGTAAGGCTTTCTCAAAAAGGATGGCCGGTGGCGGGCGTATCCAGTCGAACTTTGTCCTCAGCACAGAGGCTAGCCAAAAGGGTTCCCAACTGCCAGGTTTATCGTACAGCTCAAGAACTAGCAGATGTTGCTGAAATGGTCTTAATCACCACTCCTGATGATGTTATCGCGCAAGTGTGCAGCGAAGTTCACTGGCACAAAAAACAGAGCGTTCTGCATTGCAGCGGCGCCCATTCCGTAGATATTCTGGAACCGGCAAGACAACTCGGGGCCGCTGTTGGTTCCTTTCACCCGTTGCAGACTTTTGCCGATGTTGACCAGGCTATAGAAAACTTGTCTGGCTCTACATTCGCCTTGGAGGCCGAGGAGCCGCTAGTATCAACGCTGAAAGAGTTAACTCACCTCCTGAATGGCCACTGGGTGGAACTCAAGCCGGGGGACAAGGTGCTGTATCACGCAGGCGCCGTTTTCGCCTGTAATTATTTGGTGACCCTGGTTAAGTTGGCTCTGGACTTGTGGCGAGACTTCGGGGTCTCATCGAAGGAGGCGACCAGGGCTTTGCTGCCCTTGCTCAGAGGGACGCTGAATAACATCGATAATATTGGCTTACCTGACTGCCTCACCGGTCCTGTGGCGCGCGGGGATTTAGGCACCATAGAGAAGCATTTGAGGGCTCTTGATGCCAGGAGCCCGTCCTTGCTTACTACCTATAAGGAACTAGGACTTCAGACTATTCCTATTGCTCTGGCTAAAGGCAAGGTTAATGAACAGAAGGCAGAGGAAATGAGAGCTTTACTTTCTTTCCAAAGAAAGTAAACAAAGAAAGCTTATGCTTAGGGAGGTAGAAATGAGAACTATGCTGAAAAGCAAAATCCACCGGGCCCGGGTTACTCAGGTTGATTTAGATTACGAGGGCAGTATCACTATTGACAGGTCTCTCATGGAGGCCAGCGACATCTTGCCCTTCGAAAGGGTGGAGGTGCTAAACGTTAACAATGGGGCCAGGTTCAGCACTTACGCTATCGAAGGTGAGGCAAATTCGGGGATTATTGGTATCAATGGTGCTGCCGCCAGACTGGTAGCCAAGAGCGACATAGTTATCATCCTCTCGTATTGCCAGGTTCCTGATGATGAGGCAATCGGCGTGACCCCCAGCATAGTTCGTGTGGATGGTCAAAACAGAATCATTGATCCTTTGCTTGTGGTTCCTCAATGGGAAAGAATTCAGGATTCAATAGCCAGTAGAGCTGACCTTTGATTGCTGAATTCTGACTACTGACTTCTGACCACTGACTACTATTTTAGGAGGTGAGGCCATGAGAGTCACTATCACCGAGATAAAAGAAATGAAGCAAAAGAAAGAGAACATACCCATGCTTACCGCTTATGACTACGTGACCGCCAAGATGGTTGATGAAGCTGGTGTGCCTTTGATATTGGTCGGGGATAGCTTGGGGATGGTGATGTTGGGCTATGAGTCAACCATCCCGGTGACTATGGAGGAGATGATTCATCATACTAAAGCTGTAGTGAGAGGAGCTAGGAAGGCCTTAGTGATAGGTGATATGCCGTTCATGACCTATCATATCAGCATCTCCGACGCTTTGCATAATGCTGCCAGATTTATTCAAGAAGGCGGGGCGCAAGCGGTGAAACTGGAGGGTGGCGAGGTCGTTGCGGACACAGTTAGACGCCTTGTTGGCTGTGGTATTCCAGTCATGGGGCATATTGGGCTTACACCTCAATCTATACATCAATTGGGAGGGTTTAAGGTGCGCGGTAAAGGACTCGAAGAGGCTAGGAAGCTGCTCAACGAGGCCCGTATTCTGGAGGAGGCTGGGGCTTTTGCTATCGTTCTGGAATGCACTCCGGCACCTCTCTCCAAGTTGATTACTCAGAAGCTGGCTATCCCGACGATTGGTATCGGGGCGGGACCTGATTGTGACGGCCAGGTCCAGGTGATTAGCGATCTTCTCGGCCTTTATACTGAATTTGTGCCCAAGCATGCCAAGCAGTATGCCAGGTTGGCCGGAGAGATTAAGACTGCAGTCTCCAGTTATGTATCGGAGGTCAAATCTCGTAGTTTCCCCACTGCGGAACAAAGCTATACCATGGATGAGAGCCTCGTCAAACAGCTGAAGGCCGAAAGCTGACAGCAAGCGTGACGGTGAAGCTTCTCCAGGAGACGGCTGCTTGAATTCTCCTCTTAAGATAAGAGGGGTTAGGGGAGTTATGAGGCAGGCAACAAGATGATGCCCATGGAGATGCCCCCCTTTATCCCCCTTATCCTAAGGAGGAGACTATTGTGAAGACCGGGCTATGGCTGACATGCACGTAGTAAAGACCGTCCTCGAGATAAGGGCTTCCAGGCAGAAGCTTAAGGGCACAGTGGGCTTCGTTCCCACTATGGGCTATCTTCACGAAGGCCATCTGGCTTTAGTCAAGCAGGCCAAGATAGAAAATTCCGCCGTCGTTGTTAGTATTTATGTTAACCCCACTCAATTCGGCCCCAGAGAGGATTTGGGCGCTTACCCCCGAGACCTCGATCGGGACATCGAGCTGTTGCGGAAAGAGGGAACGGATGTCGTCTTTGTCCCGCCTGACGATGAGATGTACCCCTCCGAATTCAGCAGTTGGGTGGATGTAGAGAAGGTAACCGAGCGACTAGAGGGAGCATCTCGTCCGGGGCATTTCAGGGGAGTAGCCACCGTTGTCGCCAAGCTATTCAATATTGTCCAGCCAACCAGGGCCTACTTCGGGCAGAAAGATGCCCAGCAGGTAGTGGTCATCAAAAGAATGGCGGCTGACCTTAATATGAACCTGGAAGTTGCAGTTGTGCCCACGGTCAGGGAGAGCGATGGTCTGGCCATGAGTAGTCGCAATATGTACCTTAGCCCCAAAGAGCGCCAGGCAGGCACGATATTGTTCAAGGCTCTTACGTTGGCCCGGCAACTAAGAGGGGGTGGGGAAAAGGACGCTGAAAACATCCGCCGGCAAATGACGGCACTTATCCAGAAAGAACCCCTGGCCCAGATTGACTATGTCAGCATTGCTGATGCCGAGACGCTGGAAGAATTGAACTCGCTCGACCGCCCGGCAGTGGCTTCCCTAGCCGTCAGGATAGGCAAAACGAGATTGATAGATAACATGCCTCTGGAATAAGTGCCTCCTGCGTTATTGCGGGGCTCTTCATGTCGGTTGTCACGAGATTCTTGTTTTTGGCATGTTTTGAGTGAACGATAATTCACGCGATGTACAGCTGTATGGATTGGGGGGGAGTCATTATTGAGTCATGTTGGCTTGTCGTAAGTGGCAGAAGCTTCTATAATAGACCTTGTCTAAATGGACAAAGTTATCGTGAGATAATCAAGGAGGCCACATATGACGCCAAATACCAAAACGGACAACCTGGTTTTGAGATTATGGTTCATAACGCACCGAACCCGCGACGTGCTTAGAAGCTGTGAGGATAAGGTCTTCGGTGAATACGGGCTTACTGCAGAGCAATATGCGGTGCTTGCGGTTATGAAAGTGCTCGGTGGTTCCGTGAGGGTAAGTGACCTGGCCCGGGGACTGGAACGTACGCCAAATAGCGTCAGTATGATAGTTGACCGCATGGTCAAAGCTGGTCTGGTCAGAAGAGTAAGGGACAGGGGTGATCGCAGGGTGGTGTATGTGATTGTCACTGACAAGGGGGAGAACGTTTTTAGACCGGCAACTCGGGCGGGGCTTGGGTTAATCCAGGGGATTATGTCGCCATTATCAGATCAAGACAAGCGTACATTTCTCAGTCTACATCAGGCGATAAAATACAAGGCACTTGAGTATCTCAACGCCGGAGCGGATATGGAAGAAGTGGGAAGAAATGATATCACGAACCGGCCCGATTTGGTGAAGCGACTGCGTCAATACCTTTCACCCTCCACTGGTGAGGGTTGAAAGACCCCAGCACCTTTCACGAGCTCGTAACGGCATATTGACAGATTGTGCCCTCGAGAACTGGAAATATTGAATTCAATTACTGATAAATACCCCCTGCTTTGGGATTCATTTGTGTTAAATAGTGCACGATGGTATGATGGTATGATGGTATACTGGAAGCTAGCCAAACAAGCAATGGTCCCATTAAGATGATAAGGAGAGGCTAAATATCGCGATGAATTCTGAATCCGGGAATACAGTTCTGAGATTGTGGCTCCTGCTGCACCGAGTCCACGACGCACTTGCTTTGTGCGAGGATTCAATATTCAAGGAATACGGGCTTACCTCGGAGCAGTTCAGAGTGCTTGGGGCTGTGAAAGAGAGCGGTGGTTCTTTAAGGCCGATCGACCTGGCCTCGATTCTAGAACGCAGCCCAAACAGCATCAGTATGCTGGTCGACCGCATGGTCAAAGCTGGTCTGGTCAGAAGGACAAGGGACAGGAGAGACCGCAGAACAGTAAATGTGACTTTGACCAGCAAGGGGGAGAAGGCCCTTGAACCGGCAACTCCGGCGGGCTGGGAGTTTATCCAGAAGATCCTGTCACCGATATCATATGAGGACAAGCGTGCCCTGGTCGGTCTGCTTGAGACAGCAAAGTGTGAGTTACTTGGCTACCTGAATCCCGAAGCGGATATGGCGGAAATCATCAAGAACAGCGTCACAAACCAGCCTCGTTTATATGAACGGATGATCAAGAACAATTGCCCCTCCGGCTCTGAAGCCAAACGCCGGGGTGGCAAGAAGCAGGCCACAGGATAAGGGCTGACATTCCCACGTCGACGGCACATCACCTTCATCCTTCGATAGACCTAGGACCTACTCTTGGTCCTGTCCTCCGAAGGGAAAGGATCATGGCTCGTAATGGCAATATAACAATACGTCCGCCCTCAGGGGCGGACGTATTGAGGAAGTTCAACTCAGCGTCCCTTGGCCTAAGCAGCTCTCCTTCTACGCAAGAAGAAAATCACCAGTCCCGCCGCCACCACCCCTACTATTATCCAGGGCCACCACGGCATCCGCACCGTTGTAGCTCCCCACATGTTTGTCTCTGTGGCCTTAGCAGTGGCTGTAATGCCGGGAGAAGTTGAGGATATCTCCACCATCACCCCGGTCAGTTTATCCCAGTAATAAGTAACCTGGGTTTCATTCTGCGAAAAGCTTGCATAGACTACCGTTCTGTTTGCTCCCGCATAAGTTCTTGTAACTTCGCCTGCTATTGTTACATTGCCATACCCGGCTATGTAAACGGAGTCTCCTGTCGTCCGGTTGGCGGAAATAACAATTCCTGCGAGCCCGGGAACTTCGCTGCCGGATACAACATCTACAGGCCCGGTGTCGCTTTGTTTGGTTCCGTTAGATATGCGCAGCGTAGCCTGCACATCAGCAATTGTGCCATTAATGCTTAGAAACTCCAGCCTCAACCACTCTGGATACAGCTGGCCAGCAGGCAAACCAGTAATCGTATACGTAACCTTTATCCAGTCGCCAGCCTTAATGCCCACACCACCAGCCTCAACACCCACAAAGTTAGCCGTGATGGAGTAGTTGCCGTTCATGGTGATGTTGGTTGATGTAGCGTTGGCATTGGCAATGGTGGCCACATCGCCAGTCCATTCGACAAACCGGTAGCCGGCATCTGGGGTCGCCACCAGGTCGACTGCCGTTCCTCCGTCATAGGGAAACGCTCCCTCGCCAGGTACGGTGACTGAACCTCCTTCCGTGCTGTTGATGGAGAGCTCGCACTGAACCGACGCTACACTGCTCGCTGTCGTCGATAAATCCGTGGTGTCTGTGCTGCTTTCCCCGGCTAACAGGCTGACTGCCGGGAAAGCCACCATCAATGCTAGCACCAGGATTGCCGCCGAGGCGACGATTCTTTTTTGTCCCATGGTTCCCTCCTTATCTAGTAGTCTAGTTTCCCAAGGATGTTATTACATATAATAGCACTGCTCCCTGCACTGTCAACCACTTTTCAAGAATCTTGGCGGGTAAGTATGAAACTTCTTCCAAAAAATCAATACCTCGATTTGACGCGCACCTTGTGACTTCCGACCCTATTATGTATGCCATTTAGTTTATTCATTGCCTAAATGCCGTAATCTTCTCCCGTCAGGGCAGACGATTATAGCTGGCAGTGGCATATTGACAGATTCTGTCCCCGGAAGCCAAAAATATTAGACTTGACTACAAATAAATACCAACGGCTTTCGGGGTCTATTTGACAACCCAAAAGCCCTATTGTAAAATTGGCATACTCCTCAACGGAGATTATTTGCGCACGTTAACAAGTGAATAGGTTTTGTGTTCTGTCTGGCGTGAGTCAAGGGAGTAAGAGCATAGAGTGGATGCCTTGGCATCAGCAGCCGAAGAAGGGCGTGGCAAGACTGCGAAAAGCCTCAGTGAGCTGTCTAGCTAGCTTAGCTGGGGATTCCCGAATGGGGCAACTCGCTTGGGTGAAACCCAAGCACTCGCTAAAGCGAGAGGGAACTGGGTGAACTGAAACATCTAAGTAACCCGAGGAAGAGAAATCAACCGAGATTCCCTGAGTAGTGGCGAACGAAAGGGGAAGAGCCCAAACCAGGATAGCTAAGTGGACTTAGAGCCTATGCTATCTTGGGGTTGCAAGGCGCAAGGGGCAGATTCTAAGGTCTGCCGCAGAGTGACAAAACTTTTCCTTAGTCAAATGCTTCTGGAACGGGCAACCATAGAAGGTGATAGTCCTGTAGGCGAAAAGGGAAAGTCTCTGCTTGTGTTCTTAAGTACCACGGGACACGTGGAATCCTGTGGGAAGCAGGGGGGACCATCCTCCAAGGCTAAATACTGCTGATGACCGATAGTGAACCAGTACCGTGAGGGAAAGGTGAAAAGCACCCCGGGAGGGGAGTGAAATAGAATCTGAAACCCTATGCTTACAAGCAGTCAGAGGTCCGATTTATCGGACTGATGGCGTGCCTATTGAAGAATGAGCCGACGAGTTGATCTATGTGGCTAGGTTAAGCAACTTAGTTGCGGAGCCGAAGCGAAAGCGAGTCTGAATAGGGCGAGGCTCAGTTTACTGAGCAGGTCGCATGGATCAGACCCGAAACCGGGTGATCTACCCATGGCCAGAGTGAAGCTCAGGTAAAATTGAGTGGAGGCTCGAACTTGTGAATCAGGCAAAATTCTAGGATGAGCTGTGGGTAGTGCAGGTGAAATGCCAATCGAACTCGGAAATAGCTGGTTCTCCCCGAAATGCATTTACGTGCAGCCTCAGGACGTAATTTACGGAGGTAGAGCTCTGGATGAGTCAGGGGCCGTGAGGTTGCCGAACTCAACCAAACTGCGAATGCCGTAGATAGAATCCTGGGAGTGAGACTGTGGGGGATAAGCTCCATAGTCGAGAGGGAAGCAGCCCAGACCATCAGCTAAGGTCCCTAAACGCAGGCTAAGTGGGAAAGGAAGTTGTATCGCAGAAACAGCCAGGAGGTTGGCTCAGAAGCAGCCATCCTTTAAAGAGTGCGTAACAGCTCACTGGTCGAGTGGTACTGCGCCGACAATTTAACGGGGCTCAAGTCTGCTGCCGAAGCTATGGTCGAGCACTCAATTCGTTGAGCGCTCGAGGTAGGGGAGCGTTGTCATGGCTGCGAAGCTGTGGTGTAAGCCATGGTGGAGCAATGACAAGTGAGAATGTCGGTATGAGTAGCGTGAAGGCATGTGAAAATCATGCCCACCGTAAACCTAAGGTTTCCTACGCAACGTTTATCGGCGTAGGGTTAGTCAGGCCTAAGCTGAACCCTAATGGGGTAAGCGATGGACAGTAGTTTAATATTCCTACACCGCCGAGCTTTTGTTTTAAAGCAAAGGGGGGACGCAGTAAGGTAGGTTGAGCATGCCTATTGGACATGGTGTGTTTCCAACTCAAGGTGCATCAGGGCAGGCAAATCCACCCTGGTATTAAGCTGAGGGGAGGGAGAATTTGAGGGGCGACCCGAGAAAACTCAACTGAGCCTACACTGCCAAGAAAAACCTCGTTGCTAAAAAGCTTGGCGCCTGTACCGCAAACCGCCACTGGTAGGTGGGGATAAGTGTCCCAAGGTGTTCGAGAGAACCCTCGTTAAGGAACTCGGCAATCTAACCCCGTAACTTCGGGATAAGGGGGCCCACCCTTTAATAAGGTGGGGACACAAAATTGGCCCAGGCGACTGTTTAACAAAAACACAGGTCTCTGCTAAAGCGAAAAAGCTGAAATATAGAGGCTGATACCTGCCCGGTGCCAGAAGGTTAAGGAGAGAGGTTAGGATGGTAACATTCGAAGCTTTGAACTGAAGCCCTGGTGAACGGCGGCCGTAACTATAACGGTCCTAAGGTAGCGAAGTCCCTTGTCGGGTAAGTTCCGACCTGCACGAAAGGTTTAACGACCTGGGCGCTGTCTCAACGAGGGACTCGGTGAAATTGAATTGGGGGTGAAGATGCCCTCTACCCGCGACAGGACAAAAAGACCCTAGCAGCTTTACTATAGCTTGACATTGGGCTTAGTCTGAGCATGTGTAGGATAGGTGGGAGGCTGGGAAGCTGGGGCGTCAGCTTCAGCGGAGCCAACGGTGAAATACCACTCTTGCTTGGTTTTGGTTCTAACCCACCTTCGGGTGGGGACACTGTCTGGTGGGTAGTTTAACTGGGGCGGTTGCCTCCTAAAATGTAACGGAGGCGTCCAAAGGTTCCCTCAGCACGAATGGAAACCGTGTGTAGAGTGCATTGGCATAAGGGAGCTTGACTGTGAGACCTACAAGTCGAGCAGGGACGAAAGTCGGGCAAAGTGATCCTACGGCACTGTATGGAAGGGCCGTGGCTTATCGGACAAAAGCTACGCTAGGGAAAACAGGCTTATCTTGCCCAAGAGTTCACATCGACGGCAAGGTTTGGCACCTCGATGTCGGCTCGCCGCATCCTGGGGCTGGAGAAGGTCCCAAGGGTTGGACTGTTCGCCCATTAAAGCGGCACGCGAGCTGGGTTCAGACCGTCGTGAGACAGGTCGGTCTCTATCCGTCGTGGGCGCCGGAGATTTGAGGGGAGCTCTCCTTAGTACGAGAGGATTAGGAGGGACAGACCTCTGGTGTGCCAGTTGTTCCGCCCGGAGCAGTGCTGGGTAGCTATGTCTGGTTGGGATAAGCGCTGAAAGCATATAAGCGCGAAGCCCACCCCAAGATGAGATCTCCCACCGGTTTAACCGGGTAAAGCCGCAAGTAGACTACTTGCTTGATAGGCGGCATGTGTAAGCGGAGCAATCCGTTTAGCTGAGCCGTACTAATGGCTGAGGCCTTGACTTACGTCAGGCTGAGCACAAAACCGAATGGATACAAAGGACAAACTATGATTAGACATGTGGTTATGCTCAAGTTTAAACCCGAGGTAAGCCAGGAACAACGGCTTAAGCTACGTGAGATGTCAGTGACGGCGCTGGGACAGATACCCGGTGTCAAAAATGTCATCACGGGACAAGCCTTGGACATAGAAGGCAGACCAGTGTACGATGCGGGCGTATTTATTGATTTTGACGATGAAGCCAAGCTGAAGGCGTATCTTGAGCATCCTGTTCATAAGGCAGCAGAAGCACAGCTTCCTGCGATGTGTAGCGACATCAAAGTTCTCGACTGTTTGTACTAGCGTGATTTCGACGCGGGGTAGAGCAGTGGTAGCTCGTCGGGCTCATAACCCGGAGGTCGTTGGTTCAAATCCAACCCCCGCCACCAAGACAAAACTAAGGGGAGCGACAATGCTCCCCTTCTGTTTTTGGGGCGAACAGCCAGTATGAGAAGACTTGGCAACGGCACCTGGAGAAGAAACTCAAACCGAAGCCGCTCATGGACAGCGGCTTCACTGGTAAAGAATACGAACTAGAAAAAACAACCACATCCCCAGGGGCGCCTGTATGGTATGTGATACCGAGATGTCAGCTCAGGAGTTTCCTACTAGCAACCGCCCAGGCGTCGATTCTCTATTGTGCTGAGAGTAGATTGAGACCTTAATCTAGATTTTCTTCAGGTCGTTTTCAACTAGCTTCAGCTTGTCATCGGTGATGACACCCTTGGAGAAGGGCTGAACCTGTTTCAGGGTCATGCCCATCGCCATTTGCAACTGGGGATTGCCGGAGAAGCCAGGAAAATGCTTCTCAAGTATAGCCTTTGCCTTCGGGTCCGCAAGTAGGTCCTTGAGGCTGGA